>Ga0255776_10008206_pt1 | contig 10355 bp, 6 predicted proteins | sample 071ome_19_FD_179974 | JGI IMG/M metagenome (GOLD analysis project Ga0255776, IMG submission 179974) | Coastal salt marsh microbial communities from the Groves Creek Marsh, Skidaway Island, Georgia - 071413AT metaG (version 2) | ecosystem: Environmental > Aquatic > Marine > Intertidal zone > Salt...
AAAACCTGAGGGTACATCAGATGAGCAAAAAGATCATCCTCGGTAGCTTTGCGCCCGATCTTTTTTTGCAAAGCGGTAAACTCTTTTTTCAGATCAATCTTGGGAGCCGATGCACCCGGGCGGCCTCGCATCGGTTTACGGTTACCTAAGACCACCTTTTGTACTTGTTTGGGCCAACCTCCCATCGGTTGGCCAAGATTACCGGATAAAAGATCGATCACTGATTCGGGAAAACCAGTCTCTGGAGGCAAGTTACACATATCCTCAGGCTTCACACCCTTGGTAATTAAGAAAATAGCAAGGTCTCCCACACACTTACTACTTGGGGTAACCTTAACAATATCTCCGAGAAGTTTATTCACTTCCTGGTAGGTCTTAACAACATCTGGCCAGCGTTTACCCAATCCAAGTGAAGTGGCCTGTTCGCGCAGGTTTGTATACTGTCCCCCAGGCATTTGGTGATGAAACACTTCTGCACTTCCAAAAGGAGGGGATGTATCAAAGGGAGAGTAGTACTGTCGAACCGCTTCCCAATAAATCGACAAATCGTTCAAGGCAACCACATCCAGACCAGTAGACCTAGGGGCATTGCGAAGGGCATGAGCAATGGAGTTGAGGTTGGGCTGACTAGTACAACCCGACATGGAAGAAACGGCCAAGTCGACAACATCCACACCGGCTTCTGCGGCCTTTAAAACTGAGGCCGAGGCAATACCACTAGAATCATGGGTATGGAAATGAATGGGCAAAGATACTTCATCGCGCAGGGCCTTCACCAAACGATGCACCGCAGTCGGATGGCACAAGCCCGCCATATCCTTGATCGCAATAATATGAGCACCCATTTTTTCTAACTCCTTCGCCAGGTCGACATAGTACTTCAGTACATATTTTTCTTCCTTGGGATCAGTAAAGTCACCCGTGTAGCAAAGTGCCGCCTCACAAAGTGACTTGGTGCGCTCACTGACAGTCTCCATAGCAACCTTGAGGTTGGGCAAATAGTTGAGGGAGTCAAAGATACGGAAAACATCCATGCCCGCCTCGGATGCATGAATCACAAATTCTCGGACCACATTATCTGGATAGTTGGCATAGCCTACCCCATTGGATCCACGCAGGAGCATCTGAAAAAGAATGTTGGGAATTCGCTCCCTCAATTTTCGCAGCCTCTCGTAGGGCGACTCTCCCAAAAAGCGCATGCAAGTATCAAAAGTGGCACCACCCCACATCTCCAAACTAAATAACCCTGAAAGACGGCGGGAAATAAAATCGGCAACCGCGAGCATGTCGTAGGTACGCATCCGGGCAGCAAAAAGGGACTGGTGAGCATCACGTAGAGTCGTGTCTGTAACCATGAGAGGCTTTTGCTCACGCAACCATTGAGAAAACTTCACCGCCCCTTCTGCGAGAAGCAAATCGCGAGTACCGCGTGGAGGAGCTTCTTTCGGGTCGTGTTCGGGCACAATCAAAGGGAGTGGGTTTTTGATCCGCTCACGCCCCTTGACTTGTGGGTTTCCATTCACCACAATTTCACCTAAATAGTTGAGTAAGCGGGATGCCCGGTCTCTTCTTGCCTTAAAGCGAAAGAGCTCAGGAGTGACATCGATCATTTTCGTGGATGCACGACCCTCTACAAATTCTTTATGCGAAATTACATTTTCAAGAAATGGAATATTGGTTTTGACCCCACGGATACGCATTTCTCGAAGAGCCCGGTGCATCCGATCCAATGCCTGACTAAGATTGGGTCCAGATGTGGTGATTTTGACCAGCAAAGAGTCATAAAAAGGAGTAATAATCGAACCGGTATCGCCCATTGCTCCATCCAAACGAACCCCAAAACCAGCAGATGAACGGTAGCTTAAAATTTTGCCATAATCCGGAGTAAATCCTTTTTCAGGATCTTCGGTTGTCACCCGACACTGTACGGCACATCCATTTCTAGGAATATTTTCCTGCTTAGGAATACCGATTTTCTTACCGTGCAAAGACTGATCCATCGCAACAAGAATTTGTGAACGAACGATATCGATTCCGGTAATTTGTTCGGTCACGGTATGCTCGACCTGAATCCGTGGATTCATCTCGATGAAAAACCACTCATTGGTGTCCTGATCGAGAAGAAATTCAACAGTACCAGCGTTGTCGTAACCGATTTTTTCGGCCAATTGTACACCCGCATCACAAAGCTCTTTCACTACTTTATCTGGCAGTCCAATGGAAGGAGCCACTTCCACCACTTTCTGGTATCGGCGCTGAACAGAACAGTCTCGTTCGTGAAGATGAACCACATTGCCTTTACGATCACCCAGAATTTGTACTTCTAAGTGCTTAGCCCTTCCCACATAACGCTCCAAGAAGACAGCTGAGTTTCCAAATGCACGCTCGGCTTCGCCTTGGGCCTCCTCCAACATGGGCTTGAGGTCTTTTTCTTCCATCACAACACGCATTCCGCGGCCTCCTCCACCAAACGCTGCTTTAATGATTAAAGGAAAGCCGATTTTCCGGCCCCATTTCAGGGCTTCAGTTGGGTTCGACACTGGGTTTGGGGTTGCAGGCAGAGTCGGCACACCTGCTTCATCAGCAGCTTTTTTGGCAGCTACTTTATCCCCCATTCGCTCAATCAACTCTGGGCGGGGGCCGACAAAAGTAATTCCTGCCTCATCACAGGCACGGGCAAAGTTTGGATTTTCAGAAAGAAATCCATAACCAGGGTGAATCATATCAACCCCCTTTTCCTTCGCCAAAGTAATAATGGAATCGATATCAAGATAGGCAGCTACTGGGCCTTTTCCTTTGCCCACTAAATAGGCTTCATCTGCTTTGAAACGATGAACACCAAAACGATCTTCCTCGGCATAAATTGCGACTGTACGCAGGTTTAATTCAGTAGCAGAACGGAAGATTCGAACTGCAATTTCGCTACGATTGGCTACTAGCAATTTTTTCATAAATCTGGAAAGGGGTGAAGATTCACAGGGTAAGCCAATCAATGCCCCGAATTGCTCAAATCTTCAACGCCAAAATAGGGTAATGAACAGAAACGGCGGAAAACAAGTTCCGAAAAGGATCGAGCGGATGGATTAAAAGACCAGCTCGCCCGTCCAGGCGAACCACGGATCAATCCATCGCTTCAATCCAAAAAAATAAGCAAGTGCAGCCAATGCAAGATAAGGGCCAAAGGGAATCTCTACGCCTAAGCCTATTTGATTCTCATCCTTGGATGTGAAGATCTTATATTTCTGACAGACCAAAATTGGGATCAATAAAATACAGCCCAAAACAGCACCTCCAAAAATACAAAAGACCGCTCCTTTCCATCCGCAAAATGCCCCTATACATCCAAGCAGCTTCACATCGCCCTCTCCCAGTGCTTCCCGGCCAAAGGCACGACCAGCCACAGCTCCTATCCAGTAAAGAAAGCCTGAACCGATTAAGATGCCGGTCAAGCTGCTCAATGCGGCACTCACATTATGAGTAATACCTTGAGCGTAAACCAATCCCTGAAGGTTGGGAAAATAAACGGAAAGAAATAAACCTGCAAAAGCTCCCCCGATGCTGAACCGGTCCGGAATCAGCATCGTTTCAAAATCAATAATGACAACCGCAAGCATGATCCAACCAAATAAACAAGAGGCGATCAGAACCCCAAGGTCTCCATGTACGGAAAAAGCATAGAATTGCCATCCAAACAAGCATCCCACCAAAAGCTCTACCACAGGATAGCGAAAAGAAATCCTACTTCCACAGCATCTTGCTTTTCCACGGAGGATAATCCAACCCAGCACGGGTAGATTCAAAAACCATGGAATAGGTTTCTTACAAGAGGGACAACTTGAACGCGGAAGGACAACCGATAGATCACGGGGTACCCGATAGGCCAAAACATTAAGAAAACTACCCATACAAGAACCTACAAAAAAACCAACCCACAACAGAGCAATCTCAGTGTCTAGTAGATACTCCACTGCCAAAATTATCGAGAGATCGCGGCTCGGGCAGCCTCACTCATCGCTTCAATCGAAACCTCCCGACCAGACCAAATCTCAAGCGAACGAGCGGCTTGACCAACCAACATCCCAAGTCCATTCGCAACTGGATAACTTTTTTTCTTTGCTTCGGTCATAAGTCGGGTAACGGCGGGGTTGTAAACCATATCATAAACATAAAAGTTCCCATCTACCTGCGTGAGATCAACTGGAGAAGGATCCTCACTCTTCAGCCCCAAAGAAGTGGCGTTGATGATGAGAACCGGTTCCTTGCTTCCAGCAAAAGGGTTTAAAAAGGATTCAAGAAGGAGAACTTCCTGATTCAATTCATTTTCCTTCAAGGCGGAAGAAAGCAATTGGGCACGGTCGATCGAACGATTGTATATCGCTACCTTTTCGCAACCCTCAAAGATACATTGAGCAACTGCAGCCCGGGCAGCTCCACCTGCTCCCAAGACGATTACCTGAAATTCTTTCAGGGAAATAGTAAAGGCGTCCTCAATGGCTTTGGATAAGCCAATTCCATCCGTGTTATACCCCTTCCACGCTCCGTTTTCCCAGCTGAGCGTATTGACTGCACCCATGATCCGGGCCTGTTCATCCATCAAACTAAGATGAGGCAAAACATCTACTTTATGAGGGATGGTCAGGTTTAAGCCCCGATACCCATGATCTGCGAGGATCGGTAACGCCTTCGCCAAAGAGGCTGGTTCTACTTCGATCTTATGATAACTCCATCTGGAAAACTCCTCGGATGAATCAGCTAATACCTTCAAGGCAGCTGTGTGAATTTCGGGACTTATCGAATGCTTGATTGGGTGACCCAGCACCGCGAGGCCAACCTGATCAGGTTGAAGTTTTGGAAGATTATCTAACAGGAAGGTTTCTTTAAGCATTGGATGCTTCCTGGTGCACTTTCTCAAATTCATGAACAAAGGAGGTAAATAACCTTTCTTTCGCTGAATCGTTCAATGAATTGTAATGACGAGATAAATTGCGACATGCCCTTGTTAGCGTTTCAGCGACCGTCACAGGAAGCAAGTTGGCACCGGATTCTTCATCTGGAAGCACGCCCAACTTATCCTCCATCTGCTCCAATTCCATAAACCGGCCACCCGCCCAACAATCGATGTAAAATGGATGACGCTCGGCAAAGCATCCAACCATAAATCTTCCGGGCGTCCCAATAGGGTCCAGCTCAAAACCAATCCTCCGTGCAACCAAAATGTAAATTGCACAAAGTGTAATCGGAAGGCCTTCCCTGCGATCCAATACAAGATGTAAAAAACTGTTATCCGGATTCTCGAAATTTTCCCGGGCACCACGAAAGCCAAACTCATGAAAAAGAACCCGATTTAGAACTTCGCAGGTTCCTCTGGGGCTAGAAGGTTGAAGCAATAACTCCCGGCAACGATCGGCTAATTTATCAAGAAAGAAAGAATAAGTTGAAGTGTCAAAATCTGGATAAACCGTACGATCCAACAAAAACCAACCTGTTTCCAATTCATAACGCAAAGATCGAATGAATTTTAAAAAATCTCCCGCTCCATCAATCCAGCCGAGTTTCTCAATCATGTTTTGGGCGTGCTTGGCCAAATATGGGTCTTCGCCCTGAGACATGCCAAGTAAGAATTTCTTTCCCTCTTCAGGGATGGTTTTTAAAAATTGAATTAAACCCGCTCGAACGATCTCCGATTCGTCGTCCAAGAGAGAAGTTAACGCACTCCATGAATAATGGGAGGGGTTAGACTTATTTTTTGGGTTCTTCATTTCTCCCTAACCTCGCGCTTATTTTTCCAGTCGGCAAGATTTGGTTTTATACAATTTACAGGAGATTTCGAACCAGCCTAGAACATGGGCTTTCACCTTGTAAAAAATTGCTACTTAAGGCATGTTATAAACTTTGAATTCAAATAACTACCTATGAGCACCCAAACCATATCATCCACCAAACCTGAAGTATCAGGCGAGCTCGGTCCCGCCATGAAAGGTGCAGATGTTCTTGTATCTGCACTGGAACGTGAGGGTGTCGATGTGGTCTTTGCCTACCCTGGAGGTGCTTCCATGGAACTCCATCAATCCCTCACCCGTTCTGAAAAAATTCGGACCATTCTTCCTAGACAGGAACAAGGTGGTGGATTTATGGCTCATGGGTATGCCAGAGCTACCGGGAAAGCCGGGGTTTGCATGGCCACATCTGGCCCTGGAGCAACCAACTTAGTGACATGTATTGCAGATGCTTTCATGGACAGCATACCTCTCGTTGCCATTACCGGTCAGGTTTACCAGCAATTTATTGGAAAGGCAGCTTTTCAGGAAACCGATTTCTTTGGAATGACCCTTCCGATTGTGAAGCATAGTTATTTGGTTCTCACTGCTGAGGACTTACCCAAAGTGGTTAAGGAAGCTTTTTATCTGGCGACTAGTGGCCGGCCTGGTCCCGTCGTAATTGATATTCCTAAAGATGTTCAACAAAAGGTTTTTGAACCCTTTTTCCCTGACGAAGTGGGTGAATTGGCCGGATACAAATTGGATAATCCCAAAGCCACAGATGATGAACTCGTTGAAGCTCTCAACCTCATTTCGAAGGCGAAAAAACCTGTTCTATACACGGGCGGTGGAATCATTTCCTCGGAAGCACATCAGGAATTAAGAGAATTTGCTGAGCTTACGGGCCTACCCGTAGCTCATACTTTGATGGGTTTGGGTGCTTTTGATCCTGACCATGAGCAATCTCTTTACTGGTATGGCATGCATGGTACGGTTGCCGGAAATTGGGCGGTTTGTGAGAGTGATTTACTTATCTGTGCAGGTGCCCGATTTGATGACCGGATTACCGGTCTGGTAAGCAAATATGCCCCGAATGCTTATGTCATTCACTTCGATGTGGACCAATCTGAACACAATAAAAATGTTCATGCCCATTTCCCAATAAAATCTGACATAAAGTATGCCCTCAAGCGTATGTCGGAAATTATTCAGAAAAACGGCTTTGATAAACCCGATCTTTCCGAGTGGAGTAAAACCATTGCTGGATGGAAAGAAGAATATCCTTTTAAGTACGAGAAAGGTGAGCACATTACATCTCAGGAAGCGGTTGATGTGTTGTACGAGGAGTCCAAAGGAGATGCGATCATCACCACCGGCGTGGGGCAGCATCAAATGTGGGCTGCTCAGTATTATCGTTTCAAAGAACCCAGAACCTACATCTCATCCTTGGGCTTGGGGACGATGGGATTTGGATACCCGGCAGCCGTTGGAGCCAAGGTGGCCCGTCCTGATAAAGAGGTCATTGATATAGATGGAGATGGATCCTTCTTAATGAATGTCCAAGAACTCGCCACCGCTAAAATTGAGAAGATCAATGCCAAATGCCTACTCCTTAACAACCAGCACTTAGGTATGGTGGTCCAGTGGGAAGACCGTTTTTACGAGTCGGTTCGCGGTCATACGATTTTATGTGATCCAGAAAATATTGGCGGTCCCGATAACTTGGATGCGATTTACCCCGACTACATTAAGATGTGCGAAGGTTTTGGCGTAAAAGCGAGAAGAGTTTCGAAGAGAGAAGAATTGCGTGAAGCCATGCGAGAAATGCTTGATACAGATGAGCCTTATTTACTCGAGGTGATCGTTCCATACACGGAGCATGTTTTGCCCATGATTCCACAGGGCAAGTCGGCCAAAGAAATACTGACAGATTAATTCTTCGGGTTTTCCCGTAGAAAACAGATCCGTGAAGGATGCCTAAGCTTGCGCAAAGCATGGGCTTCAATTTGTCGAACACGCTCGCGTGTGACCCCCATTACCCGGCCAATTTCCTCCAAAGTTAGTTGCCTGCCAGGTGAGTTTTCAGACACCCAAATACAGGCTGCACGAAGTCTCTCTTCAGGCGTTCCCTGAAAAGATGGTAATATCATATCCTCTGCTTTGCTTCCAGCGTTTACCACAGTCTAAACTAACACCGAAAATTAGATTATGCAAAATTGCTCCATTCCCAACGAGGGAAAGCATTGATTACAAAGTGAAATCTTCGTCCGATATCGGATGACCAACCGGTAAATCTTTGGTGGCGTACCCGTTCAATACTTCAGTCCATCGACTGGGACATAAACCATCCCCCGGACGGGCAACTCGAATGTTTTCGGGTGACAAAAGATCTCCCGCTTGAATCGGGGATGAGACAAGGATCGATCTTTTGAAAAAAACTGGTTTCTGAGGGATTACACTTCCTGAAATTGCCAAATGAGTCGTATGTACTGCCTGAACGAGATCAGCAAATTCATCGGGCAGCATGGAAAAACCGCCGTCCACAGATTTTTCTTCACGATCGAGGCAAAGATGTTTCTCAATCACCCGTGCTCCTAATGCGGTGGAAGCAACCGCGATCAAATGACCCAACGAATGGTCTGATAATCCAAAAAACGTGTTATACTTCTCTTTGAGAAGAGGCATATCCTGCAGACAAAAGTCTTTGGGCTCAGCTGGGTATTCACTCACACAATGAAGAAGAATTACTTCGGGGCACCCAAATTTTTTGAGAACCTCCATTGCACGCTCAATATCCTTACATTGAGAAACCCCTATACTCGCTAAAACAGGTTTACCAGTGGCTCCAATTTTTTCGAGCATAGGAAAGTGATTCATTTCAAAGGAGGCAATTTTATACAGAGGAGGATCGATGGTAGCCTCCAAAAAGTCTACGGCACTTTCATCAAATGGAGAACTAAAACATATCAAACCAAGCTTCTTCGCTTCTTCCGAAATTTCTCTATGCCACTCCCAAGGAGTCATCGCATCCTCATATAAATCATGCAGATATTTACCCTTCCATAATCCAGATTTTAATAAAAAGCGCTCATCTTTCCCTTCCACAGTGATCGTATCAGGACGGTAAGTTTGTAATTTGATCGCATCCGCCCCTGCCTGTTTTGCGGCAGAGACTAGATCAAGGGCTTTATTCAATTGCCCTCCATGATTCCCAGACATCTCCGCAATCAAAAACGGAGGAAGAGAAAGGTTAGCGATTCGGGAAACGATATCCAAGATCAGCAGAAATTATTTGGGCAAATAATCAGCCAGCAGATCGGTAAGCTCTTCAATACTCAAGAATTCACAATTTTGATTACTGGCATAATGAAAGCCTTCTGAACAACTAACTCCACCAAGAATTCCAATTTTATTTCCCCAGAAAGCCTGAACGGGTTGAATCACAAAATGGTCATCAAATTCCAATACATTTCTGGCTTCATCCGATGGGATTAAAATTTCATGCATCTTTTCTCCAGGCCGCAAGCCGATTATGTTTTTCTCGCAGTCAGGTGCCAACACATTGGCAAGATCACTCACTGTACATGCAGGAATCTTGGGCACGAAGAGTTCTCCCCCAACCATATTCTTAAGACTTGAAAGTACAAAATCCACCCCTTGCTGTAATGTAATCAGGAAACGAGTCATATCCGGATTGGTAATGGTAATGGAACCGGATTCTCTTTGCTTTTGAAAAAGTGGTATGACACTCCCCCGACTACCCACAACATTGCCGTAGCGAACCACAGAAAAGGTAGTTCCTCCAACACCTGCATAGCTGTTTGCAGCTATAAACACTTTATCTGAGCAAAGTTTGGTCGCTCCATACAAGTTAACTGGGTTGACTGCTTTATCTGTACTCAAGGCAACCACTCTCTTCACTTTTGCCTCAATAGCCGCCTCCACAATATTTGTAGCACCGTTCACATTGGTCTTGATGAACTCATGAGGGTTATACTCAGCCGCAGGAACCTGTTTGAGGGCCGCGGCGTGGATAACATAATCAACATCACGCATGGCTAAACAAAGCCTGTCTTTGTCACGAACATCTCCCAAGAAAAAACGCACTGATTTATCCTGAAACTCAGGATCTGCCTGCATTTCTGACTGCTTCCATTCATCCCGTGAGTAAACAATCACCCTCCTAGGTCTGGATGTACGAAGAATATTACGAATAAATTCTTTGCCGAATGAACCGGTTCCACCGGTGATTAATATGGATGAATCGTCGAGCACTTTATTAGATAAATTGAAGAATTATTATCGACTGATAGTTCGGAAATTACAACGAGTTTTATCCCTATAACGAGTCATCGTTCTGATCTAGAAAAACTTTCGGAAAAACTCTCAAAAGTCTTTTTGGAAAGACCCAACACCGTATCGATGTCTGACTGATTCATTGCATTACTTATAAACCAATTGTGATAAGGGTGAAAAAACAAGCCATTGGATGCTGCCACTTTGCAAAGGGCTTGAATTTGGTAGAGATCGTCATCTCCATCTATCCAGGGATATGGCATTGAGGAGACACCCGTCATTTGTAGTGGGATTTCAAAT
>Ga0255776_10008227_pt1 | contig 10335 bp, 7 predicted proteins | sample 071ome_19_FD_179974 | JGI IMG/M metagenome (GOLD analysis project Ga0255776, IMG submission 179974) | Coastal salt marsh microbial communities from the Groves Creek Marsh, Skidaway Island, Georgia - 071413AT metaG (version 2) | ecosystem: Environmental > Aquatic > Marine > Intertidal zone > Salt...
TGATTATCCGCTCCCATCCATTTCCAACCACAAGTAGAGAGCGGACTCTCGCAGCGCATTGTGATCGATTCACCCATCTGAGCTGGTACAACACCGTCGCATTCAAGAGTTTTGAATATGATGCTTCGGACCTGAAGTTTCAGAAACGTAGGATTCAATGCATAGTGTCTGCAAGTAGCACAGATGTCACGCATGCTATGAGGGTGAATTGTGGTGAATGGCGTATTGGCCTCAAAGAACCATCCCTCTACTGCATAAGCTCGTCGAATCCAAATGCTACTGATACCAAATTTGGATAAGCTTTGAAGATTTCACATTGTATGAACGTAGAGAAGAACTGTCAGAATCTCAGCAAGCCATACTGGACGAACACGTAGAAGCGTGGCAAGACTCGCCAATGAGGAGGATCAGTCTCAGGGGCTGAACCCGCCATCATGGATCGACTAGGTATAGATGCAAAAAACTGGCTCTGCATCACCCAGAACTTCGAATCAGAATTCAAAGCCACCGTCGGCGCAATCCACGAAGTGAAATCAAAAATCACTCAGTTCTGGGATGACCAGCGAGAGCGAAGGCGAGCGGCGGGCATCGCCGCCTGCAAGTTACGCCTTTCCTGAAGTAACGACCTACTCCACGAACAACATCAGAACGCTCTGAGGCATTCGCTCACTCTGAATATCGACTTTCTGCAGGAAAACAGCTGATGAGCAGCCTGTAACGAAGTTTTCGACGTTCTCTCTTCAGCCGGACAATTTGAAGGCAAAGAAATCAGGTTTTCTTTCTAATTATGACTGTCCAGGTCTTTCATAAGATAACGTTGCCAGTCGCTCTAATTTTCGCAATAAAAAAAGCAAGCTCGATGAGCTTGCTTTCTTTTCAACACGATACAGTTGCGATCTGATCAGATAGCAACAATATTCTCAGCTTGTGGGCCCTTCTGACCTTGAGTCACGGTGAATTCTACCTGCTGACCTTCGGTGAGCGTTTTAAAACCTGAACTGACAATAGCACTGAAATGTGCGAAAACATCTGGACCAGATTTCTGTTCGATAAAACCGAAACCTTTAGATTCGTTAAACCATTTTACAATGCCAGTAGTTTTATTAGACATGATATATATCCTGAGTATAAAAAATAATTAGCGCGCTCTTGTAAACGCGATCAAGCGGGAAACATAAATATAGATTTAAAAACAACAGGACGATGTACTAAAAGAAGGGCAACGAAATGGATGCAATAAAAACAGACTTACTTTCAAGCTTTCACCACAGTATAGACTAGAATTCCATAAGTCAAGTGAATCCTACTTAAAAAATGGAAGCTCTGCTCGCCCGCAACCGAAGAAAATCAGAGCGATCTTAAGCTTCACTCATTTCAGATACCAACTTGCAGCTGAAAATATTCTGTATCCAAGTACTGAACTTTCGTGACAAATAGACATGAGAATGTATCAAACCGAGACATCCAACGTTTCCCTACTGTCGCGGAAAACTTAAACCCGTATCATATTTATATATATTTTACTATTCAGGACAGAAAATAAAATATTCCGAATTTTTTGGCCACATAGAACCGATAACAATAAAAACAAGGGAAAATTTATGAATGTAAGAAGTATTTCCTCTGCAATTTTTGGCTTCGTTCTTACCTCTTTATCCTGGGCATCGGACACTTCTGCCGAAAGCAGAAATATCAAGGTACAGTCAGATGCCAGACTCAAAGCTGCAATCATGAGTCAGAACATACCTCTGGAAAAACGAGTTAAAGCTCTGAAAGAGTTGTATAGCGATCGCACAGTTAATGGCCGTATTCAACGCAGCTTCTGCATATGGGACCCACTGGGTAAGCTCGGCCCGATTGCAGCGACAGCACAGGATCAAACAGTTCGATCGGTTCATTATGGATTGGATGCCAGTATTGCCGTGTTTACCAGCGAGCAAGAACTAGTCGATAACTTCAAAAAAGAAAAGACATGCGATGCCATTCTTGTACGTGGCGCTATCGCAAGAAATTTCAATAAATTCGCCGGTACCATTGAAGCAATTGGAGCACTACCGGAGCGAAAGCATCTTCAAATGCTGATGCAAGTATTCACAAACCCACGATTAAACCAATACATGACAGACGGCGAGTATACGGTGATGGGTTTTGCAACCATCGGTGGCAACTATGCTTTCATGAAAGATAAAACTTATACCTCGCTATCAGCACTGGAGGGAAAACGAGTAGCCGTTCAGGCAATAGAGCCTCCAATGAAGGCTTTGGTTAATAAATACAGAGGTATGCCAATCGAAGGCGGAATGATGAAGAACGTTCTAACCTACACTGATGAACGTGCCTCCTCCATGATATCCACCGCAATCGCATACCTGGTAATGGGCAGTGGCCAGTCCGGAGACTCAAGTGGAGTACTCCGCAACCCTCTTTCGCAATCAACAATGCAGTTAATTGGTAGGACAGAGCAATTTCCAGACGAATTAGCACAACTTCTTCGTGAGGACTTTTTATTAAAATTCAGTAACTATGCTGGTCGGGTCGATCAAGAAATGAATCTGGTCCCCGACGAATTCTGGATAGAAACACCACCGGAAGAGACAGAAAAATTAGAAAACGTAACACGCGATGTACGTCTCGAAATGCGCGACAGCGGTTTCTACGATGCCACAATGTTACGTATCGCCCGTAAAGTTCGCTGCCGGTTTAATCCAGAGAAAGCCGAATGTGTCAATCCTATTGAGTAGATGGGCAGCACAGAGCAACAGGGACAGTAATATTAAGAAGAATTCCTGATTTTTATCGTAGGCCAACTCGTGTAGGGTAATCGAGTCAGCCAATATCAGGAGGATGTATGCCAAAGCCAAGGAAGCAACTGGTATCACTCGAAGCAACTCCCTACTACCACTGCGTTTCACGCTGTGTGACAAGAGCATTTCTCTGCGGCAGTGACAGCGGAGGCCGTAGCTTTGAACATCGCAGAGGCTGGATCGAAAAGCTTATTCTTGATCAGGCACAAGTCTACTGCATAGACATTGCCGCATACGCCGTCATGTCGAATCACTTCCACGTCATCCTCCATATCAACCAGGCACGAGCACGCGCGCTAACCAACCTTGAAGTCGTACAGCACTGGCATCAACTGTATTCAGGCACTCTACTCTCCCAGAAATATGAACGTGGAGAAGAACTGTCAGAATCTCAGCAAGCAATACTGGACGAACGCATTGAAGAATGGCGAGACCGCCTGATGAGTATCAGCTGGTTTATGCGACGCCTTAATGAAACCGTGGCAAGACTCGCCAATGAGGAGGATCAATGCACCGGCCACTTATCATCAGGGCCATCCATGGCCCTGCCCCTTCGGGCAGCCCAAAGGCTGTGCAAATTGTTCCTACAATTTGTGGGAAGGTAGATTCAAGTCTCAGGCATTACTGGATGAAAAGGCACTCGCTGCCTGTATGGCATACGTTGACTTAAATCCAGTGCGCGCCGCGATGGCGAAAACACCTGAAGCGTCTGAATACACCTCAGTGAAGAAACGAACTGAGAAAGCAAAAGAAGCACACGCGCCCAACCACCCTAAACAACAAGCCTACGGCCTAATGCCCTTTGCCGGAAATCCTCGCCAGGACATGCCTGAAGGCATTCAGATGCGACTGACGGACTACCTCGACCTTGTCGAATCATTCGTCTCATCCATGAGACTCACCCTTCGGGCAGCCTGACGGCTGTGCAAAGTGTTCCATACACTTTGTGGACCGGCCGCCAGATCCGCGACAACAAGCGCGGATCAATCTCTGAAGCTGAACCCGCCATCGTGGATCGACTCGGTATAGACGCAGAACACTGGCTCTACATCACCCAGAACTTCGAATCAGAATTCAAAGGTATCGTCGGTGCAGTCCACGAAGTGAAATCAAAAATCACCCAGTTCTGGGATGACCAGCGAGAGCGAAGGCGAGCGGCAGGCATAACTGCCTGCAAGTTACGCCTTTCCTGAAGTAACTACCTAGTCCACGAACAAAATCAGAACGCTCTGAGTCATTCGCTCGCTCTGAATATCGACTTTCGGCTGGGAAACACCTGAGTTGAAGCCAGTAACGAAAGTTTCGACGATCTCTCTTCAGCCGGAGAATTCGAAGTCAGAGAAATTTGGCTTTCTTTCTAATTATGACTGTCCAAGTCTTTATCTGGAAAATACCTGAGTTGAAGCCAGTAACGAAAGTTTCGACGATCTCTCTTCAGCCGCAGAATTTGAAGGCAAAGAAATCAGGTTTTCTTTCTAATTATGACTGTCCAAGTCTTTATTACAAATCACTCCTCGCGTATCTCCAGGTGTTTTAAGAGGTGCTTCGGAACTTCCTAGCGAGAGAGAATAATCACCTCACCTGAAAGTGTATGGCTAGCCACTAAGGCTGAAATTTCTTTACTGTAGCTATATATGATGTTTCTATTTTCTGACTGAATTGCTGAGTATAAATTAATAATTGGGTGGAAAATTGATGATTCAATCTCTCCAGTATCTAAATTCCTGATTCTTAACCAGCCCCAAGGCATAGATTGAAATAATCGGTTATTGTTCGAATCAGTAGTCAATTCATGACAATCTACTGAATCTACAAAGACACTTACCTGAGTCGTTTCTATATCAAGCGAAAAAATTTTTCCTTCAAAAGTAGCCGGACCTGATCTATCACAGAAGAGCAATCTGTTGTGTTTATCGTCGAAAGAGATGGCATGTAAACTTCCAGGGTCTGAATGACTATAAATAATACTTCGGTCACCACTATGTAAATCAACTTTCATTATGCCATTGAATCCATTTATGTTACTCACAAGATATAGGTCTTGTCCGTTAGAGTTCAGAGCTATTCCAACAATAGCATCAAATTCTGGTCCTAACCCTACATTCTTGCTTGATATAACTCGTCTTTCTCCTGTTAAAATATTCATACCTATAAGTTCATCAACGCCAATTCTTGGAGATATACTTCTACCAGGATGAGACATCATAATAACTTCATTGGTAGAGTTGTTTAATTGAGGATCATGAGGTGAAGCCAAAACTACATCACTGCTTTCTGACGGTGTAAAGAGAAAGGTTCTTTGACCAGATAAAATGTCGATTTCAACTAGTTTTCCGATTTGCGCGTCGAATACATAATTTTTTAAAATTGATCTGTCAAAGAAGTAAAGTCCTGATCTGTATATATCTACCCCAGCACCAATTACTGGTTCAGGAACCATGGAGATATTTGAATTATTTAGATTTGTACAGTTTATCTTATGCTTTCCATAAGAAACTGATAGAGAATAGAAGCAGTCACTATTTTGGTCGTAGAAAGCATCCTGATACGCCCCATATATCGGCCCTGATTCGCCATATTTTCGCGTAACGCTATTTACCAATTCAATTGTTTGATCGGTAAGGTCAAGTCGATAATAATAATTTGTTATTCCCTCCGACCCATTATTTGTTTTCACGACATAAAGATGATCATTAATTTCATCTAAAGTCATTTCATTTATTAATCCATTTTCTTTTGTTAAATATGTGTATACGGAGCTTTCACCAGCATCAGCATCAATAGTAATTATCTCGGACTTATTAGAGTCAGCTATAAATATTCTATTCGATGCAGCGTGCACTTCAAGTTGTTTTGGGAAGTCATATGAAGGGTATGAATTATCAATATTCGTGACCTGATAGATTTTTCCAGTGTTAACATTTACGCCATATAGAAAATAAGTAGAATCAGAATCTTCTTGAAGAATATAATATACCTCTGACTCAGGGTTGAATCCTGTTAATCTGGCTCGACCAATGTCGTTTGCAATCGTTGACCTTATCCCGGTTTGGAGGTCGATCTCCACAAGATGGCCATCAGTGCTCATTGTAAAAGCTCTGTTACCATCTCTGGTGACGGCTAATTCATTATCAAAAAAGGAACCATTATCGAAGCACAGGTTGGCTGCTTGATACGCCTCTTCACTTAATACATCTGCTAAGCCTGTGACTTTATTTAATCTGTAAATATTGCACTTTCCATTGATATCTTCAGCGACTACTAATATTTGCCCTTCTTTTACATCATTGCTAATAGCACTAATGTTGACGAGGACTTCTCCTTGGTAATCAACAGTTAGCGACTCATTAGTTTCCCATTTTTTTTCGTTTACCATTCCAACAACATTTGCAGAAATAGTATTTATTCCGAGGCTTAAAGGGATTTCTACGTGCCAGGTATTCGTCTGGCTGTCAATGCTTGCCTCAGTACCTGAAATTTCAATGCTGGATACGCACTCTGCTTCGTTTATACTTCCTATAACCGTAACCGAGTCAGTTGGAATTAAGGTATCCTGTAGGGGAAAATCTATAGTTATTTCTGGTATGAATTCCTGGCAAGGGGAATCCTCAAGTAGAGCAGGCTCCTGGGTTCTACAAAAGCCTGTTTCAGATGAGTTATCAGTACATTGGCTCTCTGTTTCTAAATCATTACCAGACGAGCTTCCACCTCCGCATGATGATATAAGAAATAATAATAGGAGTATAACCGAAGGTAGAACTGGATAAGGGAAAATACAGCTTCGTTCCATTAGAAAATCCTTCATTCCTGTACGGAAAGTAACAATACCATAAATCTGCTGGCTCGGACGGTGGGGGGGTTCAAAATTCTGTGTCAGCCAGTCACAAGTCAATGTGAGCGTCCAGCCGCCCATCGAAGTGGATCGACAGCTGCGACAGCATGAGATTCCAGTTCTGAACCAGGCGCGCCCAGAACTCTGACGCTTTCAAAATACCGGCATACAACAGCTTGAGCAAACTGTTCTCATTCGGGAATCCACCTTTGTTTTTTGTGAGCTTCCGAAACTGGCAGTGTACTGCTTAAACGGGGTTGGTCCTAAAGATTGCGGTGCGGACGTAGTCCGGGTATTTAAAATACGCTGACAGGAATACTAATTAGACACCGGATTCTGCCCCGTTTTCACGGACGGTTTAAACGAGATAAACTTAGGAACATTTATCACTTTCACCACCATCACCAACCTCATCATCCTCAAATATCTTCGACGGATCACCAGTATGCTGAGGCTCATCAAAATCTGGGCCATTCTCAAAAATTTCCTCAGAGCGCTTTTTCAGTTTTTCCTGAATTTCTTTTAGTCGCTCATTATTCGACTTATGTTTCTCAGACATACTACAACCTCTTGTATAGGTAATGAGGTTTCTGTTCGTGCGCGTCGTCAAATCCCATAGTACCTTTGACGTATTTATATCCGTAGCGGGAGTAATAGTTTACGAGCTCTTGGTTAGATGGGTGCATGATACGCAGTTCGTCTGCACCAATGCGTAGTGCATAAGCTTCTGCCGCGAGCAGGTTTATTTGCATGACTTGCCCACGTAGAGGGCAGTTGTCAGGTGCGCGCTCAACAAAATCTATTCTGAGTCGAGAGCCATTATATGACGGGCGACCAATCGACAGGCCGCATAGAATATCGGACTTCCAGATCGCAAGCTCAAATCGTTTGGGGTAACGAAGACTGTAAACGTTGTAGCCAGCCGTCCATTCCCAATCAACTTGTCGCTTATCGCTCACCTTCCAGGCCTTCGCCCGAGCAAGGGAATGTGAGTCGATACCTTTCAGGCTGACAACACCTTTATATTTTGGTGGTAGTGACGCTTCAGCTAATTTGCGAGCCTCTAATCGAAGTTGCTCGTATCTTCGCTCTGCATCTAAGTGCGTTGCTTGCATTAGATATCCTTATCGTAAAACTTGGCAGTTGCGTAACGGTACTACCCTCCCATCTGGTGATCAAGTGTGAGTGCACGAACTCTGAATGCCCCCCTCGCGAATAGCCTTCGGCTGATTCACTCCTACAGATCCTCGCCCTCACCAAAATCACAGACACAAAAAAACCGGCCAAGTGGCCGGTTCTTTATGCAACGTCTCGGGTTAGGAGCGCGTCGCGAGCGATGGCTGACCGAGGCAAAGATCTCTGAGCAAGCGGAGTGTAGTTGGCCTACATGAGCATTGCGAAGAGATCTTTAACAAAGGTCAGGCGAGCGCAGTAGCGCTCAGTCCATACGCTCCCACACAGTCGCGATACCCTGACCCAGACCGATACACATAGTGCTCACACCGTACTTACCGTTGTTCTGTTCCAGAACGTTGATCAGCGTGGTAGAGATACGTGCACCAGAGCAGCCCAGAGGGTGACCCAGGGCGATTGCGCCGCCGTGGATGTTGATACGCTCTTCTGCGATGTCTTTCAGCTTCAGGTCTTTAACACATGGCAGTGACTGTGCTGCGAACGCTTCGTTCAGTTCCCAGTAGTCAATGTCAGTCACTTCCAGACCAGCGCGCTTCAGTGCTTTCTTAGTCGCTGGTACTGGGCCGTAACCCATGATTGCAGCGTCAACACCTGCTACTGCCATACCCAGGATACGAGCGCGTGGCTTGAGACCCAGTTCCTGAGCTTTTTCGTAGCTCATCAGCAGCATTGCAGATGCACCGTCGGTGATCTGTGAAGAAGTACCTGCAGTTACGGTACCGCCTTTAGGATCGAACGCAGGACGCAGGTTACCCAGAGTTTCTACGGTAGTTTCCGGACGAATAGTTTCGTCTTCAGTTACCAGAATCTGTTTGCCGTCTGCATCGTGGCCGTACATAGGAACGATTTCGTTCTTGAACTTGCCTTCCAGCGTTGCCTTGTGAGCCAGACGATGTGAACGCGCTGCGAACTCATCCTGCTGTTCACGGGTAATGCCGTGCATTTTACCCAGCATTTCTGCAGTCAGACCCATCATGTTGGATGCTTTTGCAGAGTACTTAGAGGCTTGTGGGTTGTGGTCAAAGCCGTGCTGCATATCAACGTGGCCCATGTGCTCAACACCACCAACAACGAATACGTCGCCGTTGCCAGTCTGGATAGCCTGTGCCGCAGTGTGGATAGCAGACATTGCAGAACCACACAGACGGTTAACAGTCAGAGCGCCTGCTTCTTTAGGCACAACAGTCATCAGACCGATCTGACGAGCTACGTTGAAGCCCTGTTCTTTAGTCTGGTTCACACAGCCCCAGATCACATCTTCAACCAGTGCTGGGTTTACGCCTGGGTTACGCTCGAACAGTGCGTTGATCAGGTTTGCAGAGATGGTTTCTGCACGTACGTTGCGGAATACACCACCACGGGAACGGCCCATTGGTGAGCGCACTGCGTCTACAACAACGACGTCTTTTGGATTGTAAGACATAGTTTAATTTCTCCTGGTGCGCTGATTAACCGAAGTAGCTTTCGCCGTTCGCTGCCATTTCACGCATGCGATCGGTTGCTTTGTACAGATTGCCAAGGTGAGCGTACTTGTCGCACAGTGCAACGAAGTCAGCCATACCGATGGAATCCATGTAACGGCACGCACCACCACGGAATGGAGGGAAGCCGATACCGAAGATCAGGCCCATATCTGCTTCTGCAGCAGTATCTACGATGCCTTCTTCAATACAACGTGCTACTTCGATACACATTGGAATCATGCAGCGTGCGATGATTTCTTCAGCGTCGAAGTCTTGTGCGTCGGCAACAACTGGCTTGATCAGCTCGTAAGTTGTTGGATCAACAACTTTCTTCGGCTTGCCTTTCTTGTCGGTTTCGTAAGCGTAGAAACCTTTGCCGTTCTTCTGGCCGTAACGCTCGTTTTCGAACATCACTTCCATTGCTGACTTGAAGTCACCCTTCATACGGTCAGGGAAGCCTTCAGCCATTACTTCGTTTGCGTGAACGCCGGTGTCGATACCAACAACGTCAAGCAGGTAAGCAGGACCCATTGGGAAGCCGAACTTCTCCATTACTTTGTCGATCTTGGTGAATTCACCACCGTCACGAACCAGGCCAGCGAAACCAGCGAAGTAAGGGAACAGAACACGGTTAACCAGGAAGCCTGGGCAGTCGTTTACTACGATTGGGGTTTTACCCATTTTCTTCGCGTAAGCAACAACGGTAGCAACCGCTTCTTCAGAAGTCTTAGAACCACGGATAACTTCTACCAGAGGCATCATGTGCACTGGGTTGAAGAAGTGCATCCCCAGGAAGTTCTCAGGACGCTTCAGGTCTGCTGCCAGCAGGTCGATGCTGATAGTAGAGGTGTTAGAAGTGATGATGGTGTCTTCAGTCACCTGGTCTTCCAGGTCAGCCAGAACCATTTTCTTCACTTTCGGGTTTTCAACAACTGCTTCTACCACAGTGTCTACGTCACCGAAGTCGCCATAGCTCAGAGTAGGACGAATGCGGTTCAGTGCTTCACCCATCGCTGCTGGCTTCATTTTCTTACGTTCAACG
>Ga0255776_10008230_pt1 | contig 10333 bp, 11 predicted proteins | sample 071ome_19_FD_179974 | JGI IMG/M metagenome (GOLD analysis project Ga0255776, IMG submission 179974) | Coastal salt marsh microbial communities from the Groves Creek Marsh, Skidaway Island, Georgia - 071413AT metaG (version 2) | ecosystem: Environmental > Aquatic > Marine > Intertidal zone >...
CACTCGATCCTTATAGGTTTTAATTTCAGCGAGTCATGCTTGCAGGGTGACTCGTTAAGTATTCTTAGCGAGCAGGCTCGCTCGTACAAATTTAGGAAACGAAAATGAAAAAATTACTCATTGCCACTACCTTATTGCTACCGGCAATAGCATTCGCCCATCCGGGTCATGAGCATACCTCCATGGCCGAAGGATTATGGGCAGGATTTACTCACCCGCTACTGGGCTTAGACCATCTTCTGGCTTTACTTGCGGTGGGTATCATGGGGGCTCGTGTAGCCGGTAAAAAAGGGTTTGCGCTAGCAGTCAGCTTTGTCGTGATGATGATTGTGGGTTTTTATGCGGGTCATGCGGGCATTCACGGCGTGGCAGCGGGCACCATTGAAACACTAATTACTGCTTCTATTATCGCTGGTGGTTTATTCGTATTAATGGGCAGTCTTTTAAAGCGTCACCACATCATTAGCGGCATCGGCAGTATCGCTATGTCTGGCTTTGCAGTGTTCCATGGTCTTGCCCATGGCATCGAAGTACCGGTAGGAGCCGCTATGAACGGTTTTGCCCTAGGGTTTGTGGCCGCATGTAGCCTAGTAATTGCACTATCTTATATTGCTGCTCAAAAAATGGGCAAAAAAGCCGCATCAGCTCAGGTTTCTGTCTAATCCTTTTGTTTTGACCGCCTTAATTCGGGGCGGTCTTCTCTCTGGTTCAAATGAACCGCCCTTATTTCTACGCAAAATTTCGTATTTCTCGGGATTTTGGCGCTTATCACCCAATTTTGGCTGAAAATTCCCTTATCTGTACTTGGTGCATTTTGGTGCTATGGTTAAAAAAGCATCAATTGAGTGCACTAGCATTGGGCTCTATTGGTGCTAGTGCAACAAATTGGAGCCGTCTGAAAAAGCCATTTTCTTCGTCGTTGGGGCTGGAAGGCCCGTGAATACTGGGTTTTAAAAAGTTGGCACCACCATTGCTTTAGTAGGGCAAAGATTAACTTTAATTAATTTTAAATGCGCTAAAGCTGAGCAAGCATCACAAGCGAAGCGGAATCAAGAAGCCAAAAGCTTCTTCAGCGTAAACAGAATGGTTAAACAACCTAAAACAAAAACCAAAACACGACGAAGGAAATTAACTTAATGAAAACTTTATCTAAAGCTGTTGCTATCGCTTCTCTAGTAAGCGCCTCTGCTCTAACTGCTCAAGTTGCTAACGCTGAAGTTGAATACTCTGCACAAATTGATTCTATGTATTTGTTCCGTGGTACTGATAATGGTACTGGTGGATTGATCTCTGCATCTATTGATTACGCTCACGATTCTGGCCTGTACGTTGGTACTTGGATTGCGTCAGCTCCTGAATATGATCTATACGTAGGTTATGCTGCAGAGTTTGGCGGTGTAGGTGTTGACGTAAGCCTAGCTACATACGCCTATTCGAATGCTGGTGATGTTACTGCTGAGCCTGGCGGTGAAGTAGAGGCTATCGTTGGTCTTAGCTATATGGATGCTAGCTTCTCTTACGCAATGGGTCTTGAAGAGTTAGATGAAAGTACTTACATGACTCTAGGTTACTCTGTTGCTGGTGCTGATTTAACTTACGGTATGAGCGATGACGGTGCTGGTGCTGAATACTCTCACTTAGATGTTTCTTATGGTTTAACTGAAGAGCTATCTTTAACTTTATCTAAAGCCTTTGACGATACTGCTGGCGTATCTGAAGACCTAATCGTATTAGTTTCTTACGCTCTTCCAATCAAATAATTATTGATTGAATTGATTTAACGTTTTGCCGGATTTTAAATCCGGCAAAACCTCCCACTCACATAGGAGTTTGATATGAAATTGGTTACGGCCGTTATCAAGCCATTCAAATTAGACGACGTGCGTGAAGCATTGTCTGAGATTGGCGTTCAAGGCATCACCGTGACTGAAGTTAAAGGCTTCGGTCGTCAAAAAGGTCATACGGAATTGTACCGCGGTGCAGAGTACGTTGTAGATTTTCTACCTAAAGTAAAACTAGAAATCGCAATCGACGATGCTTTAACTGAAAAAGTAATCGAAGCGGTATCTAAAGCTGCCAACACTGGCAAAATCGGTGACGGAAAAATCTTCGTTACTTCTTTAGAGCAAATCGTACGTATTCGTACTGGCGAAACAGGTGCTGACGCAGTTTAATTTTATTTTTCTAATTACGTTCGTCGTAATTGGATAGTTAAAATCAAATTGAAGCATCTTTTTTTACTTATTTAATTTTACGTTTTACAACGTATTGAAGAATTTAATGCGGGGGCATTATGGAAAACAATATTTTCCAACTTCAGTACGCCATGGACACCTTTTATTTCTTGGTTTGTGGCGCACTTGTAATGTGGATGGCGGCTGGTTTCGCCATGCTAGAAGCGGGTCTTGTTCGTTCTAAGAACACGACTGAAATTTTAACTAAGAACGTTGCGCTTTTCGCAATCTCTTGCACCATGTACTTAGTTTGCGGTTACGCAATCATGTACGGTGGTGGTTACTTCCTAGATGGCATCGTTGATGTTGATTCTGCTGCTGTTCTTGCTGACTTCGCTGCACGTGAAGACGGTTTTGAAGGTGGTTCTATCTACTCTGGTGCTTCTGACTTCTTCTTCCAGGTTGTATTCGTAGCCACTGCTATGTCTATCGTATCTGGTGCAGTTGCTGAGCGTATGAAGCTTTGGGCTTTCCTTGCTTTCGCAGTTGTAATGACTGGTGTTATCTATCCTCTAGAAGGCGCTTGGACTTGGGGTGGTTCTGATGTATTCGGAATGTACAACCTAGGCGACGACTTCGGTTTCTCTGATTTCGCGGGTTCTGGTATCGTTCACATGGCTGGTGCAGCTGCTGCTCTTGCTGGTGTTCTACTATTAGGTCCACGTAAAGGTAAATACGGTTCTAACGGTGAAGTAAACGCTATCCCAGGTGCTAACCTACCTCTAGCTACTCTAGGTACGTTCATCCTTTGGATGGGTTGGTTCGGCTTCAACGGTGGTTCTGTTCTTAAGCTTGGTGATATTGCTAACGCTCACGCTGTTGCGGTTGTGTTCACTAACACTAACGCTGCTGCTGCTGGTGGTTTGATCGGTGCACTACTTCTAGCTCGCATCCTATTCAAGAAAGCTGACTTAACTATGGCTCTTAACGGTGCGCTAGCGGGTCTAGTTGCTATCACTGCTGAGCCTTCTACTCCAACTCCATTCGAAGCTACTATTATCGGTGCAATCGGTGGTCTAATCGTTGTTCTTTCTATCCTTGCTCTAGACAAGTTGAAAATCGACGATCCAGTTGGTGCTATCTCTGTTCACGGTGTAGTTGGTCTATTCGGTCTTCTAGTAGTTCCTGCTACTAACGACGGTGCAACTATCGGTGGTCAGCTAATGGGTGGTCTAACAATCTTTGTTTGGGTATTCGTTGCTTCCCTAATCACTTGGGGCATCATCAAAGCCGTTATGGGCATTCGCGTAAGCGAAGAAGAAGAGTACGAAGGCGTTGACCTTGCTGAGTGTGGCATGGAAGCGTACCCAGAGTTCACTAACAAGTAATTCTGGATAGCTAAACGCTATACGGGAGACGGAAAACGCTTTTTCCGCTCCTCTCTTCAAAAGAAAGGCTCGCTGAAAAGCGGGCCTTTTTTATGGCTCGATGCTGACGCCGGAAACATGAAGCACAAAATTGATGAGCTTCCAGCTTCCAGCTTCCAGGGAACCTTTCAATTTATCCACAATCCAATCTCTCACATTCCCTGAATTGCCAAGACTTGATATAGTGCGCCCAGTTTTTCATTCCAAGAATAATAGTTACATGAGCAAGTACCTTCTTCTAATCGTCGCCGTCATCTTTACGGTGCCTTCTTACGCCGAATTCACCAGCAATTTTGGTGTGGCCAATAAATATATGTTTCGTGGTGTGAAACAAAGCGATCAGGACATTGTGGTCAGTGGTGGTGTGGATTATTCCGGCCCTTGGGGTATCTATGCTGGTGCTTGGGGCTATACGGGTAGCATCGAAGACTTTGATACGTCAGAAGCTAACGCCTACGGAGGCTTTGCCTTTAGCGTGTGGGATATTGCCATTGGTTTGGGTGCAATTCGTTATGAGCGCGCTCAGCAGACGACTCAGACCGAATACAACATCAACCTTGCTTGGGATGCTTACCGTTTAAGCTCATATCAAGACGAAGACAGCAACCAATACCACGAGGTGTCAGCCAGTTATGATTTCTGGGGGCAAAATGGTTTGTCATTCTTGGTGGGCATGACGCAGCTGGACGGTCAGTCAGACGAAACCTTCAACTATGGTATCAGCTGGATTCTGGCCATGCCGGGCGATGTGGACTTTGAAGTGGGTGTGACCCGTCATGATGATGAGGGCAACGCCTTTATTCTAGGTATGAACCAAAAATTTAGCTGGTAGTAAGCTTCCCCTAATCTGTGTGGGCACATTCTTTCAATGATGCCCGCCAATCCCCTTCTCGATTATCCCTTTTATCTTTATTTTCCTTGAAATCTTCCTCGCTTATTTGCGCTCATTGGCTTAGTCATAATCTGCTAATGCTTCTTTGTAAGGATTCCTGTTCACGCAATAACAACTGGGTATAACAAAATATCTGACAGCGGGTTTTCTCTGAACTATAAATTTTAGGGCCCCACTGAGTTATGCCGTGCAGCCTCTGGCTTCAGGAAAGCATCGATCGACTATGATGAATACAGAGATGGATTTTTTCCTGAAGCCCTAAGGGCGTAAGCTAAAAAAGTTTCTAAACTGCTTTTTTAGTGCGACGTAGAGGACAGCACGCCCCCTCAGTTCAGGCTCAAGCACCTTTTGTATTGCTCTACCTATTAAACAGGGAGACTGGGTATATGCCTAAATCCAAAAAAGCCAAGGACGACTTGGATCAGCTCGCTAAGCAAGATCAACCCGATATGGAATTTATTGGAAGCACGGAAGAAGGCGTGCTTCGATCCATTGCTTCTCGTAAAAAGCTGCGAAACAAGATGAACAGTGATGTGGAAGCTTTCCTTGAGAAGGGAGGTTCTATCAATCAAATAGAGCCTAATGTGATGGCAGATCCACCGCGTAAACCTACTTCGAACTATGGTTCTCGTCCGATTTAGACAACATGAGCAGCCACCAAAAATCCAGCCAAGCGCTGGATTTTTGGTTTTTAAGAGGCACTACCTCTTAAAATCTTAGTCATGGCAAGACAACTTTTCTGGAGTGTGAAGTTTGGTCCTTGTCAGTGGATCACTCCAAGCCTATGGTGTGGACCCTTTTAACAATAATAAAAATAGAAGAGGTTAGGATGCGTCTTTTATCCATCATAGGAAGTGTCTTTGTCGGTGTGCTATCGACGTTCTCTTGGACTTTGGCGAAACCTTTGCTGTTGGAAGGTGACCTAGACGGATGGTCCAAAGTGGTGGTCACAGGTGAAACTCAATACGAACCCATGATGGACATTGAGCAGGGTGTCATCATTCGGGCCGAGAGCGTTAATTCAGCGTCTTATTTGCAACGTAATCAGGGCATCGACCTAACAAAAACACCTATCGTGCAATGGCAATGGACAGCTGAAATGCTGCCGTATTTTTATGCCATGTCCGACGAAGGTATCGAGCAAAAGGTGAGTCGCTTTGATGAGACGCAATCAGCAGGGAACGACTTTGCGCTGCGTCTTATGGTTGGGGTGAACCCTATGTTTGGTGATCCGAAAGCGTTGCATTACGTTTGGTCTGCAAACCAAGCAATCGGTGAAACTTGGTCCATCGACGAGCACAATAAAGTGATGGTTGTCAGCGGTGAGGATCAAACCACCATGAAATGGCAAACCCTAGCCCGCCATGTACAGAAAGATTGGCACAACGCGTTTGGTGAGCACATTGATGAGTTGGACTTCATCGCGATTATGACGGATAGCGATGGCATTAAGGGCCACGCCATTGGTTATTATGGCGATATTCGTATGCTGGTGGGTAAGGCATTGGCCGCTAAGTAACTCAGGGTTGAAACCTGCTCAATAAAAAAGGCTTACATTTTAATATGTAGGCCTTTTTTATTGGGGCTGATCAATCGAATTCGTATTCGATTATGGTGCCCGCGTATTGGCCGCCCCATAAACGATCTCGCAGCACTTTGGCTTCAACAATGTATTGTCTGAGTTCAGGGGTACAGATTTGATAATCTAAGCGCCAGCCATTTTGATTGCGACGTGCTGATTCTTCGTCAGGCCACCAAGTAAATTGATTCTCACCGAAGTTGGCTTCTCTAAATGCATCTACAAACTCGAGTGGACCCGTGATTTGGTCCATAAAGGCTTGTTCTTCCGGTAAAAAGCCTGGTTCGTTTTGATTGGCTTTGTAATCCGATAAATCCACCGATTTATGAGCCACCGCAAAATGACCTGCAAAGATAAATTCACGACGTTTACGTTTGGTTTTCTTAAGGTGTTCGATGAATTCTTGCTGAAAGGCTAACTTATCTTCTAGAGTGTTGTGGTCATCGACGTTTGGAAACAACACAGAGCCAATTGACACCTGATCAAAATCCGCTTGCACGTAACGCCCGTAGCGGTCGCAGGATTCAAAGGCGAGTCCTGTCATGATGGCTTTAGGCATGCCTTTCGTTAAAACCGCTACACCAGAATAGTTATCTGGCTCGGCATCGAAGAAGTATGCGTTGTAGCCATCTGGGTATAACACATCATCGCTGAGTTGATATTCTTTCGCTTTGAGATTTTGAATACAAACGACGTCGGCATCGTGTTCACGAACCCAATCGTAAAACCCTTCCTTTACGGCGGATTCGAGCCCGTCAACTTGTACGTTTATCACCTTCATAGAGGGTCCCTAAATTCTGAGGCGGCTATGATACTCAGTTTTGTTTTTTCGCACATCTTTAAAATATGGAATTTTGAGTTCTTTTGCGTCACCGCGCGATTAGGCTGCAATTATTTTGCTTATTTTGCTTTGTATGATGGGAATTATAGACGCAGCCGGTAAAATACCCCGCCTAGTAGACCTCATTTAGCAGAGATAGACCAATAAATGGCGAATTTGAGCTAGAGGCATTACTCTATTTTATTATCCCAGTAACAGCATACGGTCGGTTGAAGATGCAGGAATATCAAAAGGCGTTTATTGAGTTTGCCATTGAGCAAGGCGTATTAAAATTTGGCGAATTTGAATTAAAGTCTGGCCGTATTAGCCCATACTTTTTTAATGCTGGATTGTTTAACAGTGGTAAAGCCATGGCCACGCTTGCTAAGAGCTACGCTGCCGCCATCGTAAATTCCGGTGTGGAAATGGATGTGCTGTTTGGACCTGCTTACAAAGGGATTCCATTAGCAGCCACTACGGCTATGGCGCTTTCACAAGATTACGACCGTGAAACCCCATACGCGTTTAATCGCAAAGAAAAGAAAGATCATGGTGAAGGGGGGACCTTAGTGGGTGCACCCTTAGACGGCAACGTTTTGATTATTGATGACGTGATCACAGCCGGTACGGCCATTCGTGAAGTGATGGATATGCTAGCTGAGCATGAGAATGCCAAGCCTGCAGGGGTTATTATCGCGTTAGATCGTCAAGAAAAAGGTAAGGGTGAGCTATCGGCCATTCAAGAAGTAGAACGTGATTACGGTATCCCTGTAATCAGCATCGTGAAGCTTGAACAGGTCATGGCATACGTTGAACAGAAAGAAGAGTTTAAGCAGTATTTTCCGGCGATTAAGGCTTATCGCGATACCTACGGCATCTAATTGAGGCTATCTGCGTTGTAACTACTGCGTTAACTTTATCGCGAGCAATCCTCAGGTATAGCCATACATTCCGGTAGCTCGCTCAAAAGTTGCCTTGTATTTACTGCCTCGAATAACGCCTCAATAGTTTCGTGTTTAGTAGGGTGGGGGTTCCTCACCATGACGGAAATGTCGGGCAGTGCCCGACCTACGGCTCCCATATCTTGCAGTAGCCCGCTCAAAAGTTGCTGCCTCGAAGAACGCCTCAATAGTTTCGTGTTTAGTAGGGTGGGGATTCCCCACCAATAATGCATATGTCGGGCAGTGCCCGACCTACTAGCGGCGTCGAACAACATTTCAATGTTTTAAAACAAAAAAACCGTTTACAGCGATGTAAACGGTTTTTTAAATTCCGAGTTTCTAGTTTCTAGTTTCTAGTTTCTAGTTTCTAGCTTCTCACGCCATCTCTGTTTCAACTAACATACTTGATGCTAGGTAACTCCATTGCTCTTGCCAATGGGTCAGAGGTTTGGTTTTGAATTCACTGCGTACGTATTGACGAATACGCCCTTCGATAATGGCTAATACCAGATTGGCCATGGCCGCTTCATCGATGCGTGAGCTTTTTACGTCGCGCAATTCAGCTTCACGCAAAATCTGTTTGAACTGGGTTTCTAAACGCTCAAAGAACTGAGCAATTCGAGCACGTAGGCGTTCGGTCTCACCAGATAATGCATCCCCTGTCAGGATTCGGCAAATACCTGGGTTTTTTTCAGCAAAGGTTAAAATCAGGCTGGTCGATTGTTCGATGCGGGCTAATGTTTCGTCTTGTTCGCTGCGAATGCGATTGATGCGGGTAAAGATTGTCGCTTCAATGAATTCGATGAGGCCTTCAAACATTTTGGCTTTGCTAGGAAAATGGCGATACAAGGCCGCTTCGCTCACACCCACTTCTTTAGCTAAGCTAGCGGTTGTGATGCGTGCACCTGGATTCACTTCTAACATGTGCGCAAGGGCTTGCAGGATTTGCTGCTTGCGTGAAGGTTTTTGTTCCCGTTCCGTCATATAAAGTCTTTATGGCATGACAAGAAAGGAGCTTATCCTAAAGACCAATCAGTTAGCCTGCAATGGATAATCGCTCATTTCGTGATCTGGTTTGATTTAACGGTTGTTTATTGTTGTTTTTACTATCAATTCGGCCATATGGGCCACTAAAAAGGCCCAATATAACCAAATATAAGTGAACTAGCTGTTCGTAATCAGAGTACCTACACCTTCATCGGTGAAGATTTCCAGAAGCGTACTGTGGTTCACTCGTCCATCGATAATATGTGCACTATTCACACCAGCTTTTACTGCATCTAAGGCACATTGAATTTTCGGCAGCATACCACCGTAAATGGTGCCATCGGCGATCAGCTCATTTACTTGCTCTGTGGTTAATCCTGTAAGGATTTTGCCTTCTTTATCCATTAGGCCTGCGATATTTGTAAGTAATAACAGCTTTTCGGCTTTTACGGCTTCGGCCACTTTACCGGCCACCAAATCCGCATTGATGTTATAGGATGCACCGTCTTCGCCCACACCGATGGGCGCGATCACCGGAATGATGTCGGAGCTGGCCAGCATTTCCAACACTTTTGTGTTGATATGCGCCACTTCACCCACATGACCAATGTCGATGATTTCAGGTTGTTGCATATCTGGACTTTGCTGAGTGACCTTTAATTTTTTCGCTTTAATTAATTGCCCGTCTTTACCGGTTAAACCTAAGGCTTGACCGCCGTTTTGGTTAATCAGGTTTACGATGTCTTTGTTTACCAGACCACCTAATACCATCTCTACCACATCCATGGCTTGGCTCGTGGTCACTCGCATACCGTTTACAAAATGACTTTCGATGTTTAAGCGATCCAGTAGTTCGCCGATTTGAGGGCCGCCCCCATGAACTACGATAGGATTGATGCCGATGAGCTTAAGCATGACCATGTCGCGGGCGAAGCTGTTTTTAAGCTCTTCTTCGGTCATGGCGTTGCCGCCATATTTCACCACGATGGTTTTGCCCACAAAGCGTTGGATGTAGGGCAGAGCTTCACTCAATACTTGAGCGACATTGAAAGCGGCATCACGGGATAAAGGCATGGCAATTCGCATTTGAAAGGTTTGTTGTCCGATTTGAGGCCGCATTATACCCGGCATGGGCAGAAATGTAATTGGGCTACGTCAGGTTTAGTTTTCAATTTGCGTGATGGTTTTGGGAAGGCTGGGCACGATTCGATGCAGTTCTTCGGACACCAATTGTTGAATGTTCATTAGGCGCGCCATGTTTTCCGCTTCAAATCGTAAGGTGAGGCACGGGGTGGTGTTGCTGGCTCGAACCAAGGCCCATCCGTGATCAAATTGAATCCGTAAACCGTCGGTTTTGTTGCAGTGGTATTGCTTGAATCCGTGATTTTGAATCAGTTTCATTGTGGAAAACTTTTTGTCTTCGGCAACGGGCAGCTGAATTTCTTCGGTAGAAACTGGGTTAGGAAATTGGTCCAGTCGTTGGGATAAGCTTTGATCGCTTTCAGACAACAGC
>Ga0255776_10008236_pt1 | contig 10328 bp, 10 predicted proteins | sample 071ome_19_FD_179974 | JGI IMG/M metagenome (GOLD analysis project Ga0255776, IMG submission 179974) | Coastal salt marsh microbial communities from the Groves Creek Marsh, Skidaway Island, Georgia - 071413AT metaG (version 2) | ecosystem: Environmental > Aquatic > Marine > Intertidal zone >...
AAGCAGCATCGCAGATGCATCGGGAGTAGGTTGAATCCACCACTCACCAGTATCGCTCTGCCACCAAATTACGGTTTCGTTGTATTGCATCCCTAATCTCACCTATTGCCCGGGCGGCGTGATTTGCCTGGCCGCCCGGCGCGAAAAGTCGCGTTGAATGGTGGTCATACTACCATTCGCGGACAATCTATGTATGACTGCTTCTACGGTTCCGATGCGCCCGTTGAGGTCAACCCGGGCGAACATTTCAAAATATTGGGTGAACACCGAGAAGTCGGCGGCATTCAATGCCTGAGTTTGATCGGCGTCGTTAGTGTCGCGACCGCTTGCAGTATTACCCGACGACTCTTTCGATAAGTTGGCGATGGTATTGCTGGTCAAGAAGTCATCCACCGAGGCGTAACCTGAACTGCCACGGCCTGCAACGAGCTGTGCTGCATCGGTTAAATTCAGACGCGAATCAATCGACGCCAGCACAAAGTCTGACGCGGTGTTCACATTCAGCTGAGCTGAGGCCGGCAAGCAGGCTATGTAAGGCTCGAGCATGGCGTAAACCGCAAGGTCGACGCCTTCAATCAGCATTAACTCACTGGTGTGCTTGCACTCAGCATACGCAGGGCGGTAGCCCGGCTCCTGTGACAAGTATTGGTTATCTACGTTGCTGTTGGGGTCCAGCCATTTTTGCCAGCGATCGGCAATCGTCACATCCACTCCTAGCAAATTCAGTAGATTGCGAAAACGCTGCGTGTACACCGAGACACTGCCACCAGGCAGCATGCTGTTGAGATTAAACCGTCCCTGTAAGTCAGCAAGGTGTATCTCAATGACGCCCGGGTCCAACGGGAATGTCCGCGGCTGTGCCCATTCCTCAAGCGCATGATCGAGCTGGGAATTGGCTTTCCAGTCGAGGTAAAGCCCTGTTCGCGTCGCACTCTCTGCGCCTAATGCAAACTGCCTCGCCTGCTGCTGTGAAAACAGGGTTTGCGCCCGCTCAATATCCACTGCCTGCCGTTCCACCATGTTGGCGGCAATCATGGCAACGACCGCGAAAATCAGCAGAACCATCAACAGCACCATGCCCTGTTGGCGCGTACGCGGAGGTCTCATCCGATGTCTTGAATTAGTCATGCGCTATCGGCCACTGTCGAACAATATTGCCAAATGCAGGCATCTCCGTGCGCACCACTATGGCCACTGGGCGCTGACCTTCATCTGGCGTTAACGGCGGCCAGTAATCCGAACTGCTCAATTCGGGTGGGCTGTCCTGACCGTTGCGTGCAGGCAAGCTGACGACCAATTCAACCTCGAAGTCACTGACTTGATCGTAAATTACCTGAGTCGACGGCTCGCTGTTATCGCCACGATCAAGCACGTGCCAGTAGTAGCGAACCAGGCACTCGAGATCGGTTTCGTAGTCGTATTCATCCACGCCATCCATGAGTGCCAAACGCTCTCTCGCGGGGGTGCAAGGCTCTGAATCCATGGGCTCACTTCGATACGCAACTCGCTGCAACGTAGACCGAGGATCTTCTGTCGTTGGACGATTACGCCAGCCACTTAGTGTGAACTCCAGCGGGTAATCACCACTTCCGACCATAAGCGACGGCAGCGGATCACCGTACTGATCCCGGATCTCACGATTGATTAGCTGGCTGATGTCACGTGACAAAATTTGATTCCAACGCTGCAGCGCCGCTACCTCGTCAGCACGTTCTTCGGACGATTTGCCAACGTTAGCGACATTGCTGAGCAACTGAACGGCAGCGACACCAACCGCAGCAGAAATTGCCACGGCCACCAGTACTTCCAATAAAGTAAAACCGCGTGAGCGAAACATCAGTTGGGTCCCTGTATTCCGGTCAGGCGGTAAATAATGGCGTCGGGCGCAGTGGTCTTTGATACGGCGATTTCAATGCGCATAACCTCAGGGAACGGCGTTTTCTCCACCGTCGTTAACAACGACCACTCTGTGCTGGCTAACTCAGTGGTGTCTCGCGTCTCGCCGGGGGCCGGCACGCCGCCAGCGAGCTGGATATCGGTCATTCGGTTCTCGGCCACAAATGAGGCCAGCGTCATATCCCGAATAGACAACAGATTGTTGACCCGACTGCTTGTTGTATCAGTGATCGCCACCGCAATGCCTGCGAATATCGCAACCGCCACCATGACTTCAAGCAAGGTGAAGCCCGATAGCGATCGGCGTGACAGACGTATCTGCCGCGCCTGACATGGTGAAGGTCGCTCAGAACTCATCCATCACCTCCCAGCGAATCGGTCCGACACCGTCGCCGAAGACGCGCAGTGCGAAGGTATCATCATCCGGATGGCGCACCGTCACAGCCAGTGGGGTGTATTCGTCGGATGAAAAGAAGAAAATCACAGGGATAGGCGCTTCGTCGTCCATATCGTCCACCGGCTCAACCTCATCCCCTTCGACCTCAATTTCTAATGAGAGAGTCTCTGGAATGGATTGGCTTTCTGCGAGAGCTAAGTCGCCGCTGGCCCAAGGATTGTCCTGAAGTTGACTGACTTGCTCCTGGCTCATTCCCTGAACCACGGACGGTAAACGGATATCGTAAAAGACCTTGAGCGCAAAACGCTGCGGATGCCAGGCCAGCCCCAGGTCCAGATTCTGAAACAGTGCTTCTTCCCGATACTGGTTAAAAGCAACCGTCAGGCGTTTGGCCAGTTGTTCAGCTTCCTGACGCGCAGCTCGATCACTGAAATTAAGATTTACCAGTGATAGCAACATGCCGACGATCATGAGTACAACCATGACCTCCAGCAAAGTAAATCCGCGCGCCAGCCGAACCATCAGAGAGCCTGATTGCTGATGTCCGCTGCGTCGCCTTCGCCGCCTTCCTGACCATCAGAACCCAGCGACAGGATTTCAACCTGACCTTTGTTTTCGAAGTATAGGAATTCGTTATCCCAAGCATCACGTGGCACTTTGCCACCTTTCAGGTAGCCACCGGACTGATAGTTTTTAGGTTCAGGCGATGACGTTGGTTTCTGCGCCAGAGCTTCAAGACCCTGTTCGGTGGTTGGGTAGCGATAGTTGTGCAGTTTGTACATATCGAGGGCACCCTCGATGAGCTTGATCTGGCTTTGCGTTGTTTTCACGCGAGCGTCGTCGGCAGAGCCGATGATGTTGGTGGCAACCAAGGCCAGGATGCCGCCGATGATGGCGATAACCACCATCACTTCAATAAGTGTAAAACCGTGTTGTGACTTCTGATGACGCATTGTGTTCTCCTATTGCACCATTTGTTGTAGTTCAAGAATCGGCAGCATGATGGCCACGACGATCAGAGCAACGACCCCGGCCATCCCCAGTAATGCCATGGGCTGAAAGACTGAGATCATGGCCGACACATTGGACTCGATAGTTTTCTCCTGCTGTGCGGCCGTACGGACCAGCATCGCATCCAACTCCCCACTGCTTTCGCCACTGGCAATCATATGCAGCATGATGGGCGAGAAATACCCGGTTTCTTTCAATGCGGTGTGCAAGCTCCCCCCTTCGGTCACCCGGACTGTCGCTTCGGTCAGCCCTGATTTAATCGGGAGGTTCTGCACGACATCGCTCGCGATTTTCATGCCCTCTACCAAGGGCACACCACTGCTGGTCAGAATCCCGAGTGTACTGCCAAATCGCGCCGTGTTCAGATCACGAATAAACCGCCCGATCAAAGGCAGGGTTAACCAACTTTGATGTACGCGGTAACGAAACCCTTTCTTTCGCATCAGATTGCCAAACACGACTCCGCCGACAATAGCGGCAATGAATACAAAAATGCCGTAGGAGGAAATGAAGTGACTGAGGTTGAGTACCTGCTGAGTCAGCCATGGGAGCTCCTGCCCATTCTTCACAAAGACATCAACAATGCTGGGTACGACATTCGTCACCAGATACACCACAATACCCACGGCTACGACCACGAGAATGACCGGGTAAATGGTGGCGTTACGAATGGTTTGAGCGGATTCGTGGGAACGTTCTGAATACTCGGCCAGACGCTCCAGTACCGGCGCGAGGTTACCTGATTGCTCACCTGCACTCACGGTCGAGCGAAATAACTGTGGGAATGCGCGCGGAAAGTCTTCCATCGCCTTGGCCAGCGTGAAACCCTCGGTCACCTTTGCCCGAATCGCCAACACCATGCCTTTGGTCTTCTGGCGCTCTGACTGATCTGCCAGTGCTTTCAGGGCTTCATCAATGGGCAGCCCCGCTCCGATGAGCGTAGAGAGCTGGCGCAGCAACAGAGCACGCTCGGCTACTGAAAGACTGGGGCCGCGACTGAAGGAGAAACCACCGGTCTTTTTCTCTTTCTCTGTGGTTGGTTCAACCGCTAGAGGCATCCAGCCCTTGTCACGCAGTTGCTGGCGAATTTGTCGAGCGCTGTCGCCCTCCATGACGCCTTTCTTTTGCTTACCTTTGGCGTCGAGCGCCTGATACTCAAATGCTGCCATCTTAGTGTTTCGCTACTCGCAGAAGCTCTTCGATGGTGGTTGAGCCGGCCAATACTTTACGAATGCCGTCCTGACGAATGCTTGGCCCCAGGCTGCGCGCATGATTCTCGAGTGCTTGTTCGCCTGCTTCGTCGTGAATCAATGACTTCATGGTGTCATCGACTTCAATAATTTCGTAGATACCCTGTCGACCGCGATAGCCCAGCTGATTGCACTGATCGCATCCCTTGGCGTGATAGATCACCGGCGGCTGATCGGCATCCGCGCCCAATAGCTGACATTCAGCGGCGTCGGCTGGACGCGCTTCTTTGCAGTCATCGCAGAGTACACGTACCAGTCGCTGAGCAATGACACCAACGACCGATGACGACAGCAAGAAAGGCTCAACGCCCATGTCGTTCAATCGGGTAATGGCACCCACCGCGGTGTTGGTGTGTAGGGTGGACAATACAAGGTGACCCGTTAACGATGCCTGAATGGCAATTTCAACCGTCTCCAGATCTCGAATCTCACCAATCATGACCACATCAGGGTCCTGACGTAAAATGGCTCGCAGGCCCTTGGCGAAGGTCATGTCCGCCTTGGTGTTGACCTGAGTCTGACCAATGCCCGGTAGGCTGTATTCCACTGGATCCTCGACGGTCAGGATGTTGCGGCTGGTGTCGTTAAGATCGCTCAATGCACCATACAGCGTGGTGGTTTTACCGGATCCGGTTGGGCCGGTCACCAGAATGATGCCGTGCGGCTTGCTGATGATGCTGCGCATGGTTTGCAGGTCGCGTGGAGCCATACCTAGCTGAGACAAACCCAAACGCCCGGCCTGCTTATCCAACAGACGCATCACCACTCGCTCACCATGACTAGATGGCATTGTGGAGACACGAACATCGACCTCACGCCCACCAATACGGAGTGCAATACGACCGTCCTGAGGGACGCGTTTTTCCGCGATATCCAGTTTCGCCATCACCTTAATGCGCGACACCAGTAAAGCCGCCAACGCACGCTTGGGTTGTACGACTTCGCGTAAGACGCCGTCTACACGGAAACGAACCACAAGGCGTTTTTCGTAGGTCTCGACGTGAACGTCCGAGGCCCCCTCTTTTACCGCTTCGGTAAGCAAGGCATTAATTAAGCGCTTAATTGGGGCGTCGCCTTCCTGTTCAAGAAGGTCTTCGGTCTCCGGAACCGAATCAGCCAGACTGGCGAGATCCATGTCATCGCCCAAGCCCTCAACCATTTCCATGGCTTCGGACGAATCGCTTTGATACGCCAGACCCAGGCGTCGCTCAAATTCATCGTCAGCGACAGCGCTCAGCGCAAACGGCTGAGAAAGAAAACGCTGAACCTCAAGTAATGCCTGCGACTTAAGGCCCTCTTTGTGTACCAGTGTCAGCCCATTAGGGCTGGCATCGATCAGTACACCGAAGCGCTTGGCAAAGCTAAATGGCAAGCGAACCGTGAGGGAGCCACCTTGAATAGCGGTTGGCTCCTGAGGTTGTTGTTCTACGCTGTCTTGACTACTCATAGCTTCTTAATGTGTCCACGACCAACGCCGCGATAATCAAATCCAGATTGATGCAATGCATCACCATCATACTGGTTGCGGCCATCCACAATCAGCGGTGTTCTTAGCAGACGTTTCACTGCGTTGAAGTCAGGCAGTCGAAATGGCTTCCACTCGGTCATCAGTACCAGAGCATCAGCGTCTGCGAGTGCATCGTACTGATGCGAGGCAAAGGTCAGAGATGCCGATGCACCGAGTTCTTCGGCGGCTGACTCTATAGCCATAGGATCATACGCGGCAACATGGGCACCGGCATCCAGTAGCTGACGAATCAATACAATCGCCGGCGATCCGTTGACGTCATCCGTGCCGGGCCGGAAAGCCAGCCCCCAAATCGCAACGCGCTTACCTGTTAACGCCCCCAGTGCATCATTTAGTTGAGCAAATGCCCACGAATGTTGCAGGTCATTTCTGGTCGCGACCGCGGTTAAAAGCGGCGCCTGATCGCCCGACGCAGCAATCAGCGACTGAATGTCTTCTGGCAAATGATGTCCGCCATACCCAACGCCGGGGTAAAGATAGGCATAACCAATGCGCGGATCGGCGCCAATGCCCTGTCGAACTTGTTCGATGTCTGCGCCGCACTGTTCCGCGATGGCTGCGATCTCGTTCATAAAGGAAACGCGAGTTGCCAGCATGCCGTTAGCCGCAAAACGAGACAACTCCGCCTCGATGGGCGTCATGAAGTGGATGCGGTCCTGCTGTCGCATGAAGGGCTTAAACAACTCGGCTATGCGAGTGCGCACACCGTGAGATTCAACGCCCGCAATGATACGATCGGGGTGCATCAAATCATCAATGGCATCGCCTTCCTTCAAAAAGAGAGGATGTACCGCGATATGGACGTCCACGGCGGCAATTTCTGCGAGCACCCCGCGAAGGGTGTTCGTGGCCCCAAGCTCTGTGGCTGTGCTATTTACGACGATACATTCAGCAGGCAGACTGGAGGCAAACCGCTGTAGATCTTCTATTACTCGTTGAGTATTGCCGGGTTCGTGAGGATGACTTAGAAATACAAAATCTGCGTCACTGACGGCTTCCTCGATGCTCTCACTAAAACACAAGCGACGACCTGAAACATTGGCCGCAATCATGGCGGACAGTCCGGGCTCATTGACGGGTATTTCTGGAGAAATCTGGCCATTATCAAAGAAAACAGAGACCTGATTTCCCATTTCAGCAAGGCAGGCAGACAGAGTGAGTGCGGCGTAACCGGAGCCGACTACAGAGATATTCAAAGAGACATCCTTCTCGTAAAGCGTGGCGGTAACTTACCTTATTACCGAAAAATGACAAGGCTATGAATTAAAAAGCCTTTCCTGGCACAAAAAAGCCCGGGACCAGCCCGGGCTTTTTGAGCGATGGAGACCTTACAGTGAAGATTCCAGCTCTGGTACCGCGTCAAACAGATCAGCAACCAGACCGTAGTCTGCTACCTGGAAGATAGGTGCTTCTTCGTCTTTGTTGATTGCAACAATGACTTTAGAGTCCTTCATACCAGCCAAGTGCTGAATTGCGCCAGAGATACCAACGGCAACGTACAGATCTGGAGCAACGATCTTACCGGTTTGACCAACCTGCATGTCGTTTGGAACGAAGCCAGCATCAACCGCGGCGCGTGACGCACCTACAGCAGCACCGATCTTGTCTGCAACTTTGTAGAGCAGATCGAAGTTTTCGCCATTGCCCATACCGCGACCACCAGAAATAACCACGCTTGCTGCAGTCAGTTCAGGACGATCAGATTTCGCCAGTTCTTCGCTCGCAAATGCTGATACGCCAGCGTCTTTTGCAACATCAACCGCTTCAACGGCAGCAGAACCACCTTCAGCAGCGGCAGCGTCAAATGCAGTACCACGTACAGTCATTACTTTGATGTTGTCTGAAGACTTAACGGTGGCAATCGCGTTGCCGGCATAGATTGGACGAACGAAGGTATCTTCACCTTCAACGCCAATAACTTCAGAGATCATGTTGACGTCCAGCAGTGCTGCTGCGCGTGGCAGGAAGTCTTTACCAGTCGTAGTAGCTGCTGCCAGGATGTGGCTGTAGCCTTTACCCAGCTCTGCAACCAACTCACCCATGTTTTCAGCGAGCTGATATTCGTAGGCAGCGTTGTCAGCCACCAGTACTTTTGCAACACCAGCTACTTTTGCAGCAGCGTCTGCAGCAGCGCCACAGCCAGAGCCTGCAACCAGCACCTCAACGTCACCACCAATTTTGGCAGCGGCAGTGATGGTGTTCAGAGTAGCGCCTTTCAGAGTGGCGTTATCGTGTTCTGCGATTACTAAAATTGCCATTACACCAACCTCTCTCAGAGCACTTTTGCGTCGTTTTTCAGTTTATCGACCAGCGTGGCAACGCTATCGACTTTGATACCAGCGGAACGTTCGGCTGGCGGAGTTACCTTAACCAGTGACAGAGTTGATTTAACTTCAACGCCCAGATCAGCAGGAGTGGTTACGTCCAGCGGCTTACGCTTGGCTTTCATGATGTTAGGCAGTGATGCGTAACGAGGTTCGTTCAGACGCAGGTCGGTCGTCACGATTGCTGGCAGGTTCAGAGCAACAGTACGCAAACCACCATCGATTTCACGAGTCACGTTAACCTTGTCACCATCAACAGCAACTTCTGAAGCGAAGGTGCCCTGTGGCATGCCAGTCAATGCACCCAGCATCTGGCCAGTCTGGTTGTTGTCGCTATCGATGGTTTGCTTGCCCATCAGAACGATCTGAGGCTGTTCTTTCTCAACAACACCTTTCAGCAGCTTAGCAACTGTCAGTGGCTCGAGTTTCTCGTCAGTTTCGATCAGGATGCCGCGATCAGCGCCCAGTGCGAGAGCGGTACGAATCTGCTCCTGTGCAACCTTAGGGCCGATAGACACAACAACAATCTCAGAAGCTACGCCCTTCTCTTTCAGACGAACCGCTTCTTCAACGGCAATTTCGCAAAATGGGTTCATAGCCATTTTGACGTTAGTCAGATCAACATCAGAGTTGTCTGCTTTTACGCGAACCTTAACGTTGTAGTCGATTACGCGTTTTACAGCGACAAGAACCTTCATAGATTCCTCGTTTATATCTAGTGGATGTTAAAAGGGCGTCAACAACACGAACAAGACGCTACTCAGCCCTTTCCAGCGCGCCACATTATTGGGAATGTGGCACTTGAGGTCAAGTGAATGCCAGAACTGTCATTGACCGAAAACGCTCCAGAGGCCGATTCTACGGCCAAACGACTTGCCTGACCTGCCGGTCAACGTATAATGGCCGCCATTTTTCGTGGGCTGTGCGTCCCTTCCATACCCAATGGTACTGGCAGGTCAACACACCTTATAATAGATGCTTAAGCATCCACTCCCGTGTGAATTGAGGAGATCAACCTATGCAACGTGATGTCATGGAATACGACGTAGTCATCGTCGGTGGCGGCCCTGCTGGCCTGTCAACGGCTTGTCGTATCAAACAACTGTCAGAAGAAGCGGGTCAGGAAATTTCAGTCTGCCTGGTAGAAAAAGGCTCTGAAATTGGTGCGCACATCCTCTCAGGTGCCGTCATTGAAGATCGTGCATTGACCGAATTATTCCCTGACTGGAAAGAAATGGGTGCCCCACTCAATGTTCCGGTCAAGGGTGATGAAGTCTACTTCCTCACATCAGACGAGAAATCAGTTAAAACGCCTCATTGGGCTATCCCTAAGCCAATGCACAATGACGGCAACTACATCGTGTCTCTCGGCAACGTTTGTCGCTGGCTTGGCGAGCAGGCAGAGGCGCTGGGCGTAGAAATCTACCCTGGCTTTCCTGCAGCCTCACTGATCATCGAAGATGATTCTGTCAAAGGCATCGTGACGGGCGACATGGGCGTTAGCCACGACGGTACACAGCGTGACGATTACGTTCCGGGCATGGAGCTGCGTGCTAAGTACACCATCTTCGCCGAAGGCTGTCGCGGACATCTGGGCAAAGAACTGATCGCCAAGTTCAATCTGGATGCAGGCAAAGATCCGCAGCATTACGGTATCGGTATCAAAGAACTGTGGGATATTGACCCAGCCAAACATCAGGAAGGCCTGGTGCTGCACGGCGCTGGCTGGCCTCTGAGTGAGTCAGGTTCTACTGGCGGCTTCTTCCTGTACCACACAGAAAACAATCAAGTGGTTGTTGGCCTGATCACCGACCTGTCGTACAGCAATCCGCACGTCAGCCCATTCGACGAATTCCAGCGCATGAAGCACCACCCTGTGCTGAAGCAGCACCTGGAAGGCGGCAAACGCGTTTCGTACGGTG
>Ga0255776_10008238_pt1 | contig 10327 bp, 8 predicted proteins | sample 071ome_19_FD_179974 | JGI IMG/M metagenome (GOLD analysis project Ga0255776, IMG submission 179974) | Coastal salt marsh microbial communities from the Groves Creek Marsh, Skidaway Island, Georgia - 071413AT metaG (version 2) | ecosystem: Environmental > Aquatic > Marine > Intertidal zone > Salt...
GGAATGATGCCAGAGCTGAAATTGAGTTTATCATCGCGGATCAAGATGGGAATGTGATCCCGATTGAAGTGAAAAGCGGCAAACGCACCAGGGCTAAATCGCTAAAATCCTATGTCGAGAAATGCAGTCCAGTGAAAACCATAAAGCTCACGGGCACTCAGGGTTCGTCAGTGTTGGAGCAAGAACACCTAGTGTATCCGCTGTATTATGTTGAATATGTGGTTAAGAATAATATACGAGGGAATGGAAGTATTTAATTTAATTCCTAGCCTGTTTAAAGCATCTTAGTGGTTTGTGGCGACCCATCTCTGCTTAAATGCTTTGTAAAATCTATTGAATCTATTTTGTCAAATTCACTTATTGCTTCTTGGTTAAGCCTTTCTAATTAATCGCTTAAACCTTCTTTATTATTCCCCTTGTGAAAGCCAGATAGAGGCTAGTTCAGAGCCCTTTTTCTCATATTTAATATGCATCAAGTCATGCCGGACGAACAACTAGACGCTTCTTTTGTCATGTAATTCAATACTTTGCCCACTGTTCCTTTTTGTGTATTATGCGTTGCGAATATGGAAAGGTCTTTTGGCCGTTTACAAGGAGCGTCTCTTATGCGGTATCTGCATCTAGCAGTATTGGCTGTGTTTTCGGTGTGCTTGAGTGTTTCTCAGTACTCGTTTGCATCAAATGTTGTGGCCACATCTGGTCAGTCGATTTATAAGTCCCCCGTGACATCTGAAGATGTTTTGACGCTGAACCCTGCCAACGCATCCGGCATCTCGTTCAACTATTTCGATAGTTTTCTTGTAAAAGACAAAGTTCTAAAACTCGTAAATACGCCAGTGAATAATGGCGCTGGTTACACTGATGCAGCGATGTTGATCGTTGTGATTTCAGATAACATCACCATCGAAAATCGTATTGAGCTTCTCGGGCCAGCAACGGATATCCTGTTTCTATCACGAACAGATAATGGTCAACTTACCTGTAATAGCTGCTCATTCGACAACTTCTATCGTATTACCCTAGCAGCGGCCTCTACCGAATCTACCTTTCCTACTGCCAATGGGCTGATTGGTGAACTGACCACAACGCCAAATGGTTCTATCAGCATAAATAATCTAACTGCTGCTGGCTCACTTACTGTAGAAACGCTAGCAGATTCAGTGGCGCTTAACGGTACCTTAGATACGCACGATAGAGCAGAGTCTGAAGGCTTCATGAATGGCTATGCCCAAAACCAAAACGGTGATTACACCATAGGTACAGGCAGTGTGAACTTAATGATGGGGCAGATGAGATGGAATTACGATGCTCAAACCATCACGAAAGTAACGCCTTCCAACTCTGATGTGACCTTGAATGGTTCTATTAAAAGTGTTGAGGTGAAAATCACAAGCTCTGACTCAATTTCGTTCAATACCAATGTTGATACAAGAGCAGACCTGTTAGCAACAACTCAATATAAAGGCATGGTATACCTTCCTGAAGAATCTATTACTATTCAGGACTTTGGATCGAAAATATCTCAAATTAATAATTTACTACAATCTCAGGGCGAAATTAGAGTTAAGTCAAATAGTTCGATTAACTTAGCTCATAAAAACTCTCATATATCAGCTGATAAAGTAAGCTTAATTACAGTTAAAAAAATTTATAACGATAAAGAAATTGAAAGTAATTTCACGAGTATCGCATCTTACAGTCTAGTTAACAGAGGAAAGATTTCAGCTACTAATGATGTCGAAATTTGGACTGATAGAGAACTTCTCAATGAATTTGGTGGTGAAATAGAATCCAATAAAGTTGTTTTAATATCAGAAAATGGATTAATAAGAAATGGTTCTTCAACACCATACTTCTATGATTTTTTAGAAAAAGATAATGATTCATCCCCGTCTAGTTGGATCAGTACTGATAGTATTAGTAACTTCATAAAGTCCAGTGGTGGGGTTTACTATGATTTTGGAATATATAAGCACGATGGTGCGAAGTTGCGAGCTCCAAATATAAATGCATACATATCTGCATCCGAAATAGAAATAAGATCTAAAAACTTTCAGAATATAAATCCATATTGGCAAGGAGACGATGGCAGTCTATCCGATGTTTTAAATCCTTCGCTTAGCAATCAAGTTAGGATATCCGCTGAAAATAAGTTAATAATTGAATCAGGTTATCGAATTTTAAATTCATCAGCTGTCATTAAAGTAAATAACAAAGAGGGTATATTATCTCTAAAGGGAGAAAAAATATTTAATGAACGTTATAGAATTCTTAGTGCTCTTGATAGCGATGAGAATGGCGATGAATCTGTGGGGGTATTAGAGAGTGTATTAAGTAAAAATCTAATCATCTCCCCCCCTGGAGTAATAATTACTCTCGGGGATCTATTTTCTGATTCTGAATATGGGTTTAAGAACGATAGAAGTTTTGTTGAGGTATTTGGTAATGCTTATTTTAAGGGTTATGTAGAAAATTACGGGATTACCCAGAAAGCTATAGAGCGTTCCTCAACTATAACTACTGAATATGTTGAAAACTACGATATAAACCAACTTGATTCTTTGTTATATGTTCACGGCACTACACATGGTGATAACTCCACTCTTAGAATAATTACTACCTCTATCTTTGATTTTTACAAAAAAGAAATGGAGGAAAATCTAGTGGAAGACTGGAGAGACTCTCTTAATAACCAAGATGGTTCTAACTATTTCTATACTTATGAGACTTATGAAGATAATGGAAGCTTCTCTATAAAGTGGAAAAAAATGGAGCAAAGGTGTGAATATGTAATGCCTCCAAGTTATTTGGGACTTGGGTTTTATGATTGTGAGCCAACTGGCCGTCAGTTAGGGTCAGGCACTAAAGAGTTCTCCATTTTTGATGAAGTTAAGCAATTCATAAGTGTTGTATTGGAATCAATATCAGAGTTTTTAGCTGATTTAAGTTGGTGGAGTGAGGAGTAAATCATGAACAAGGATCAGTTCTATATGCAAAGTGCTCGTATCTATAAGCCTTGGCAGAAAATAACCTCATTATTTACGTTATTCTTCTTTCTTTTTCAAATACCAACAATCGCTTTTGCTCAAGCTTTACATGATGGTGTTATTCAAGCTCACTTTAATAGTGAACCTCAGTTTGAGCCATCTAATAGTATAAGCCATTTATTTCAACCTGCTTCTTATCTAGTTGAAGCAAACGAAAGCTATTACAGTATTGAAGACTTTAAAAAGCGTTTAGAGGTAGAGCTTAAAGGAAGTTTAGGTGCTGTAACCTATGTTCCTGTGAGCGTGGGGGATATTACAAGCTTTATACCTGTATATAAATCTACACATTATAAAAGTGTTGGTACTTCATTTGTTCAGAGTCGGTATGTTCGTGCTCAGGTCGTTGAATTGTTAGGGCGCACATTAATTGATCCTGATGATAAGGTTAATTTTGGTACAGAAGCCCAGCAGTTAATTCGCTTATATAATAATGCGTTTGATTATGCGCGTTTTAATACAAACGTCACTTTTGGTCAAAAGCTTTCGTTAAATCGCGAAGAAGCACCAATGGATATGATCTGGCCAGAGCTTAGAAGCATTAATGGCCAAAAGGTCTTTGTGCCTGTTGTATATTTATCTCAAGCTACGGTATCTAATAGACGTGTTGAAAGTCATATTACAGAATTCGATGGAGATTTAACTGGCTTTAAGAATATTAGAGTAAGAGATGCTGAAATTAAATTTGGTCGAGATTCCTTTATTGAAGTAGTTAACAAATTAATTCTCAATAATGGATCCATCATTTCAGAAGGTGATTTGGAAGTTGTCGCAGGAGGCACCCTAAAACTCCTTTCTAGCCAAATTGACGCCAATGGCGATTTAAACATCGCAGCTCATGGTATTGAAGCCCAAACCATCGTTCATCGCTATGACCTAGGTAAGATTTCAGGAACGAAATACGACGTTATCACCAACATTGAATCAAACGGCAACATGGTCATTCGTAGTTTTCAAGATATTAATGTTGCTGGTTCGAGTATCTATGCTGGCGGATCAATAACTCTGGCTGCCGATGGCAACATTCGGATAGGCACTGAAAAATTCTCAAGCCACCAACGAACTAAAAACGGACATTGGAGAGGCACCCGAGACACCGTCGATTACCTTCAATCAACACTCACAGCAGAAGAAACAATCCAACTGATTTCTAACTCAAGGATTATAATCGATGCAGCCGAACTTATTAGTAATGAAGGACACATCAAACTATTAGCGTCCATGGGCATTACTATTGAGAATGAATTCAGTTCTGTTCAGAAAAAAGCAAAATATCGAACTAGTAAAAAGAAAAGAGATGTATCTTCTTATGAGACTGTAGCTATCCGTGCAGCACTAGATGCAGGCAAAGGGGTAACCATTCATTCAGACTTCGGTAATATCACCTTACGAGCTGTAGACATAGATGCATCTAATGGCACTTCAGTAAGTGCGTCCAATGGGAGTGTTAACTTATTAATTGCTAAAGAAACCGACCACTACAGTTACCATTCAGTTTCAAAACGGATGTTTTCAACTCGCACAGTGAGCCGTGGCCACAATATAGAAACAGCTGTTTACCCTACAATCACAGGCGGCCTTACTACAAACGCTCTATATGGCCTAAATGTTGATTTCGTACTTGATCAAGATCTAAGTAGAGACGAGCAGCTTGATACCCTAGCAAATTTAGAGGGTATGTCTTGGTTAAATGATATTAGAGAAAATGACCAAGTACTTTGGAACGAAATCCAATTAGTTAATGAACATTGGCATGATGAAACCACCACATTAAATGCATCAGCAATGGCTATGATTTCTATTGCTGTTGCTATCGCTATGGGCCCAGGTGGTTTAGCAATAGCGGGTAGCTCTATGGGTGTTGCAGCTGCAAATGCGGGGATGGCTGCTTTAGTCACACAAGCGTCTATTAGCTTGGCTAGCGGAAATAGCATTGGAGATACACTTGAGAAGCTCGCTGAAGAAGAAACATTAAAGTCTGTCGCTATTTCAATGGTGACAGCCGCCGCAATCAGTGGCATTGATGCCGAGTTCTTTACTCCAGAATCCACAGAAGTATTTGGTAAAGCCAAAGAGCTATCTTTAGGAATGCAAGCAACTCAGGCAGTTGTTCATTCAGCAGCAAGTGCTTCAATATCAACAGTTGTAAATGGTGGTAGTTTAAGCGACTTTGGCGATGCTTTTACTACCACTCTTATGCAATCAGCCATTAGCCGTATCGGGCAAGAAATGGCTGAAACTATTGGTGACTCTTATAAGACTGGGGATATAACCAACGCTGTACGCTATATGGCCCATGCAGCAACAGGCTGCATAATTGGTGTAGCGTCTGGCGAGGTTACAAATACAGAAACCTCTTCAGATAATAACTGCGCATCTGGCGCAGGTGGAGCTGTTACAGGTGAATTAATTGCCGACTGGCATAAGGAAGCAAATGGCTTTGAACAACAGCAAGAGCTAGTAAAAGAACTAGAAAAAGAGCTCTTGGATAGTCTCGGCCCTCTAGCAACAGCAGATCCAAATAACCTAACAGATGAACAGGCAAAAGCAATTGCCGCCTTACAAACGAAAATCGGAAATCATCAGAGTCAGCAAGCAGCATTACATCAAATGCGTCAGCAAGGCGTTGATCTAGCCAAGTTAGGGGCAGGCTTTGCCGCACTTGCGGCGGGAGGAAATGTACAACTTGCAGCGGATGCAGGTGAGAATGCTGCTAAGCATAATGCATTGTTTGTAATTCCTTTGATTAAATTTTCGCTAGCAGCATACAGCGCTATTCAAGCCTATCTTGCTATAGAAGAGTTCAAAGAAAAATTCGCCGACATTAAAGATTTTCAGAGCCTAAGCAAAGCTGAGCAAGATAAACTCATTACTGATCTTGGCTACTTTATTCTTGAAGAAGCCGTAATGCAGATTTTCTTAAAAGGTGCAGACAAAGGTCTAGACGCACTTATTAAGATTGCCCGAGAAAACGGAACGGCCAGTGATATTCTTGATAGCCTTGAAAACATTGCTGTTAGGTTGGGAGCAGGCCAGGGATCTGAACTCAATATCACTCAGGCAAATAAAGAAGTATTAGGCGATATAGGCAATAGAAGGTTTGATACCGATAAGCTTTCAGAAAAAGAACTTCTCGATCTTTATGAAAACGAAGTAAAAAATGGATCTTTGACTAAAACAGATCTGCAACAGCTTCAAAAAGATGGTTATATTTTTGATGCTGATACCAAACGTTTCTCTAAACCTGAACGAAACTTTGATGTAACCGCTACGAAGTCCCCTTTACCTGATGTTGAGCTGGATTACACTGGCCTTAAAGTTACTGTAGGTAAAGGAGATCAAGAGTTTACAATGGACGAGCTTGTTACTAAACGGAAAGATCTTGTTAACCAGCGTGATCAGCTATCATCATTTGTAGATGACAGTCCTGCTTACAACAAGCTTAATGCAGAAATTAGTAAAATTTCAGAAAGCATGGGTGAGCTTTCAAAAGAAGCGTATGTGAAAAAGTTAGATGCCCAGCCTTTAGCATTCAAAACACCTGGAAATGGTCAGCAAGGGCAATTTGATGGTATCTACACTTACTTTAAAGATGGCGAAGAACGCTTGCTAATCATCGAAGCGAAAGGCGGCAACTCAAGCTTAGGCGGGCGACGAGCAGCTGATGGGCGTTATGTTCAGCAGGGCACTTCTGAGTATCGGGAGTCTATTATTGAGAATATGCAAAAGTCTGTTGACAAAGCTGATGTATATGAAGATGTTGCAGACTTAGACCTTACACTAGATAAGCTTGATGAATTCACTGGTAAAGTTGACTACCAGCTAGTGCAGCAAAAACTGGACCCACAAAGTGGCTCTTTACTTCCTACATTGATAAGTAAATTTGATCAAGGTTAGAACATGTTAACTCATCCAATAGTTATTAAGTCTTCTGTGACTGAACGAGTGAAAGCTAGATTTACTCGGAACTGGAACACCTTTCTAGATGGTTTCCATGAATATCCGGTGGATTTTCTAATCAAAGCAAATCAACGCCTAATTCAAGTTCTTTGTCATGTGAATTTGCGTGAGAACTCAAAAAGCCAGTTAATAGGTTTTTTGGGGTTAGCTAACCAAACAGGAATCTCGCATTATCGGATGATTGTAAACAACGGAAAACCGATGCAGTTTACCGTTGAAGGCAAAACGTTTCAGACAACAGGGCAATATACTGAAGATTTCTTTTATTTTGACCGATGGTTGCGGCATCTGTGCGTAGCCATCACTCTACGAGACAATGCAGCGATTCAGTTTCTCTGCTCTATCAAAAAAGAAGCCTTTCAGAATGTTCGTTTAGCCAATATGCCTATCGATGATGTGTTAATGGATTTCATCCAAGGGATGTTTGATCCAGAAGCAGATCATCGCTCATTAATACTGAACATGATGGAAAGCACCGGACCAGAAAACTACACCCAAATGCGTGCTAATTATGTTGCGCAAATATTGTTGCCTATGGCAAACCTCTTCATGATGGCATTAACCAATGCAGATGAAGAAAAATATCATGAGGTATGGCGCAATGCTGTATCCAGCCATCAAGAATATTGGTCCTCAGATACTGAGCTGGCGGAAGACTATCAAGGCTGGATCTCATTCCCGATTTTAGCAGCCTCGGTACTGATGTTTGATAAAAAAGGCTACAAACTACCCTCTGACCTCAGTGATGCTGAAAAGATTTATGTACCTGAATGGCTTGTCTACGGTGATTTCGAACCACAACCTTCTGTAGGTGTGGATTTTTTTGAGGGTGAGGTTTGAGCCTCATAACCAATAAAGCTTTAATTGAGATTAGTCATGACATCTAAATCAACCCTTCTATTGTTTATTATGTTGTTTAGTCTGAATACTAAGGCTGACAGTATCGAATCTACAATCTACAAAGTAGGTATCCTTAATTATGAAGGTTTTGCTTTTATCAAATTAGATAAGCCCACCAAACGAGTGCCAGGAAATGGCTGCGCAACGAATGACACTTCTCTAGTGTTTGATTATACAACCGAAAAAGGCAAGTTAATGTATTCAACAGCCTTACTTGCTTATTCAATGCAAAAGAAACTTTGGATAGAGCACGTAGGCTGGAGATGCCCCGATGGAATTCCATTTATGGCAATTAAACGTTTCCATATCAACGAACGCTAACTTTAAACGATAAAAAGTCAAGGGCGATAAAAATGAAATACTTACTCTCAGTCCTGCTCTGCACTACTTCTCTCCAAAGCTTTGCTTTTTCAGAATGTGTACGTGAAGTAAATAAAGTATGGAGCAGCTTAACTGAGAATCAGTCCGTTTATGTAACTTTCAGCGATGGGGGCAGTTCTATTTCTAAGAGCGAGAAAATGATCACGGAAGGGCAGATGAACCGTTTTTTCTCGATGGCATTAGCGGCCAAGGTCTCAGGTAAGAAGCTTCGTGTTCGTTATGTAGAGGATGATTTGCAATGTCCACCGCCATCAGGTACTTCGCGTAATGATGCCTTAGGCATTTGGTTAGTAGATTGATTTTGAGAGCCTATGAATTCGCTATTTATCTTTCATTTTGACACCCTCCAAATCCGAAACCCATAAGCTTCGGTTCATTTTTTATCGTTTCTAGACGTAAGACTGTAAAAGGGTTTTTTAGTGAAAACGTTTCTTATCACTGTGTTACTGGCAGTGACCTTACCTGTAATGTCTGCCCCTTCTTGGTACAAAGGAAAGATTAAGAGAATTTGGCCTTATGGCCATGACGGTAGCTTTATCGTGACTTTTGAAGGTAATTCAAGTCTGTCGGACTGCAAGCATAAATACGCCTATTTTACCCCGCAAAAGCAGCCTGAAAAAATGCTGGAAAACTCTTATGCCTTGGCTCTTTCTGCCTTTCATACCTCTGCCTCGGTCGGCATTGTGATCGATAAAGATGAAATGGTTGAAAATGATGGGCAGTGCCGAGCGTTCAGTATTGATCTTCGGAAGTAAACGGTATGTTTATCTCTTATTTAAATGACTAGGTATTAATTGAGTAAAAGGAATTATCGAATGAAAAAAGGGTTATGTGTCTTTTTGATGCTTTTAAGCAGTGTTAGTTATGCCGCAGCAAAGTGGGGGAGTGCTGATTTATTTAGTATTCGTTCTTTTACAACGCAGACAGAAAATTACGTCATGGTTAGAAATTTTTCAAATCCAGAAGCGTGCAGTAATCCTAATATGATGGTTATCCTGCGAGATGATTCATCTAACTGGAAAATGCTTCATTCAGACCTATTAGCGGCATTGATGGCAGATAAGAAAGTTAAGATTAGAGTAAACGGTTGTTATAAAGGTGCTCACCCGATTATTGATGGTGTTGAGATCTTTAGGTAATAAAAAAGATAAGTAAATAGGGATCAGTTTTTGTTCAGTACATAACAGGGAACGTATGCATAAGTTTGTTTTAGCCTTTTTATTATCCGTAGTAAGTTTGTCTTCTTTTTCAGCGCCTTATGAAGCTACGGGCGTAACCACACTTTCTAGATTTATCTCCTACAACCAATATGGAAATGGTGATGTGGTTTTTAGGGTCAAGAACCCTTCTCCAACATGTCATGGTTATTGGATTACTGAAAAAGATCCTGGGTTTAATGCCAATTTATCCGCCGTTTTAGCCGCTTATCATGCACAGTCAAAAGTTAAAATACGTGCTATTACTGATCAAGAGTATAAGTGGGCTGGAAGCTCTTATCATTGGTGCAAGTTGTACTCGATCGAGTACCCGGAAATTTAAGAAAACCTTCTTTTATTCATTCTTGAGACGACCAGACGTGATCTTTATTAAGTTAACTACCTTTGTATTTGTTTCTTTTTTTACAGCATCTCTCTTCGCAGCTGGCAATTCGTTGGGCGGCCAAGTTGCTCATATTGCTTCAGTAGATGACGCTATCTTATTCAAAATCGTTGGAAACTCAGAGACAGACAGGCCTGCTTGCGCTACCACTAAGCGCTTTTCTGTTCACAAAGACAGTGTTCATGCACCTCTAGTCTTAATGGCTTTTGCTACAGGTAAAACTTTAAATAATGTTCGTGGGTTAGGGACGTGTAATCTATGGATCAATTCTGAAGATTTGCGTTGGATAGAGATTTGCCCAACGAGAGGCTGTTAATTGTTAACTAGGGTTTGGATGTTATAGATGAAGAAGTGTTTTGTTTTGATTTTGAGTTTTTATATTTCTGTTTTTTCACTGAATGCTCACGCGAAAAGATATTGGCCTTCTCAAAAGTTAATTGATT
>Ga0255776_10008246_pt1 | contig 10319 bp, 20 predicted proteins | sample 071ome_19_FD_179974 | JGI IMG/M metagenome (GOLD analysis project Ga0255776, IMG submission 179974) | Coastal salt marsh microbial communities from the Groves Creek Marsh, Skidaway Island, Georgia - 071413AT metaG (version 2) | ecosystem: Environmental > Aquatic > Marine > Intertidal zone >...
GAGATCGTCGAAGAACGCCGCGGCCGCACGTACTCGACCGGCTCCTGACCGAAGGATTGAGGATTAGACGATGCTAGCGCCGAAGCGAGTAAAGCGCCGTAAGACTCACAAGGGTCGGATGCGCGGAAAGGCCTACCGGGGGAGCAAGGTGTCCTTCGGGGACTATGGCCTCCAGGCACTCGAGCCGACGTGGATCACGAACCGCCAGATCGAGTCTGCCCGTGTCGCCATGACGCGTCACATCAAGCGTGGCGGTAAGGTCTGGATTCGGATCTTCCCCGATAAGCCGATCACGCAGAAGCCCGCCGAGACCCGCATGGGTAAGGGTAAGGGTAACCCGGAGAAGTGGGTCGCCGTGGTCAAGCCGGGGCGGATCATGTTCGAGCTAGAAGGTGTGCCCGAGGACGTTGCCAAGCGGGCGATGGAGCTCGCCGCGGCCAAGCTGCCCATCAAGTGCAAGTTCGTCGTGCGCGAGCGGCAGCTTTAGGAGATAGAGATGAAGGCTGAAGATATCCGCGACATGAGCGACGCCGAGGTCGAGGCGCGGCTCAAGGAGCTCAAGGAAGAGCAGTTCAAGCTGCGTTTCTCGAGCTCGATGATGGAGATGGAGAACAACGCCCTGATCGGACAGGTGCGCCGCGACATCGCACGCATCAAGACGGTCCTTCGCGAGCGTGAGCTCGCCCAGAACGCGTGACGGAAGACATGAGCGAGAACACCAGCGAGCGGAACCGTCGCAAGGTCCGGCAGGGTGTCGTGGTCAGCGACGCCATGGACAAGACGGTGACCGTCAACGTGGAGCGTCGGTTCCCTCACCCCCTGTACGGAAAGGGCGTGAAGCGGAGCAAGAAGTACCACGCCCACGACGAGAACAACGAGTACCAGGTCGGGGACACCGTGCGCATCGTCGAGACGCGTCCGCTGTCGAAGACCAAGCGGTGGCGCGTGATCGAACTGATCGAGCGCCCGGTCTGACCGATAGCCAGAGCTAGAGAGACACCATGATTCAGCAAGAGTCGGTCCTCCGGATCGCCGACAACACGGGCGCCAAAGCCGCGCTGTGCATCCGCGTGCTCGGCGGCTCCCGTCGGCGCTATGCCGGCGTGGGCGACGTCATTGTCGCGACCGTCAAGGACGCCATCCCCAATGCGGGCATCAAGAAGGGGACCGTGGTGAAGGCCGTGGTCGTACGCACCGCAAAGGAGAGCCGCCGTCGCGATGGGACGTACATCCGCTTCGACGACAACGCGGCCGTGATCATCGATGACAACGGCGAGCCCAGGGGTACGCGCATCTTCGGCCCCGTCGGTCGTGAGCTCCGTGAGAAAAAGTACATGAAGATCGTTTCGCTGGCCCCGGAGGTGCTGTGATGGCCAAGCTCAAGATCATGAAGGGCGATCAGGTGAAGGTCATTCGTGGGAACTACCGCGACATGGTCGGCGCCGTCCTCGAAGTCTTCCCGGACAAGGATCGTGTCCGGGTCGAGGGCGTGAACATGCGCAAGCGCCACACCCGTCCGAGTCAGCAGAACCAGGACGGTGGCATCATCAGTTTCGAGGCTCCGATCCACATCTCGAACGTGATGCTCGTGGAGCCCGGATCGGAGGACGCGAGTCGGGTGCGTATCCGCGTCGAGGAAGACGGCACGAAGGAACGGATCTCCGTGAAGAGCGGGAATCCGATCGCCAAACCGCAGTAAGTCACGCGTGCCGGATACGCCTGGAGCGCCCGGCCGGTAACCGCCAAGAGGCAACGAAGTGGACAAGATTCAGCCGAGAATGAAAGCGCACTACGACTCGTATGTGCGCGCGAAGCTCCAGGAGGAGTTCGCGTTCTCGAACCCGCATCAGATTCCGAAGCTCGATAAGATCGTGCTCAACGTCGGGGTCGGCGAAGCCGCGAAGGATCAGAAGCTGCTCGACAGTGTGCTCGATGAGCTCGGGATCATTTCCGGCCAGAAGCCCAATACGAACCGCGCGAAGAAGTCGATCTCGAACTTCCAGCTGCGAGAGGGTATGCCGGTCGGGGCGTCGGTCACGCTGCGCCGTGATCGCATGTGGTTCTTCCTGGACCGCCTCATCAGCACCGCGATTCCCCGGATCCGCGACTTCCGTGGCCTGTCCACGAAGTCGTTCGACGGGCGTGGTAACTACACGATGGGGATCCGTGAGCAGATCATCTTCCCCGAGATCAACTTCGACAACGTCAAGAAGATCCACGGGATGGACCTCACGTTCGTGACGTCCACCGACAAGGACGACGAAGGCTTCGCACTGCTGCGTGCGCTGGGCTTCCCCTTCCGTGGAGAGGTGCCGGTTCAGGTCGGCGCTTCCGCATAAGAGAGAGAGAGTTAGATGGCCAGAAAGGCACTCGTCGAGAAGGGCAAGAAGAAGCCGAAGTTCGCGGTTCGGCAACGCAACCGTTGCCAGCGGTGCGGTCGCCCGCGCGCGTACCTGCGCAAGTTCGGCATCTGCCGAATCTGCTTCCGTCAGATGTCGCTTCGGGGTGAGATCCCCGGCGTGCGCAAGTCGAGCTGGTAGGAGAACCAAGTCATGATGACCGATCCCATCGCGGACATGCTCACCCGCATTCGCAATGCAGGACAGGCGAAGCACAAGTGGGTCGACATGCCCGTGTCGAAGCTGAAGATCGAAGTCGCACGCCTCCTCGAGGAGAGTCACTTCGTGCACGCCCACAAGGTGCTCGAAGACGGCCGTTTCGGTGTGCTGCGCGTGTATCTGAAGTACCACGATGACAAGCCGATCATCCGTCACCTCGAGCGCGTCTCGCGTCCCGGTCGCCGTCACTACGTCGGTAAGGACGAGATCCCGCGCGTTCGCAACGGTCTCGGCATTGCGATCATGTCCACCTCGGCGGGAGTCCTCTCCGACCGCGAAGCCCGTGCTCAGGGCGTCGGCGGCGAGGTCCTCGCTCGGGTCTGGTAAAGAGGCACCAACGATGTCCCGTATTGGAAGAATGCCTGTCTCGATCGCCAAGGGCGTCGAGGTCAAGCAGTCGAATGGCACGCTCACGGTAAAGGGCCCCAAGGGGACCCTCGAGCTGAACGTGCACCCGGAAATGAACGTGGTGGTCGAAGACGCCGAAGTACGCGTCGAGCGGCCTTCTGATCACAAGGATCACCGCGCCCTTCACGGTCTGACCCGCTCGCTGATCAACAACATGGTGGTCGGCGTCACGGACGGATTCTCCAAGACCCTGGAGATCATCGGCGTCGGGTACCGCGCCGAGGTGAAGGGGAAGGGAATTACGCTGCACCTCGGGTTCAGCCACCCCGTGAACTACGAGCCGGTCGATGGTGTGAGCCTCGAGTGCCCGAACCAGACGACCGTGGTGGTGTCGGGTGCGGACAAGCAGAAGGTTGGCCAGGCGGCGGCCGAAATTCGGTCGTTCCGCCCGCCCGAGCCGTACAAGGGCAAGGGCGTCCGTTATCAGGGCGAGCACGTCCGGCGTAAGGCCGGTAAGACCGCCGGAGCCTAGTGATGATCAAAGCAAGCAAGCTCAGGAAGAACCGCGCTCTGCAGCGGCAGCGCCGCCACTGGCGCGTTCGCAACAAGGTCGAAGGAACGACCGAGCGTCCGCGCCTCGTCGTCTCGCGCTCTCTGAAGAACATCGAGGGGCAGATCGTCGACGATTCCGCCGGGAAGACCCTGGTGGGGGTGTCGACGCTCTCCGCCGATTTGCGCGACTTCAAGGCCGAGGGTGGAAACCGTCGGACGGAGCACGCGTTCGCGGCCGGCAAGCTGTTGGCGGAGCGCGCCAAAGAGCAGGGAATCGATTCCGTGGTCTTCGATCGCGGTGGGTACAAATACCACGGGCGAGTGAAGGCTTTCGCAGATGGCGCCCGTGAGGGCGGCCTGGAGTTCTGATGGCAGACAACGAGCAGAAGCAGGATACGAAGAGCGCCGAAGGCGCCGAGACCGTGTCGGCTGGCGGTGACGCCGGTCAAGGCGGCGGTGGTCGCGGTGGTCAGGGTGGCCGTGGTCGCGGTGGTCAGGGTGGCCGTGGTCAGGGCGGTCCGGGCGGCCGGGGCCGTGGTGGCAAAGGTGGCAAGAAGCGTGACGATCGGCGCGGACGCGACAGCGACATGGTCGAGAACGTCATCTTCATCAACCGTGTCGCGAAGGTCGTAAAGGGTGGTCGCCGCTTCTCGTTCTCTGCCCTGGTGGCCGTGGGCGATCAGAAGGGCAACGTCGGGGTCTCGATCGCCAAGGCGAACGAGGTGGCCGAGGCCATCCGCAAGGCGTTCGAGCGGGCCAAGCGCAACATGGTGAAGGTCCCCATCGAGAACGGTACGCTCCCGCACGATATCGTCGGCGAGTGGGGTGCCGGTCGGGTGCTGATGCGCCCTGCCGCGCCGGGAACCGGAGTCATTGCGGGCGGTCCGGTCCGCGCCGTCCTCGAGGCGGCCGGTGTGACGGACGTGCTCACGAAGAGCCTCGGGACCAACAACCCGATCAACGTGGTACGGGCAACCATGAACGGACTCCAGGAACTCGTGACCGCCGAGCAGGCGGCCGAGGAGCGCGGGATCTCCGTCGAGGCATTGGGAGCACACCGTGGCTAAGAAGAGCGAGGCGAAGAAGGTCCGTATCACCCAGAAGCGCAGCGGGATTGGCCGTCAGGAAGGTCACCGCCGCACGATCCGGGCGCTGGGGATCAAACGCCACCAGCAGAGCGTAGTGCATGAGCTAACTCCGGCCATCGAGGGGATGATCAAGAAGGTCTCCTTCATGGTCGAGGTCGAAGAGGTCGAGTAAATGGCAGAGTTGCATGATCTGAGCCCCAGCAGTGGCTCCCACCGGGCACATAAGCGGAAGGGTCGCGGTCCGGGTTCAGGAAATGGAAAGACCGCAGGCCGGGGTCAAAAGGGGCAGAAATCGCGTTCGGGTGGAAGCGTGCACCCACGCTTCGAGGGCGGTCAGATGCCGCTCATCCGCCGCATTCCGAAGCGAGGCTTCAAGAGCCTCAACCGCGTCGAGTACCAGGTCGTGAACCTGCGCGACTTCGCCAAGGTGGAGGGTTCCGACATCTCCCCGGAGACGCTGAAGGCCGCTGGCCTCGTTCGATCGCTCAAGAAGCCGGTCAAGGTTCTGGCGGTGGGAGACGTGTCGGGAACGTTCACTGTCAGCGCCCACAAGTTCAGCGCCGCCGCCCAGGCGAAGATCGAAGCCGCAGGCGGTTCGGTCTCGGTGATCGGTTCAAGCTCCTCGGACGAGTAGGACACCGCTAAGTCATGGCGAACAACCCCGTCGCGAATCTCCTTCGGGCTCCGGAGCTCAAGGAGAAGGTCCTCTTCACGCTCTTCATCCTTCTGATCTACCGGGTCGGTGCGCATATCACCGTACCGGGGCTGGATGTAAACGCGCTCCGCGCGGCGTTCGGGAACCTGCAGAACACCTTCTTCGGCATCTACGACATGTTCGTGGGCGGCGGTCTGTCGCGTGCCACGATTCTCGCGCTCGGCATCATGCCGTATATCTCCGCGAGCATCATGTTCCAGCTTCTCGCGGCGGTCTTCCCGACCATCGAAAAGCTGCAGAAGGAAGGTGAGGACGGGCGCAAGAAGCTGACGCAGTGGACGCGCTACACCACCGTCGCGTTGTCCGCCGCGCAGGCGTATGGGTACTCCGTCTTCCTGCAGTCGATTCCGGGCGCGGTCGCGAGCCCCGGCTTCAGCTTCATGTTCACGACGGTGATCGTGCTGACCGTCGGCGCGATCTTCGTGATGTGGCTCGGTGAGCAGATCACGGATCGCGGGATCGGGAATGGTATGTCGCTCCTGATCTTCTTCTCGATCATCGAGACGTTCCCCGCGGCCATCGGCCGTACGTGGGAGTCCTTCACGCTCGGCGAGATCGGGGCTTTCAGCCTCGTCGCACTGCTCGCGATGGTGGTCTTCATCACCGCAGCCGTGGTCGCGATGACGATGGCCGCTCGGAAGATCCCGGTGCAGATCCCGCGCAAGGTCGTGGGCCGTGGCCGGATCCGTGAAGGCCAGAAGAGCTTCATCCCGCTGCGCGTGAACTCGGCGGGCGTCATGCCGATCATCTTCGCGCAGTCGTTCATCGTGGTGCCGGGTACCGCGGCGGCGTTTATGGATCTCGGCCCGCTGTCCGTCCTCGCGGACGCGTTCCAGCCATGACGCTGACGTACGATATCACGTACGGCCTCCTCATCCTGTTCTTCACCTACTTCTACACGGCGATCATCTTCAATCCGGTCGACCTTGCGGAGAACCTGAAGAAGCAGGGTGCGTTCATTCCTGGCGTGAAGCCGGGTGCCCGCACGGCGGAGTACATCGACCGGGTGCTCACGCGGGTTACGCTGCCGGGCTCGATCTATCTGGCCATCATCGCCCTGGTGCCCTTCTGGATCATGGGCATCTTCGGGATCCAGACGTTCTTCTTTGGCGGTACGAGCCTCCTGATCGTCGTGGGTGTGGGACTCGACACGGTCCAGCAGGCGCAGCAGCTCCTTCTTCTGAGGCACTACGATGGCTTCATGAAGAAGGGTCGCGTGAAGATGCGCGGCCGCCAGCGGTACATGTAGCTCGACGGTACGGTTGAGGTAAGCCCGTCATGGTCGTGGTACTGCTTGGACCTCCCGGGGTCGGGAAGGGAACGCAGGCGGTTCGCCTGGTCGACGAGCTTGCGGCTGTGCACGTGTCCACTGGAGACCTGCTTCGCGCCGCGCGTCGGGAGGGGACCGAACTCGGGACGCTCGCCCAGGGCTTCATGGACCGCGGTGAGCTCGTCCCAGACGATCTGATTCTGGACCTCGTGAGGGAGCACCTCGCGGGGATCGACGCGACGACCGACGTGATGTTCGATGGCTTCCCACGCACGACTGATCAGGCCACCGGCCTCGACGGTGTGCTCGAGGCGAACGGGCGCAAGGTCGACACCGTGGTACTCTTCGAAGCGCCTGACGACGTCCTCGTGAAGCGCCTCTCGGGTCGCCGTAGCTGCCCCGACTGTGGGGCGGTCTACAACGCGTACTTCAGTCCACCAGCATCGGAGGGTGTCTGCGACCGCTGCGGGGCCACGCTGGTGCATCGCGCGGACGACGAGCCTGAGACGGTGAAGCGGCGTCTCGAGGTCTACCTCGATCAGACGGCGCCTCTCATCGCCTTCTACGAAGACCACTCGGCCGCGATGACGCACATCGCTGCGGATCGGCACGTCGACGAGATCTACGGGGAGTTCTGCTCGGCGGTGAAGGGCCCCGCCGGGGACGCGTCATGATCCATCTCCGGACGCAGGGCGAGATGGACACCATCGCCCACGGCGGTTCGATCATCGGGCGCTGCCATGCGGAGCTTTCCAGGCGGATCGTGCCGGGCGTTTCGACGCTCGAGATCGACACGTTTGTCGAGGAGTTCATCGTCGGCCACGATGGGGCGATTCCCGCCTTCAAGGGGCTGTACGGCTTTCCGGGCAGCGCGTGCATCTCGATCAACGAGGAAGTCGTTCACGGTATCCCGAGCGATGAACGGATTCTCAGCGAGGGCGAGATCGTCTCGGTCGACATCGGTGTCCGCCTGGACGGGTGGTACTCCGACTCGGCCCGCACCTTCGCGGTCGGTACGATCTCATCCGAAGCGCAGACGCTTCTCGATGTGACGTCGCGCTCCCTCGATGCCGCGATGGACGCGGCGGTGCCCGGCAATCACGTGGGTGACATCGGGGCCGCGGTCATCAAGGCGTGCGAAGGGATGAACTACGGGATCATCCGGGAACTCGTGGGGCATGGCGTCGGCCGTGAGCTTCACGAGGAGCCCCAGGTTCCCAATTATGGTCGGGCCGGCCACGGGCCGTTGCTGCGGGAGGGTATGGTGCTCGCGATCGAGCCGATGCTGTCTGCGGGCACGCCCCGGATCAAAACGCTCGAGGACGGCTGGACCGTCATTACGGCGGATCATTCACTGTCTGCCCACTTCGAGCACACGGTGGGACTTACGAAGGATGGACCGAGGATCTTGACCCTCGCGGAAGGTCCAGTCGGCGTCGGAAATCCCGCTCCCGACACGCCTTGAGAGGGTTCCCAGGGCTGGTTATACTTCCAAGCTCTGCTACAAACGGATTTGGAGACGAGAAGTGAAGGTCCGAAGCAGCGTAAAACCGATCTGTGAGCACTGCAAAGTGGTCCGCCGCAAAGGTGTGGTTCGCATCATTTGCTCACGGAATCCCAAGCATAAGCAGCGACAGGGTTAATCATGGCGCGTATTGCCGGAGTCGATCTCCCGCGTGGTAAGCGGATCGAGATCGCCCTTACGTACATTTTCGGGATCGGCCCGACACGGGCGAAGCAGATCCTCGACGCGTGCGGTGTGGACCCGAATCGTCGTACCCAGGATCTCGACGACGACGATGTGAATCGTCTCCGTCGCCAGATCGAGGGGAACTTCAAGGTGGAAGGTGCGCTCAGGACCGAGCGCTCCATGAACATCAAGCGGCTGATGGATATCGGCTGCTACCGCGGTCTGCGGCATCGTCGCGGTTTGCCCTCCAGAGGTCAGCGCACGAAGACCAACGCGCGGACGCACAAGGGCAAGAAGCGGGCGATCGCCGGGAAGAAGGCGCCGCCCAGGAAGTAACCACGACGCCGTGAGGTCGTCGGGTGGCCCATCGTTGGCCCCCGCGCTCGCGGCTTGTGATTCATAGAGAAGATCCGCAGCACAGGACGCACATACGTGGCCAAGCCAGCAACCAAGAAGCGCAAGAAGGTCGTCGAGGCCGAGGGCATCGCCCACATCAAAGCGACGTTCAACAACACCGCGATCACGATCACGGACAACGCCGGCAACACGATCTGCTGGGCGACGGCCGGTAAGGCCGGGTTCAAGGGCTCCAAGAAGTCGACCCCCTTCGCCGCGACCGTCGCGGGCGAGCAGGTCGGTCGTGAAGCCGCGGCGATGGGCGTGAAGCGTGTCGACGTGCGCGTTCAGGGGCCTGGTTCCGGGCGCGAGTCCGCGATTCAGGCGCTCGCTGCCGCCGGCCTCTTCATCAAATCCATCCTCGACGTCACGCCGCTGCCGCACAACGGCTGCCGGCCGCCGAAGAAGCGCAGGGTTTAAGTCATGGCTCGCTATACCGGACCCGTCTGTAAGCTCTGCCGCCGCGAAGGCCAGAAGCTGTTCCTGAAGGGTCAGAAGTGCTACACGGAAAAGTGCCCGATCGAGCGTCGCGCCTACCCACCGGGACAGCACGGTCCCGCCCAGGCCCGCCGTCGCAAGCAGTCGGATTACGCGGTGCAGCTCCGTGAGAAGCAGAAGGTCAAGAGGATCTACGGGCTGCCCGAGAAGCAGTTCCGGAGCCTCTTCGAGTACGCCAACCACATTCCGGGCGTCACGGGTGACAACCTGCTCGTCGCTCTGGAATCGCGTCTCGACAACATCATTTTTCGGATGGGCTTTGCGCAGAGCCGCAACCAGGCCCGCCAGATCGTGCGTCACCGTCACGTCGAGGTGAACGGTCGTACGGTGGACATCCCGAGCTTCCGGGTGTCCGCCGGTGACGAGATTTCGATTCGCACGAAGTCGAAGAGCATCCTCCCGGTCGAGGCAGCGCTCGAGGCTCGTACGCGGCCCGCGCTGCCCGAATGGCTCGCTCTGGACGAGAAGGCCCGCGTCGGTCGTGTCGTGCGCATTCCGATGCGCTCGGACATCTCGTTCCCGATCAACGAGCAGCTGATCGTGGAGCTCTACTCGAAGTAATGCACTCACCGTGGCTCCTCTGGGGAGCGCACGGCGTCAACGGAGCATTCAGGAGGGTACTGTGGAACTAGATCTGAACGGACTCGTACTTCCCGAGCGCGTCGAGCGTGTCGACGTCACGGACAGTGCGCGGTCGGCTCAGTTCGTGATCGAGCCGCTCGAACGGGGCTTCGGTCACACGCTCGGCAACTCGGTACGCCGGGTTCTTCTGTCGTCGCTGCGCGGATCGGCCGTCTGGGCGTTCCGCATCGATGGGGTAGTGCACGAGCACCAGACGATCCAGGGCGTCGTGGAAGACGTCCATCAGGTGATCCAGAACCTCAAGTCCCTCGTCGTCACGCTGGACGACGATGTGGACTCGGTGGTGCTGGAGCTGCACGTCGACAAGGCCGGTCCGGTGACCGCGTCGATGATTCAGGCGCCTGCGGGCTCCGAGGTCATGGACGATGATCACCACCTGTTCACGCTCCAGGAGGATCGCTCCCTCAACATGGAGCTGCATGTGAACAAGGGTCGCGGCTTCGTGCTCGCGGACGCGCATCCCATTCCTCGGGGTGCGCCCGTGGACCTGGTGCGGATCGAT
>Ga0255776_10008252_pt1 | contig 10312 bp, 10 predicted proteins | sample 071ome_19_FD_179974 | JGI IMG/M metagenome (GOLD analysis project Ga0255776, IMG submission 179974) | Coastal salt marsh microbial communities from the Groves Creek Marsh, Skidaway Island, Georgia - 071413AT metaG (version 2) | ecosystem: Environmental > Aquatic > Marine > Intertidal zone >...
TACCGTCACATTCTTGGTGATGGCCAATTTTTCTAGGTACGCCGTGAGCCTCGCGTAATCTTTGACCGTATTCACCTTATCAATCGCCAAAGTGATTGTGCCCTTATCCGCCGCCGATGGCTTGATTGCAAAGGCATCCGCCAACACACCACCGCTGGCCGTCAGACCGCTCAAAACCACTTCATTTAATGACTGGCCCGTCAGATTGTAATCGTATGCCTGATTACGGAAGTAAAAGCGCCAATGACCCAGCCATTCGCCATTCTTAGACTTAAACACACGCCCTGCCAGTACAGACTCTGCACCATAGCGGCGGCTGGCTTCTTGAATAGGGTCCGAGAACAAGCCCCAGATCTGCGCCATGGGCAGTTTGATGGAATCTTCTAGGTCGTATATTGGTAAAATGATCGGCAAGCCACGGGTATTAGCCGCCTCTAGAAGGGCTACGTTAGCCGCGTCGTCAGCACCGTCTGTTATCACTTTACGCTGCCCTTCTTCCACTGCCAGCCAAACTAGTATGGTTGGGCGGTTTTTACCCCAGTTAGGTAAGTTCGCGGCCTGTACGATGCGCTGTATGGACTTTGGCTCAAAGCGCATAGACAGCCAACTGGCACCAACCTTACCCTTTTGCTGGGCCTCTTTCTCACTAAGGCGCTCAAAACTAAACTGATAGAGATACTGATCTGCTATAGAGATGGCCTTCGCCACCGGCACCAGCTCGGTAGACACTGGATACCCTGTCACTTTATGAAGCACTTCCATTAAACCCTGTTGGGCACCCTGCTTACGGCTATCTGCGGATTGGTCTGGTACCAATACCTGCGCTTGATATAGGCCTTCTACTTCCTTCGCCATCACCCCCAATGAGCTGGCCAACAGCGCAAGACCAATCAATAGTTTTTTCATTTATGACTTCTTCTAGGCGTTTATTTGGCGGCTATTCTGACAAAACTGAAAAAAAATTCAGCAATAATGAATAATTTCTCCCTTAATCCCCTGCTAAGATTTCTAAAATGCGCACCAAGTGGTAAAATCCGCCCCCTTTTTTCATGACCCTATGTTTAAGGCAGCCCCATGAGCGAGCAAAATAAGTCCCTTAGCTATAAAGACGCCGGTGTTGACATCGATGCTGGTAACGCCCTCGTCAACAACATCAAAGGCGTGGTTAAGAAAACCCGTCGCCCTGAGGTCATGGGCGGCCTAGGTGGTTTTGCGGGCTTATGCAGCCTTCCAACCAAGTACAAAGAGCCCATTCTTGTATCCGGTACCGATGGCGTGGGTACCAAGTTACGCCTCGCCATGGACCTTAACAAGCACGACTCCATTGGTGTCGATCTTGTCGCCATGTGTGTAAACGACCTGATCGTATGCGGTGCTGAACCCCTATTCTTCTTAGATTATTACGCTACCGGCAAATTAAACGTCGATGTGGCCACTAAGGTCGTAACAGGCATCGGCGAAGGCTGTCTTCAGTCTGGCTGCGCATTAGTGGGGGGTGAAACGGCCGAAATGCCAGGCATGTACGAAGGTGAAGATTATGATCTAGCGGGCTTCTGCGTGGGCGTCGCTGAAAAATCTGAATTGATCGACGGCAGCAAAGTGAAAGAAGGTGATGTGATCATTGGCTTAGAATCTTCTGGCGTTCACTCAAACGGTTACTCCTTGGTGCGAAAAATCATCGAAGTGTCTGGCGCTGATTTAAGCCAAGACCTAGACGGCCAGTCATTGGGCGATGCTCTTATGGCGCCAACTCGCATTTACGTTAAGCCTATCCTTAAACTGCTAGAACAAGTAGAAGTGAACTCCATTTGCCACATCACGGGCGGCGGCGTTTACGAGAACATCCCTCGTGTGATGCCTGAAGGCACTAAAGTGGTTCTGGACCCAGAAGCCTGGAACCGCCCAGCCGTATTCAACTGGCTACAAGCTCAGGGCAATGTTGACTGGCACGAAATGCACCTTACCTTTAACTGCGGTCTCGGCATGATTGTGGTCGTGTCTGAAGATAAAGCACAGCAAACCCTAGACATTCTAAATGCCGAAGGTGAAACCGCTACGATCGTAGGTCGCATTGAAAAAGGCACTGAAGGTCAAAAAGACGTGATCGTTAAAGGCATCGACGAGGAGTAATGGTTTGAATCCTGAAAAACCAGAACCTTCACGCATCGTTATTCTGATCTCTGGCTCTGGCAGCAACATGCAGGCCATTGCCGAGGCCTGCACTAAGCGCGAAATCGACGGTGAAATTGTTGCTGTCATTAGTAACCGTCCCGGCGTCATGGGGCTCGATCGCGCAACGTCTTTTGGTGTACCGACTCAGGTCGTTGATCACACCGAATACAGCAGCCGAGAAGAATTCGATGTACACCTTATGCGTGCCATCGACGAATACACACCAGACCTAGTGGTATTGGCGGGCTTCATGCGCATTTTAACTCCGGACTTCGTTCGCCGTTACAAAGGTCGCATGCTCAATATTCACCCATCCCTACTACCCAAATACAAGGGTTTAGACACCCATAAGCGCGCTCTAGAGGCAGGCGACAAAGAACACGGTGTAACCGTCCACTTTGTAAGCGAAGATCTTGATGGCGGCCCCAATGTCATTCAGGCTGTTGTACCTGTATTGGATGATGACAACATCGACACCCTACGCACACGCGTGCAGGTTCAAGAACATGTGATCTACCCAATCGCGGTTAAATGGTTCGTAGAAGGCCGCCTCACCATGGAAAAAGGCGACGCCTATTTCGATAACGAGATGCTCCCTGACAGCGGCGTGCAACTTAACGCCTAATCCGCGGTCAACCTTTAACAGGTCGACACCTATCTAGACGTTATTTATCTACTGGTAAAGCAAACGTCACACAAAAGCGGTGGTCATTCACCACCGCTTTTGCCTATACTGACTCAAACAAAAAAAAACGAAAAGGCAGGACGCTTTGCTGTTACGTCTCATTCTTGTCATCGCGGTAATGTTTCTACAAACGGCCAAGGCCAATGCCGCCAATCTTGAGCCCTTCATCGCCGAATATGAAGCCACCTGGGACGCAGGCTGGTTTCCCATCACGATTAGCGCAAAACGCCAACTAACCCAAGAAGACAACGGCCAATGGAAGCTCACCTTTGAAGCATACTCGTCTGTCGCCGATCTTAGCGAGATGTCATATTTTACGGTTGCTAACGAAACGCTTCTCCCCTCTCAATATCGTTATAAAACATCTGGTTTTCTTTCAAAAAAATTAAGAAACCTTGAGATCGATTGGGAAAAGCGCACTGCATTTTTGCCTTACCTCAAAAAACAAGCAGACTATGTTGTGCCCGATGGCCTACAGGACAATATCTCCTACATCGAACAAATGCGCCTAGACTTAATGAACGGCAAGAGCGAGTTTAATTATCAAATCGCCTACAAAGACCGAATCAAAACCTACCAATTTAAAGTCGCCAAATCCTTCAAGAAGAAAACCAATCAAGGTGAGATTCAAGTCGTCGAAGTGCATCAAATGAATCACAAACACAAAAAAGAATTCACTAAAGTCTGGTTATCCCAAGACCACGACTACCTACTACTTAAACTCCACATGCGCGATCGTCACGGCGACTCCACCGAAATCAAGCTGGAAGAAGCCACCATTGGTGAGCGCCATTTGTCTGGTTTTTAAAAGCCACACGAAGCTCGTGCTTTTTTCTTACTCAATTATTCAGTAGAATCCGCATCATCCAGGGGGTGGTCTGACTATTTTTTAGTCTTACACCTGAGATGCTAACGCGAACCCCTAGTACCTGATCCGGTTAATACCGGCGTAGGGATGGAACATTTACAATCAGTTTTCCGCCTAGTACGGCTTTACGCCGCCTACGCTGTGTTGCCGGGCCTTATTCAATGAAGTATTTGGAAAAGACCCATGAAGCACGCACACAAAACCCTTTTAAGCCTCGCAATAGCAGGCGTATCCTTCTGCAGTGCAGCAGAAGAGACCAGCCAAACAAATGATTGCTGCGAAACGCAAACGCAATTAGAAACCAGCAAGGTCAGCGCTGACTTTCGTTCACTAGACGTTCAGCAAATCCCTTCCGCGGTCACCGTTGTGAACGAACAAACCATTTTAGATCGGTCCGCCGACCATTTAGAAACCGTTTTATCCCTCGCCCCCAACGTTAACTTTGCATCTGGCTCCTCTCGCGGTCGCTATTTTCAAATTCGCGGCATAGGTGAGCGCAGCCAATTCATCGATCCAGTCAACCCATCCGTAGGATTAATCATCGACGGCGTCGACATGACAGGGCTAGGCGGTGCCGCCACCCTATTCGACATCGAACAGGTAGAAGTTCTGCGCGGTCCGCAAGGTACTGCCTTTGGTGCAAATGCCTTAGCGGGCGCCATCAACATCAAGAGCAAGCAACCCACCAAAGAAACCGAAGGTTACGTTCAAGGTAAAATCGGCAATTACAATACGTTCGGTTTAGGTTCAGCGATCTCCACCTCCATCACCGACAACGCGCAAGCGCGAGTGGCCATTCATCAACTCAAGTCTGATGGCTACATGGAAAACGTATTCCTAAATCGCGACGACACCAATGATTTCGACGAGCTGGTGGCTCGCGCTCAGCTAAGCATTCAAGCCAACGACAACAACGACATCAACATCAGTTTACTCAAAGCCGACATCGACAATGGCTACGATGCCTTTAGCTTGGACAACACGCGCACAACCTACTCGGACGAACCAGGTAACGACACACAGCTCACTCAGGCGGGCTCAATCTCTCTTACTCACAAAAGCCTAGAAAGCGCTGACATCTTTGTGCAATACGCAGCTAGCGATTCTGACATCTCTTACGGATACGATGAAGATTGGTCTTATACAGGCATTCACCCGGACGGTTATACCTCCACCGACCTATATCTAAGGCACTATGAAAGACAATCCTTGGAGCTTCGTTTAACGTCAAAACCATCTGCAAAACTATTTGCCGACTCCACTAGCTGGGTCGTGGGTCTATACGCCCAAGAAAAGGAAGAAACACTCGATCGCGAATACACATGGACTGGGTCCTTTGGCAGCCAACTAGAACAAAGCTCTAACGCATTTTATACCGAATTAAGCAGCATTCTTTCACCCACCCTCACCGTTACCTATGGTGTGCGCGCAGAACAGTCCAGCATTCAGTACACGGATTCCGCTAACGTGGTAGGCGATCTAGACGAAACCTTGTGGGGCGGAAAAATCACGCTCGACCACATGATCAATCCAGAGCACATGGCCTACGCCAGCATTGCACGGGGCTACAAAGCCGGCGGTGTTAACTCCGACCCTGATGTGAGTGAAGAAAATCGCACCTTTGATACCGAGAAAAACAATACACTAGAGCTGGGGTTAAAATCATCGACCCTGGGCGATTCACTGCAAACTCGCGTCAGTGTCTTTGTCACTCAGCGCCTTGATCAACAAGTAAAGAGCTCCTATTCATATCAAAAACCCGACAACTCATTTGATTTCCAAGATTATCTTGCAAACGCTGCGGAAGGCCGAAACAGTGGCCTAGAAATTGAGAGCAACTGGCAACTGACCGATAACGTGAACTGGAAGGCTTCTGTAGGCTATTTGAAAACAGAATTTATAGACTACACATACGAAAACAGTGACGGCGTTCAATCTAAAACCGGCCGCGAGCAAGCCCATGCCCCTGAGTGGTCGTACGCCACTAGCCTAGACTTTAAACTTGGCTACGGCATCCGCGTTGTTTTTGAAAGCGAAGGCAAAGAAGCGTTTTACTTCTCAGACAGTCACGATGAAACATCTAAGAGTTATGTGCTTTACCACGCAAAAGCGGAATACAAAGTAGATAACCTGACGCTATCACTGGATGGCCGCAACCTAACCGACGAAGACTACGCCACCCGTGGCTTTGGCTTCGGTAACGACCCAAGAGACGGTTACTCTGACACACAACACATACAACTTGGCGACCCACGCTTAATTTCACTAAGCGCCCGATACGCCTTTTAAAAAATAAAACCCCATGCTGATCAACATTCAGCACGGGGTTAAATTTATTTGGGTTATTTAGTTCGTATTTAAAAACGAGGCAGGAACCACATGGAACTATCCGTAGAAATCAGTAAATACCCGCTGGCAGATGATTACATTCCAGCCATTAAAAGTTTCATCGACCGTCTAAATACCGTAGAAGGTCTGTCTGTCGTCACCAACACCATGAGCACGCAAGTATTCGGTGATTATGATTTGGTTATGAACACACTAAGCCAAGAAATGAAGCGTTCATACAAAGAGTTTGGAAAAGCCATTTTCGTGTGCAAATTCATTGGCGCAAATCTAGACCCAGCGCTCAACCCTCACGGCGACCAATAAAAATATTACAAAGGTAAACAACATGACCGACTCCACTGCACCGGACCTCGACCTCGCCGTCGATACGTTAGCGTCCAACCCTGCGGCCACAGATGCACCGGCAACAGTTAGCCTAAGCCAAAGCATTATAGACGCAGCACTTGCCATGAGCTTTCTGGAAGTCATCGCAGTTATCCTAGGGTTTGCCTATTTGATACTCGCCATGCGCCAGAATAGCCTGTGCTGGTATGCCGCCTTCGGTAGCACAGCGATCTTCGTTTACTTATTTTTCGATGTAAGCCTGCTAATGGAGTCGGCCCTTAATATTTACTACCTTGTCATGGCCGTTTACGGCTGGTGGGTGTGGAACCATGGTGGCAATGACAATACATCACTACCCGTCACCACTTGGAGTGCCACGCGACACGCTCTCGCCATCGGCGGCATATTAGGTATGACCTTTGCCAGTGGCTTCTTGCTCAGCGAACACACCACAGCCGTGTTACCGTATTTAGATTCGTTCACGACCTGGGGGGCCATTCTCACCACCTACATGGTGGCTAAAAAAGTATTAGAAAACTGGATTTACTGGATCGTCATCGATCTCATTTCAGTCTATTTGTACGTCGACCGCGCGTTGTACTTAGTTGCCCTGCAAATGGCTATTTATGTGATCATGTGTTTCTTTGGGTACAAAGCTTGGCTAGACGACTACCGCTCCGAACAAGCCGCTGATGCAAGATTACAAAATGCATAAGGTGACACTGGACGACATCATGGCAGACTGGGCCCTATGGCCCAACCTCTGCTCCACCGCGCCAAACTCGAATGAATTTTCGACACTGGCCAAAGGCCTCACCAATCAAAACTGGTTGTACAAACCTGCCCATGCCGGCGGGCCTTATGTGATCAGAGTCAATGCACCCAATGCGTCTGAGCTCAATTTAAATCGCCACGCGGAATGGCACATTCACCGGGCCGTTGCCGGCTTCGATATATGCCCTCAATTTGTATACCGCGACCCAGCCGATCGCTATTGGATTCGCCATTATTTACAAGGCGATACGCTTGCCGATCAGCTAGCCCAGACAACACTCAATAATGACGACATCGTGGCCTTGGCGCTCGCCCTTAAACAAGTACACGCCCTACCCACCTCGACCAGCTGGCCAGCCATCGACTTTGACGCACGCACACAATATTACTGGAACCAAGTTGAACTCGTTACCGGCCCCCTAACTAAAGACCTTACTACTTTAAAGCACCAGCTCGATTTGCTATCAAAAGCTAGATCATATAGCCCTCGTCTTTGCCATATGGACCCAAACCCCAACAATTGGATACTCCACCACAACCAGCCGAAACTAATCGACTGGGAGTACGCAGCACTGGGCAATCCACTCTGGGATATCGCCACCTTAATTGACACTTGTCACCTCAACGACACCCAAGCCGAGACCTTGATTCATCATTACGGCAACGTTCCCATGCGAGACATTGAACAAGCTAGCAAGCAAATGCAGTATCTTTCGGCGCTCTGGTTTGCCGTGCAAAAGCAAAGTGATCAACACAGTCTAATCGAAGAGCTGTCTGCCTTGCTTTAGGGGTAAACGTTTCATTTAAACCTATCTAAAAAAACAAAAAACAAAAAAACAAAAAAGCCAACTCATTGAGTTGGCTTTTTAAACAACGCGTCGTACTAGGCACGTGCCGTTTCAAATTCAAAGCGCCGAAACGTTCGACTAATGCCTTCGGCCAAGATCTCATCTACCCCTGCTTGCTCTGCAAATTTCAACCACTCAGAAGAAGATACCAACACATCACTCAATATGGCCTTCTGGCGCTGTTTCGATAACCCTGTAAATTCACCCGCAGATAAAATGTCCGCCACACCAAAGTCATCGCGCTTTCCGTTCACACTCATTTGGTGTCGAGATGTCCACTGGCCTTTGGGGTTGTAGGCGTAAGCCACATCAAACGCGGGGCTCAAATGCCACACCCCGTCACGGCCCATTAAGAACGCAATGTTTTTAGAATGATCATCTTGATTTCGAAACACCAAATTAAACACCATGCGACGAAACATTTGATCCATATCGTCACGTCTTAAGCCAATGTTTCTCCCAACTGCAAACGCCTGTTCATAAGATGTAGCACCTGCATCATTAAAATCAAAATGCCCCATGCCGCACAAACTCGTCATATGCAGTTTCTTGCCATTCACTCGATCAAAACGCTTTGTCATAAAATGCGCACGACCACCTTCATGCAATAAACGACACTCTTTCATTTCTATGCCAGCGGCTTTGGCCAGTAAGTGATAGGCATATTCAATACGACCATACCCTTGAGGGTCGGCCAACTCTTTATCTCGATTTTCAGAAACCCCATCAAACTTAATAAGCCAGCTTTCAAAACCCGCCTCGGGTTTAACGTGCCCAGGCATCACCACATTTGTGCTTTCATTCCAATTGATAATGGCCTTCGCCCGTGCACCGCCGGCCGAGGTACCAATCTGTAAAATTTGTTCAAGTTCCTCTGTGCCGATGTCGTTGACCTTTGGCTTTTGTTTCGTAAGAGCAATAGAGAACTGCTTGTTTTGCAACACCTTACTGGCCAAACGCACCATGCTCTCCACTTCAATCGGATTAGCGGTATCATCGCCAAAAAAGCGTTGAGTGGGCCTAAATTCCAACGCGCCCATGGCTCGGTTCGCGGTATAGCACAAACGCTCAACAGGATTAAAATCGCTGGGCGCACGACCCTGCTTAAGCAACCACTGATCAATCAACGCATTACCAAACTTATCCGGCAGCACATCAGCCAACATACCGGGCAAACCCTTAAAGGTTTCGCGAGACAAACCAGCAAACCGATACGGTTCTTTACGCACCGGCATCATTAGGGGAGCCACCTCGATACCAAAGCCGATAAATTCTGGCGTGTATTGAAAGTCGGCCACCTCTGCACGCTCATCCCATCGCACGACGGCGACGGTTGTCCCCCATAAAATCACCTCTGCGAGATCAATAGCCACCCAGCACTCCTTCCCTATCTAAATCATCCACTAGGCCACTGACACTACCCGCTGCAAATGAACCGCTGAACACGCTCATTCCTCATCACCCCATTTAGGCTGTTTTGAACGGGGCTTAGACACTCGCGCCCTAGACACCCGTTGCGGCCGCTGCTTACGAGCCTCTTTCTTTAACGCCAACTCTTCCAAGGGCGACAATTCAAATGGGTCTGGGTAGGCGCCAAACAAGGGTTCCATCAAACCCAATGACCGAAGGTATTTGAGTAGAATCGCTGTCTGCCCTGGTTGCCCGCGCTCAATCCCCTGAGCCGCCTTCAAGCTAATCTCGGCCAACTCCGCTTGTTCAGCCTGCGTTGCCCCAAGGGAAATTCTGCGTTGCTTGGCCACTTCACCCAAACGCACCAAGAAACCGGTAATGGACACATCTTCTACCAAAACACCCTCCCATACGACCATTTAAGTCTTTTATCACTTATTAGAGCCAATATACACCCTATTACCTCTTTTTACGCCTATTAAAAAGAATAATTAAAATGCACTTTAATAGGTCTTTTATAGCCTATTATCAAGATAGAAACCATTAATAGCCCTTAATATGGATATTTAATGAGTGAACGTACTTTTCAATAGGATACTCATGCAGCACCCGACTCTGTCATCCCCGACGCACAGAGTGCTTGCGCCATAACTGTCAGAAAAAGCGGCACCCAACTCCGTCATCCCCGACGCGCGGAGCGCTTTGATCGGGGATCCAATGTGGGCGTTTAGTAAACCGTTTTAGTGTCTGAAACTGCTAGGGCTGTCTTGTAGACTAAGGATGTAGATACCTGCCTGCGCAGGTATGACAATGATGAGCACGTCATCCCCGACGCGCGCAACGCTTTAGAGTTGCCTGCGGCGATGATCGGGATCGCCGAAG
>Ga0255776_10008255_pt1 | contig 10309 bp, 8 predicted proteins | sample 071ome_19_FD_179974 | JGI IMG/M metagenome (GOLD analysis project Ga0255776, IMG submission 179974) | Coastal salt marsh microbial communities from the Groves Creek Marsh, Skidaway Island, Georgia - 071413AT metaG (version 2) | ecosystem: Environmental > Aquatic > Marine > Intertidal zone > Salt...
ATGATGGGGGCCAGCGACTGGTCGTGGATATTGGCGGCGGCAGTACCGAATTTATTATCGGTGAACGTTTTGAAGCGAAGGCCCTTGAAAGTCTGCACATGGGCTGCGTGTCTTTCACAAAACGTTTCTTCTCTGATGGCAAAATAAGCCGCAAACAATTTAAAAAAGCCGTCTCCGCTGCACAGCAGGAACTTCTGAACATTAAGGCTCAGTATAAAAAACTGGGTTGGAAAAGTGAGATTGGCTCATCAGGTACTATCCGCGCTGTCGAGCAAGCCATTATCAGTAATGGCTGGGGCAACGAGGGTATCACCCCGGAAGGCCTGGAAAAACTGACAGATCATTGCCTGAGTTATGAGACGGTTGATGACGTCGATATTGAGGGGGTGAAGCCCGACCGTCGGCAGGTATTTATCGGCGGACTGGCAATTCTGAACGCAGTATTTCAAACCCTCGACATCAAACACATGCGCTACTCGGATGGCGCTTTACGCGAAGGCGCACTCTGGGATCTTGTTGGTCGCTCTGAGCATGAAGACGTGCGCAGCCGCTCAATTGCCTCCATGCAGGAGCGCTTTTACGTTGATACAGCACAGGCTGATCGCGTTGAAGCCACCGCGCTCGCTCTGTTCAGTCAGGTCCGTAAAGACATAGGCGCACGCAAAGAGCTGGCGCAATGGTTGAGCTGGGCGGCGCGCATCCATGAAATCGGTCTGAGTATCGCTCATAGCGGATTCCATAAACACGGTGCTTACCTGCTGCAGCATTCTGACATGTTGGGTTTCACCCGTCAGGGACAGATGTTACTGGCCCTGCTGGTACGCAATCACCGGCGTAAAATTCACCCGGAAGAACTCGAATTACTGCCTGCCCGACAGCAAACCATAGCCCTTTGGTTAATACGCCTACTCCGCGTTGCTATCGTACTTAATCACAGCCGCGAGGCCTACGATGTCCCTCTGCCTGAAGCAACCATCGACAAAGATGCATTACTGTTGAAGCTTCCTGAAGGCTGGCAGGAAAATTTCCCGCTGACATCCCAGGACCTCGAAGAGGAAGTGGAGTTACAGAAAGCAGCAGGGCTGGTACTCTCCATTACCTGAGCTGAAAAGCAGGAAAAAGTGCGAGAAAGACAAGCATAAAAAAACGGGGCACCGCCCCGCTTTTCTTTTTTACTGTTTTTAATCAGCTCGCACTGGGAGTACCACTACTGGCGGCCAGCTTATCGAGCAACCAGCTTTGTGCAGAAATGACCTCATCATCCGGCCCTGGCTGAGCCCTTACGTAAGAGCCGTCCGTCTGCAGTATCCAGGCCTGGGTGTTGTCTTTAACGTACACCTCAAGTTCTTCTTTCATCCGCTCTTTGATCTTATTGGTCTCAACCGGGAATGCGGTTTCAACCCGACGCAGAAGGTTGCGCTCCATCAGATCAGCACTGCCGGCATAAATTTCGTCGTTACCGCCATTAAGGAAGTAATACACGCGCGTGTGTTCAAGGAAGCGACCAATAATTGAACGAACTTCGATATTCTCAGACACCCCCGCAATTCCCGGACGCAGACTGCACATACCACGAATAATCAGCTCAACCCTCACGCCCGACTGAGAGGCACGATAGAGCGCGCGAATAACCTTGGGTTCGGTCAGACCATTGGCTTTCATGCGAATTAATGCAGGCTTGCCAGCATCCGCATGCTCACGCTCGCGATCAATCAGCTGAATCAATCGTTTGTGCAAAGTAAACGGCGCATGAAACAGCTTCTTCACACGCATGACTTCACCCATACCGGTTAACTGCTGGAATACCTTATGCACATCTTCGCAGATAGAATCATCACAGGTCATAAAGCTGTAGTCCGTGTACGCCCGAGCATTTCCGGCGTGGTAGTTACCGGTTCCGAGGTGCACATAACGACGATACTGATTTCCCTCTTTGCGCACGATCAGCATCATCTTAGCGTGTGTTTTATACCCCACTACGCCATACACCACAACGGCACCGGCTTCCTGTAAACGGTTTGCCAGATAGAGGTTTTCTTCTTCGTCAAAGCGCGCACGCAGCTCAATAACAACCGTGACTTCTTTACCATTACGCGCCGCATCAACCAGCGCATTTACGATTTCTGATTTGGCGCCCGTGCGATAGAGCGTTTGTTTGATTGATTTAACACTGGGATCTTTTGCAGCTTCGCGAAGCAGATCAACCACTGGCGTAAACGACTCAAACGGATGCAGCAGCAGGGTATCTTTCGAGCGGATACTTTCTAAGATGCTCTTTTTAAAATTAACGTTTTTCGGCAGACCCGGAGTAAATGGAGGATAGCGAAGATCCGGACGATTGATCTGATCAATCACTTCGATTAAACGCCCAAGATTTACCGGGCCATTCACTCTAAACAAGTCAGATTCATCGAGATTAAACTGGCGCAGCAGGAAGCTGATCAACTCATCCGGACAGTTATCTGCCACTTCTAAACGCATCTCTTCGCCGAAGTTTCGTGAGTGCAGTTCGTCTTCTAGTGCAGACGCGAGGTCTGACGTTTCTTCGTGGTCGATATCGAGGTCAGCATTACGTGTCACACGGAACTGATAACACCCTTTTACCGTCATACCTGGAAAGAGTTCATCCGCATACTCGTGAATAATTGACGACAGAAATACAAAATTATCCCCTCCCTCCTGAACCAGCTCATCTGGCAGGCGCAGAGTACGCGGCAATGAGCGCGGGGCAGGAATGATTGCCAGACCGGTTTGGCGACCAAACGCATCTTTGCCATCCAGCGCGACAATAAAGTTCAGGCTTTTATTAACCAGACGAGGAAATGGGTGCGACGGGTCCAGCCCAATCGGGCTGATCAGAGGCTGAATATTGTCGTCGAAGTACTCACGTATCCAGATACGCTGTTCTTCACTCCACTCAGCACGACGTAGAAAGTGAATATTCTGCTCTTTTAGTTGAGGTAGCAGGGTATCGTTAAGAATCTCGTACTGACGTTCAACTGTAGTACTGCAAAGAGAGTAAATTTCGTCCAACACCTGCGCCGGGTGCAGACCATCAATGCCGGAAAGTTCGCGATTAAATGTCAGCTGATGGACCAGATCAGCAACCCGGACTTCAAAAAACTCATCCAGATTTTTACTGAAAATACACAGGAAGAACAAACGATCGAGCAGCGGATGCGCTTCATCCAGCGCCTGCTCAAGTACACGGATATTAAATTGCAGGTGGCTGAGTTCACGGTTGATGTAAAACTCACTGCTGTTGAGATCTATATCCTGTACGTCCGTCATGGATAACTCCGGCGGCTGCTCTGCTTTTGTCTGTGTATTTTCAGCGATTGTCATCAGGGTACCTAAAAATCCTGCGTTAGGGCCAGCGCCTGATCAGACGTCCCCTAATTCAGCAAACTGTTTCGCGAAGTAGGTCAGGATTCCGTCTGCCCCAGCGCGTTTTATGCACATCAGTGATTCCATCATGACGGCGTTGTCGTCTAACCACCCCTGCTGAGCTGCAGCCTTGTGCATGGCGTATTCACCACTGACCTGGTACACAAAGGTGGGCACTTTAAACTCGTCTTTCACCCGGCGCACAATATCAAGGTACGGCATGCCTGGTTTCACCATAACCATGTCGGCCCCCTCAGCCAGATCAAGTGCCACTTCATGAAGGGCTTCGTCTGTATTTGCAGGGTCCATCTGGTAATTTTTCTTGTCGGCTTTGCCCAGGTTGCCGGCAGAACCAACAGCATCCCTGAACGGGCCGTAGTAAGAAGATGCGTATTTTGCTGAGTACGCCATAATGCGCGTATTCACAAAATTCTCCTGCTCCAGTGCCGCCCGCACTTCACCGATACGACCATCCATCATGTCAGATGGGGCAACCACATCCGCGCCAGCTTCTGCATGAGACAGAGCCTGACGGACCAGAGTGTCTACCGTACGGTCATTCAGAACATAGCCTTCGGCATCGATAATTCCGTCCTGCCCGTGTGTAGTAAACGGGTCGAGCGCGACATCCGTAATAACACCCATATCGGGCACGGCATCTTTGATTGCCCGCACGGCGCGCTGAGCCAGGCCGTTGGGATTAAACGCTTCTTCGGCCAACTCTGACTTAGCATCCGCAGGCGTGACCGGAAACAAGGCCACCGCCGGAATACCCAGTTTATAAAGGTGTTTCACCTCATCAATCATTAAATCAATCGACAGACGATCTACACCGGGCATAGATGCCACTTGCTCACGCTCCTGATGTCCCTCCAGAACAAACATCGGATAGATCAGGCTATCAACAGTAAGCTGGGTTTCACGCATCAGGCGTCGGGAGAAATCATCTCGACGCATACGGCGCATGCGGGTTTCCGGGAAAAAGCGTTGTGCATCATTAAAAGCCATGGAACTACTCCTGAGCCGGCGGGGAATTTTCAGACCGATTGTAACCCGCTCAAGCACCTTTGGCGCCCGGAAAACACAGGGTTGCAGAGTATCGGTCCGATATATGACATTTCTATGACAAGACCTGTTTATAGCGCTGATACGCAAGGTCGGTATTCATGAGGCAAAGAAAAAGCCGCTCATCGAGCGGCTTTTCATAAGTACTCTCTTAAGAAGCGATCATTACGCCAGTACCAGGTCGGTACCAATCGCATTCTTCAGTTTTTTCATCGCATTTTTCTCTAGCTGACGAATACGCTCAGCAGATACTTTGTACATATCAGCCAGTTCGTGAAGCGTCGCTTTCTCTTCGCTCAACCAACGCTGTTGCAGGATGGTACGGCTACGATCATCCAGATCTGCCATCGCGTCAGCCAGACGACCATTAGCATCCTGTTCGTAGTTATCTGCTTCGACCAGCTGAGCCGGGTCCTGGCTGTGATCTTCAAGATAGTACGCTGGTGCTTTATAGGCACTTTCGTCATCTTCGTCAGCACCGGCATCGAACGCAGCATCGTGTGCATTCAGGCGGCCTTCCATCTCAAATACAGTCTTGGTTTCGACTCCAAGATCTTCAGCAATCGCCGTCGCTTCATCCTGAGACAACCAACCCAGCTTCTTTTTCTGACTACGCAGATTAAAGAACAGCTTACGCTGCGCTTTCGTCGTCGCTACTTTCACAATGCGCCAGTTACGCAGAATAAACTCGTGAATCTCTGCTTTAATCCAGTGCACAGCGAACGACACCAGACGCACACCAACCTCTGGGTTGAAGCGTTTAACCGCCTTCATCAGACCGACGTTACCTTCCTGAATCAGATCGCCCTGATTCAGGCCGTAGCCCGAATAGCTACGTGCAATATGAACCACGAAGCGCATGTGCGACATCACCAGATGACGCGCAGCTTCCAGGTCTTCTTGATAATGAAAACGCTCAGCCAGATCTTTCTCTTCTTCTGGCGTAAGCACAGGAATCGCATTAACAGTCGAAATGTAGGCTTCCAGGTTCGCACCCGGAGACATCGCGTATACTGCTTGCAAACCGTTGTTCATCTCTCACTCCTGAAGGAATTCTTTTGCTCAATCAGCAACTTACAGTGACCTGATTACACATGTGGGGCATGTATCCAACCACCGGATAATCAAAGTCGAGCGCTAAGTTTAGCACCACTATATAGGACCGCAAATGGCTGGATAAGTTCCCTTCAGCGCCACTCACCGTTCTCTATAAGATCATAATAGCGCCATTAGTCTCGCTACTGTGTCGATAGTGTGTCGGTAAACGTAAAGCACCCTGATAATCCGGAGTTTACGGCTCTATCCGATGCAGGTGCCTTACCACAGACCACCAGGCACCCAGCCAGCCGAGCAGCATAGCGCCCAACAACAGCACCAGTGCAGCACCTGCCGAGAGAGGCAGCAAGCGGTACTCAGAACCGTAGAGCGCGGCGAGATCTTCGACTGGCCCGCTCACCAGAGCCCAACCGATGGCAAGCAGTATCCAGGACACTAACCCGCCCACCATGCCAAACCAGAGGCCGGTATACAGAAACGGCCGGCGAACCCAGGCATTCGTCGCGCCAACCAGCTTGGTGACACGAATTTCATCAACACGCGCCGCGATCGACAAACGAATGGTATTACCGACCACCAGCAGAATTCCGAGTGCCAGCAAAGCGCCCATCACCCAAACAATACGCTCGCTTAATGCCAGAAGTGCATGCAGACGATCCAACCACGCGGTATCCAGCTCAACACTGTCAACGCGGGACTCGCTTCTCAGGCTATCCGCCAAGGCAATGACATCCTGCTGTGGCAAGGCCAGTTCTGGCTCGACAACAATCACCCCGGGCAAAGGATTTTCTGGCAGCAGGTCCAGGGCCTCGCCCAGCCCGGAACTGGCACGGAACTCGGCGAGGGCGTCATCCGCACTGATAAAGCGTACATCGGCGACTCCGTCCATGCTTTTTATGCGACTCAACAATTGCTGCGCCTGAGTATCCTGTACCGCGGGCTTCAGATACACACTCATACTGCCGGAGGCCTGAAAGCGATTACTCAGCTGACTCAGGTTATCCAGCGTCATCCACATAGCACCGGGCAGAGTCAGTGAAATCGCGATAACCAGCCAAGTCATGATGCTGCCCAGAGGCTTAGTCAGCAGTCTCATGAGAGTTTCAACAGCCACCAGCTGATGTTGCTGAGCCCAGCCATTCAGCCGGTCTTTCAGACTGACTTTATGCGTTGAGGCACCCACCTGTGGTTTACGCGGTGCATTCGCTGTCTGGCGTTTTGGAGAATCAGGTGCGGACATGGTCACCCCGCTCAAGTCCAGAACGCTGTCCGCCACTGTCGTGCAAGGAGCCATGATCCAGAATCAGGCGGCGATGCCCCATGCGTTCAATCAAAGGAATATCGTGCGTAGCAATCAGTACGGTGACACCCACTTGCTGAAAGCGCAGAAACAGCTTCATGATTTCTTCAGAAAGCTCAGGATCAAGGTTACCGGTCGGCTCATCCGCCAGCAGGAGCTGCGGTTTATTGACCACGGCACGGGCAATGCCGACGCGCTGTTGTTCACCGCCTGAAAGTTCAATGGGGTTGCGACGCTCGAAGCCGAGCAGACCTACTGAATCGAGCGCAGCACGAACCCGGCGCGCGGCTTCGGCAGGTTGATACCCGGCAATAAGAAGAGGCATCGCCACATTGTCATATACGCTACGATCAAACAGCAGCTGGTGATTCTGAAACACCACACCCACTTTACGGCGCAGTAAGGGCACCAGTGAGCTCTTCATGGTATTCACGCAATCGCCATCGACAAACACCTGACCTTTCGACGGGCGCTCCATCTGCAGCATCAGTTTGAGCAGGGTACTTTTACCTGCACCGCTGTGACCTGTGAGAAAGGCAAACTCGCCACGAGCCAGTTCAAAGCTGACTTTACTCAGAGCTTCCTTACCACCGGGATAGCTTTTGCTGACCCCATCGAAGCGTACCATTGGCATAGAGTTAATCCGTCAGTCGTCACCAATCCGGAACAAGGCCCGGGTGAAATCATCTGCGTTAAACGGACGCAGATCTTCAATTTTCTCGCCGACACCGATGTAACGCACCGGCAGGCCAAACTGCTTGGCCAGTGCGAAGATGATGCCGCCTTTTGCCGTACCATCGAGTTTAGTCAGTGTCAGACCGGTGACTCCGACGGACTGGAGGAAGGTTTTTGTCTGGTTGATGGCGTTCTGCCCCGTACCCGCATCGAGCACCAGCATCACTTCATGCGGTGCGGTGTCGTCAATTTTTTTCATAACACGAACGACTTTTTCCAGTTCCTGCATCAGGTTGTCTTTGTTGTGCAGACGCCCCGCAGTATCGGCAATCAGAATATCGACACCACGCGATGTCGCTGCCTGCACCGCGTCAAACAGGACAGACGCCGAATCTGCCCCCGTATGCTGCGCCACAACAGGTACGTTGTTCCGCTCGCCCCACACTTGCAGCTGTTCAACCGCCGCCGCACGGAAGGTGTCACCCGCCGCCAGCATGACGCTTTTACCACGCGCCTGAAACTGTTTAGCCAGCTTACCGATCGTGGTGGTTTTGCCCACACCATTGATGCCGACCATCAGAATCACGTAAGGCTTTTTGCTGCTATCAATAACCAGAGGTTTCTGCGACACCGCCAGCATATCCTGTAGTTCTTCAATAAGAGCCTCGTAGAGAGCGTCAGAATCACGCAGTTCTTTACGACCTACACGCTTCGTCAGACGGTCGATTATTTCAGTCGTTGCTTCAACACCGACGTCGGCCATAATGAGCTGGGTTTCCAGGTCTTCCATCATGTCGTCGTCGATTTCTTTTTTACCCAGTAACAGTGTCGACAGACCATCGGTAAGGTTAGAGCGGGTTTTGCTCAGACCAGCCGATATACGACCGAAGAAGCCTTTCTTCTCGTCTTTGGCCTTCTCTGGAACCGGTACCATCACATCAGAATCGAGTACTTCCTCTGGGTCGGCGGCAAGATCATCGGCCGCGATCTGTGATGCGGCCACTTCAGTTTTGATCTCAGGTTCAGATGGAGCTTCTTTCTTCTGGGGCTCTGCTTGCTCCGGAACAGTTTCTGTCACAGGCTCCGCCGCCCGCTGAAGAATTTCTTCAGTTTCACTGACTGGCGTTTCGGCCTGAACCAGTGGGGCTTCCGGCACCAGATTGGTGGCCTCGGAAGCGTCCACTACATCATTCGCTTCTTCTACCTGCTGGGGTGCCTGCTGGTCTGCAGACTGAGCATTGTCAGGGCTTTTTTTCTTTCGTTTAAAAAAATCAAACATCGGCGTCTCTGAATCTGATCAATCAGGATGGGCGCATGCGCGCTGATGGGGTGCTATCCTAACACTATGAGTTGTTTACAGGGAGTTCTCCTTAGATGTTCCATGGATTAAGCCGTCGCACCCTGAATGCTCTGATCATCGGCTGCCTCCTTATCATCACCGTCATCAATCTGAATTTCACTACGAATGAAGACACTCCTCTTGAGCCCTTAGACGCGCCGCCGCTTGCCGACACGGGCTGGCATCTGTGGCACAGCAATAAAGGAGTGCCTGTGTACTGGCAGTCGACGGCATCCGCCAATATGCAGATCGCCGTCATCGGAGAAGATCATTACGCGTTCAAGACGCAGGTTCCGGCAAGTGATTGGGCATCACATCTGGCAACCCGTATCACACCGACGGAACATTCACGAAGGGCGGGGCTCGCTCTGCAGGGACCTCTGACGGGCGTCGAAATGCAGCAAGCGGCTTCGTTTCTGATACAGAAACTTTCTCTGACAGCGCCCGAGACTCCCGCTGAAAAGATGACCCTTTGCCAGCAGCAGCACCCGGCTGGTGCTCTGTGGTGGAACCGCGAACAGGGCGCCAGCGCAGTGCAGCCAGCCTCTCCCGGTCATAAGCCGATACCAACGAGAGAAGAGTGGGCTCATTTCAGACAAGGTGAAATAAAACGTCTGCGCCGCGAGTGGCTGAACCCAGGGTCGGCCATCGACATTGCCTCTGAACTTGCCTACCATCAACAAGCTGAAGACTATTTTCTTACGTTGTATCAGGCACTTGCGGTCTCTCAACGTACTGAACCGCAAGCGTTTTCTGAGTGTCTTACAGCGCTGAATTCATCTGCATCACGGAGCTCTGAGTGAGCCGACAATCTCATCATCAACTACGTATTATTGGTGGCCAGTGGCGTTCTCGCCGACTGCGCTTTCCTGCCATTGATGGCCTGCGTCCAACGATGGATCGTGTTCGCGAGACGGTGTTTAACTGGCTGCAATCTGACATTGAGGGTGCACGTGTGCTCGATGCCTTCGCCGGCAGTGGCGCGCTTGGGTTTGAAGCGCTATCCAGAGGCGCAAAAGAAGTCATTTTCCTGGAGAAGCATGCGAAGGCGGCCTTTCAGCTTAAGGACAACCTGAAGCAACTCGATGCGCGCAATGCTCAGGTCTGGGCTGGAGATGCTCTGATGTGGCTGGAACAGAACCCAGAACCTTACGATCTGGTATTCCTTGATCCGCCGTTTGGTAAAGATCTGCTGCAGCCCGCACTAAACAAACTGACGTTACTGCCCGGTGCTCTGGTTTATATTGAACACGAAGCCAGCCTCGAGCCCGAATTTCCGGGACACTGGGAAGAGTTGAAGAACAAAGGCACCAAGGAGTTTGTATTCCGCCTGTTTGAAGTTGGCGAAACGTCCTGAGCCGATCAGGGTAAGGTGATTATGGCCTCTGCACCACCGTCTGCGGCGTTTTGCAGATCAAATGTTGCAGGCTTCGCTGGCGTAGAGTGGTGAGCAACCATCAACTCGGTAAAATATAACCCCATACCGG
>Ga0255776_10008261_pt1 | contig 10305 bp, 7 predicted proteins | sample 071ome_19_FD_179974 | JGI IMG/M metagenome (GOLD analysis project Ga0255776, IMG submission 179974) | Coastal salt marsh microbial communities from the Groves Creek Marsh, Skidaway Island, Georgia - 071413AT metaG (version 2) | ecosystem: Environmental > Aquatic > Marine > Intertidal zone > Salt...
AAAAGCCCGTGAGAGTTATTCGGGAGTACGTTGAAGCGCTTCGGGCCCTTTGGTCCGGAGCACCTGTTGAGCAAGATGGCGCTATTTGGCATTTAGATGGCGCGCGAATGGCCTTCAATCCATCAAAAAATATACCTGTGTTTGTCGCTTCGACGGGCCCTCAAATTTTAAAATTGTCGGGCCGTATTGCTGATGGCGTTCTATTTTCTGGCGGGCTATCGATTAATTATACGCGCCAATGTGCTGAGTTTGCGAATGAGGGGCTTGTCAAGGCGGGCCGTCGGAGTGAAGATTTTCGAAAGGCTGGATTTGTTTATTTCTCTTGCACTGAAGATGGTGTTTCTGCAGTAGAAGCCAACAAAGAAAAGCTCGCCTTTTTATTTCGAAATTCGGCACAAGCGGCTAATATTAAGTCGGTTGATATCCCAATAGACCACGAGAAAATTCAAGAATTAGTCCGAGAGCGTAGGTTGGATGAGGCTGCGAGGCTAATCCCGTCTGAAGCGGTAACAAAGTTTTCCGTTGCAGGTACTCCGGATCAGTGTCGAGAGCAATTGCAGGCTTATATTGATGCCGGTGTGGATGAACCCGTAATTGAAGTTACTGGAACCGAAGAGGAACGGCGCTTGGCTCTGGAGGTTATCAGAGAATTTACCAACAATCAAAATTAGTTTTTTACACTTGATTGTTGAGAATCATGTCAGCGGCCTTCTCCGCAATCATTATCGTAGGCGCATTTGTCGCTCCACCAATTAAATCAGGCATTATGGAGGCATCTACTACCCGCAGGCCGTCGAGCCCTCGGACGCGGAGAGTGTGGTCACAAACCGCGGTTGGATCACTTTCTGGACCCATACGACATGTTCCTACTGGGTGATGCACCGTTATCATTGTTTTTCGCACATGAGTCTTCAATGCCGCATCGTCATCATCTCCATCCCCAGGAATTAACTCGGGGCCCGCAAAATTTTTCATTGAGGCCTGGGAAACCAATCTTCTTGCAATTCGGAGCCCGTCAAGCATAACGCGCCATTCTTCTTCTTCCTCTAAAAAGGCTTGATGTATTTTTGGTGCATCTGCCGGCTCGTTAGAATTTAATGCGATATGTCCTCTGCTCTGAGGTCTCATTGGCATAACTCTGACGTTGAAGGCATCATCGAAAGCTTTTTTGAAGGGTGGAAAATAAGGACTAGCGGTATTGGTTGCACCCATCCAAAAAAGAAGCTGGGCGTCTGGCACTGGTTCTGAGGGCCGCGTTTTGACAAAGGCAGTAATCCCAAATGGGAGGTCTGATGCAAACCCGCCAAAGCCAAGGTAAGATTTTATTAGTGAGAGTGCCACTTTATCCAATCGCATTTCCCGATGAAAAGTGCCACGATCCTTCCGACGAAAATTTATTGATGCAGAAGTGTGGTCAATAAGGTTTTTTCCAACCCCGGATAGTTCCTGATGGACTTCTAACCCCACTCTCTTGATTTGGTCCGATGGTCCAACACCAGACAACATAAGTATCTGAGGGGTGTTTATCGAACCGCTCGATAATATCACCTCTCGGGTAGCCTCAACGGTAATCCTTTTGTCACCTTTCCGGTAGGTTATTCCTCTCGCTTTCTTACCGTCAAAGTTGATTTTCTCTACCAGGGCATTGATTTCGAGTTTTAAATTACTTCTTTTTAGAGATGGCTTGAGGAAGGCTTGAGAAGAGGACCATCTGCGACCTTTGTGAATTGTGGCTTGAATACGGGCAAATCCCTCCTTATTCGATCCGTTGTAGTCATCAGTCCAACCAATCTGCATTTCTTTTCCTGCGTTTATAAAAGCGTCGCAGATAGGATCATCAAAAGTTGAGTATATTGTGGTTAGCTCACCACCCGACCCCCTGTGCGTATCTTCCCCTTTTTCCCAGTTCTCTGACTTTTTAAAATATTTGAGAATGTCTCTATATGACCAACCGGGATTTCCAAGAGACTCCCAACGATCGTAGTCAACATCATGGCCGTGGTAATAGGCCATTGCGTTTATGCTTGAACAGCCGCCCAGAACCTTCCCTCTGGCACACTCGATAACTCGATTATCCATAGTCTTGGAAGGTTCCGCAAAATAGTTCCAATCGTGCATACGATTTTTAAGTATTTGCCCCCATCCGAGAGGAATATGAATCCATGGATCTAAATCTCTTCCTCCGGCTTCTAGCAGAAGCACCCTGTTTTTCGGGTTTAATGTGAGACGATTAGCCAGCGTACAGCCAGCTGATCCGGCTCCGACAACAATAAAATCAAAATTTTCGTTATCCATTTCTCTACTCATAAACTGTCTAACACCAATTAATTCTCACTAAGTCGGCCTTATGCCACGATGACTAAAAATCACGTAGAACCTCAGGGCTCAAAATTTTTTAATGTATATCGAGAGAGGGGTTTTGATAAATAGATTTCGGCTTCCCTGTTTTCTTCAGACCTTATTCAGGAGAAATAAAGGCGATATGCAACCCATGCCCCTGTGCCAGTAAAAAGCCATATAAGAAAACTAACCCAGGCGACGGCTCGTTTCTTCTCCTTTGTGGCACCAAACCAGCCGACAGTGCAGATCACACAGATAATATACCAAAAAAGACCCACCCCGATTATTGCTGTGTCTCCTAATATTTTGAGGGGCTGGTTCTGCATTGAAGCAAACTAAAGTAATTATTATGCTTGGTTAAGAGATAGTTATTTCCGAAAAAGAGTTCTGTTTCTGTGGTTTTTAACCCCCCGACGTTCCCGCTCTTCCATAGTTTGCCAGTTAAGAGAACAAAACCGGTTTTAGTCGAAAAACATGGTGGGTGCGACAGGGATTGAACCTGTGACCCCTGCCGTGTGAAGGCAGTGCTCTCCCGCTGAGCTACGCACCCTTTTTTATAAAAATTCGCATAATTCTGCACATTTACACGCGCGACTTTATCGTTCTATCGCCCCATTGAGAAGCTAAATTAGGTGCTTTTGGTGCCTAAAGGGGGCACCGGCAGACCGGGTTAGATGGTGTAGGGGATAGAGATGGTGGGATCGTGCTGTGGTTTGATATGGAGGGGGCGATGGACCTTATTATTAAAATTCTGCTTCTACGAGGCCTCTCAAAAGACTCTGGACCGTAAGTCCCAACTCTTTGCTTCACTTGCGAGTGCCCCTGGAGTAGCGCATACAGGGCACATACTCAGCGATAGCAAAAATGGATACAAAACAAAGAACATCGGAAAAAATCGGGGCGTTAATAGGGCGATGGCCTCCTGCCGTGCAGGCGGCATTTTGGATGTTGCTGATTGGAACACTCGTGACCCTTACATTGGTTTTCGTGCGCGAGCTTTCAGGCGAGATACACGTCTTCGAAATTGTTTTGTTCCGCTCCATATTTGGTCTTTTGTTCATGCTACCTTGGATGATGCGACGGGGTCTCGCTGCCATGCGCATTGAACGGAGTTACGGGCTCGTGGCCCTTCGAAGTGCGCTGGCCTTTTTCGGAAGTGCTGCGTTTTTCTATGCTGCTACTCTGATGCCGCTTGCTGACGTTACCTCAATCGTTTTCCTGCGGCCAATTATCGCGGCGATTGCGGCCATAGTCTTTTTGAATGAAGTGGTGAGAATGAGACGCTGGTCAGCCATTATTGCTGGCCTAATCGGGGCGCTTGTCATTGTCCGACCGGGTTTTGCAGAAATAAATATAGGTGTGGCTTTTGCGCTGGTAACAGTCTTCACCCTGACTTGGAATACAATTAATCTTAAATTTTTGACCTGCCAAGAAAGTTCCGACGCGCTGGCCATTTGGCACATGGTACTAATGGTCCCTCTGGGTGCTGCGGCGTGTATTTTTGTTTGGACAACGCCAACGCTAGAGCATCTATTTTGGATGTTTCTTATTGGTGTATGCGAGATGACAAGTCAGCGTTGCATGTCACGCGCTTACAAAGCGGCTGATACCACAGTAATTATGGCATTTACCTTCTTACGCCTTCCCGTCGCCGCACTCCTCGGATTTGCGCTGTTTGACGAAGTGCCGGAAATCTGGGTTTGGCTCGGTGCTGGTATTATTGCGGCTTCATCGCTCTATATTGCACGCCGTGAATCGGTGGTGGCCAAGCAGAAAAAGAATCCCGAGAATGCCTGACGCGCTCTTAAAAAAAGAATGCTGAGGAGAAAACCAGGAAAGATCGTCACTAATGGGTTTCAAAGATTAGAGGGTAATGCGACAACCAAGGGGCTTAGGCAGACGGGATCCGATATATCGCTCATGAGCTTTATATTGACAATTACCAAGGAAATAAAATGAAAAAAAGTTGGTATTCTGGAATATTGATGATTCTTTTAGTAAGCCCGGCCAGCGCCTACGAGCGATCAGCGGTCTTGTCCTATGATGTTTATGTCGGGGGGATCAAGGTCGTTGAAATTGGTTTGGAGGCCGAAATAGGACCCAAGAAATATTCGATGGATGTAAGCTTAAAGGAAGTCAAATTTTTCAGCATCTTCTTTTCCTGGAAAATGCGTCTCTCATCTGAAGGAAAAATTACCGAAGGTTATCCTGTCCCAAGAAAGGCAAGTGCTAATAGCCGCTGGAAAGGGAAAACTCGTTTGACTAACCTTGAGTATAATGAATTTGGTGCCTTGAAATCGACAAAAATTTCTCCAAGAGATGAAGAAGGCATCAGGAGCCCGGTTACTGACCAAATGAAGAGAGGGACCAGGGATTTAGCTACCGCTCTGTTGTATCTTCTCCAAAAGCTTGACCAGGGCGAGAAGTGCTCAGTGAAAGTGCCCATATTCGATGGGAAGAGAGCATTTCTAATAAAGCTTTTGGGTGGAGAGGTGGTAAAATTAGGCTCTAATCGATTATCTGCGTACAAAGGGGATGCGCTAAAGTGTAACTTTGTCTTCAAAAAACTTGGCGGCTATCGGATCGATTCCGACTATGCTAAGAAGCGTTTCAAAGATCCCATGAACATATGGTTCGGGCGGCCGTTCCCGAAATTTCTTTATCTCCCAATTAAAATGGAATTGGAAACTAGTTTGGGCTGGCTCGTCGCTCATTTGACAAAAGCAGAATTTACGCACCTCGGAATTAAAAGTCAGATTGGTCTAGAAAATTAGCCATCTGAGAAACATATTGTCACTTTTCGTGATTATGCGTGACTTGGTCGGATCGTTTAAAATAAGGCCAACTGATTAGATAACCCAATTTTAGTCATCAAAAACAGGCGTATTTTAATGAAGGAACGCAAAATTGCAGTGATTATCCTGGCGGCCGGTAAGGGTACCAGGATGAAGTCTAAGACCTCTAAAGTTCTTCATAAGCTTGCTGGGCGTCCCTTGATAGGCCATCTGTTTGAAACTTTGGGATCATTGTCACCGCATCAGATTATTACAGTTATTTCTAGCGAACAAAGTGATGTGGCTGAAATAGCATCTGAAACCACTTTGGCGCTTCAGAACCCTCCTTTGGGTACTGGACACGCCGCTTCCGCGGCTTTACCTCTGCTAAAAGATACAAGTTGTCAGGACGTATTAGTTGTTTTCGGTGACACACCTTTTCTCACGGTTGAGACCATTAAGAGGATGTTAGAGGCATTAAAGGGACCCAGTGATCCCGCAGTTGTGGTCCTGGGGTTTCGGCCCTCCAATTCAATGGAATATGGAAGGCTAGTAACTGATTCAAACGGTCAATTAGAGAAAATAGTAGAGGCTAAGGATGCATCGGTCGGCATTCTTGAAATTGATCTCTGCAATGCCGGTATCATGGCTTTTGATGGTGCTAGGTTTGCGGATCTCTTGAGTGCGATTGATAACGATAATGCAACCAGCGAGTATTATTTAACGGACGTAGTCTCTATTGCGCGAGGTCGAGGATGGAATTGTATCTCCATAGAAACTGATGATCCAAATGAGGTCATGGGGATCAATTCAAGGGTGGATTTGGCGTTTGCAGAAGCTATCTTGCAAGAAAAACTTCGCAAAGCTGCCATGGAAAATGGAGTAACTCTCACGGACCCAGAAACAGTTTGGTTCTGTTCTGATACTCTAATTGGCCAGGATGTAACTGTGGGACCAAATGTATGTTTTGGACCTGGGGTCATCGTAGAAAAAAATGTCGAAATCCGATCATTTTGCCACATCGAGGGGGCTAAAATACAGGCGGGGGCCGTTATTGGCCCATTTGCACGTCTACGTCCCGGTTCGCAGATTGGTAAAAGCGCCCATATTGGTAATTTTGTGGAGATAAAAGAAGCGGTTCTCGAAGAAAAAGTCAAAGTAAATCATCTATCATATATCGGTGATAGTTTCGTGGGTGCTGGTGTTAATATAGGTGCGGGAACCATCACCTGTAACTATGATGGTTTCTCTAAATATAAAACAGAAATAGGAGAAGGGGCATTTATAGGCTCAAATACCTCTCTGGTCGCACCCATAAAAATTGGCAAGGGAGCTATTACGGGAGCAGGATCCACTCTATCCCAAAATATACCCGAAAATAGCCTTGCAGTGACGAGGGCAAAAGCAACCATCAAATCCGGCTGGGCAAACAAGTTTCGCCGTCTAAAAGAGAGCGGGAACAAACAAACTAAGGATGAGGAATAACAATCAATGTGCGGCATTGTTGGAGTCGTTGGCAGGGTTGATGCGGTTCCAAGGCTGATCGAGGGCCTGGAGAGGTTAGAATATCGCGGATACGACTCGGCTGGTATCGCGACTGTTGTCGATGGCAGCATCGAACGTCGGAGAGCCAAGGGCAGAATAAAAAATCTCTCGGAATTAATTAGTTCAGATCCAATCGGGGGAAAGATCGGCATAGGTCATACCCGATGGGCTACTCATGGGAGACCAAATGAGGCAAATGCGCACCCTCACGGGGACGAAAATGTCGTGCTTGTTCATAACGGTATCATAGAGAATTTCGTCCAGCTCCGGGGTGAACTAGAGGAGGCCGGGATACGTTTCAAGACTGAGACGGACACCGAGGTGATCGTCCATTTGATTAGCAGAATGCTCTCGATGAGAAAAAATAAACGAGAGGCGGTAATTGAGGCACTTAAAAGCCTTGAAGGTGCATTCGCATTAGCGATTTTGTTCGCCGGGGATGAAGAAGTTCTGTTTGTGGCACGTCGTGGTAGTCCGTTGGCTATTGGGTACGGTGAGGGCGAGATGTTCGTTGGATCAGACTCTCTTGCTCTGGCACCTTTTACCCAGCGAGTCAGTTATTTGGAGGAGGGCGATTGGGCAGAGATAAATCGAGAAGGCGCAGTTATTTTCGATAGTGGAAATAACATTGTTGATAGAGAAATATCTCTGACTGCCGTTTCTGGAAGCGAAATAGGAAAGGGCAATTTTGAACATTTTATGCTCAAGGAAATTTATGAGCAGCCATCGGTAATTGGTGAAACCCTGTCTTCTTTTATAAATCCCGTGTCAAAGACAATAGAATTATCAGATCTTGAATTGCAGTTACCCAATATATCTCGTGTAACGGTTGTGGCATGTGGCACTTCTTTTTATGCCGGCTTGACCGCCAAGTATTGGATTGAACAACACGCAAAAGTCCCTGTCGAATGTGATACTGCTTCGGAATTTCGTTATCGAGAGCTTGAGATGAAACCGGGTGGACTTGCAATTTTTATTTCGCAGTCCGGTGAAACCGCTGACACTTTAGCTGCATTAAGGTACTGCAAAGAACAGGGTCAATTTGCGTTAGCCATTGTTAATGTCGGAGAAAGCACGATGGCTCGAGAAGCCGATGCATTTTTAATGACCCATGCGGGACCTGAAATTGGTGTAGCCTCCACCAAAGCTTTTGTTACTCAACTTTCGGTGCTCGCCTGCTTAACAATTTTTATCGCCCAGCAGAGAAAAAGGATTGATAAAAGTCAGGCCGAGGCCTTTTGTGACTCACTCGTAGAATTACCATCTCGCATTAATGCGGTGCTATCTCGGGCGGATGAGTTTCGCAAACTTTCTAAATTAGTTAGTGAAGCTCGCGACGTGTTGTATTTGGGTCGAGGTTCAGCGTACCCTATCGCCTTAGAGGGTGCATTAAAGCTGAAAGAGATTAGCTACATTCACGCCGAGGGCTATGCGGCTGGCGAGATGAAGCATGGTCCAATAGCGTTGATTGATGAGTCAGTACCCGTGATCGTGATCGCCCCAAATAATCATTTGTTTGAGAAAACCGCGTCGAATACACAGGAGGTTTTGTCTCGAGGGGGGCGGGTCATTCTTTTCTCCGATGGGGAGGGGATAAAGAAACTAGGTGGGCTGGTCGAAGCGGCTTTTGAACTACCTCGCATGGATCCATTCGTAGACCCAATTTTGTATACAATACCCGTACAGCTTCTCGCTTATCACACCGCGCTTGAAAAAAATACAGATGTTGATCGGCCAAGAAATCTGGCCAAGTCGGTCACAGTCGAATGAACGACGGAGTGGGATCTATATTTTATTAAAACGTGGCAATGCGGAGAGAAATAAATATAAAATAAATCGAGAGGTCGCCACATAGGGTTCGATTAAAGAGAACGAGCATGAATTTTAAACCAGCCCCCCTGCCAAATTCCGAAATAGAAAGAGCAGCAGATGTCGCATCACTGGGTGTGATGAGAGTTGATCAAACAAGCATTTATCTTGATTACGTGTCTTTGGCAGCGGAGCTCACAGATTGCCCCATGTCATTTATTAATCTTTTGGATCAAGCCTCTCAGTGGTCGTTGTGTGGTCAAGGGCTGCCTCAACAAATTTTTGACCAATTCCGTGAGATTCCCAGGGATCAGTCGATTTGTCAGTATGCTCTTTTGAGCAAAGAGCCGACTATAATCAATGATCTGGAAAATGATCTTGTTTTTTCAGAGCACCCGATTGTTATCGAAGAACCACATATACGTTTTTATGCAGGCTTTCCTCTGATTTCAAAGAGAGGAAATGTTTTGGGGACCCTTTGTTTAATGGATTTTGAGCCGCGCCTTATTGACGAGGGGCTTATCCCGGTAATCCAAAAACTAGCGAGGCGGGTTGTCTTTCAACTAGAATTTGCGCGTGAAAAAAATCGATCTGAATTTGAATTTTTTGTCGATATGCTTGGTACATGCAAAGAGAATCTCGGGAACCTTTCTCTAAACGAGTTATTATTCGGGTTAAAGCATACTGAATGTCGTCACTTAAAAGATTTAGGGTCGGAAATATTGGAAGAGCTTGTCCGATTAAGATTTATAAAAATTTCTAATGGGGATCCTTGTCTCGGCGATGAATTTCTCTTGGTGCGAGATAAGTTTGTGAATCGTTTTGAACCGAGAAAGATTTTTAAAGTGGATAATGACTACATCGACAGTATTTTTTCAGAGAGTTAGTAAACATTATGCTATCCTACGTCGTTGATTTAAAATTTCAAAAGTTCGACCACGCTAAAATTGCTAACACGTATATCAATAGCTCTCTTAACGATTTTCTGTCGATTGACGGAATAACAGGCATAAACACTTTCATCGGTCAGGGCGGTGCGATAACCACGACAGTAAAGTTTGAGGACAAGGCAACCCTAGCTTTAATTGAGAGTAAAGTCGACGAGACGCTAAATGCATTGAAGGCAACAATGTTGTTCCAATCAAGGACATTCTTTAGTGTTTGTTCTTATCAATATGAAAAAGAGGGTATCACTACTGAACTCTGATTTCGGTTTACACTAACAATGTGCGCTAGGGGTTTGCGGATTCAGCCATTTTTATTAGACATGAATCGCTTACGAGCAGTTCTCGATAAGCTCAAAATGAGATCTTTTTGATTTCCAAACCTCTGATTTGCAAGAAACAAGAGGATCGGTGATTGGATGTTCAAATAGGTGTATTTGGATGGCTGTATCGATCACATGTTCAAAAACTAGGAGCTTATTAGGCTAGGAGTGGAAATTTTCCGTAATGCGATCAGAGTATTGGTCTGTCTTCAGGAACGAGTGTGGGATGCCTGAAATACAAAAAAATGTCTTGGGAACAGATTTAGAAGTTTGCGGAACTAATCCGATGACAGGCTTTTTCCGAGATGAATGCTGCAATACGGACTCTAATGATCTTGGAACTCATACTGTTTGTGCAATTGTTGATACTAAGTTCCTTGAATTCTCCAAGAGTAGGGGAAACGATCTTATGACGCCTCGACCCGAAATCGGCTTTGAGGGATTGAAAGATGGGGATTGCTGGTGCTTATGTGCACTTCGTTGGGAAGAGGCGCGGCTTGCCGGATTTGCACCGAGGGTTAAACTTGCTGCATCCAACCAAAAAACTCTAAAGCATTTCAGTTTGGATCA
>Ga0255776_10008264_pt1 | contig 10304 bp, 11 predicted proteins | sample 071ome_19_FD_179974 | JGI IMG/M metagenome (GOLD analysis project Ga0255776, IMG submission 179974) | Coastal salt marsh microbial communities from the Groves Creek Marsh, Skidaway Island, Georgia - 071413AT metaG (version 2) | ecosystem: Environmental > Aquatic > Marine > Intertidal zone >...
TCTGCCATTCTTCTTTAGGCTCATTCAACGACAAAATTATTTCCACCACATCGGCATCTAACTTTCTAGATACCTTAAAGCCCAATTTTTCTGCCAATTTGAGCATCGGCTTATTGTCTGCCAGCACAGTCCCCATCATCTCCATGGTGCCCCGCGCTCGACAATACTCAATCATCTTACTCATAAGAGCATAGCCTAAGCCCATACCCTGCGCTTGGTCACTTACTAAAACAGAGAACTCTGCCTGTATCTTATCCGCGTCCGTCCATGTTCTAACCTCACCCATTAACTGACCGTCTGGGTTCTCAGCCACAAACGCCATTTCTTGCTGGTAATCAATTTGAGCAAATTGCGCCAACTCACGATGACGAAAGCTTCTTCTAGAGGTAAAAAAACGATAGCGTAGAGTCTCACTGCTCAACGATTCATGAAACACCTTAAGTTGAGGTTCATCCTCACCTCGAATCGGTCTCAACCACAATTCCCGACCGTCTTTTGCACGGTAGGTCACTTCATGCTCAGCCGGATAGGGTCGGATGCAAAGCTGATGAGGCTCACCTATGTCTGCCGCCATACCCAATACTTTTGCTCCTTCTACAGGGTGCAAAATCACATTCAACTCACACCCCTTCAAGTGTGGCAAATCAACGGTCATCTGTGACAGGCGAATCAACATCTGAGAAAGCTGAGCCACGTCGCGATCAAAGTGACGACTGCGCTCTTTTAAGACGCGATATATGTGAGTTTTACCCATCAGCTGTTTAGCTAGCACGTCATTCAGCGGTGGAAATTGAACCGCCCTATCCGCCATGATGTTGGCCGTTGCTCCGCCACCACCAAAAATAATCACCGGGCCAAACGTTTCATCACGGGTAATCCCCATACTGAACTGTGTAGAAATTTCACCACCACGCATTGGCTGAACACTGAACCCATGAACCTTACTAGTATTCGTGAAACGCTTTCTGATCTGCGAACGCAGCTCTTTGGCCGCCACAGCCAACTCGCCTGAATCACGAATTTGAGTAATAACACCGCGCCAACGGTCTCGCGGATTATCGCCATAAGCAAACGGGTGACAGTATTGCTGATGTATGATTTTTAGCGCTGCAGGAAATCTCGTTGTCACTTCACCAACATCAAACCCTTCAGGCAAAAACTGAGTTTCAACAGCTTTAAACCCGTAGGCATTGATAATGAAATGGATTTCTTCAGCCGTTAAATAATTACGATTATCCTTGCGAGCTTCCTGAATAATCTCACGACAACGATCTCGATCAATACTCAGATCATCCAAGAAGGAAGACGGTGTCTCTCTTAACAACTCTTGATTTCGCTGGTGACGCACCATATGCATAAAGGCTTTAATAGCCCTGTCCGGCGTATCATAGGTGGGAATACCCGCATCATCGAATAGATGGCGACTATGTTCCGCGTTAACCCCACCCATCCAACTGGTAAGTAAGTTCTTTTGAAAAAACTTAGAATGGTTCACTACCACATTCGCCACATCCTGACTTGTAGCAACACTGTTCGGCGAGAATAAGACCAATATGGCATCTACATTCGTATCCGCCTCAACGATTTCCAACACCTTTTTGTAGATAGCCGGACTGGCCTCAGGGGTGATATCCACCGGATTTGACTGAGACCAATAAGGAGGCAAAACGTCCGATAGCTTATCAATGGTCTCTTTCGATAAATTGGCCAGCTGACCACCTTCATGAATCAAGCGATCTACAGCTAAAATCGCCCCGCCAATACCGTTGGCAACAATGGCTAAACGCTCACCCTTAAGCGGCTTCATGCGGGTCAAGGACTCTACAGATTCGAACAGCTCTTCAGTGCTATCCACTCTGAGCACACCTGCTCGCAGCAAAATGCTTTCGTAGATCATATCTCGATGACGCAAACCGGGTGGTACTGGGTCGACTGGACTCTGGGACTGAGGAAAACGGCCACTCTTAATCGCCAGCACTAACTTGCTACGGGAGGCATTCCGAACAGCCCGCACGAAACTTTGTGCATTGGACACCTGCTCAAGATGCAGCATGATCGCTTTAACGTTCCGCTGGGTCGAAAGGTAATCAATGACGTCCGGCATCGTCACATCTGCCGAATCCCCTATGGTCATAAAATGCGAGAAGCCAATGCCTCGCGTATAAGCCCAGTCCAGTAAGGCACTCGCCAAGGTGCCAGATTGACCTAGGTAGGCCACCTTCCCCGGCATGGCATTCATGTGGCTGTAGCTGGCGTTTAGTTTTAACTCGGGAACCAACACCCCCAAACAATCTGGCCCCATAATGCGAACATCATGCTCTCTCGCCAATGCTCTTATAGGATCATTTGACGGTCTAAATCGTTCGGCCCGCTTACGAGAAATACCACCCGTGAGAATAATGACACCACGAATACCATGACGACCAAGCTGCTTTATGATTTTTTCAATGGTATGTGCAGGCGTACAGATAATGGCCAGATCCACATCTTGAGGCAGGCGACCAATTTTTGAAATGCACGGAACACCATGAACACTCTTATAGCGACGAATGTTCACAGCATAAATACTGCCTTTAAAAGCAGCTGATTTTAAATTTTGAATAACGGCACCGCCCATGCTGGATGGACGTTCAGATGCACCTATAACGGCAATCTTAGAGGGCTCAAAAAACCGTTCTAACCAACGAGTACCCATAATTCCCTTAAAAAAGGTGTTATCAATCAATAATTTGAGTTATATAGACTTCTTACGCTAGGCTCAAGCAAAAGAGACATGTCTTCCACGTTATTTATACACCATTCGCAATTTGACCAACATTCAGTGCCGCCAACGCATCCAGAGAGCCCTTTGCGTAATCTAGCCGTTGAAACCAAGTTGCGCCAAACCGGTCTATGGCAAGACATAACAGAAAGACTATGCGTTCCGACTGACCCAAAGCTATTTAGCCTAGTCCATAGCCAAGGTTATGTAGACCAACTCTACCGCATCGCGCCATCAAGAGGCATGATCCTAGCCGACCGAGACACCCCACTGATGTTTGATACACTCAGAGCCGCAGAGGAAGCAGCCGGCTCAGGCATTCAAGCTGTGGATGCAGTGTTATCAGGCGAGTTTAAAAATGCGTTTTGTGCCATTCGACCACCGGGTCACCATGCCGAACCCAATAAAACACTGGGATTTTGCTTTATTAACAACATAGCATTGGCTGCCCAATATGCCCTAACCAAGCCCGACATACACCGCGTCGCCATCTTCGACTTTGACGTGCACCAAGCCAACGGTACCATCGAGGCATTTAAAGGACGAGACGATGTCCTGGTTATCAGCACGTTCCAACATCCTCATTACCCGAATAGCCACTACTTTGGCTTGCCGGACAACATCATCAACTTACCCATAGAAGCTGAAACAGCCAGTATTAAGTACCGAAGAATGGTTGAAAAACCCATACTTGAGGCACTCGCCAAATTCAAACCGGACATGATCTTCATTTCTGCTGGCTTTGATGCACACACCTTCGACCCCATGGGCAACCTAGACCTAATCGAAGATGATTTCTATTGGCTCACCAAATTGACCACCCACATGGCAAAACTCTATTCGAAGGATCGTGTTGTCTCCATGCTCGAAGGGGGCTACAACCTAGAATCGCTTGCACTGAGCGCTCATGAACACGTAAAGGCGCTGACCGAAGCTTAAACACATCTATTTTTTATATAGCCGAAAACGAAAAAACCCAGATCATTGCTGATCTGGGTTTTTAAATTAGATGGCGGAGGAGGAGAGATTCGAACTCTCGGACGGGTATTAGCCGTCGCCGGTTTTCAAGACCGGTGCTTTCGACCACTCAGCCACCCCTCCGCTGTGGGCGATGCGTATATTACGGATTTATAACCCTGAGTCAACACAAGTTTTAAAAAAATCTTAAATTTTAAGTACTTAGCTCAGAATTTAATCATTTTGAGTGAAAAACCTAACCCCTACTTCCCCTGGGGTTGTATTTCGAACTAAACACCCTAATATCTGTCTCATAAACTGAACACAACATCCATATAAGCCAAACGGAGTTAAAAATGGATCAACAAACCCTATCGCATCAACACGTAAGTAGCGTCGACACCCACAAGGTGCTGCGCAACACCTATATGTTGCTGGCTATGACCCTAGCCTTCAGTGCGGTTACTGCAGGAATTGCTATGGCCATTGGAATTGGCCACGGCGTTGCACTCATCATGTCCTTAGCCGCTATCGCTATCGTATGGTTCGTACTACCGCGCGTAGCCAACTCAGCTGCAGGCCTACCGGTAACGTTCTTATTTACCGGTTTGTTGGGCGCATCACTAGGTCCAATCCTTAACCGCTATCTTGCCGTGCAAGGTGGTTCAGAGATCGTGATGCAAGCACTAGGCGGCACTGCCATTATCTTCTTCACGCTTTCCGCCTACGTCACCACAACCAAGAAAGACTTCACATTCATGCGTGGCTTCCTTGTAACTGGCTTAGTTCTAGCAATTGTTGCAATGATTGGTTCCCTAATCGCGTCTTACTTCTTTGGCGTCGACGTATCCATGTTCTCCCTAGCCATCTCAAGCGTTGTGGTTCTACTGATGTCGGGTTTCATTCTATACGACACCAGCAGCATCATCCGTGGCGAACAAACCAACTACATCATGGCAACCGTCGGACTTTACCTGAACATCTACAACCTATTCACCAGCCTACTTCATATCCTAGGCGCACTGAACGACGACTAATACCGTCTTCAATACGAAACAAAGGGCGCCTCGGTGCCCTTTTTTATTTCTCATAATGTTTATCAATGCCTTTTATTGCTAAACTAGCGCCATGAAATTATCACTTCTCATACTGTCTGAACCCTACTCCTCCCAGAGCAGCTTAAGCGCACTAAAGTATGCGCAAGCCGCCATCCTTGCTGGGCACGAAATTTACAGGGTTTTTTTCTACCACAATGGCGTACATACAGGGTCAATTCTGCAAACACCGCAGCGCGACGAACCCAACCTACAGCATGCGTGGTCAGAACTCAGCCAACAACACGGCATTGATCTCGTGATCTGTATAGCCGCTGCCCTTAAGCGCGGCGCCATTGACCAAGAGGAAGCCAACCGATACGAGAAGGCTTTTCATAATATCGAAAAACCGTTCGAACTTTCCGGGCTCGGCCAGCTACTGGACGCTCAGATCAATAGTGATAAAACCATTACGTTCGGGTAATCATGAGTCAAAAGATTTTAATTTTAGCGAGAACAGCACCCTACGGCTCAAGCCTAGCTCGTGAAGCCATTGATTTCGCGCTAACCAGTGCCGCTTACGATCAAGATTTAAGCATTCTTTTCCAAGGCGATGGTGTCTTTCAATTACTTAAAAATCAGCAGCCTCAAAAGAGCATTCAAAAGAATCACTTGAGCGCTCTAGAGGTCCTCCCCCTTTACGAAATAGAACAACTCTACACCGTAAAAGAAGACCTGATAGAAAGAGGCCTTACCGAAGAAAGTTTAGGCGTACCGGTTAACGTCCTCACAAGAGCCGAGGCTCATTCCTTAATCTCACAGCAAGATAGTGTTATGAGTTTTTAATATGCTGCACCTCATTCAAAAAACGCCATTTACTACATCAGCATTAAAAGACTGCTTAAGCATCGCCAACCCGGAAGATGAAATACTATTAATGCAGGACGGTGTATACGCTGTCATGCTGGATACTATCCCACCTGATACCGTGGTTTATGCACTTGATGAAGACTTGGCCTCACGAGGCTTGCAAAATCCAAATGATTGGGTAAGTAAAGCAAGCATCAAAGTCATTAATATGAGTACGTTTGTCGACCTAACCACTCGGCATAACCACACACTAAGTTGGTATTAAACAATGACCACACCAACATTCGACAAAGAAGGCTTCTTGATCAATCTCGACTCATGGAGCGAAGCGGTTGCAAATGAAATTGCGCAGCGAGAAAACCTATCCCTGACAGAGCAGCATTTCGAAATTATTTACTTACTTAGGGATTTTTACTTCAACCACGAAGTAGCACCAGCCAATCGCCCCTTGGTCAAACTTGTAAAAAATGAATTAGGCGAAAAAAAAGGAAATAGCATTTACCTTATGACGCTATTCCCCGAAAGCCCGGCAAAAATCGGCGCCAAAATCGCCGGTCTACCCAAGCCACCTAACTGCTTATAAGTTGAGCACACAATATGACGATTGAACATCCTTTCGCACAATACGTCCGCATTTTGGGCAAAGGCCGAAAAGGCTCTCGCTCACTTACCTTTGATGAAGCGTTCAGCGCCATGACGCATATATTAAAAGGCGAAACGGAAGACGTACAACTCGGCGCATTCATGATGCTGCTAAGAGTGAAAGAAGAAAATGCAGCCGAACTTTCCGGTTTCGCCCAGGCCACTAAATCCTTCTTGGACAATAGAATACCGGATATTCACGCCGACCTTGATTGGTCCAGCTACGCGGGAAAGCGCCGACAATTACCTTGGTACATATTAGCCGCATTAACGTTGGCCGATAATGGCATTCGAGTATTTATGCACGGAGCCGACGGCCACACGGCCGGAAGAATATACACACGCCAAGTTTTAGAATTTCTCGGCATGCCCACAGCCAAAAACTGGTCAGAGGTTGAAAGCCAACTTAACTCAAGCCAATTTAGCTTTATGTCCATGGAAGACCTTTGCCCCGAACTTCAAAGCATTATCGACCTCAGGAACATCTTTGGCCTTCGCTCCCCTGTTCACAGTTTCTCAAGACTATTGAACCCCCTAAACTGCCCCTATGTTAGTCAAGGTATATTCCACCCGGGATACGGGCCCAGCCACCAACAAAGTGCTGAGCTACTGAACTACCAACGCCTATCCATATTAAAAGGCGAAGGCGGTGAGTGTGAAGTCAACCCTGACTCCACGATCAAAATGCATCATTGCTTTAATAACGAACTCATTGACGAAGAATGGCCTGCGCTTTTTGACAAGCGCCACGTCAAGCCAGAGTCACTGGACTTGCAACTATTAAAAGATGTTTGGATAGGCTCAAAAGAAGACGAATATGGCGAGGGAGCGATACTGGGTACACTCGCGTATATCGCAAGACTCATGAACAAAGGTTGCTCGCAAGCAGAGTGCCTCGATGTCGCAAGAACCTGGTGGGACCAGCGAAATAAAAATCGATTATCCTAAAAAAATAAACCCGCGTTTAGCGGGTTTATTTTTATTCTCTGTCGATTCGCTTAACACTTAATCAATAGCCTTTTCTAAAAGCTCTAATAATCGACGAGCCATAGCTTCAAATGCCAATGCTTCTTCATTGTCTTTATTTGCAGATACCGTGAACAGCAAACGTTCGATCTCTTCTCGACTCATATACTGAATGGTCACTGGGTTTAACATCATTTTCCCAAAATCCTAGGCACTGTATTTAAATACAGTACTTTAATGAAATACCGTAAAAAATCAAGTTGGTTTTTTCATTAGTCATTAGGGTTTTTTCAGCCAAAACAAAAACACGCCCTCAACTTCATCCGTCAACACCAGCTCAAACCCTAGAAATGAACAAAACTTTAAAACATCCCGTTTCGTCGAAGGATCTGTTGCCTCCAGTTTTAGCACCTGGCCAGAATCTAAATCTTTTACCTTTTTATGTAGCATCATAACGGGTTCAGGACACATCAAGCCCTTCGCATCCAACAAAAGATCAAAATCCATACACCGTTCCCCAATTAAGCATTCTCATGTCTCTTTTCCAGCTGACGTACAACAGAGGGCCCGCCTAGTAAAAGCCAAATGACGGCCGCAAAAGTAAGCGCACTGGCAATCATAAAATGGGCTGCATAACCCACAAACTCCACGCTTAAACCGCTCACACTACCCAGCAAAATAGTAGCAATCACGATCAGGCACGCTTGAAAGCTATAGTCTACACCCGCATGAGTGCTTCGACATCGATCCATCATGACGGTAAACAGTGCAATCGTTGCCATTCCGCCCGTAACATGCTCGATTACAATCACGGCTAACAAGCCGTCTTTCGAAAATAAACCTAACCCCCCCAGGGCGTAAAGCGCAAGACTGGCAGTTTGCATGACAGCGAACAGCAACAATGCACGATACCGCCCCAAAGGCGCCACCAGTAAACCGCCCAATACCGCCCCGACTAACCCAGCGCTAACACCCCAGGTGCCCATCATCCACGCCACATCGTTTAGCGTATAGCCTAAATCTATCATCATGGGTTTTATCATGGCGGTACCAAATGCATCGCCTGCTTTATACAGCAGTAAAAAGGCCACCCACAACCCAAACCCAGGCTGAACCATCAAGCCTTTAAAACTCTTAAAAGAACCCTCTTTAGACACAGGAGCCCGCTCCTGCCCCCAAAACAACACCGAGGCGCTTGCCACAAACAATATGCACGCCATTGCAAACATGGACCACTGCCAGCCCGCCGCTGGCAGCCAAGCTAGAATAGCGCCACCCCCAATGACCATACCAATACGATACCCGCCAACCTGCACTGTATTCGCAATGCCACGCCGTTCAGCTGGTATGGTCTCAACCGCGAGCGCGTCCGTAGAAATATCCTGCACCGAAGCACTTAAATTCAACAATAGAATCATAATCAAAAAGACTGCAATTCCTTGCCCCAGCCACCAATCCATAGGGGCTAATGCCAATAGAGCAACTGACACCACAGCCACCGTATTGGTCGCTAAAATCCAGCCCTTGCGGTGCCCTATCCCAAGTAATTGAGAGCGATCCACCCAACCAGCCCATAAAAATTTTAGAGCCCAAGGCAAGGCAAGAAGTGACATGTAGCCTATATAACGATGCTCCACGCCTTGCTCTCTCATAATGGCCGGCATCGCTTGAACAAAAAAGCCAAAAGGCAGTCCCTGAGCAACATACAGCAAGAGGAGAATCGTCCACTGTTTTGCGCTACTCATGCTTAGCTCCACTATCTCCAACACAGGTCGGACAATTCTGACTCGCCTCATCTGCCTGCCAGCCCAACATACTCAGGGCCCTTAAGGCGTCAGCATTGAAATCCGGACTAAACTGTATAAATTCAACAGACGCCTGATGCCCGCAACCATCACAGCACACCTCAACCGTGCGTAGTTGGAATTCCTTAAGTGCCGGCCCATCACACTCTGCCGACCAACCATCAACCGGCGTTATCAAAGAGGTAACCGATTTAACAGGCAATGCCAAACTCAGCTGTTTTGACCCCTTGACCGGTAAAATCAGCACATCGCCATCAACCGGTGCTTGCCCCCTCGCTTTAACCTCGTACACCCCAACTTGATTCGAGACCACCCCAAGCAACTCCACAGAGCGCTCAACTTCTCCTTTTACGACAGCCGTGCCACCTGCGGTATATTGGTACAAAATATAATCAAGCATGATCTGTTTTCATTTGAAAGATTGAGTAAACAAGCCGTGCAGCATACAATTTGCGGCTACTTTGTAAAGGGCAGGTCTTAAACGACCCTAAACAGGCCCGAATACACTCTTTAGAACCATACGAACACTTGGAAACGGTTAATGCGTAGCAGCCAATTTCTTATTGCCACACTTAAAGAATCTCCATCTGATGCCGTTGTCGTCAGTCATCAGCTCATGTTGCGCGCCGGCATGATCCGCAAACTGGCATCTGGCCTTTACACCTGGCTCCCGCTTGGCTTACGTACACTGCGTAAAGTCGAAAAAATTGTGCGCGAAGAAATGGATGCAGCAGGCGCCCAAGAAGTGCTTATGCCCGCGGTACAACCGGCAGAGCTTTGGGAAGAGACTGGTCGCTGGTTCCAATATGGCGGCGAACTGCTGCGCTTAAAAGATCGCCACAATAGAGATTTTTGCGTTGGCCCGACCCATGAAGAAGTCATCACAGATCTCGCTCGCAACGAACTGAACAGCTACAAACAGCTGCCATCCAACTTCTACCAAGTACAGACCAAGTTTCGTGATGAAACACGCCCGCGCTTTGGAGTGATGCGTGCCCGCGAGTTCATCATGAAGGACGCATATTCATTTCATGCCTCTCAAGACTGTTTGAGTGAGACTTATGAACGCATGCATAAGGCGTACACCAATATATTTACACGCCTTGGCTTAGATTTCCGACCAGTGGCAGCCGACACCGGTTCAATTGGTGGCGCGGTATCCCATGAGTTTCATGTATTAGCGCAGTCCGGTGAAGACGATATCGCATTTAGCAATGCATCTAAATACGCTGCTAACGTAGAACTAGCCGAAGCTGTGGCACCTTCCGA
>Ga0255776_10008265_pt1 | contig 10304 bp, 9 predicted proteins | sample 071ome_19_FD_179974 | JGI IMG/M metagenome (GOLD analysis project Ga0255776, IMG submission 179974) | Coastal salt marsh microbial communities from the Groves Creek Marsh, Skidaway Island, Georgia - 071413AT metaG (version 2) | ecosystem: Environmental > Aquatic > Marine > Intertidal zone > Salt...
CTGCTGATGGAAGCGTCGGGAAAAATGACTTGGATTAGAAAATCCCAATTCATAACAAGTACTGGTAATACTCTTGCCGCTACGAATTAATTTACAGGCCTGTTCCAATCGGCGCTGCTGTTGATATTGTGCAGGGCTGCATCCGAGGCTATTTTTAAATTGCTGAAAAAGCTTAGTCCGCGACATACAGGCAATGCGAGCGAGCCGATCAATATCCACGGACTGAGCGAGATTTTCCTCAATATGAGCGACCGCATTAGTCAGACCTGACTGCGTCGGGTTCTGCTGTACGCAACGCAATAAAAAATCACGTCCCTGTTGGCGCAACATACGCGCTACCAGCTCATTCACGCCGAAATTCAACACCAGATCACAGTCATCTTCTTTCTGCACATGACTGGCAACGATCCGTTCGAGTAGCTGCTGGGTGGCATCGGTATGCGCCAGATGCCACTGGCGGGTTTCGACTTCCCAGTCTCCCAGATCTTTCGGGCGTTCGCTGACGGTGTTCAACTGGTCGCAGACTTTCATCAGAGTCTCGCGCGGTATTTCCAGCGTCATACAGGTGGTGGGCGTCTCCATCGTTGCTTCAGGGAAATCGATTTCAACGTACTCACCGGGGGCAACCACAAAGGATTCATGAGGGAGAAATTCTGTCGAAAAACCATCCATACCGTGCATGACCTTACGCCCCGTCATCATGCCGCAGTACAGGAGATCTCCTGCATCCAGGCGGATACGCTCAGCCTGTTCGTAAGTGTCATACACAGATAATTCGGCCAACTGACTGGCATAGACAGTGCGGTTTTCAATCAGCTGGTTCGGCTCGACATTCGCACGGTGAGCACCAGCAATGGCAGACAGTGTTCTTGTTCTGGATTGTGTGGCCATCAATTTTGCCTCTGCTTTACGTATGCATCCGGCTATGTGTAATTGCGGGCCAGTTACACATCCTGACACCAGCGGGACTCAGAGAACATTCTTGCGGACTCTCGTGCAAGTCATCACACCAATAGACCACATACTCTGGAGTCACACAACCGAAAACACCGGCATATCAGACACTCTACGACTTTAGTCGCAAGCAGATATAGCCGGGAAGAATAACAACGGAGATAACACGATGATTTATGCCAACCCAGGACAGCCAGGCGCTGTCGTTTCTTATAAAGAGCAATACGGTAACTACATTAATGGTGAGTTTGTTGCGCCAGTTAATGGTAACTACATGGATAACGTCAGCCCGGTAAACGGCGAAGTTTTCTGTCGCGTTGCCCGCTCTGACGCTGACGATATCAACAAAGCACTCGATGCCGCTCACGCTGCAGCCGCTGCGTGGGGTAAAACCTCAGTTCAGGAACGCTCAAACACCCTGCTGAAAATTGCTGACCGAATGGAAGCTAACCTCGAGATGCTGGCCGTTGCCGAGACCTGGGACAACGGTAAAGCCGTACGCGAAACTCTCGCGGCCGACATTCCTCTGGCGATTGATCACTTCCGTTACTTCGCCGGTTGCCTGCGCTCACAGGAAGGCAGCATGGCTGAACTGGATGAAACCACGGTGTCGTATCACGTTCACGAACCTCTGGGGGTTGTCGGTCAGATTATTCCATGGAACTTCCCTATTCTGATGGCAGCCTGGAAGCTCGGGCCGGCGCTGGCCGCGGGTAACTGTGTCGTGATGAAGCCTGCGGAGCAAACGCCGGCATCCATTCTGGTACTGATGGAACTGATCGGAGACCTGTTACCACCGGGTGTTCTCAATATTGTTAATGGTTTCGGTGAAGAAGCCGGTCAGGCACTCGCCACCAGCGACCGTATCGCTAAGCTCGCCTTTACCGGCTCGACTCCGGTTGGCCAGCACATCCTGCGCTGCGCCGCAGAAACTCTGATTCCAAGCACCGTCGAACTCGGTGGCAAATCTCCGAACGTCTACTTCGAAGACGTCATGCAGATGGAAGACGACTACCTGAGCAAAGCCGTTGAAGGTACCGTTCTGGCATTCTTCAACCAGGGTGAAGTGTGTACCTGCCCGTCGCGTGCACTGATTCAGGAAAGTATTTACGACGAATTTATGGCCAAAGTGATCGAACGCGCTCAGACCATTAAACGCGGCAATCCGCTGGATACGGATGTTCAGGTCGGTGCTCAGGTATCGAAAGAACAGTACGACCGCATTATGAAGTACATCGAAATCGGCAAACAGGAAGGTGCCGAGGTACTGACTGGCGGTGCCGCAGCAAGCCTCGATGGCGACCTCAAGACCGGCTACTACATCCAGCCGACCGTCTTCACAGGCCACAACAAAATGCGCGTATTCCAGGAAGAAATCTTTGGCCCGGTCATCAGCGTGACGACTTTCAAAGACGAAGCCGAGGCGCTGGAAATCGCCAATGATACTGAGTTTGGCCTGGGTGCCGGTGTCTGGACCCGTGACATGAATCGCGCTTATCGCATGGGTCGTGGTATTCAGGCAGGCCGTGTCTGGACTAACTGTTATCACGCTTACCCGGCACACGCCGCGTTCGGTGGCTACAAGAAATCCGGTATTGGTCGTGAAACCCACAAAGTGGCACTGGAGCATTATCAACAGACCAAGAACCTGCTGGTCAGTTATGCCACCAGTCCACTCGGATTCTTCTGATTAACGCTTGTTTGACTGCTCCTCTGGTATGAAATGCACTGCATTTCTCCTCCTGGGCTGATGCTGGTTCGTTGGGAGACACAGCATCGTTAAGGCCCATTTTTAAGCACCCGTTCGCGGGTGCTCTTTTTATTGCCTTCAGAACAATCTGTCCCGATTTCTTTATTGATTGCCCCACCCTGATCACGTAGTGTTCTACAGACTTTCATTACGCGTTTCCGGGGATAATTATGGAACTTCTGATTCTCGGCCTTGTGCTATTTGTTGGTGGTCATTCAGTCAACCTGTTTGCCAACCAATGGCGCAATTCCATGGTCGAAAAAGTCGGCCTCTTACCCTGGAAAGGCCTGTACTCTCTCTTCGCCATCGTCGGCCTGGTATGCCTCGTCTATGGATACGGCGACGCGCGTGTCGAGGGTGTCTACCTCTGGAACCCGCCCGTCTGGACCCGCCATATAGCGGCATTGCTGACGTTGCCCGCGTTTATTCTGCTGTTTGCCAGCCAGATACCGGGCAACCGTATTCAGGTAGCAACAGGCCACCCGATGTATCTGGGCATCAAGCTCTGGGCGTTTGCCCACATCATCGCCAACGGCGGCCTGCACGACGTCCTGCTGTTCGGTACCTTCCTGATCTGGGGTATCGCTGGCTTCGCTGTATCACGTCGTCGGGATAAGGCTGCCGGCACCGTGCGCGAGTACAAGGGGCTGATGCGCGATGGGATAACCCTCGTCGTCTCTCTTGGCGCCTGGGCCGGCTTCGCTTTCTGGGCGCACGCGGTACTCATTGGCGTCCCGCCATTCGGCGCCTGATTCCAGGCTCTGTAAACCAGAGGCTTGAGGTATACATAAGCCGCAATCAATAATACCCTATCGCCACACTCGGTTATTATTGGTTGCACTGTTATGCCCGTCGTCTTTCCGTTCGAAAATATCTACGCGCAACTCCCTGAACAATGTTTTGAGCGGGTGATGCCAACGCCGGTGAACTCCCCTGAACTGATTCGCTTTAATCACTCACTGGCAACACAGTTAAATATCGACGTAATCGATGCTGATAATGAAGAACTTGCCCAGGTATTTTCGGGAAACCTGATACCGCACAATGCAGACCCACTGGCAATGGCGTATTCCGGACATCAGTTTGGCAACCTGAACCCGCAACTCGGTGACGGTCGCGCTATCCTGCTGGGCGATCTATACGACAGTCATTCCGAACTCAGAGATGTTCAGCTAAAAGGTTCGGGGCGTACTCCTTTTTCACGCGGTGGTGATGGCCGTAGTCCGCTGGGGCCAGCGATGCGCGAGTATATTCTGTGCGAGGCAATGTATGCCTTGGGCGTACCAACCACACGCGCTTTAGCTCTGGTCAGCTCGGGCGAATATGTGATCCGCCAACAGCGTGAACCGGGCGCCGTATTCACCCGTGTTGCCTCCAGTCATATTCGCGTCGGAACGTTTCAGTATTTTGCCTTAAGGCGTGATCACGATGCACTGAAGGCACTGGCCGATCACGTTATCGACAGACATTTTTCCGATTTAAAAAACAAGGCTGAAGAAGGTAATATTTATTTATTACTTTTTAAAAGTATCGTACAGAAACAAGCCGAATTAATTGCGTCATGGATGAACCTTGGATTTATTCACGGCGTGATGAATACCGACAACATGACGGTCAGTGGCGAAACGATCGACTACGGCCCCTGCGCCTTTATTGATGCCTTTCATCGTAAAAAAGTCTTCAGCTCGATTGATCAGCAAGGGCGCTATGCCTATATCAACCAGCCCGCCATCGGCCAATGGAATTTAACTCGCCTCGCCGAAGCCATGCTCCCTCTGTTTATGCAGGCGACAGAGAGCGAAGAATCCGAAAAGCAGGCGATTGAGGATGCGACTGGGGTCCTGAACGATTATGTTCAGATGCATCAGCAGGCCTGGGAGTCCGGCATGGCGAATAAACTCGGCTTCCGTGCAACCGCCGACGGCGATCGCGCCCGCTTTGACGCTCTGATGGATCTGCTCGACGAAAGCCACCTCGACTTCACCCTGTTCTTCCGAAGACTGAGCGACTGTGCGCGTGCGGGGGCTGAGACTACTCAGCTGTTTGAGTTATTTGACTTGCCCGATGCAAGATCCACTGACGATCTGAAACATCGACTGGCGAACTGGATCAGCCAGTGGCAGGCAGCACTGGATGAACGTGAGGATGTCACTGAGGCTGGGGGGCGGATGAAACAAAGCAACCCGTCAGTGATTCCCCGTAATCATAAAGTACAGGAAGCCATCAGCGCTGCTGAAGAGGGCAACTATCAGGTGTTTTTTGATCTGCTGGCAGCGGTTACCCGCCCCTTCGATGACACACCGGATCTTGCCGCCTTCCAAACACCACCCGCTCCGTCAGAGCAGGTGTTCCGCACCTTCTGCGGAACCTGAGTTGTCAGGTTCCGTGCCCGCCTGCAACCGTATGTTCCAGAATCACGGTTTTTCTGCGTGCAACCGGCTGCTAGCCTGAATCTATATAACTTATGAAAAGGTGACAGTATGGGCTTGCTCGTTAACGGCGAATGGCACGACAAGTGGTACGACACAGACAAATCAGACGGTGCATTTCAACGTGAAGATGCTCAGTTGAGACACTGGGTGACCGCAGATGGCAGTGCCGGCCCGACGGGCGACAGTGGCTTTCAGGCGGAATCAGGTCGTTATCACCTGTACGTTTCTCTGGCCTGCCCATGGGCGCACCGGACACTGATATTCCGTCAACTTAAGGGCCTCGCCGGGCATATCGGGGTATCGGTCGTGTCGCCAGAGATGCTGGAGAATGGCTGGTCATTCAACACGGACACAGGCAGCAGCGGTGATCCTCTGTACCACAGCGACTTCATGCACCAGATCTATACCCGCAATAAACCAGATTACAGCGGTCGGGTGACCGTGCCTGTTCTTTGGGATATGCAACAGGAATGTATCGTCAGCAACGAATCTGCTGAAATTATCCGCATGCTGAACTCAGCGTTTAATGATCTCACTGGCGACACTCAGGATTTTTATCCGGAAGAACTCCGGTCTCAGATAGACGAGGTGAATGAGCGCGTCTATCACACGGTCAATAATGGTGTGTACAAAGCCGGTTTCGCGACGAAGGCTGAAAAATACGAAGCCGCGTATCAGGCACTGTTCGATTCACTCGACTGGCTCGAAGAGCGCCTGACGGATCAGCGCTACCTGATCACGACGGTCGATGGCCAGAGCCGGATGACCGAGGCCGACTGGCGCCTGTTTACCACTCTGATTCGTTTCGATGCCGTGTACTTCGGCCATTTTAAATGCAATCACAAACGTATCGTCGACTATCCGGCGATCAGTGCCTATGTCCGCGATCTGTATCAACATCCGGGCGTCGCGGATACGGTCAATATTGAACACATCAAGCGCCACTACTATTACAGCCACGATATGATCAATCCAACGCGCATCGTGCCGCTGGGTCCTGAGCTGGATTTTAACAAGCCTCATGATCGGGAATCGCTCAGGTGATCGAGGTCAAAGGTGACAATTGAAATAATTCCGACACCCAGTTTGTGCTAGCTTAGTCGACCTTCTTACATTTTCGGCCTGCTGCTTATGCAGGCATTGCAGGGATACACTATGAGCACAATCCACTTTATCGGTGGCGAAAAAGGCGGTGTCGGTAAATCCGTATTTTCCCGCCTACTATCGCAGTACTTTCTCGATCACAATATGCACTACGCAGGCTTCGATGCCGACCAGTCACACGACACCCTGACCCGCTTTTATCCAGAGTTCACCCAACCCGTAAACCTGGATAAGTTCGAAAGTGCTGACCGTATTATTGAGACGGCACTGGAGAACGACGTTAATGTTGTTGTTGACCTGCCCGCTCAGAGTGAGCGTTTTCTGAAGCGCTGGATGGAAGACAACGATGTCAGCGCTCTGTGCGAAGAAACCGGTGTGAAGTGCTACTTCTGGTACGTTGTCGACGACGGGATGGATTCTGCACGTCTGGCCTCGGCATTTTTATCACGCTATCAGTCAGAACTGCCTTGTGTGCTAGTGAAGAACTATGGCCGCGGTGGTGATTTCAGCGGTCTGGAGCAGACTCTTGCGGAAGCAAGGATTACCCCAAAAGCTTCCATTGCTATTAATGAGCTGCACGATGGCACCATGCGTAAAATCGACAAACTGTCTCTGAATTTCTGGGCAGCAGGCAACCTGACTGAGCGCGCAGAAGGCACCCTCTCACTGATGGAGCGGCAGCGTACGCGTGTATGGTGTAAGAAGTCCTACGCTGAAATTGAAAAAGGGCTTCAGACTCAGGTGAGTAGCGTACTTGCCTGAGGGTTTCGTGATTCGCCACGCTAATTAAGCCGATTGAAGCGAGCAAGAAATCATCCAAATAAAAAAAGGGCGCTGAGCGCCCTTTTTTATTTCTGCAATGACCGCGTATTTTCAAAGCACTGCAGCCAGAACCACAAAGACCAGAATACCCGCAGCAGTCAGGCCAATAGTTGGTTTCTTGAGCAAGGGCGACTTCAAACCAATGATAAGCCCCGAAATAAGAATCAGAATCAGACCTAAGGCTGTGATCTGTTCAAGAATACGGAACAAGCCGGGGCCATGGCCTTTGTGAAGCTCCATGAGCGAGGCCACAAGGTCGGGCGAGACCGGCGTAATATTCATGCCATCAGCTGTCGGCTCCAGCTCAAAGTAATCGCGACTCGTAGGGCGGGTCTGCATCAACCTGCCACGATCTTTGACATATTCGAAATCGGCATCCAGTCCCGCCTGTTGAAGTATTTCCTTAACCTGCGACTCTTTTTCCTGATCAGCATCAATTTGAACCGTGGGCACAAATATCGTCTCGCCCTTTTCAAAAGACCCTTTGATGCCTGAAAGATAGAGGCCACCAGATACCGCCATTATCAACATAATGGGAGCAAAAAAAGCTGCCAGGTAAAGGTGAATTGTTACAAGTGTTTTACGTGACATTGTGTGCTCCGCAAGATGTGAATCAGACGCTTACTATACTGCCGTCTACGATCGCAGTGTGTAAAGAAGGGTCCCTGAGTTGCGTCAGATCAAGTTCTGAGAAAGGACTCTCAAACCATCCACCTTCCCCATCTCATACGCTTCATCCAGCACCTGCATATCCGTCGTGAACTGACCTGCAGAAAATGATTCTGGAGGGCATAACTCAATCACCTCACAGTCAGCTGGAGGGTTACGGATGAAGTCGAGCGCCTCATTGTATTCAAGGTGACGACGCTGAAGCCGTTTGGCCACCGCGGGATACTGGCGAAGAATGTACGGAAACAGGTGCCTGAAACGATATGCCTGCTTCCGATACGACGCAGGATTTGAACGAATCACCATAATTTTCCGCGCGCCGCGACGATACGCCTCTTTTACGGGTAACGAATCAGCAACACCGCCATCCAGCCAGGTCCGCCCTCGGAAAGCAACAGACCCCTTAAACGCGAGAGGCATCGCAGCAGAGCATTTGATTGCCTGAAATAACTCATCACGCTCAGGCGCTATATACTCGGCCTCTCCTGTTTCAGCGTCGGTTACAACAGCCAGAAAGCGCCCTCTACGTTTATCGATTTCATCCAGACCGATATCCAGCTCGCGCTCGGTAATATCCCAGAGCCATTCGATATCAATCAGGTGCCCTCCTCGCAGGAAGCGTCTCAGGCTTTTAAATTCGGGCCGACGGCAGTAGTCCGTGATTACTTTGTAATTACGACCATATTGCTTACCGATATAGGCCGCAGTATTCGATGCCCCTGCTGACACACCAAAGTACCAGTCGAACGGGTAATAATCGGCTCTTATAAACTCATCCAGAACGCCTGCACTATAAATACCCCGCATGGCGCCACCTTCGACGATCAGGGCAGATTCCACCTTCGTATTGTCAGTCATCGGAATAACCATGCCCGTAGTTATGAGATGAAGAAAAGGTGCAGGTCATAGCATCAAGGTCGTCCTCACCGACAAGACCAAGGTTCAGAAACTGCTCTTTCTCAAGCATGGCAAATTCAGATGATGAAGTAGCGAGTAGTTCTCCCTGGTCATCGTGAAGCTCACCGACCAGCAGATATTTGCGGCGATTTTTCTGCTCTTTGATCCATCCCGTCGCGACCACGGTCTGGTCAACAAACACTGGTTTCCGGAAAGTCACACTAAGATCGCGGGTCAGTGGATATTTATTCGTAAAATACATACTGGCCCAGCCCATGACCTCATCCAGAATGGTTGAGGTAACACCGCCATGCGCCAGTTTTGCCCACCCACGAAGATGCTCCGGAATAGTCACCGTGGTTCTGACTTTTTCGCCATCCGTTTCGAAATTCATATTCAGGCCGTGAGGGTTTTCTGTACCACAGCCAAAACAGCGGTGATCCGCTTTACTGATAGGTTGCCAGGGCATGATGCGCTCTCTTACCAGGGAATAATAATCAGGCAGCATTATGCAAAGTCAGGCGAGGTTTGTCCCGGTCTGGCCGTAATAGGCCAGCCGTTTATGTGCATCAGTGTGTTCCAGATCTCACACACTGACACTCGACGAGGTTTACTGCAGATTAATGCGCGGCACCCGCTGCGTCAGGCGACAGTACAATTCATAACTGATAGTACCCGCAAGGCGCGCGACTTCATCAATATCGACCAGCTCGCCCCAGAGCTCGACTGGCGAGCCGATACGAGCCTCCGGTACATCTGTAATATCGACTGTAATCATATCCATGGATACCCGGCCAACCAGCTGGCACGGTTTACCTGCAACGTTCACGGGCGTGCCTGTTGGCGCATGACGCGGATAACCGTCACCATAGCCAATCGCAACCACGCCAATACGGCTATTGCGGGGGGCTGTCCAGGTACAACCATAGCCAACGGTGTCCCCGGCTTTCACGTCGTGCACACTGATCAACGCGGACTGTAAGGTCATAACCGGCTTCAGGCCGGCATCCCGGGCGGTAATATCTTCACAGGGAGAACTGCCATAGAGCATGATCCCAGGTCGCATTACCTTTTCTCCTGTAACGCCACCGCGAATAACGGATGCACTGTTACTGAGGCTCAGAGAGACAGGCCAGACATGATCTGTCATCCGTCGTTTCTGCTCTTCGTAGTATGAGGTATCGGCTTCATCTGACGTCGCAAAGTGGCTCATAACATGCCGGAGAATCAGACCGCGATCATTACGGATCCGGGCGATCATCTCTGGCGCATCCGCCAGCTTCACGCCCAGGCGATTCATTCCACTACTGACTTTAAGCCAAACCGCCACTTCGTCCGACAGCTCAGCTGCGGCGCGATCTTTCAGTTGTTGCGGATGATGTACCGCGAGTTGAATATGATGCTCTGACGCCTGCTCCCACTCTTCGGCATCGTACGCGCCTTCCAGAACAAGAATTGGCTGTCGAATGCCCGCGTCCCGTAATTTCAGAGCTTCGTCGACGCACGCAACGGCAAAACCGTCTGCTTCACCACTCAATGCATTCGCACATGCCACCATGCCATGGCCGTAACCATCAGACTTGATGACAGCGTATACCTCATGAGATGTCGCTTCTCTGGCTTTGCGATAATTGCGACGCAGATTTGACCATTTCAGCAGGGCACGTGTCGGACGG
>Ga0255776_10008275_pt1 | contig 10297 bp, 2 predicted proteins | sample 071ome_19_FD_179974 | JGI IMG/M metagenome (GOLD analysis project Ga0255776, IMG submission 179974) | Coastal salt marsh microbial communities from the Groves Creek Marsh, Skidaway Island, Georgia - 071413AT metaG (version 2) | ecosystem: Environmental > Aquatic > Marine > Intertidal zone > Salt...
GAGCGGTATTGCGACAACAGTAATCGACGGCATCAACGTCGCTTCAGTAAATACGGGCGGCGGTAACGACACCTTCACAGGTTCTACTGAAGGTTGGGATCTGACCACCGCATCAGGTGAATTACAGGGTACGAATACCAGTAATAGTGCTGGTACTGAATATAAATTCACCAGTATTTCAGGTGCCGACCTTAAGGGTGAAAACGCGACAGGTGAAGACCTGAATGGCCTTAATGATGTGGCAGAAACTTTCTCTGTTACTAAGCCGGGTGCTGACACCATCGTTGCTGTAAACGGCATTGATTTCACCGGCATTAATGAAGTCAATGCAGGCACCGGCGCAGGCGACACGGTAGAGAGTAATGGTTCTGACGTAACGCTCACAGACACCGATAAAAAGCTCAGCCTTCAGAGTATATTTTTCAACGATATTGATCTCGCTGAACTGAGTGGTGGCCTGCTCGTGGGTACCAGCAAAGACGATACTTTCGAGCTGACGACTGCAGGCATTACTGCGAACGAAATCGCAGTGAGTGGTATGGCTGCCAACGTGAATGCTGGCGGCGGTAACGACACCTTTACAGGGTCTACCGAAGGCTGGAATCTGACGACTACCAACGGTGAGATTCAGGGCACAAATACCGGTAACGGTACTGAGTACACCTTTACTGGCGCAGTAAACGCAGATCTTAAAGGCGAAAACGCGACAGGCGATGACCTGAACGGCCTGAACGATACGGCAGAAACTTTCTCGGTCAGTAAGTCGGGTGATGACACCATCGTTGCAGTAAACAGCATCAACTTCACCGGTATTAATGAAGTTAATGGAGGTACTGGCGCAGGTGACACAGTACAGAGTAATGGCTCTACCGCTAGCTTGAATGGCGACGCTAACGAAATCACAGTAGAAGGTCAGCTGTTCAACGGTATTGAATTGGCTGAATTAGGCAACGGTGCGTTGGCTGGATCTGAGAGTGATGACACCTTTGAGCTGACGACTGCAGGCATCACCGCGAATGACATCGTAGTGAGTGGTATAGCGACAACAGTTATTGACGGCATCAACGTCGCTTCAGTAAATGTGGGCGGTGGTAACGACACCTTAACAGGGTCTACAGAAGGCTGGAACCTGACTAGCACTGATAGTGAACTTAAGGGTACCAATACCGGCAACGGTACTGAGTACACCTTTACTGACGTAGCAAACGCAGACCTTAAGGGTGAAAACGCGACAGGCGATGACCTGAACGGCCTGAACGATACGGCTGAGACTTTCTCGGTCAGTAAGTCGGGTGATGACACCACCGTTGCAGTAAACAGCATTAACTTCACTGGAATTAATGAAGTCAATGCAGGCACTGGCGCAGACGACAAAGTAGAGAGCAATGGTTCTACCGCTAGCTTGAATGGCGACGCTAACGAAATCACCGTAGAAGGTCAGCTGTTCAACGGTATTGAACTGGCTGATCTGGCTGGAGACACCGTAAATGGTGGATTAACCGGTTCAGGTGCTGACAAAAGCGACACCTTCGAGCTGACCACCGACGGTCTGACTGCAAACGGCATAGTGTTCAGCAACATCAAAGACAACTCCGTAAACGCTAACGGCGGCAGTGATATCTTCACTGGTTCGACCGATGGCTGGACGGTTGTTGGCGATAAAGCAATGCAGGCGGGTACGCCAGTGGCAGACCCAACTATCTTTAGCTTCACAGGTGTAACCGCCGCCAAAATCGTTGATCAGGCACTGAAAGGCCGGGACGGTTCGGCCGATACCTACGTTGTTACCCAGGATGACACGACAACCTACGTGACGACTAACGGCATTGCATTCACCGATATGAGTGAAGTGCAGGCGGGTGCCGGCACGGCAGAAGATACAGTCATCACTGACGGTCTGAATGTCGAGCTGAATGGTACAGCCCAGGAACTGAAAGTGGCCGACAACGGCACCGTGAGCGGTGTTCAGTTTAAAGGCATCGAAGCAGCTGATCTGAAAACTACAGGTAACAGCGGTGGGCTTACTGGTGCAGGTACAGATAAAACAGATACCTTCACCCTAAGTGAAAGCGGCCTGACTGCAAACGGCATCGCCTTCAGCAATATCAAAAACGACACCGTAAACGCCAACGGCGGTAACGACACCTTCACAGGCTCTACCGAAGGCTGGAATCTGACGACCACTGATAGTGAACTTAAGGGCACCAATACTGATAACGGTACTGAGTACACCTTTACCAGTGTTACAGATGCAGATCTTAAAGGTGAAAACGCGACAGGCGATGACCTGAACGGCCTGAACGATACGGCCGAGACGTTCTCTGTTACTAAGTCGGGTGATGACACCATCGTTGCAGTAAACAGCATCAACTTCACCGGCATTAATGAAGTTAATGCAGGCACTGGCGCAGACGACAAAGTAGAGAGCAATGGTTCTACCGCTAGCTTGAATGGTGACGCTAACGAAATCACCGTCGAAGGTCAGCTGTTTAACGGTATTGAACTGGCAGATCTGGCTGGAGACACCGTAAATGGTGGATTAACCGGTTCAGGTGCTGGGAAAAGCGACATGTTTGAGCTGACTGCAGACGGCCTGACAGCCAACGGCATTGCGTTCAGCAATATCCAAGACAACTCAGTAAACGCTAACGGCGGCAGTGATATCTTCACTGGTTCCACCGATGGCTGGACGGTTGTTGGCGATAAAGCAATGCAGGCGGTTTCGCCAACTGCAGACTCAACCATCTTTAGCTTCACAGGTGTAACGGCCGCCAAAATCGTTGAGCAGGCACTGAAAGGCCTGGACGGTTCGGGCGACACCTACGTTGTTACCCAAGATGACACGACAACCTACGTGACGACTAACGGCATTGCATTCACCGATATGAGTGAAGTGCAGGCGGGTGCCGGCACGGCGGAAGATACAGTCATCACTGACGGTCTGAACGTCGAGCTGAATGGCACAGCCCAGGAGCTGAAAGTGGCCGACAACGGCACCGTGAGTGGTGTTCAGTTTAAAGGCATCGAAGCGGCCGACCTGAAAACTACAGGTAACAGCGGTGAGCTTACTGGTGCAGGTACAGATAAAACAGATACCTTCACCCTGAGTGAAAGCGGCCTGACTGCAAACGGCATCGCCTTCAGCAATATCGAAGACAACTCGGTAAACGCCAACGGTGGTGACGACATCTTCACGGGATCTACCGAAGGCTGGAATCTGACGACTACCAACGGTGAAATTCAGGGCACAAATACTGATAACGGTACTGAGTACACCTTTACTGGCGTAGCAAACGCAGACCTTAAAGGTGAAAACGCGACAGGCGATGATCTTAACGGCCTTAATGATACGGCCGAGACGTTCTCCGTAAGCACGCCTAACGATGTGGTTACCGTTGCAGTAAATGGCATCAACTTCACCGGTATAAATGAAGTTAATGCGGGTACTGGTGCCGGCGATACGGTTCAGAGTAATGGTTCTGATGTAACGCTTACTGATACTAAACAGAAGCTCAGCCTTGAAGCCCTGCTTTTCAACGACATTGATCTCGCAGAACTTAGCGGCGGCTTACTGGTAGGTACTATCAGCGACGACACCTTCGAGCTGACGAGTGCAGGTATTAACGCGAACGATATTGCTGTTAGCGGTATGGCGACCACTGAGAACGCGGAAGGTGTTTCAGTAGTGTCCGTGAACACCGGCGGCGGTAACGATACCTTCAGCGGCTCAGCCGACGGCTGGAGCCTGAATGGATCCGACGGCGAAATGACCGCCGGGAAAGACGCCACTGAATACAAGTTCACAGGTATTGTTGGTGCCGATCTCGAGCAGGAAAAACTCAAAGGCACAGGCGCAGACGAAACTTACGTAGTCGATGGCAGCAATGCTCTTACCGTTGCCGCGATTAAGTTTACTGACGTCACTGATGTCGATACGAGCGAAGGTAATGACACTGTAGATACCGACGGCGCAAATGCATTACTCGTCGCCGAGGCAGATACCGCTAAGGCGAAGGCTCTTGAGTCGATGGGGATTACATTTACCTCGACTGAAAATGCGGACCTTGGAAACGGTACCCTTGAGGGCAGCACCGCAGGTGACACCTTCATAGTGGATGGTGCTGACCTCACTGCTAACGGCATTGTATTTACCGGTGTTGCTACTGAAATTAACGCTGGTAATGGCAGCAACGACGAACTGTTAAGCCAGAACACCGCATGGGCTCTGACAGGCATCGACAACGAACTGAATTCAGCGAACTACGAATTCAGTGGTATCGACTCTGCAGACCTGAATAGCTCGACGCTTACAGGAACGGCAAACGTCGACACATTTACGGTGACAGGAAGCAACGCGCTGGATGCAGCAGGTATTGAATTCAGTGGTGTTTCAACCGTCGAGGCTGGCGGTTCATCAGATCAGGTGAACACCGGTGGAGCAACCGCACAACTGGGAGCCACTGATAATCAGATTCTCGTTTCAGACATCACATTCAACGCGGTTGAAAATGTCGACGTCGGTGATGGTACATTAAAAGGAACTGAAGCGAGCGAAAGCTATGCGGTATCGTCTACCGATAAAACGATCGCAATTAACGAAATGTCGTTTACCAGTGTCGCTACTCTGAACGCAGGGGAAGGTGCCGATACAGTCACCAGCAACCAGTCTCTGGAAGCCAAACTTACTGGCGAGAACGAAGTACTGGAGCTGTCGGGTATGCGTCTCGAAGACATCGAGGCTGTATCTCTGAGTTCCGGTATTCTCACAGGCTCAACCGGTGACGACGAGTTCCAGGTTGGTACTATCAGTCAGCAGGTGAGCAGCAACGGCATCGCGTTCTTCGGTATTTCTACCGTAAGCGGCTCTACTGGTACCGATAACGTAACGTCCAATGCCTCATTTATCTTGCTGAACGGTACAGACAACTCGTTTAACGCATCGGGTATCCGCTTCAAAGAAATCGAAGAAGGTACACTGAATAGCGGCCGTATCGTAAGCGCATCGTCGAATGATGAAGACTTCATCCTGGGTGATGGATCGGGTCTGGTCACAGTGAATGACGTTGCCTTTAATGGCGTTGCAAGCGTATCTGCAGATGCAAGCGATACCCTTGTGGCCAACAGTGCAGGCAGCGATTTCGTGATTAATGCCGACAGTACCGTTGCCGCGAATGACATTACATTCACAGGCCCGCGTATTATTACCGGTGCCGAAGGCGATGACTCTCTGGTAAGTAATCTCGCGGACGCTGAGTGGACGATCGACGCGGTAGGCTCAGGCCTCAACAGCGTGGGTAAGTTTGTATTTAGCCAGATCGAATCACTCACTAACGCCGTGGGTGACCTCAACCTCGTGACTTCACTGCAGGCGGTATTTACCGGCGACAGCGTCACCTTTGGTGATAACGAAATGACGTTGGCATTCGATACCACTAAAAATGTAAATATCGACTCCAGCTTCGGTTCGGGTATTACTTCACAAGCAATCAATCGCAATACTGCGGCCATTCTGGGTGAAGTAACTGCAGATAATCTGCTGATCATTTCCTACGGTGATATTGAGCTACAGACCGATATTAATCTCGTGAACATTACAGCTGCAGATGGCAGCTCAATTGACGCGAGCATCGTACAGGACGGCAACCTCGTCATCCGTAACATTACTCTGGGTGAAAACGGCACGCTGATTCTCGACAGCCTGGTCGCGAGCACCGGTGTGATTACCGCCGAAACCGTCAACGAAGTAAACGTAAGCGCACTTAACGCCTACATCGGTAGCGGTAAGTCTGAAGTTGAAGGCGCAGGCCAGTGGGCCGGTATCGGTGCTAACGGTGAGCAGCTGACGTTTGAAGTAACACTCGAACTTGATATGCAGTCTGTTACTTATGTAACGCCGTACTTCCCGAATGGTGCTCCGGTATTCTTCAACGCAGAAGGTAACGAAACCGACTCTCTGATCAGCTCGCAGTCGCCAGCCTTGATTATTAACGACAGTGTCGGTGATGTGACCCAGCTGGACCTCGCGGTATTTGAGGCACTCACGCCATACTTCGCAGACGCGAACTCAGTTGCTGGTGCCAATACACTGGCCAGCTCAGAGACGCCGGCCATGATGGACACCCAGCTGCTGGCAAGCCTGTTGGCATCGTATGAGCCGACAGCCGCTGGCGATGTTGAAGGCTATACCATCGAAGGCGAAGAAAAGAAAAAGGCTCGCAAGAAAGCACAGGCAAACACAGACTCGAATCAGGAAGTACGTGTTGCATACAACGACTCAGGTGAAGTCATCGGTATGGTGCGTGATTACGTCTTCCGTACAGGTGACTCCCTGTGGAGTTTGTCGCAGCGCTTCCTCGGAACGGGCTTCGCCTGGAATAAAATTCTGGAACAGAACCCAGGCATCGAAAATCCGTCTGCCATTGCCGATGGCTCAGTGATTAAAGTCATTGAATCAGTAAGCGATGAAGTAGCGCAGAAGCTGAAAACAGCATTCGATTCTGGCCTAGGTGTTCGTGACGGCAACAGCGTTGTCTTCCCGGCAGAATTCCGGCAGCAACTGAACCTTAATTGATAACAACTTAATAAATCGTAATTTGCGCGGCCTTATGGCCGCGCTTTCGTAAAGGACTACCCATGCTCCTCAAACTTACCCGCCGCATACTCACAACAACGCTCCTCGGCGCTCTCTCCGTAACTGCTTTCGCAGCAGATGGCCGTGATGACTACGACCTCGACGACGACGGTCTGATCGAAATTAACGATCTCGGCGATTTGGATGAAATCCGCAACAACCTCGATGGCTCAAGTTTGTATGGCAGCAGCGCAGGCTGCCCGGAAACAGGCTGTAATGGTTTTGAGCTGACTACCGACCTGGATTTTGATACCAACGGCGACGGTAAGATGGATGAAAATGATGAGTATTGGAATGGTGGAGCAGGGTGGGAGCCGATAGGTGACACTGAAAACCCTCTAACGGCAAGTTTCGACGGTAATGGAAATTTAATTTCAAATGTATATATCGATAGACCTGAACACTTTGAGCTTGGTTTGATTGGTGTGATGACTGGGCAAGCAGACAATTACATATACCTGAGAAATATTTTTTTAGCAGGTGAATTGAGTTATGCCAAAGGGTTACAGCGCGCAGCGATACTGGTTGGTAGAATTAATTACGTAGGCTTGGATAGTGTTTTTGTTTATGGGCGATCCGAGGCTATATCAAATGTAGGTATGGTTGGTGTCGTAGCTGGCTTTGTTGTAGGAGGGACGGTGGATAGAGTGTTTGCTCAAGGTTCTGCCGTGTATTCAGGTGATCTCTTATATGCCCACTCGGGAGCATTTGGTTTCATTGATGTAGCGCACGTCTCCAATGTGATTTCATTCGTTTCTGTAGATGGCTCTATTACAGGTAGTGTATTAGGTTCAATTAATAGTCTGTCACTAACTAATGCTCTTGGAGTCGGGCATGTTGCTGGTCGCTATATGGTAGGCGGCTTAAGTGGGAGCTTACAAAACTTTGAGGTGGTATCAAATAGTTATTGGGCAACTGATACTACGGGGCAGGAAACGAGCAATAGACAGGACGATTCTCTCAACTACGTCGGCGCTACACTCGCAGAACTAAAATGCCCAATTGCACCTGATAACACAACATGCGCCGAAGGCAAAAACCTCTACGCTGGCTGGAGTACCGATATCTGGGACTTTGGTACCGAAGAGCAGTTACCAGGTATGATTATCGGCGACATTATTTTCCGTGACAGCGACGGCGACGGTAACCTCGACGTAAATACTCAACCTTCCGTCAGCCTGCGCTTAACGCAGGACGGCACCGAAGAAACCACCATCGTTGGCGGTGAGGGCGATGTAACCCTTGAAGCAATAGTGACCAATCTTGATCTTTCCGAGCGTTATAAACTCGCCTGGTCACTGGAAGGAATCGACGGCGCTGTAGAATTCGGCAACACCATCACCTTCAATACCGACGACCTGCCTCTAGGCGACTACACCCTTAGCGTTACCGTCACCGACAGCGGCTACCCACAAATGAGCGACACCGCCGAAATGACCGTACGTGTCATCTCAAACATTCCAGAGCCGGAAGAAACCCCAGACACCACCGAAGCCCCTGCTACCAAGAAAAAAAGCAGCGGCGGCTCCGCACAATGGTTCTGGCTCGTAATCGCAGCGATGGCCTTTGTACGTCGTAACCGGCTTGCCATTTAATCTTAAAAATTACCAGCGCGGCGCTATAGCCGCGCTTTCGTAAAGGACTACCCATGCTCCTCAAACTTACCCGCCGCATACTCACAACAACGCTCCTCGGCGCACTCTCTGTCACCGCTTTCGCAGCAGGCGATCGCGAAGACTACGACCTCGACGACGACGGTCTGATCGAAATCAACGACCTCGGCGATCTCGATGAAATCCGCAACAACCTCGATGGCTCAAGTTTGTATGGAAGCAGCGAAGGCTGCCCTGAGACCGGCTGTAATGGATTTGAGTTAACGACCGACCTGGATTTTGATACCAATGGCGACGGTAAGATGGATGGCCAGGATGATTATTGGAATGATGGTGTAGGGTGGGTGCCTATTGGTGTTTGGGATACTGGACCTTTATTCTCTGCGAATTTCGATGGCAATGGGTTTTCGATAAAAAATATCTATATAAATAACATATATAATAAATATAGCGCTCTTTTTGTCGCCGCCATAGGTACAGAAAACAAACGTATATATATAAAAAACCTTTATATGATCGGAGATTTGAACTTCTCTAAAGGGGGGCTTGCTGCGGCTATTTTGGTTGGGTATGGTGAATTTTTAATATTGGAAAATATTGTAATCTCTGGCCGTACAGAAGCTGCTGTTGCACCTGCTGTCGTAGCTGCTGAATTGTTCAATGCTATTGCTACTCGGATTTTTGCTCAGGGGGAAGCGGTAGGGTTGGTTGACGGTGAATATGCTGAGGCAGGCGCTTTCGCTTACATATTAGAAAGTGAATTATCCGATATTATTTCGTTAGTGTCAGTGGGGCCGGGATACATATCGTCTGGCTTAGTCGCTTCAATTGATCCTGATACCAATACTGACATAGAAAACGCGCTTGCTCTGGGAGTTGTTAGCGGCAGCAACAGTGGTGGAATACTATCAGGAGATTATCCAGCGAGAGTGTCTTCTAGCTACTGGGCAACCGATACTACAGGGCAAGAAACTAGCGTTGGTGAGGATCCTGACCTCAATTACGTCGGCGCTACTCTCGCCGAACTAAAATGCCCAATCGGTCCCAACAACACAACATGCGCCGAAGACAAAAACCTCTACGCTGGCTGGAGTACCGATATTTGGGACTTCGGCACTGAAGACCAGCTACCAGGCATGATTATCGGCGACATTATTTTCCGTGACAGCGACGGCGACGGTAACCTCGACGTAAACACCCAACCTTCCGTCAGCCTGCGCTTAACGCAGGACGGCACCGAAGAAACCACCATCGTTGCCGGTGAGGGCGATGTAACCCTTGAGGCAATAGTGACCAACCTTGATCTTTCCGAGCGTTATAAACTCGCCTGGTCACTCGAAGGCATCGACGGCGCTGTAGAACTCGGCGACACCATCACCTTCAATACCGACGACCTGCCTCTAGGCGACTACACACTCAGCGTTACCGTCACCGACAGCGGCTACCCACAAATGAGCGACACAGCCGAAATGGCCGTACGTGTCATTTCAAATATCCCGGAACCGGAAGAAACCCCAGACACCACCGAAGCCCCTGTTACCAAGAAAAAAAGCAGCGGCGGCTCCGCGCAATGGTTCTGGCTCGTGATTGCAGCGATGGCCTTTGTACGTCGTAACCGGTTTGCGGTGTAAGCCTCTTATGTGATCAATGCTTAAATCCCCCGCAGGGCAACCTGCGGGGGATTTTTGTTTCTCTTCAGACAACTGTTCTGCATTGTGTGAGGGGAGTGCGTTTATCGTCTGCGTCATCTGACGTAGGCGTCGAGCTATTGGCTTACATCTTGCTCCTTCCGCGTTAGCAATTTACCAATATTTCAGGAGTAGGCTGGTTTGAACGCGCTGGAAGCGGTGCCACTGACCCGAACCGGGTGGCAGGCAAATATGAACATCGGGCTCGAGAAGCGTGCCGAACGGACGGTTCTGGCCGATCTCACGCACAGCGGCCCTCTGCGTGTTCAGCGCCCTTTCTACCCTGAGGGCGATACCTGTCATATCTATCTTCTGCATCCGCCGGGCGGCGTGGTGGGCGGCGATGGTATTCATCAGAATGTCGA
>Ga0255776_10008280_pt1 | contig 10294 bp, 9 predicted proteins | sample 071ome_19_FD_179974 | JGI IMG/M metagenome (GOLD analysis project Ga0255776, IMG submission 179974) | Coastal salt marsh microbial communities from the Groves Creek Marsh, Skidaway Island, Georgia - 071413AT metaG (version 2) | ecosystem: Environmental > Aquatic > Marine > Intertidal zone > Salt...
AGACAACCGGAATATATGGATGGATGGCAGTCGCGTTTCTGATGTCGTCGACCACCCGGCCCTTAAAGGTGCGGCTCAGACTTTAGCGGCAGTATATGATCTTCAGCTGGAAAATTCGGAAATATGTTTGGGCGACAACCCGCAAACAAAGAAGAAAATAAGCCGCTCTCACATGATACCCAGATCCAGAGAGGACCTCTTTAAAAGGCATGCCTGTCTAGAAAAGATTGCCGAGTTAACAGTAGGTCTTATGGGTCGCACCCCGGATTACCTGAATGTCACATTCGCCGGGTTTGTGGGGGATAAATCTGCTTGGGCGAGCAATGGCAATGAAGCAGGGGCCGAGAGGTTAAGTCTTTACCAACAACAATTGATGGAGCACGACTGGTGCCTCACCCACGCAATCGTATCTCCCGGTAGTGACAAGTCACAGGGAGATGCGCCTCGAGCAGACGATTCAATTACTCTCCACAAGGTAGAGAATACTGAACACGGGATCTTAGTCCGAGGTTCCAAAGCGCTTGCAACTTTAGCGCCTTTTGCGGATGAGATTGCCGTCTACCCGCGAACACCAATGCCCGAGGGATCGGAAAAATATATGCTAGCCTTCTCGATACCACTTTCCACTCCTGGATTGAAGTTTCTATGCCGCGATAGCATGTCAACACCAAGGCAAGATTTTGATCACCCTTTCTCAGGTCGGTTCGACGAACAGGACGCCTTTGTGATTTTTGATAACGTAGAAATTCCTCACGAACGAGTTTTTATTGATGGCAATATTAATGTCTATAACACGGTAATGACCAAGACCTGGATGCCAAATATTATGCAACAAACAATGATCCGGGCTTGCGTAAAACTGAAATTCGCGTGGGCTTTGGGTCGACGTATGGCGGCTGCCGTAAATGACCAAAGTCTTGCGACCAAACAGATGTTAGGAGAAATTTGGTGCTACAGCGAATTCGCCCAAGCAGCGGTCGCCGCATCTGAGGCAAAGGCGTTTGACCAGGGTGAGGGGTTTTGGACGCCATCCGTAGAACCGTTATTCGCTCTCCGATCGATGCTACCCTCCTGGTTCCCAAGGGTTTCAGAAATTCTAAAGCTAATTGGTTCCCATTATATGCTTGCTGCACCCAGAGCTGATCAGCTTCACGATGAAGAAATGCGAGGTCTAATTGAGGAGTTTATGGGCGGAGCCGACGGCATTGATGCAAAGGAAAGGGCTAAAATTTTTCGTCTCGGTTGGGACTTTTTAGGCACCCAAATGGCAGCTCGCAATGAGCAGTATGAGAGGTTTTATTTGGGTTCTGGTGCAAGAAATTTACAATCCGTCTCACGCATTGCAGATACCGCCTACAGCGACTCTCTAGTTGATCAATTTCTGAGAAAGGAATAGGAGCTTAGAATAGCCAAAATCCTCGCTTGGGAGTCTATAGCATTTGGATCAAATGCGGCTGCTACATATCTATCTGGGCGTACCAGCAAGATTTTCCCCCAATAAGGACGGAATGCCAAATGTCCAGCATCGTCTCTTGACAATGTCACCTCTGATGGCTCGAGCCAGGAGAAATTATCCAAAACAGATTTTGGTATTCCATCCTTGGTCTCAGGTGCCACAAGCAAAAGTGCGAAACCAGGACCTAATAATTCATCTAAGCCTATCCTTCTGCCGTCGATTGATTGAACCATGGGTTGTGGAAGCATCTTGCCGACTAACGTATTTTTTCCAGAAAATTCGTCTGGACAAAGAAAACCATCTCGGAATCTTGGAACGGGTTTAAATTTAAGACCCATGATATAATCGCGAAATTTAGGAATTAAGCCGGCTAATTTAAAGAAAGCAGCTTGCCCATATGTGTGGATCCAGTTGCGAGGTACCATTACCCAACCGATTTGAATTGCCATTTTAATCAAAGCCCATGCATGGTCCCTGCGCTCCCTCTGATAGGTGTCCATTAGAGAGATGGTAAATTTATCCCTAATGACCCCAGCCACCTTCCATGCAAAATTAGCGGCATCCCTCTGCCCACTATTCAATCCCTGGCCAGCGTATGGGGGAGTCAAATGAGCAGAATCGCCCAAAAGAAAGACCCTTCCTTCACGCCACTTATCAGCAACCCTCGCCTGAAAAGTGTAAACGAGTTTTCGAACAACCTCCACCGAACGGTCGCCAATGTAAGGACGCAATAAATTCTGAATGGTAGTTTCTTGAAGAAACTGATTGGCGTCCTCACCAGGATAAACCAAAAACTCCCAGCGCCTCGTCCTACCAAATCCAGGTAGTGTTATGGCCGGACGACGATGATCGCAGTAGGCTACCGAGTCCGGTGTTGGGTCCTGATCATTAACAGTGTCCAAGACCAACCAACGCTCCTCAAAGCTTGATCCGGTAAGTCGCGCTCCTATCGCCTGCCTAACTGACGATCTACCGCCATCGCATCCAGCGAGAAACGCGGCACAGATTTTTATAGAAATCCCATTGGGATCACTCAGGGTAACATAAACTTTGTTAGAATCTTGCTCTAAACCGCAAAAACTATGCTGAAATAGAAGTTTCACATTGGGAAATCGGGATAAACCCTTTAGAAGCTCGGCCTCCAGTTCCGGTTGATGAAAAGCGGATCTCCGCGGATGCCCATATTCCAACGTTGTCGGTTTGATACGAGCAAATTCTCTCTGCCCTGGAGTATAATATCGCGCACCGTAACCGGGCAGTGTTCGATAAACCAACTGATCACTGATTCCCAATGTCTGCATCGAGCGAAGCGACTCATCATCTATAGAAACAGCGCGGGGCTCTGCAACCGTCGAGTTGTTACGTTCAACTAGGATAACCTGAATACCAAAAAGACCGAGATAATTAGCTGTTGCCAACCCTGTTGGGCCTGCCCCAATAATAATCACCTCTGTTTCTATTAGGTCAGAACTCATCGAATCCAAACTCTCACGCAATCATTCACTATCTCAGTTTGACCATATCCTTGATAACCAATCCTAATAAATAAAGGATAGCTAAAACTTAAAAGCATTTTGTTATCTATCAATAACTCGTCTGTAAAATCCGTTTTATTTAGGATCTGCTAGTATTAGCATGCTTATAAATATGGTGGTCTTTTAATTTTAAAATATCAGAAAAAGAAATGGAGTTACTGGTGACGGCATTAGTTCTACACGTTGAAATCAGAGTTAAGGTAGGAACCGAAGAACAATTCTTGAGACGCGCACAAGAACACAGAAAAAATGTTCTTTCTAATGAGCCCGAATGTCGCTGTTTCGACATATCTGTCGAAGAGGGCGCTCCCCAAAATATTCGGCTTTACGAAGTTTATGATGACGTAGAAGCACTCCGAAACCACATGGCGACCGAGTACATGGCGCAATATCGTGAAGACACAGGGCCGTGGGTAGAGGAACGCAAAATTACAAAGGCATTTCTAAATAATACCGACGAGTGATACACGTAACCTCAGCACACCCATTTATTTAAAATATTTCCCGGCTCTATGATGACAAAATTACCCTCTCTTGAGACAGGCCCCTGGATCTGGACGCCTGTTGATTTAGCCAAATCAGAAGACTGGACTTGGAACCTCTCTCGGCGCTCTATAGCCGAAATCAATGAAGCTGTAAGATTGGTAAAGGCGCGAAACATAGATCTAGAGAAAATCACAAAAGCTATATTTAAATTACCAAGCTTGAGTGATGATTTTGAAACCATGCGCCAGCAGCTCTATCGGGGCAGAGGCCTCTGTCTTATTAAAGGAATTCCTGTCGACGACTATAGTGATGATGATCTTGCCCTGATCCATTGGGGGATCGGAGCACATATTGGTTTGGGAGTCTCCCAATCATACCGCGGTGATAAAATTGGAAAAGTGATGGATATGAGCCACACCGGAGATACGCGCCGGCCATATCGTTCCCCGGGCGCCCTGATAATGCATGTAGACCCTGTCGATGTCGTAGCCCTTCTTTGCCTAAGGAAAGCACGATCAGGGGGTGAGAGCCTCGTGGCGTCGTCAATCGCAATCTACAATACTATTCTTGAGGAGAGGCCGGAGCTGATAAACCCACTTCTGCGGGGATATCACTACTTTCATTCAGAAATCCAAGGCACAGGGGGAAATCCAATAAGTGAAATTCCTGTACCCATATTTGGGGAATGTGAGGGCCGTTTAGAATGTATGTATGTTTCTTTCAGTATAAACCGTGCAATTAAAGAACAAGTTGAAGATTTATCAGATCAGCAAATTGAAGCCCTAGAAGTTCTAAACGAAGTTGCCAGTCGGAAAAATATTTTGTTCGAGATGGATTTGGAGAAAGGGGATATCCAATACCTTAACAACAGACTACTGCTCCATGGGAGGCGCGATTACGTTGATTTTGACGGCAATGAGAAAAAGCGTCAAATGCTCCGACTATGGCTAAAGATGGAAGAGTGGCCACGCCTACCAGCCTGCATGTACTCTCGGAGATCTTACGACGAGGACGGAGGCATACCCGTTGTAAGGAGAAACTAGTGAATATTTAGATGCGGCTCTAGATCAAATAGGCTCGATCAGCAACATGTTTTAATAACTATAATTCAATCCAGAGTTTCTTTTAAAATCTCGTTAACGATCAATAGATTTGCGCTTCACGATTGGAAGCAAACAAGGCCTTTACCTAAATTCCGATCAATCAGAGATTTTCAAGGACTTGTTCTAGATAATTTCTCATTTCCGTTCTTAGCTCGTATGGCTCTTCGATAAATACTGCTCCAAGCCAATCTGGGTGACAAAGTTCGTGAATGAGCTCTCTATGCCCTGCACATTGCAGATAGACGACTAAGCTATCATTGCCGATCCACTCGCTACTTTGGGTGGAATGAAAATTAATGCGCTCTGCTCTTTTTGCGGCCTCCCCTTTAAATCGAAGCTTAACATCGAAAATCTCATCTCCATGAAAAATACCAAAGCTCTCACTCGCCCAGGTTTTAAAATCCCAACCGTCCCGATTTTCAAAGTATGATCCTGCCGCCTCAGCTTTTTGTATCAGATCCAACCTAAATGTGCGTGACGGGCCCCCATCGATGGACGCCACAAGATAACCGAATCTTGAGAATAGAAGCCCCTGAGGCTGGACTCTTCTCCAGGCCGCCCTTGGTTTTCCATTCGCTCGATATAAAATTCTTATCTCCTCAAATCCCTGAATGCATACCTCCAAGACTCTCATCACATCTGCGTTAATGGTAATTTTGGGACCGACCTGACCAATATGAGCCGTCCGTGAGATCAAATCAGCTTGATCAACAGCTAGGTTTTTCGCTAAAGATGAGCTGCCAGCTAGGATTTTTGATATTGCCAAACGCGTTGTCTCATCAACGTTACTATGCTTGAGCCTCTCCAAAGAGGCCCTCTCGGTAGGTTCAAGACTAATTAGTTCAGACGGCAGTGAACCTTCAGCAAGCTTCCAACGCTTTACCAAATGATGATCAGCTTCAAGACGAGATTGCTCAACTTCGAGCCCCAACTCGCTTAATCCCGCAAGCATACGCTCTATCGTCGCTCGCGATCTCTCCGTTCTTTTAGCCATCTGATCAATTGTGAGCCCAATGGAGGTTGATTGAAGTTCTATCGCTAAAAAAACTAGGTCTCGTAATTTTGTATAAGCCAACTAAAACGCCCCCCCTATACCTCTCTTATACCCCGTTTTTTGCAGCAAAAGAACTACAATATATACGCATGCCCAGAAAAAATGGGGACGAAGCGTTCAATGCTCACTTTTAAGAAAGGATCAAAATGTTTGCTCAGGAAACAAACAAAAAAAAGACAGGTCTCACAAAATACCAGAGGCAAAATAACAAAGGGCGACGACAACACTTTCAAAATTTTAAGCCCATGCCAAAGGATCATCTCGCTGATATTGAATTTATGGATTGGGTTTACGAATCATATCAAGGGTCTGGCGGCAAGAGCCATATTACATTTAACAAGATAGAGGCCGCATTCTTTGAATATTTAAGCGTGTTGGGAAACCAAGGACTGCCGTTTAAAGCGGATAGACTGGATTTTGAACAGATGCGAGAAATGCTCGATAATAATTACTACAGATCAGCCAATGAGCGTTTAATCAGCGCCGCATAAACAACAAAAAAGGTCAGCCATAGCCAGAAACGCTATAAAGGCGGCCAATCCGTTGTCGACTAGTTGCTGTTATCCGAGCCTAAGCCCTGAACTCTCGATCGCTAAGGGAACGTTTGAGATACCGCCGGGGGCCATCAAATGCACACCAGCTATACCTTCAATTTCAGAATATTGAGCTATGAGCTCACCACAAATAGCAGCACCTTCCCTACTTTGATCAGCCGAACAGTCCAGTCGATCAATTAAACTTTCCGGAATAGTTGTGCCCCATAAATTTTCACGCATCCATCTCGCTGATTTTGCCGATGACAGGGGGCCAATTCCGATCAAGACCTGCGCTCTATCGGCTATACCAGAGTCTAATAAACCCCGCGCATATTGCCTAACCAGATTGATGTCGAAGCAAAATTGGGTCTGAATAAACTTTACTCCGGAGTCAATTTTTGCAATCAGAGGTGATGGGTTCCGTCTTGAGTCACTGGCATCCAGCACTGTATCGGCACAACCTATAAAGAAACTCGGGGCGTTTTTAATTTCTCGGCCCGAGGGCAGAGTTCCTGATTTCTGCATCAAACCTGCGCACTCTATTAAATCCAGACTTTCATAATCAAAAACGGGCTTGGCATCAGGTTGGTCACCTGACGATGGATTATCACCGCGAAGTATTAGCAGATTCTCAATCCCGAGAGCCCCGGCTCCCAACAAATCGGATTGCAAAGCTATCCGATTCCGGTCACGACAAGTGAACTGAAGAACCGGTTCAATTCCTGCACTCAAAAGCAAGGTGCCGGCCGCGAGACTTGACATATGAGCTCGAGCACTAGCGCCATCGGTTACATTAACCGCATCAACATAACCTTTTAACACCGACGCCTTCGATAATAAATCTTCAGGGTCAGAAGAAAGCGGTGGCGTAATCTCTGCGGTAATTGCAAATTTTTTCGACCGCAATTTTTCGGCCAACCTACTCATGGGCGCCCTCGCCGCGATACAACAAACGACTCGTCATTAAACCAAAGCCCGTTGTGTTTTCGGAGAGAGGCTGCTGTATGTTCCAGATAATCATTTGAACTCATAATCATTTCTAACCTTTTATCCTCGATTTGCGCCACATAAACCGCAGCGTTCCAAGCGGCCATCAATGTCGATGTGCCTATCGAGGCTCCAATCTCGCTTGGTAAGGTATGCATCACATATCGAAATAAGGAATTCCTGTCAGAGCCGGCCCCGAAATTGAAACCAGCGCTCCCCAAGCCTATCTCCTTCCTAAGACCTTCAAGCAAAATTTGCCTGTTATGAATAAACGGCCGCTCATCAGCCCATACGCGATTAATTATCTCGGCTCCAGGGTCACCCCCATGAGATTGAATTGCGACCAAGCGTCCACCTGGAGCCAATGAACGCACAAGGGGTGCTAAAATCTTTTTGATTTTTAAGTCCAAACTTGCACGAAGCCTAAAGGGTTGTGATGCGATGACCAAATTATAATCCGTCATCACTGAGCCGACCCTCGGTATTATGTTATCCATTAATAAACTGTGGTCCTTCCTATAAAGGACTAAAACTGACGGACGAACATAAACTGGGTTGCCAGTTTTTTGACTGGTCCGAACTTGCCATCCATAAGTTATATGATCATCCAAATTAGAGATTTGCTCTTCAAATTCATGAGCAGAATTCCCCTCCAGATCAACCTCCCCCCAGTTCAATTGAGATTGGTTCTCTTTATCGCGGGGAAAAAGTTGAGGCGCTTCAGAGTAAAGCATGTTCGTAATAATAACTACACTAGCGGGATGTTCATTGAAACGATCCGGCAATTTCTCAAGGGTCAATCGGACATCTTCCAAGCTAATTTCTTTGCCCACGACATAGAAGGGGACATTGGGATGCAACTTGTGCATGTGGCGCATCACCCGGCTTAGAACGGTACCATCCCCGACCCCGGCATCAAACACACGCAATGCAGGTGAACGAATCTTTAATCGAGAAAGCTCTTGACCCACTCGATTGGCAACCGCCCATTTCTCAGAACATGTGTTTACAAATAATAAATACTTCTGACGATTATCGTAAAAACGGAAATGGGGCTCCGTATTGTTGGTCGCAGAGTGACCGCTCTTAGCAGAATCGAGAGTAGTTTGTGGTTGGGTTAAGGATTTATCAATTTCAAATTTATTATCGATGAAAAATTTCTCTATCGTCTTAAGCGTTGATAACGTAATCCCCTTTCCCGCGCGCAGCCTACCAACAAACTTTCCATCATTAACAGCTCTTAAGCCAAATGTTGACTCTGCGATTTCTTTTTCCTGACAAAATAATTCAATTAGATTCAGGATCTACGAATTTTCAGGCATATAATTTAATTCTCACTTCCCCCAGATTATCCTTATAGCTGTCAACATTAAAGCAATGTCCCATTTTTAAAAAATAAAAAAAGTTGGGATATATCCCATCCTCTCATAAGGTTCCCAGAAAGAAGAAGAAAAAATCAACAATTTCATCAAAATGATCGCGTAAAAAATATAAGTTTAATCCCCAAACCGCTGAGAAGGCAGAAAGTTGGCAAAAATAGGATTCAACTAGTCATTATGCTAAAGGAAACTTAAGTAGTGTCTCTGGTCACAATGCGGGAAAGACAGAAAAGCCGTCGCTCTGACCGATACCACGAAACTACTTATGCTCCATGAATGGAGCGGGCGATGAGATTCGAACTCACGACATCAACCTTGGCAAGGTTGCGCTCTACCCCTGAGCTACGCCCGCGTATCCAAACACTGAACTCCAAAGTGGCTTGCGTCAACAAAGGAAGCGGGATCATAACTATAGTCACGCGCATTGCAAGCCCTTTGCTTTTAATGAATAAAGGATAGAACCAATAGCTATGCACATTTTTGATGCGACGAAAACGCCACCTGGAATGGCCACACCGGAAACTCTGTACCAAGCGCTTAGACAGTTGGAAATACCATATTCTATCAAAAAACACTCTCCTGTTTTCACAGTAGATGAAGCGAAGGAACTTCGTGGTGAAATTTCAGGGGCCCATTGCAAAAGCCTATTTCTCCGAAACAAGAAGGGAACTCTATGGTTACTAATTTGCCTTGAATGGCGCCGAATTAACATCAAAGTCTTTGCCGAAACGCTAAATACCAGCCGCTTATCTTTTGCAAGCCCCGAAACTTTGGCGGCTACGCTCGGCATTTATCCTGGAGCAGTCACCCCATTTTCTATCATAAATGATAAAAACATAGCAGAGCAGAAAGTACGGGTAGTTCTTGATGCGGACATGATGGCTGCAGCATCAGTTAATTATCACCCATTAGTAAACAACTGCACTGTTAACTTGAAACCACATGACCTTTTAAGGTTTCTGGATTTTTACGAGCACCCGCCTATCATATTAGATTTGGGTCCTCTTACAGCTAAGTAATTTTCACAGCCTTGTTTTTATTTGATTTAGTCGCCATCTTGGTCGGGATGTTACATACTAAGTAGTCGGGGTAGTCATGGAAACACTTGTTGGTTCAAACCAAAATGGATCCGCCCAACCGGAAGGGCTGATTAAAGATAGTAGCGACACCGAATTTGTTGCTGACGTCATCGAGGCTTCAAAAGAAATTCCAATTATTGTCGATTTTTGGGCGCCTTGGTGCGGACCATGTAAACAATTGGGCCCGACATTAGAGAAAGTGGTTTCCGAAGCTGCTGGGGCAGTCAAATTAGTGAAAATTGACATTGATCAGAATCCCCAAATTGCACAGCAATTAAGAGTCCAATCTATCCCCGCTGTTTATGCTTTTTATCAGGGTCGCCCAGTTGACGGTTTTCAAGGAGCACTTCCTGAAAGCCAGTTAAAAGAATTTGTCAAAAAACTAACCGATGCAGCAGGGAGCACGCAAACTTCACCGATTGATGAAGCCCTCGAGCAAGCAAAAGCGCTTATCGAAGCGGGTGATAATGCTCAGGCTGAAGCGCTGTTAGAACAAATTTTACAGCACGCACCGGATAATGCGGAAGCCAAAATTAGCCTTGCCAGACTGGCACTTGATAGCGGGCAGTTAGAACGTGCGCAAAACCTAATTAATGAGCTTGGCGATGAGGCGAAAAAAAGTCCCGAAGCGGCATCATTGATCTCTGCCCTTGCTCTCGCAGAAAGAGCGGGGAAAGCC
>Ga0255776_10008282_pt1 | contig 10291 bp, 8 predicted proteins | sample 071ome_19_FD_179974 | JGI IMG/M metagenome (GOLD analysis project Ga0255776, IMG submission 179974) | Coastal salt marsh microbial communities from the Groves Creek Marsh, Skidaway Island, Georgia - 071413AT metaG (version 2) | ecosystem: Environmental > Aquatic > Marine > Intertidal zone > Salt...
ACCGCCATCACCGCCATCACCGCCATCACCGCCATCACCGCCATCACCGCCATTATTATTGGATGGCGCAGAACTGGAGACACCGTTGCCGGAACAGGCAGTGAGTTGCGTTGTCACTAACAACAGCGATAAACAGGCAGCAAGTAAAGGGCGAAGATGTGTCACGGATAAACCTATGAGGTGTTTTGGTTTCTATTATTCAGACATAACGCTAAAGCGGCACCAGTGTACTGTAAATGCCGGAGCCTTGTCTTTGCTTAACCCTTGCACAGCACTGGCGGCCAGGTGACGTACCAGTCGCGTTAACCCAGGTATTGCTGATACAGATGGGCGGCGGTTTCGATCACGACGGCATGGCGCTGTGCCAGGCGCTGGTGGTCGCGGTCGTAGCCACCACCGATCACCGTCATCACCGGCAGGTGGCGCTGCAGGCAGGTTTGCAGTACCAGCTCGTCGCGTTGTTGCACCCCTTGCCAGCTGATATCCAGGTGACCGAGTTCATCCCCAACCCACACATCCGCACCGGCGTCGTACAGCACTATATCGGGTTGCTGTTCGTCGAGCAGGGTGATCAGGGTGTGTTCGACCACCTCAAGGTACGCCTGATCCTTCAGGTGCTTGTCTAAGCCAATATCCAGGTCGCTGGCGGACTTACGGAACGGGAAGTTCTTGTCGCAATGAATGGAGCAGGTAAAGGCCCGGGGTTCATCCGCCAGAATTGCCGCGGTGCCGTCGCCCTGATGCACATCGAGATCGAAAATCAGCAACTTGTGCACCGCACCGCTGCGCAGCAACGACAACGCGGTAAAGGCCAGGTCATTGAGTAAACAAAAGCCAGAGCCAAAATCCCGGTGCGCATGATGCGTGCCGCCAGCCAGGTGGCTGGCCATACCATATTGCAGTGCCAGTTGGGCGGTGAGTAAGGATCCATTGGGTGCGGTAAAGGTACGATCGATCAGTCCCTGGCTCCAGGGCAAGCCAATGCGTCGCCAGGCCTTTTTCTTATCCGGATTGGTAGTGTCGTGCTGTTCGCTGATCATCTGCAGATACTCCATCGAGTGGGCGATGGTCATCACCTCTGGGCTGACGGATTCTGGCTGAAACAGGTTACTGCGGCCGATCAGACCCAGGTGCTGGCAGTAGTCGTGCAGGCGCACAAACTTCGACATCACAAAACGATGATCATCCGGAAACGGGCAGGAATAATTGGGGTGATACACCAGCGGCAGCACAGTCGGGTTCCTGTTCAGCAATATCCATGGATTGTGCGCTGAGCGCCATCAAAAAGCATCTCTTTGTGTCACAGCTGCAGCGTTAGACTAAAGGCCAGTGTGATGCTCAGGCGGGCTGTGGTTTTCTAACGGTTGAACAAAAATAACACAGCGAATGCGCAGTCATTTGCGCATACGGGAGCAGGCGTGTGGCGAAAAAGAGTAAAAAAGCCGGACATAAGGCGGTAACAGAGGAAACGGCTGCGGCGGATAAAAACCCTGCCATCTCGCGCTTTGAGCGTGTGTTTTATCGCTTCTTTGCCTGGTTCCCGATTTTGATCCTGCCAGCCATGGTATGGGATATGATCGCCAGTGGTGATTACGTCGCCGGTGGCATCATTGGCGTGATGCACGCCATTCTGTTGTTTCGCTTTGTGACGGTGGTTAATATTCCGGGTTTGTTTAAACGTAAACAAACCGCCGAGGGCTGAGCCAGATTGACAAAAGCCCGCTGTGGACAACATTAATCCACAGCGGGCTTTTGTGTTTTTTGGGGCAGGAACTTAACGCTGCGCCAGCGCTTCTTTAGCACGAGCCGCCGCCGCGCGTACCTGATTCGGCGCGGTGCCACCAATATGGTCGCGAGCAGCCACCGAGCCTTCCAGTGTCAGCACATCAAACACATCGGCGGTGATCTGGTCGGAGAACTGTTGCAGCTCTTCCAGCGTCATGTCGCTCAGGTCTTTACCACTCTCGATGCCGTAAGCCACGGCTTTACCAACAATCTCGTGGGCGTCACGGAATGGAATGCCTTTACGCACCACGTAGTCAGCCAGGTCGGTGGCGGTGGAGAAGCCACGTTTGGCGGCTTCGTACATAAATTCTTTTTTCGGCTGCAGGTGTGGCGCCATATCCGCGAAGGCACGCAGCGAGTCACGCAGGGTATCGACGGTGTCGAACAGCGGCTCTTTGTCTTCCTGGTTGTCTTTGTTGTACGCCAGTGGCTGCGATTTCATCAGCGTCAGCAGTGAAATCATATGGCCGTACACCCGGCCGGTTTTACCACGAACCAGTTCCGGCACATCCGGGTTTTTCTTCTGCGGCATGATGGAGGAACCGGTGCAGAAGCGGTCTGGCAGGTCGATAAACTGGAACTGAGCGGAAGCCCACAGCACCAGCTCTTCGGAGAAGCGCGACATATGCATCATGATCAGTGACGCCGCGCTGGTGAATTCGATGGCGAAGTCACGGTCGGATACCGAATCCAGGCTGTTTTCGGTCGGACGATCAAAGCCCAGCAGCTCTGCAGTGTAGAAACGATCAATCGGGTAAGTGGTACCGGCCAGTGCTGCAGCACCCAGTGGCAGAATGTTGATACGCTTGCGGCAATCCATCAGGCGGGCGTAATCACGCTCCAGCATTTCGTTCCAGGCCAGCAGATGATGACCAAACGTGACCGGCTGTGCGGTTTGCAGGTGGGTGAAACCCGGCATAATGGTGTCGGCCTGCGCTTCCGCCAGCTCAACCAGGCCCTGTTGTAAGCGAGTCAGTTCGGCGGCGATCACATCGATTTCGTCGCGCATGTACAAACGAATATCGGTGGCTACCTGGTCATTACGGGAACGGCCAGTGTGTAGTTTTTTGCCGGTGATGCCAATCTTGGCCGTCAGCGCGGCTTCGATATTCATATGAACGTCTTCCAGCTCGACCGACCAGTTGAACTGGCCCGCTTCGATTTCCTGGCGAACTTCTTCCAGGCCACGCAGAATATCGTCACGCTCCTGCTCACTCAGTACGCCGACTTTGCACAGCATTTTCGCGTGTGCCACCGAGCCCTGAATGTCCTGTGCGTACATACGCTGATCAAAGTTTACCGAAGCGGTATAACGCGCCACAAACGCGTCGGTCGGTTCGGAAAAACGGCCACCCCAGGATGAGTTGGTTTGGTTCTGATCAGTCATATCACACCTCTAATTGTTCGACGGGCTGCGTCTGGTCTGCCAGAGAGCGGGCGATTTGGCGGACCTGCAGCGTTATGGCGGCGGATTATAACCACTGGCAGGCCGTTCTGTCCCAGTTTCACCACCTTTTGTGGACTCTTCCCTTGCGATGACTTCGCAGGCGAAGGAGACTAATTGCTTTTCTGTCGACGTTAAGGGAGTTGTGGCCGCCATGAGTGACCACGTGTCAGCGACATCCAGCGGTGATGCCGGGCCGCAACCGGCTGCGCAACGTGCCAGCCAGCAGCGCGAGAAACTGCTGGAAGCGTTTTTCCTGCCCGATTTGTGCAATACCCGCGCAGTGATGTTTTTACTGATCCTCAGCGAAGCGCTGGTGCTGGCGCTGACGTTAATCGAGACCGGCCTGCCGGGCTTCTCGTGGCAGCGTTTTGCGGTGGTGTCGCTGTTTGTGCAATGGGTGGCGTTGCTGTCGGTGGCAGTGCTTTGTCAGTTGCGGTCGTTGATGTCACGGTTACCCGTGATCAGCGCAACCATACTGGCGCTGGCGATTACTCAGCTGGTGACGCTGGCGGTGAGCATGACCGGCGAACAACTGTGGCCGATGAATGAACCGGCGATCGATTGGGCCTGGGTGTTGCGGAATCAGGTGATTGCCGCAATTTTTGCCACCATGGCACTGCGCTACTTTTACGTTCAGAGCCAGTGGCGACTGAAGACCCAGGCTGAGCTGAAGTCACGCCTGGCGGCTTTGCAGGCCAATATCCGGCCGCACTTCTTTTTTAACACCCTCAACACTGTGGCATCACTGATTGTGATTGATCCGGATAAGGCAGAGCGCATGCTGGTGGATCTGGCGCAGCTGTTCCGTGCGGTATTAAAAGCCGATGATCGCCTGGTGCCGCTGTCGCAGGAGATTGAACTGGGGCGGCGTTATCTGGCGATTGAGCAGGTGCGTCTGGGAGAGCGGATGCAATTGCGCTGGCAATTACCATCGGAGTTGCCACCGCTGCAGGTGCCGCAGTTGTTGTTGCAGCCACTGCTGGAAAACGCGGTCTACCATGGAATTCAGCCGGTGGTGGCACCCGGGATGATTGAGGTGCGGCTTTCGCCACAGAATGGCGGGTGGTTGCTGGAGGTCGAGAACAGCTGTCCGATCGGCGGCGAAACCCGGCACGGTAACCATATGGCACAGGCCAATATCCGTGCCCGCCTGGCGATGCTGAGTGACGGTGCCGGTACGGATTCTGGCCAGCGTAGCGGTGACGCAGCGACACTGGAGATTCGCACGACGGAGGGGCGCTACTGTGCCGCGCTGTGGTTACCGGAGCATCTCAGCCTGATGAATGCGGAGGAACAATCATGAGTTATCGCGTGTTGCTGGTGGATGATGAGCCGCTGGCGCGAGAACGGTTAAAACGGCTGCTGCTGGAACACAGTCATTTCGAATGGGTGGCGGAAGCCGGTGATGGCGAAGCGGCATTGTCGTGGTTGCGTCAGCATCATTGCGACCTGGTATTGCTGGATATTCAGATGCCGGGCAAAACCGGACTGCAACTGGCGGAGGAACTGCAATATTTACCTCATGTGCCACTGGTGGTGTTTTGCACCGCCTATGACGAACACGCGTTGCAGGCCTTCCGGGTCAAAGCCATCGACTACCTGATGAAGCCGATTGCCAAAGATGATTTGTCCCGGGCGTTGCAACGCGCGGCGCAATGGCTTGATCAGCACATTGAGGAACCGTCAGCCGCCAGCGGAGCGCGCACGCACATCAGTGCCCGTACCCATAACGGCATGCAGCTGATCCCACTGGACGACATTTTCTATTTTCTGGCCGATCAGAAGTACGTCAACGTCCACCATGTACAGGGCGACACCCTGATTGATGATTCTCTGAAACAACTGGAAGATGAGTTTGCCGATCAGTTTTTGCGGGTACATCGCAGTGCGCTGGTGTCGCGTGCCCGTATTGAGCGGCTGGAATCGCCGGAAAGTGGCGGACACTTGCTGTATTTACGCGGTCTGGATGAAGGCATTGCCGTCAGTCGCCGTCATTTGCCAACGGTACGCAAAGCGATGAAGTCACTTTGAAAATGAAAAAGCCTGCATCCGCATCGTTGAGTTGATGCGGATGCAGGCTTTTTTGTGGGTTCCACCGGTTTTGGTGTCATACCTGTTTATGGGCCCATCTGAGCCTGTCAGGCGGTCTTTTCGTTACCGCTCAGCTCGACGCTGTCGGTTTCGCTGGCGGCCTGGCCGCTTGGCAGCAGGGTGTTGAGGATGATGGCACTGAGACCGCTGACGGTAACGGCGGAACCAAACAGATTCTGAATCAGCTTCGGCATCTCTTGCAGCAGGTTCGGAACCATCGCGACGCCTAAACCGAGGCCAAAGGACACAGCCATAATCAGCATGGTGCGACGATCCAGATCCAGGGTCGCCAGAATACGGATGCCGGCGGCGGCGATGGTGCCGAACATCACCAGCGTGGCGCCACCCAGTACAGGTTTCGGCAGCTGCTGGAAGATGCCGCCAATCACCGGGAACAGTCCCAGCACGATCAGAATACCGGCAACCCAGAATGCCACGTAGCGGCTGGCGATACCGGTCAGCTGAATGACGCCATTGTTCTGGCTGAAGGTGGTGTTGGGGAAAGTATTGAAAACCGCAGCAATCATGGAGTTAATGCCGTCTGCCAGAACACCGCCGCGGATGCGTTGGCGGTAGGCATCGTCATTAATCGACTGGCGCGAAATCATCGAAGTGGCCGTCAGGTCGCCGGACGACTCAATGGCGGTAATCAGATAAATCAGTGCAACCGGAATAAAGGCTTCAAAGTCGAACGAGAAGCCGTACTTAAATGGTTGTGGTAGTGCGAACCAGTCCATGCCAGCCAGTTTGCTGAAGTCCACTTTGCCCATAAAGTAGGCGGCAATAAAACCGGCCACCAGGCCAAAGAAAATGGCACCGGAGCGCAGGTAAGGATTGCTGCTCTGGTTGATGATAATGATCAGCAGCAACACCGAACCACCCAGGGCCAGATTCTCCAGGCTACCGAAATCCGGGGCTTTGAAGCCGCCAGCCAGATCGGTCATGCCCACTTTGATCAGATAGAAGCCAATGGTGGTGATGACAATACCGGTGACCAGAGGATTGATGAAAGTTTTCAGCTTGTGCAGAAACTGGCTGAGGAAGATCTCGATAAAGGCACCAAAGAAACACACGCCAAAGATCAGCGACAGAATTTCCTCCGGGCCACCGCCTTTACCTTTGGCAATAAAACCAGCCGCCAGTACCGCCCCGAGGAATGCAAAGCTGGTACCCTGAATGGCCACCAGACCGGAGCCGACCGGCCCGAAACGACGCGCCTGAATAAAGGTGCCTACTCCGGAAACAATCAGCGCCATGCTGATCAGGTAGGGAATTTCACTGCCTAACCCCAGCACGCCACCAATGATCAGCGTTGGGGTAATAATGCCAACAAAGCTGGCCAGCATATGCTGCAGGGCGGCCAGGAAGGCGGCCGGGACCGGCGGCTTATCGTGTAAGCCGTATAACAGTTCGGAAGGCGCAGAATCCGACATAAGAGTTCTCCATCAGTATTTTCTTTTTGTCTGCGCTGCTTTAGCAATAAGCTGACCAACTGGTTATAAAAATATCGAAGGTGTACTAACTATCTGATAAATAACGGGAAGTCCGCGCCCTCGGTAGGGGGATGGCGTCATGGATGAGAGCCGACGGGTGTTACCAGCCACCCCGTATTGGGGCGAATAACTGACTGAATGGTTACTTTTGGTGCGCAAAAAAGCCGGATACAGGCATACCTGTATCCGGCGTACTCATCCAGCTGAGCTACTCAAGCGATTGCTAAGCTGTTGGGCTTAGCGGATCTCGTAGATGGTGGTGGTACCGCTCACCTCATTACCGACGACCAGCAAGGGTTTGCCATTCGGGCTGTCGCTGGCGGCAATCACCAGCATGCCTTCCGGGCCCAGATCACCGGCCGCATCGGCTGCCAACAGACCATCGTCAATATCACCCGGATCCACGCTGAAGTCGCGGTTGCTGGTGTATTGCACGAAGGTCGGCTGCTGAGGGTCAGTGATGTTGTACACCATGATACCGCCCTGACGTTCCAGCCCGATGTAAGCGAATACCTGGCTGCCCAGTTTCGCCAGTGCCACACCTTCGGGCTCTGGCCCTTTGTTATCGCTGCGGTTGTCGATTTTGTTTTTGTCGTTGCTGGCGTTGAAGTTATCCGCAGCGACCTGCTTGATGGTCTGCTCAAACTGGTCGCCGGAGTCGAACACCTGATTGCCATTGCTGTCCCAGATCGAAAACGAGCGGGCGCCGAAGGCATATACCTTTTCGTATTCACCGTCGTTGTCGGTATCGCCCAAATCGCTGGCGACCGTTAGATCACCCAGGCCATCACCGTCTCCCAGAGCCGTGCGCTGATTGCTGCTGAATACCGCACCATCGAGTGTCAGGTCTTTCAGGTCGGTCTCGTCCTGGTAGGTGTCGTAGTCCCGGCCATCGCCTTCGTTGGCACTGACGATGTAGGTCTTACCATCATCGGCCATGAAGCTGGCAATGGCATCTGGCTGATACATGCCATAAATCGGCAGCCGTTGGATGTTGGCTTGCCCGTCATTCTTGTTGGCATCCAGCCCCTGGTTGGCGAGGTTATGGTTTTTGTAGCCCAGCGGCAGGATTCGGGTCACTTCAGCGCGGGCAATATCCACCACCGCCAGAGCGTTATTTTCCTGCAGCGCGACATACGCCAGGGTCTGATCGCCGGAGAAGGTGATGTACTCCGGTTCCAGGTCCTGGGCTACGCTGGTGCCTGCCGGGCCTCCGATGCGCACGCCGGCGTCTTTCAGGCTCTGAATGTTTTCATTAAAGCCACCGAATAGCGCATTCCTTACTGAACGATCGGATACCCTGATAATGGATACAGAGCCTTCCGGATCATTGCTGTAGTTGTCGCTTGGCTCACCTTCGTTGGCAGTTAACAGATAATCACCATCGGCGGTAAAGGCCACCATATCCGGCAACGCCCCCACTTCAACGGCACCGCTAAACGCCTGGGTGTCGGTGTTGTAGAAATACACCTGGCCATTGCTTTGTTTGTTGTCGTGCTCAACCGCCACGGCCAGCAGACCGCCATGGACCGCAACGCTGTTGGCGCCGCCGGCAATGAAGCCGTTCACGCTGGCGGCACTGACATCAATGGTGCTGAGTTTTTGCGGGTTAGTTGGGTCGCTCAGATCCAGCACATCGATGCTGGCGTCGCCGGAGTTGACCACAAACAGCTTGTCGGTACTGGCATCGAATGCCGTGATTTCGGCGCCACCATCGTCGTAAATCCCCGAGCTGTAGCGGCCAATCTGAAGCAGCTGACCGCTGGCCAGGTCGGCTCCCGGTGCGGCCGGTGAACCCTGTGGATTGCCGGTGTTGCTGTTGTCTGAGTCGTTGTCACTGCCACAGGCAGTCAGTAACAGGCCGCTGACGGCCAGTGCAAGCAAGCGCTTGTTCATCGAAATGCCCCTGTTCGATTGCATAAAAATCGACGTCAGAGCTTGGCGTGGGTAAATGACAGAAAAGTGACTGAATTATTGCGCGATGTAACAAAAGCCGAGATTGGCGTCCGTTCACCGGTATTGGCGCCCGTTGACCGGTGCGGGCAATAAAAAACCGCGGCAGTGTCACTGGCGCGGTTTTTTTAAAACGGCTGATGCTCAGCTGTCGTAGCTGCCGTTGTGATAAATCTCCTGCACGTCTTCCAGGTCGTTCATCAGGCCAACAAAGCGCTCGAAGGCTTCCACATCGTCCGCGGCAATTTCATGCTCAGCGTGTGGGATGTAGGTGATTTCCTGCATCTCGAAGTCAATGTTTTCATCCATCTCCGCCAGCGCGGTTTTGGTTTTGAAGAACTCGGTAGGTGGCACCTGAACGGTGATCATGCCGTCTTCACATTCCAGTTCACCGACGTCAACGTCGGCCATCATCAGCGCTTCCAGTACACCTTCTTCGTCTTCTCCGGGGAAAACAAACAAGGCGCAGTGTTCAAAGCTGTGGCTGACCGAACCCTGAGTGCCCAGTTTGGCTTTGCACTTCGAGAAAATACCGCGGATCTCACCAAAGGTACGGTTTGGGTTGTCGGTTAAGGCGCTGATCAGCACCATCGCGCCACCGGGTGCCAGGCCTTCGTAAAGAGCCGGCTGGAAGTCCTCACCGGTGCCGCCTTCGGCTTTGGCGATGGCTTTATCAATCACATGGCTTGGCACCTGATCTTTCTTGGCGCGGTCAATCAGGGAGCGCAGCCCCAGGTTACCGGAAGGGTCGGTGCCGCCGGCTTTTGCCGTCATATAGATTTCGCGGCCGTATTTGGAATAGACCTTGGTTTTTGCCGCGGCCGTTTTGGCCATGGATTCTTTACGGTTCTGATACGCTCTGCCCATGGGAATTCGCTTATCCGGTTGTTCTGTAAAAAGGAATGGTTGAAAAAATCAGCGCCGATTGTAGCGCGAGTCTGCGCCGGGGGCGAGTTTGTGGCGAGCTCGGTACGGTGTAAGGGGTGTTGTACAGCAGGCATTAGTCTTGTTGAGAAAGCTATCACAAAAATATGACGGCAGCCTTCCCCCCGCGATTGAGTGCCGTAAAATAGGATGATTATCAATTGCAAAAGGACTGCGGCGTGCGTCTTCTAACTGTTTTACCTCTGACTCTTGTATTAGCGGCCTGCGGCGGAGGGTCCGGCGGTGGCAGCGGCTCTGGCGGCGACGATTCGCTGGGCGGTGGCGGCAACCCGGGTGGTGGCTCTGGCAGCAAACGCGATTGCAGCGTTGATCAGTGGCGCGGTTATAGCTTCCCGATGCCGGAATATCCGGGTTATTCATTAACAGAACCGGTGGTGACCGCACCGGACCCGGAATTCCGCTTTAACACTGTCAGGGAAGCACTGATTGACGTCGTCGATGCGATCGATGATGGCCGGGATCACCAGGGGCCGAGCTGGAGCACAACCAGCAACGGGCTGACCAGCACCATCAACTACAGCAATGACAATGGCATCGAAAGCTGGACGCTGACACTGGATGGTGGCCCGGGTTATGA
>Ga0255776_10008283_pt1 | contig 10290 bp, 8 predicted proteins | sample 071ome_19_FD_179974 | JGI IMG/M metagenome (GOLD analysis project Ga0255776, IMG submission 179974) | Coastal salt marsh microbial communities from the Groves Creek Marsh, Skidaway Island, Georgia - 071413AT metaG (version 2) | ecosystem: Environmental > Aquatic > Marine > Intertidal zone > Salt...
CAAAAAAGCGGCGCTCGCTTTTGACTTTTGCATGACCCAAGACCAACAAGGGCGCTACACCCGCAGCTACTCCGTACGGGCAGCCAACGTGATTTATGTGATGCGCCACCTAGGGTTGGATCGTTTACGCGATAAAAGCGAAGCTCAGCAAGTTATGTTAACACCGGAGTCGGCGGAGGCGATTGAGCCTTACTGGCGTTGACCCTCCGTAAGCGTTGACGCGTTGAGAATACGTAAATATCGTATCCATAAGGATACGTTCTTGCTAAGGTGAAATGACTCAAGGATGAGAAATGAAGAAACACCTAACCCCCTGCGGGAGAGGACTGATGAATACTTATCACATTACGTTGACGTTGCACGGTGAGCTTACTGAATCAGAGGCTCTGGAAGATCGTCTATATGAAACAGGGTGTGACGACGCCACCCTTTGTTTCAATGGCCGAACGGCGTACCTAGAGTTTGACCGTGAAGCCGCGAGCGCGTGCGACGCCGTAGCTACCGCCATCGCGAATGTAGAAGCCGCTGGGTGTCAGGTTGCGCACTCCGAGCAGAGTGGGTTTGTCACACTGGCATCTGTGGCCTATCTCAGTCAGTTGCCGATCAAAACGCTGCGCGCTTGGGCAAACGGCCAGCGTGGTAAAAAGTTAGAGTCGAGCTTTCCGGCACCGCACTTTGGTATCAGCAGTGGCTCCGCTGTGTACTATTGGCCTGAAGTGGCTGCGTGGCTGGTGGAGAACGGAAAGCTAGAGAGACGATATCTCGAAGTGGCTCAAGCAGTGGCTGAACTTTTTCCGCTGGGAAAGCGAGCAGCTTAAAATCAGAAAAATAGTGATTTCAAAGTGCGCTGACCTGCCGGAAATTCCGACATGTGGGTTTGTACAGTGATTGAGATGTGCGCTCGTGATCGGTTGAATAGATCAGGCAGGACGTAGGCAGCGGTTGATACAACCAAGGCAACGAGGGAAGCCGAAAGGCCGAACACAAGGAATGATCGAAGGAATGACGGCCAGGGATGGCGATAACACAGGATAGTGAGCAGACGATAATGGAAGACCTTTCTCCATCAGACTTGAAAACGATACTGCACTCTAAGAGAGCAAATCTCTACTACCTCCAATACTGTCGAGTGTTGGTGAAAGGCGGAAGAGTGGAGTATGTCACCGAGGAAGGCAAAGAGTCTCTGTATTGGAACATTCCCATTGCCAATACCACGGTAATTCTTTTGGGGACAGGTACATCCATTACACAATCCGCCGTACGTGAGTTAGCCAAAGCGGGTGTTCTGATTGGTTTCAGTGGCGGGGGCGGAAGTCCATTGTTCGCTTCAAATGAAGTCAGTTGCGATGTTGAGTGGCTTACATCACAAAGCGAATATCGCCCAACCGAATATTTGCAGCTTTGGTGCTCTTTTTGGTTCGACGAAAGTAAACGTCTAGAAGCAGCCATCCGCTTTCAAGAAATACGCTTGAGATACCTTCAGGCAAGTTGGGAAAAATATTCGAAGAGACGGGATGTTGATTTTGGAATCAACCCGGAAGAACTCGAAGGCATAGTTAACCAATTCAATCTGAAGCTATGTGACGCAGGCAGCGTAAACCATGTTCTGACAACAGAAGCGAGCATGACCAAGCTTTTGTACAAAATGGTTACGCGGGCCACGGAATACGGTGACTTTGTACGAGCGAAGCAAGGTGGTGGAGCCGACGTAGCGAATCGTTATCTCGACCATGGGAATTACTTAGCTTATGGGCTGGCAGCGACTGCTTGTTGGGTGCTTGGATTACCCCATGGCCTCGCCGTCTTACATGGAAAGACGCGTCGCGGTGGGCTGGTGTTTGATGTTGCTGACCTGATTAAAGATGCCATGGTCATGCCAACCGCTTTCGTGGCAGCCATGGCGGGGGACTCCGAGCAGGAATTCCGTCAACGCCTGATTACCGTGTTTCAAACAGAGGGGGCGCTCGATCTCATGATTGATGCGATAAAGGATGTTGCGGTATCTGTAGGTGAACCATCGTGATTGTACTGCTGGTTTCTCAATGCAATAAAAGTGCTTTGCCAGAAACGCGCCGGATCTTAGATCAATTTGCCGAACGTGCAGGAGACCGAACCTGGACGTGCACCATCACTCAGGAAGGTCTAAACACTTTACGAAAAATGCTGCGAAAAACGGCCCGACGTAACACCGCTGTTTCATGTCGTCGTTTTCGAGGCACCCAACGTATCGAGCTGGAATGGATTGTTGGTAATCGAAAGAAGTTTAATAGTGATGGAACAGTTCCTACCAATACGACCGGGCGAAATATTCTGAGATCAGCCAGTGAGGATAACTGGCACACCGCCGAAGTAATTGCCGTAGCGGCAGGGGTCGCAGGCTTATTTCATGATTTTGGTAAAGCCAATCAACTATTCCAGAAAAAGTTAACGTCAAATGCGAAAACAGCCGAACCATTGCGTCATGAGTGGCTATCTTTATTGCTGTTTGTTGCCTTCGTTGATAAGCGTAACGATCAAGAGTGGTTGACGCACCTCCGAACTATAAAAACGAGTGATGACCCTGAGATACTTAAACGATTTCGCGAGCACTACGGTAGCGAGGCTGATTCTAAGCGTAACCCAGTGCGAGATTTGCCACCTTTCGCAAAGTTAGTCGGATGGCTGATTGTAAGTCATCATCGCTTGCCAATTTACCCTAGTCGACAAGAGGGCGGTGCCAAGCTTAATCGGCTGACATTTGAGGGCAATGAGTGGGGCGCCAACTGGAATTCGCCACAGTCGTCATCGAGTGACTGGAAAGCTTCTGATTGGAAAGCCGTATTCAACTTTAAACATGGCACACCGATATCCAGTGGTACGTGGTGCAAACAAGCGAAATTGATAGCAAAGCGTACGCTACGTTTACCACAATTATCGAAAACAGACTGGTTGGAGAATGATAACTTTACCAGTCATATCGCTCGTTTGTCGTTGATTCTGGCCGATCACGTATATTCCGCTCAGGACGCAAATTCTGAATATCAAGACGGAAGCTATCAGGTATTTGCAAATACAGACCGTAAAACCGAGAAACCAAAGCAGCGTCTTGATGAGCATAATCTAGCAGTCGGCTGCAGTGCTTACCTCTTTGCCAGTAGATTACCTCTACTGAGATCAGAATTACCTGGGCTCGATGAGCCCAAGGTAATTCGAAAGCGTTCAACCAATCCGGCTTATAAGTGGCAAGATAAAGCGTACGATGTTGCCGTCAGTATGTCTCAGACCAGTCAAGATAACGGCTTCTTTGGTATCAATATGGCATCAACGGGTAAAGGTAAAACTTATGCCAACGTTCGAATTATATATGGCCTGAACAACGCCGATAAAGAAGGGTGTCGATTTACCATTGCTCTCGGCCTACGCACATTAACCTTGCAAACAGGCAATGCATTACGCGAACGTTTGAACCTCGGTGACGATCAATTAGCGGTGATGATTGGCTCACAAGCAGTGAAAGACTTGAATGACTTTAATTTACAGCGTCAGGTCAATAATGGCCCGGAAGAAGATCAGGCCCCCGTTTTTGGGAGTGAGTCATCAGAAGACTTACTCGATGATACTCATGCTATCCATTACGACGGCACCTTAGTCGATGGCGTATTACGCCGCTGGTTGAAAACACCAAATCACGGAAAACCCAATAAGGCCCTTCAGTTACTCAGTGCCCCCGCCGTGGTCGCAACCATTGATCATCTCATGCCGGCATGTGAGTCACTTCGTGGTGGGAAGCACATAGGGCCAATGTTACGTTTGCTTACATCTGACTTAATTCTTGATGAACCAGACGATTTCAGCCCTCAGGACTTACCTGCCCTTGCACGTTTGGTGAACTGGTGCGGTTTGCTTGGTGGACGGGTTATATTTTCATCAGCAACTATGCCACCGGCACTTATCACTGGGTTGTTTGGTGCATATAGAGCGGGGCGCGCCGAATATAACAGAGCCTATGGCAGGGTGACTGAGTTAACCACCGTTCCATGCGGTTGGTTCGATGAGTTTGGTTCACAAAGTGACTTTGCCGCCGATGTGGAAGATTTTACAGCTAAGAACAAAGACTTCATGGATAAGCGGGTTGCTCTCCTTGAAAAGCAGCACACAGACGATAAAGCGATTAGAAAGGCCCGCCTAATTTCAGTGCCAAGTAATGCATTTACTCCGGACGAAGTACATGACGAGCTGGCCGGGTTATATATCAGCGAAGCACACAAGCTCCATCTGCAGCACAGCTCAAACGACCCAACAACAGGTAAGCAGGTTAGCGTAGGCCTCATAAGAATGGCGAACATTGAGCCATTGGTCGCTGTCGCGCAGAAGATGATCAGTGGCAATATCCCGGAAGATACTCGCATTCATCTGTGTGTCTATCACAGCCAACACCCGATGATTGTACGCTCGGAAATCGAAGCAACGCTGGACGCTGTACTGAGTCGACATGATGAGAATGCGATATGGCAGCATCCTAGCATTCGTGATGCATTGGATTCTCACCCAGAGAAACACCACCTGTTCATTGTTTTCGGTTCACCCGTCACAGAGGTCGGCCGTGACCACGACTATGACTGGGCAATAGCCGAGCCAAGCTCTATGCGTTCACTGATTCAGTTGGCTGGCCGTATTCAGAGACACCGTCATAAAGTGCCCGCTACCCACAACATGGTAATACTCGATACGAATGTCAGAGGCATGACCAAGCATGGGGATAAGAAGGCGGAGAGAGATCTTGTGTTTACCCGGCCAGGATTCGAAGCATTTACTTCCAACGATAGTCAGGGAAAAGGCCCTTTGTTGTTGAGTTCTGATTCGCTGTCATTATTACTACAAGAGTCTGATTACAAGTACATCAGCTCTATTCCACGGATTGCAGTGAAAGGTAGAAGCCTCGAGGGAAACTCTCTCGTAGATATCGAGCATCTGCATACGCACTTCGCGCTAACTCATCATTCGAAATACCAATTAAGAGGCACTATCTCAGCAGATCATTGGTGGAATACTGAGCAGCGCCATACCTGGCACGGTGAAATTCAGCGGCTGACACGTTTTCGTCAGTCGACGCCTAATGAACTGTTTACCTTTTATCTCGAAGACGAACTAGATGATCTCACATTCATCCGGTTTAGTGATGGCGAGTGGGATATGCGACCGCAGAATGAAATGGTCGATGTGCTATCTGATGAATCATTGGATGTTAGTAAACAAGTTTCGGCTTGGGGGGTAGTGGATATAACGTCGCTCTACCTGACGATTTCCGACGAGCTGGAGAGGGAGTTAGGTATGGTGAGTAAGCAGTTTGGGCAAATATCAGTGCGAAAGCACAGTGGCAGTGGGAAGTATAAGTACCATCCATGGTTGGGGTTTTCTTTTGGCGGCTAAAACGAAGAACCCCCAGTTGCTGCCTGTGCGGCAGAATAGGATTGCTAGAAATGTATAGCTTTAATACTTATTTCTTAGCTGCCTGTGCGGCAAGTGCTTGAAACTACAGAGAAAGCTAACGCTTGGCAAACTAATTAAGGGGGACGTCCTTCGAGGATGCCGAATCTTCGATGCCCCAAAGTAGTTGCATGTTCTGATGATTATGAACCTCCTGATGGCTTTCCAGCGATATGTTGATGGTGGGTGATTCAGTCCATGGGAGCACTAGTACTAGCAGCCACCAAGGTTGTTGATTGCTGGGTGGTTTTTGTTTGTTCGTTGAGCGTTTACTTCTCATTAGAGTTCCTTGTGTTAGCCGTTGCGTAACAAAGTATTTCCTGTTAGCGTTCGTGTCAAACATTTATTTAAAGTTTTAATACTTAGGTGAGGTTTTCATGGAAGGGCCAGTTTTAGATTACATCGCTAAGCGGTGTGAGGATCGATTGGAGAAAGTCGAAAAAGAGGCAGCGAAACAGCGTTCTGGGTTAGCAACCTCTGAGGAGGTCGCCGGTTTCGATGCCAAGCATGCCGAAGTATTGATCGCGGAGAAGGCAAAGTATCTACCCAAGAACTGGCTAAGTGATGCAGCGAAGCGTGCGAAGCAGATCAGTCTGGTCAGTCATGCAGCTAAGTTCACTCACAGCGATGCGAAAGGCAGTAGCTTACTGGTCGAGGCGGTAAGCTCGGGTTCGTACCAGTGCCTTTCAACCTCAGCATTAAATGAAATCCACATGGACGTAGTTGGCAACGCGGCCACACTGGATGTCGCCAATATGCTTTTGCTGGAATGGGAAGGTAAGCGAATACTGGACTATGTCGCAGCCAATGATACGTCACCGTTCAAGTCGTATGCGGAGAATGAAGATCAACTATCAGAATGGATGCATGGGTTCTCAGAGGCCTTAAAGCTCTCCGAGCCTTCCTCGCATGTATTGGCAAAACAGGTGTACTTCCCGGTTGCCGAGGATGATTACCATATCCTCAGCCCTCTAGCATCAAGCTCCATGAGCCATTCCCTGTACCGAAAAGTACAAGATTCCAGATTTGGCGACGTGGTGAAAGCGCGACGCGATGCGAAAAAAGCCAAACGTTTTGCACCGGGCATTGTTCAGGATATCCCTGATCTGGCAATTCAGACATTTGGTGGAACAAAGCCACAGAATATCTCGCTCCTCAACAGTCAGCGCCGTGGGCGTACCTATCTGTTGAACGCTGAGCCTCCAACCTGGGTTGGCAAGCTGCAGCCTCCTCAGTCTGAATCACATTTCTGGTTCGGATTTATTCGTAAAGCCCGACCGATAGTGATTGATTTAAGAAACTTCGTACTTACTTCCAAGCATCGCGAGTCAACGATGGAAGTACGGGCTCAGCGTCAGCGCCTCATCCAGAACCTCGTAGATGAACTGCTCCAGTATGCTGCTGGCTTTTGGCAGTTACCCGAAGGCTGGAGTAATCAAGATTGCGGGTTGCCTGAATACCTTCAGGCGTGGCTTGATGTTGGTAATGTTGATGGAAGAAAGGCAGTCCAGAGCGATAAAGATGCTTGGATTAAGGCTATTGGCGATGGTTTCTCAGAGTGTGTGCGTAAAGAACTGGAGTACAAGAAAATAACGCTCTCTGACAGCGAGTTAAAGTATTTCCGAAAACAGATAAAAGACGAGTCCGTCAGGATGACAAACGAACTGGAGGTGATGCTATGAGCCAGTACCTTCTGCTTAAAGGCGTTGAAGTGCAAAACGCGAACGCGATTTCAGGGATGACCTGGGGATTTCCGTCTCCCACCCATTTTTTGGGCTTTGCTCATGCGTTGTCGCGTAAGTTGAAAGTTGAAACGTCAGAAACTATCAGCCTTGGTGGCGTGGCGATTGTTTGTCATTCCCATGAGGTTCAGGCTCAAAAGCCTGGTGGTTATGAGAGTGTGTTCTCTCTTACTCGTAACCCCCTGACCAAAGATGGAAAAACGGCCCCCTTCAATGAAGAAGGACGTATGCACATGACGGTCAGCCTGATTATTGAGGTCAATGGCGAAGCCGGTGATATTAATCTCGATCACACGATAGAAGAGAACAGAACCTTCATTATCAATCGTGTAAAGGAACTAGCGCTAAGGCAGAGACTGGCTGGTGGTGTGATTACTTCAATCAAAAACATTTCCTGGGTTGACACTGTCAATTTCGATCGTAAAAAGCTTCGTCGCATGATGTTACGGCTCTTGCCTGGGTTTGTACTGCAAGATCGAACGGATAGCTTGATAGAGCATCACGAATCACTGACAAGCACAGAGCTGTCGCGAGACATGCTTGATAGTTTGCTGGACTTTATATCGTTTCAGTCTGTCGCTGTTCCAGATAACGACACGGAGGATGGCAGCACACTGGAGGAGGGTGATAAATGCGAATGGTCGTTGTTGCCTAAGCCTCAGAAAGGGTGGTTCGTTCCGGTTAGCATCGGCTACAAGGCGATCTCGGAAGTCTATGATCCGGGCACTGTGAAAAACGCACGTGATAACGAAACGCCATTCTGTTTTGTCGAAAGTGCCTATGGCTTAGGACAGTGGATGAGCCCGCACCGGGTTGAAGATTTGAAAGACATTATCTGGTCTTACTCTGTAGAGGATGACCTGTACTTATGCCGGGCTGGTCGAAAAGGCTACCCTGCAACACTTGAAGATTCTGAAGAATTTGTAATTTAACAAGGAGAGAAACCATGGCAGCAAATAAGTTAAAAACAGCATCGGTACTTGCGTTTGAACGTAAACATGCCAATTCAGATGGATTTATGTATTCGGGATCGTGGGCGAACCGTGAAAGCCCTGAATCATGGGAGCCTGTTAGTGTTGAAACGAAAGATGTACGGGGCACGATTTCTAATCGTACGAAGTCAGCCATCGCAAACGATCCACTAAAATTAGATGCAGAGATTCAGAAAGCCAACCTACAGCGTGTAGATACCGCTGCGCTACCTTTGAATCACGATACTCTGAAGCTCACATTCACGTTACGTGTCCTTGGCGGATTATCGACACCGTCGGCGTGTAATAGCAAAGAATATCAAGAAGCATTGAGTGCGGTCATTGAAGACTATGCTGCTCGCGAAGGGTTTACTGAACTAGCCAGTCGTTATGCGGAGAACCTAGCGAATGGGCGGTTCTTGTGGCGAAACCGTGTGGGTGCGGAAGCAGTTGAAGTTCGTATCAGTCAGTTGGTAGACGACGAAGTAGCGCAATGCTGGGTGTTTGATGGATATAGCTTTAATTTGCGAAAGTTCGGAGAAAATTCAGCGGATCTTCAATCACTGACGGACTTAGTCGCGAAGGGGTTGGCAGGTGATGAGTTCGTACTTTTGAAGATAGAAGCATTTGCTAAATTAGGTGAAGGCCAGGAGGTCTTTCCATCACAAGAGCTGGTATTGGACGGCGGACGTGATTCGACAAAAAGTAAATACCTGTACTCGGTAAGCGGTGTTGCTGCTATGCATTCGCAGAAGATCGGTAATGCACTTCGCTCGATCGATACATGGTATCCAGAAGCGGATACCTACGGTCCTATCGCTGTCGAGCCTTACGGCTCTGTTACCAGTCGAGGTAGCGCCTATCGCCAGCCAAAAGCTAAAGAAGACTTCTATTCGTTGCTGGATGGTTGGGTTTTAAAAGGCAGTGTGCCGAGTATCGGTAACCAGCACTACGTTATGGCAACGCTTATCCGTGGCGGAGTCTTTGGCGAGGCGGGTTGATATGGATAAGTTCATCGATATCACATTGATGCCTGATCCTGAGTTTGAAGCACAGCAGTTACTAAATGCACTGTTCTCAAAGTTGCATCGTGCGATCGGTGAGGCTGCGCCGGGTGAAATCGGCGTCAGCTTCCCCAAAGTAGGTAAGAGACTGGGCGACCAGCTCCGTTTGCATGGTACTCATGATTCCCTGGCTGCTTTGATGGCACTGCCATGGTTGCAAGGGATGCGTGACTATTGCCAAGTAAGCGATTGCAACGATGTGCCGGAGAAAGTGCAGTATCGAACGGTTCGGCGTATACAGGCAAAAAGTGCGCACAATAAGAGAATGCGCTCTATTCGTAAGGGGTGGCTAACAGAAGACGAAGCTTATCAGCGCATACCTGATGATCAGCAGAAGTCACTGAAGTTACCCTTCATTCAGATGCGAAGTCTCTCAAATGGTAACCCTATGCGGGTGTACATCGAACATGGAGAACTCAAGGATGAGCCTGTCGCTGGAGAGTTCAATGCATACGGGCTCAGTGCACAAACGACCATCCCATGGTTTTGACCCTAAAATCTCGATGATTTCTAAGCCCTTGTAATAAAAGGGCTTTTTTATATCCCTCAAAAAAGGGTTGTGGCCCTCATAATCCACATCGCTCTTTAAAAATCAGGAACATACGCGTAAGTTATAACTGTTGGCTGCCGCACAGGCAGCTAAGAAATACGCCAAGGAAGACTGGAACACCGCCGAAAAGTTGGCTGCCGCACAGGCAGCTAAGAAATATAGGTAAGTTTATACACGTAGGAACACGGCGTTGGCTGCCGCACAGGCAGCTAAGAAACATGCCCCGCAAGCTGAGGCAGCGGGAGGATAGTTGGCTGCCGCACAGGCAGCTAAGAAAAGCATAAAATAACGCCACTCTTCGTGGTTTACGTTGGCTGCCGCACAGGCAGCTAAGAAAGCCGCCGTGACGGATCGTGTGGCCACCGGCGCGTTGGCTGCCGCACAGGCAGCTAAGAAATGAAAGAAGCCGTACAGGCACTTTTCAAGCGGGTTGGCTGCCGCACAGGCAGCTAAGAAAAGCCAGCGGGGGCGCCAAAATCGCCGCTGTTAGTTGGCTG
>Ga0255776_10008289_pt1 | contig 10286 bp, 8 predicted proteins | sample 071ome_19_FD_179974 | JGI IMG/M metagenome (GOLD analysis project Ga0255776, IMG submission 179974) | Coastal salt marsh microbial communities from the Groves Creek Marsh, Skidaway Island, Georgia - 071413AT metaG (version 2) | ecosystem: Environmental > Aquatic > Marine > Intertidal zone > Salt...
ACGAACATCTCGACAAAGTCAGAACCCGAAATCGAGAAGAAAGGCACCTTGGCTTCACCGGCAATCGCCTTGGCCAAGAGGGTCTTACCGGTACCCGGCTGACCGACCATCAGTACGCCGCGCGGAATGCGACCGCCCAGCTTTTGGAAGCGGCTCGGGTCTCGCAGGAACTCGACCAGCTCCTGCACGTCCTCTTTGGCTTCCTCCACGCCCGCCACGTCCGCGAACGTGGTGGTGATTTGATCTTCACCGAGCAGCTTGGCTTTGCTTTTACCAAAGCTCATGGGCCCCCCACGTCCACCGGCGCCGCCTTGCATTTGGCGCATGAAGAACATGAAGACCGCAATGATCAACAGAATCGGGAAGCTCGCTATCAGTAGCTGCGTCCATACCGATTGTTGCTCGGGCTGCTTGCCCTCAACGGTGACGTTGTGCGACAGCAAGTCATCCATCAACTTGGGGTCTTCAACCATCGGTCTGATGGTTTCAAAGCTACTGCCGTCCTTACGCTGGGCAGTAATCGTGAGTCCGTCGACCAACACCTTCGACAGACGATCGGTTTGAACCTCGCGGATGAACTCGGAATAGCCCACCTGCTCCGTGGCGGTCCGGAGGTTGAAGTTATTAAATACCGAGAGCAACACCGCGGCTATCAGAAGCCACAGCAACAGATTCTTGGCCATATTGTTCACAACAAGTCCTCTCGGTTAGGAGCGGGCGCGACGAACGCGGCCGCACAGTATAGCGCTTAGACGAAGCCACTGAACCCATGAGCGCCCCTCGCCTACCACTTCATATGAGGGGGTGTGGCGGTATTTCAAGTCGACTGGCCTCAAAATGAGCGAAAATGCACTTAAATGGCCGCGAATTGCGCGTATCGAGCGGGAAAAGTGCCTCATGACCCCTTAAAGCCTGTCGCGACGACATAGACTTCCCTTGATCTTGGCCTCGACGCCTCTGGCTTGCGAGTGATTACGCGCTCAAAGCGGGCACGGATCTCAGCAAACCACGCGTCAAATCCTTCCCCTTGAAACACCTTGGTAACAAAGGCACCCTCGCGCGCCAACGCTCGACACGCCAGCTCAGTTGCTAGCTCAACCAGGTACATAGCCTTGGGTTGATCCACCGCAGTCAGGCCACTCATATTGGGCGCCATGTCAGACAACACCACATCCAGAGGACGGCCATCCAACGCGGCCAGCACCGCGTCGTAAGTCTCCTGCTCAGTGAAATCGCCCTTGATAAAAGTCACGTCAGGCAGGGCATCCATTGGCAGGATATCGCTGGCAATGACTCTCCCGTGGTCGCCGACAATGCCCGCAGCCACCTGGGACCAGCCACCCGGGGCCGAGCCCAGATCCAGCACCGACATGCCGCGACGCATGAATTTGTCCTTGTCATTCAGCTCAATGAGCTTATATACGGCGCGGGAGCGATACCCCTCGCGCTGCGCCCGCTGCACGTAAATATCGTCGTGATGCTCTTTGAGCCAGGCGCGGCTTGATGACTTCTTCTTACCCACAATCACTCCCTGCGTCTCTACACCGGTAACCACAAGGCGTTACACTACGGCGCGGCGACAGTGTAACGCGCCACCGCCTTTTCCACGTATGAGCCAGACTATGACCACACCCACCAGTAAAGAGCTCAGGCAACTGCGCGCGATGGCGCATGCCCTGCGTCCCATCGTCACGGTCGCGGGCAAAGGTTTATCGCCTTCGGTGGTGGAGGAGCTGGATCGCGCACTGAGGGATCACGAACTCATCAAGGTCAAAGTCGCGGTCGGTGATCGGGATCTTCGTGAGCAAACCATTAGCGAACTCTGCGAGCTCAGCGGCGCCACGCTGGTCCAACGCATCGGCAATATCGCCACCCTGATTCGGCACAATCCCAAAGCCGACCCGCGAAAATCCAATTTGCAGCGCCCCGGCTAACGCAGGTCATGGCGGAGTTACTTGAGTTTCCAACGCGCGAGAAACAAGCGTTCCAGTTCCTGAGTGATGAACTGGCGGCGATGCTTCGGCAAAAAGGTGCTGACGACACGCTGGTGGCTTATGCCATCAATACACTCGCCGATGTCTACGGCGAGCTGCTCAGAGAATCGGACTGCCAGTTTGAAGTCCGCTTGCCCGCTCGGATGAGCGAAGAAGAAGCGCAACATCTCCAACAGGACATCGCGGCAGGCATCGACCAGCTGCGCAGTGAACAGCATGACCTGACGCTGAAATTGGCTGCGCGCCTGGTTCTCACTGAGCTACGCCTCTTCCAGCACGAGCGCACTGACTAACGTCTCAGGCGCCCCCTGCCAACTGAAAGGTCACCCACGCCGAAACCCAGGCGAGTGCGAGATAGGTCAATACCATCCGACCCGCAAGGCTCCAGGAACGTGACTCACGCGCGAGGATGGCGACGGTAGAGACACACTGCAAGGCGATCGCAAAGAAAACCAGCAGCGCAAGACCGGAACCGATCGGTAGCGCGCTCGCCTGAATTTGCTCCACCAGCGGCAGGATATTGTCCTCGGCACCCTCGATACCCATGATGGTACCCAGCGTGCCGACAAAGACTTCCCGCGCGAGAAACGAACTGACAATCGCCACGCCGTAGCGCCAATCCAGACCGAGCGGAGTGAATAGCGGCTCGATCCACTGACCCATCGTGCCCAGCCAGGATGCGCCCAGATCCGCCCCCTGATTCGGGAAGTAACCCAGCACCCACACCACCATCGTGACACTCAGGATCACGACGCCCGCCTTAGTGACAAAATGTTTGGCGCGCTGCACGGATTTTCGCGCGATGGGGATCAGCGCGGGCAAACGATAAGCGGGCAGCTCCATCATGAAGGGCGTTTGCTCCTCGATCGCGGTAAAGCGATTCACGAGGCCCGCGATCAATAACCCCGACATCATCCCAAAGCTGTAAATAGCGAACAGCGTCAGCCCCTGCCAGCCGATTAATCCGCCCAGTAGCGTCTCGCGCGGAATAAAAATCGCGATCAACAGGGTGTAGACGGGCAGCCGCGCCGAGCAAGGCATCAGCGGAATGGCGAGATAAGTGAGTAACCGCGCGCGCGGCGACTCGATGGAACGCGCCGCGTAAATGGCGGGGATGGCGCAGGCGACGCCCGACAACATCGGGATAAAGCTTTTCCCGCTAAGGCCAAAAAAACGCAGCGGCTTGTGACAAATCAGCGCGGCGCGAGCGAGATAACCCGAGTCCTCCAACAACCCGATGACAAACGTCAGCACAAAAATCTGCGGCACGAACACCAGGAAGGCGCCGATACCGCTGAACACCGCATCGGCAACGAAATCGCGGAGGATGCCCTCGCCCAGAAACGGCAACACCCAACCCCCGAGTCCGGCCACCCCTGCCTCAACGGCATCCATCGCCGGCGCCGACCACGTGAAAATCGACTGAAACAGCACCAGCATAATCGCGCTGAAGGCGAGACCGCCGGTCAGGGAACCCAGAAAAAAACGATCGAGCCGCGACTGCGCCTGCAATAACAGGTCCGAAGGCGCACCGAAACGCTCGGCCAAACGATGCGCCTCGGCATACAGCGCCGCATCAGCAGAGGCGTCATCCTGCGCGAGAATGTCATCGGCGCTGTCTGGCACCGACGGCACGGCCTCAACATCCGATCGGGGCAGCTCCGCCATTACCTGATCGAGACCCTCCCCGGTGCGAGCGGAGACTACCCTGACGGGGACACCCAATGCGGTGGCCAGCCCGTTCGCGTCGATCCTAAGCCCATGACGCTTGAGGATATCGCCCATATTCGCCAGCACCGTCACCGGCCTACCCAGACGCTGACAAGCCTTAATGACCTGCAAACAAAAGAACAGACTCTTTTCCAACCGCGTGGCATCGACCACGCAGAACACGTGTTCGACCTCGGGGTCGGCCAGCGAGCCCGCGAAGTGCGATACCGCGACGCGCTCCTCTTCCGAAATTGGCCTGAGTGAATAGGTGCCTGGGAAATCGACCAAATCATGAGTCGGCAGCCCGGTCAGGCGCCCGACCGAGAGATCGACTGTGATGCCGGGATAATTGGCGACCCGCTGGTTTAGGCCGGTCAAGCGATTGAATAACGCGGTCTTACCCGAGTTGGGGGTGCCCACCAGAAGAACACTAGGCACCGCTCGGCACCTCGGCTGTCTTCACCAGCACCAGCGCTGCAAGCTCACGGTCTAGCGAATAGGTCGCGTTACTGACTCGATACACGCGGGGCGCACCAAAACCGGGCTGGTGCTGGCAGGAAATGCGCTCACCCAAATGAAAGCCGTATTCCTGAAGGCGCCCGCGGTAACGATCCGCGAGCTCGGGCGCAAAACCGACCAGCACGCCGCTGGCATGCAATGGCAAATCCCACAGCGATAGCATGTCAGGATCAGTGGACAAGAGCGGGCTCCCGCGGCAAAACGCGGATCATACGACCAATGAGAATGATTTTCAGTAAGTCTGGGCGGGGTTACAGGTGGGCCACGGAGTCGATTTCATAAACGATGTCGCCGCCGGGCGCATTTACCGTCACCTCATCGCCTTCCATTTTCCCCACCAGCGCGCGCGCAATGGGGGAGTTGACCGAGATCAGGTTGGCCTTGGCGTCCGACTCGTCTTCGCCGACGATGCGGTAAGTGACGGTTCTGTCGTCACTGACATCAATCAGCGTGACGGTGGCGCCGAAGATCACTTTGCCCGAAGCGGGGATCGTCGTGATGTCGATGACCTGTGCATGGGACAGCTTGTGTTCGAGCTCCTTGATGCGACCCTCGGCAAAGCTCTGTTGCTCGCGCGCAGCGTGGTACTCGGCGTTCTCTTTCAGATCACCGTGCTCGCGCGCCTCGGCGATCGCCTGCGTGATGCGGGGCCGATCGACTTTTTTCAGCCGCTCCAGCTCCTCGCGCAATGCTTTTTCGCCCTGAACGGTCATCGGTACACGATTCATGCGCCAATACTCTCATGTAAATCCTGAAGTCGACGAACAGTAATGTCAGTCTCTTGCTCCAAGGCCATGCATACCGCCTCGGCTGCCGCGAGGGTCGTGGTGTAAAACACATGGTGCTGCTCTGCACTGGCCCTGATCGAAGCAGAATCGATGATAGCCCGTCGGCCTTCAGTCGTATTAATGATGATTGCCGCCTCGTCGTTTTTAATCAAATCGACAATATGCGGCCGCCCCTCGGCAACCTTATTGACCCGACGCACCGTCAGCCCCGCGTTCTCCAGCGCGGTGGCTGTGCCTCCGGTCGCGGCGAGGGTAAAACCGCGTGCAACAAGCCGCCGCGCAACATCGACAGCGGCGGCCTTATCGGCGTCTCGAACACTGATGAGACACAGCCCTGAAGTAGGCGGTTCATCACCGGCGCCGAGCTGTGCGCGCGCAAATGCCGCGGCGAACGTTTCCCCCGTTCCCATCACTTCACCCGTGGACTTCATTTCCGGGCCCAGAATGGGATCGGTACCCGGGAACTTATTGAACGGCAGCACCGCCTCTTTCACGCTGTAGTACGGCGGCACCACCTCGCGGGTAATGCCCTGACTCTCAAGGCTTTGTCCGGCCATACATCGCGCCGCGACCTTGGCCAGGGAGACGCCTACCGCCTTTGACACAAACGGAACGGTTCGCGATGCACGCGGGTTCACTTCGATAACAAAGATCTCGTCATCTTGCCACGCTAACTGCACGTTCATCAGGCCACAAACACCCAACTCCAGTGCCATCTTGCGCACCACGTCTCGCATCGCTTCCTGCACCTCGGCAGGCAAACTATAAGGCGGCAGCGAGCAGGCCGAGTCGCCCGAGTGGATCCCCGCCTGTTCGATATGCTGCATGATCGCGCCAATGACCACTTGCTTGCCATCACTCACCGCGTCGATATCGACTTCGATCGCTGCACTCAGGAATCGATCCAGCAGCACCGGGGAGTCATCAGATACCCGCACCGCGTCGTTCATATAGCGCAGCAAATCTTCCTCGCGGTAGACAATTTCCATGGCCCGCCCCCCGAGCACATACGACGGCCTCACCACCAGGGGGTAGCCGATCGTCGCGGCGGCGGCCACGGCCTGCTCTACACTACGCACCGTTGTATTGGCAGGCTGTCGCAAAGCCAGACCCTCGATCATTTGCTGGAATCGCTCGCGATCCTCTGCCCTGTCGATCTGATCAGGGGTCGTGCCGATAATTGGAACCCCGGCGGCCTCCAATGCACGGGCCAGCTTGAGCGGCGTTTGCCCACCGAACTGCACAATCACGCCGGTAGGCTTTTCCAGCGCAACGATCTCGAGCACGTCCTCCAATGTGACTGGCTCAAAGTACAGCCGGTCCGAGGTGTCGTAGTCTGTCGATACCGTCTCGGGGTTGCAGTTGATCATGATGGTTTCGTAACCATCTTCACGCATCGCCAATACGGCATGCACGCAGCAGTAGTCGAATTCGATGCCCTGCCCAATCCGGTTCGGGCCGCCGCCTAATACGAGAATCTTTTTCTTGTCACTGGGGCCTGCCTCGCACTCCTCCTCGTAGGTTGAGTACATATAAGCCGTTGAAGAGGAAAACTCGGCCGCGCAGGTATCCACGCGCTTATAGACGGGCCTGATATTGAGTGACCAGCGATGCGCGCGCACTTCCGCCTCTGATGTCGCCAGCAAATCGGCGATACGGCGGTCCGAAAATCCACGACGCTTGAGCCCGCGCATGGTGTCGTAACCGACATCGGCGAGGCGGATATCCTCCAGCCGCGCTTCCCAGGCCACAATGTCGGCAATCTGTATCAAAAACCAGGGGTCGATACCGGAGTAGCCGTAGATCTCTTCGAGCTCAAATCCGGCACGGAAGGCATCGGCCACGTACCAGATGCGGTCAGCACCGGGGTTGGTCAGTCGATCCACCAGCTCGGAGCGGCTATCCTCATCAGCGACCTGCATATGAGGTTCAAATCCGGCGGATCCCACCTCAAGCCCCCTCAGGGCTTTCTGCAACGATTCCTGAAACGTACGGCCAATTGCCATGACCTCGCCGACCGACTTCATCTGGGTCGTCAGCCGCGGATCCGCCGTCGCGAACTTTTCGAATGCGAACCGAGGAATTTTCGTCACCACGTAATCGAGCGTGGGCTCGAACGAAGCGGGCGTCACGCCGCCGGTGATATCGTTCTCGAGTTCGTCTAGGGTGTAACCCACGGCCAGCTTGGCCGCCACCTTCGCGATCGGAAACCCTGTGGCTTTCGAGGCCAGCGCAGATGATCGCGATACCCGCGGATTCATCTCAATCACGACCATGCGACCGGTATCGGGGCACTGCCCGAACTGGACGTTAGATCCGCCTGTCTCCACGCCAATCTCTCTGAGCACCGCCAGAGAGGCGTCACGCATGATCTGATATTCCTTATCGGTCAGCGTCTGGGCCGGGGCTACGGTGATGGAGTCGCCGGTATGGACGCCCATCGCATCGAAGTTCTCGATCGAGCAAACGATGATGCAGTTGTCGTTTTTGTCACGGACAACCTCCATCTCATATTCTTTCCAGCCAATCAGCGACTCGTCGATCAACAATTCGCTGGTCGGAGACAACTCCAAACCGCGCAGGCAAATCTCTTCAAATTCGTCGCGGTTGTAAGCGATTCCTCCCCCGGAGCCACCCATGGTGAAAGACGGACGAATAATGCAGGGAAAGCCAATCTCCTCATGCACCGCCCACGCCTCTTCCATACTGTGCGCGAGACCTGCCCGCGGCGTCTCCAGACCGATGCGGCGCATCGCAATATCAAATTTCTCGCGATCCTCAGCTTTGTCGATCGCCTCCTGAGTCGCGCCGATCATCTCGACACCAAAGCGCTCCAGGACACCTTCAGCGGCGAGTCGTAACGCACAGTTCAGGGCAGTCTGGCCACCCATCGTCGGCAGGATGGCGTCGGGCCGCTCGCGCTCAATAATGCGCGAAACTGTTTGCCACTCGACGGGCTCGATGTAGGTGGCATCTGCCATCGCCGGGTCCGTCATGATGGTGGCGGGATTCGAGTTCACCAGGATGACCCGGTAACCCTCCTCACGGAGCGCCTTACAGGCCTGAGCACCCGAATAATCAAACTCACAGGCCTGGCCTATCACAATAGGGCCTGCCCCGAGGATCAAAATGCTTTCTATGTCGGCACGGCGCGGCATGGCTTAGTGCCTCTTCTGAACAGCCGCGCTCACGCGTGAGCCTGCTGCATGGCGTTGATAAAAGGCGCGAACAAAGCCGCAGCGTCGTGCGGCCCGGGGCTAGCCTCGGGATGACCCTGGAAGCTGTATGCCGGCACATCGGTGCGGGCAATACCCTGCAAAGTGCCGTCGAAGAGAGATCGATGCGTCACACTCAGGTTGTCGGGCAAGTCCGTCTCCGACACCGTAAAGCCATGGTTCTGGCTCGTCACCATGACAGTGCCATCCGCCAGACACTGTACGGGGTGGTTCGCACCGTGGTGCCCGAACTTCATCTTTTGTGTGCGCGCACCGCTGGCAAGAGCGAGGATTTGATGGCCCAGGCAAATGCCGAAGAGCGGCACCTTGTTGGCCATGGCAGTTCTTGCCAGGGTGATCGCGTAGTCGCAGGGTTCGGGGTCGCCCGGCCCGTTCGACAGAAAAATACCATCGGGTTGATGTGCCATCACTGCTTCATAAGTCGACTGCGCCGGCATCACGGTCACGCGACAGCCCAAATCGACAAGGATTCTTAAAATGTTGTGCTTGACGCCAAAATCGAGCGCGACGACTGAGAAGCGGGGCTCAGCCGCAGCTTGCGCCGCCTTGCCACCGAGACGCCACGAACCCTCCACCCATTGGTACGCTGACGCGGTCGTCACTTCTTTCGCCAGATCCAGACCTTTGAGCCCGGCGAATCCCTTTGCCATCGCAAGCGCCGCAGCTTCGTCTGCATCCGGCCCCGCCATAATGCAGCCACTCTGCGCACCTTTGTCGCGGAGTATGCGGGTCAGTTTCCGGGTGTCGATGTCAGCGATCGCGACGGTGCCCTCTGCGACCAGATAGTCGCTGAGGCTTTGCTCGGAACGAAAATTAGACGCCAACAGCGGCAGGTCGCGGACGACGAGTCCTGCCGCTTGCACAGCAGTGGATTCCTGATCCTCTCGATTGATCCCCGTGTTGCCGATATGCGGGTAAGTCAGGGTGACGATCTGCCGACAATAGGAGGGATCTGTGAGAATTTCCTGATAGCCCGTCATCGCCGTGTTAAATACCACTTCACCCACGGTCGCACCAACGGCACCGATGGATAGCCCGCGAAAAACCGTGCCATCTTCCAAAACGAGGATAGCGCCTTGAGACAAACAGACCTCCCAGTCGTTGTGGCCACACGCGCCAAGCAGGTGCGCGAAGGGGCCGGGCTACATTCACCCTGTGGTCGCAAATTGCAGACTTGAGCGCAAGATGGGGTAGCAAATAACCCCGCGCGGGCTGGCTCTGCAGTCTACGGCAAAGGCTTTTCTGTGTCTAATTTTTGCGCCTCTACACGCCCTTGGATGTCGGTTACACTGCGCGCCCGATGGCCAAAGAATCCGCCCGTGTCGCTGATAAATCGTTATTTCGCAGGTAAAAAAGCTGCTGTCTCCGGCGCTGGCGGCGGCATTGGCCGTGCGCTGGCTATCCAGCTGAACGCGGCAGGCTGCGATCTGTGGTTATGCGATATCGACCCCTCGGCGCTCGCTGAGACCTGCGCACTGCTGGATAGCACGCGTGCATCGGTAAAGACGCAAGTCGTGGATTGCGGCAACCGCGACCAGATCTTCACCTGGGCGGACACTGTCGCTGCTGATACAGAAACGCTCGAGGCCCTTTTTAACAATGCCGGTGTAGGCTACGGCGCACGCTTCGAGGATTCGACCGAGGCAAATTACCACTGGTTGATGGACATCAATTTTTGGGGCGTGGTGCACGCCAGCCGAGCTTTCTTACCGATGCTGATGCGCGCCGACCGCGCACATCTGATCAATATCTCGTCGATCTTCGGCATGGTGGGCATCCCGACGCAGAGCGCCTACAACGCCGCCAAGTTTGCCGTGCGCGGTTTTACGGAATCCCTGCAGGCGGAATATCGACACTCCAGCCTTGCGGTCAGCTGTGTTCACCCCGGCGGCATTCGCACTAACATCGCGCGCGCGGCGCGTACCGACGGTAATTCTAATCACGCTAACGCAGACGCTCGCGATGCGCACTTCCAGAGCCTGGCGCGGACCTCGCCGGAGCAAGCGGCAGAGATTATTCTCAGGGGTACTGCGCGAGCA
>Ga0255776_10008290_pt1 | contig 10286 bp, 9 predicted proteins | sample 071ome_19_FD_179974 | JGI IMG/M metagenome (GOLD analysis project Ga0255776, IMG submission 179974) | Coastal salt marsh microbial communities from the Groves Creek Marsh, Skidaway Island, Georgia - 071413AT metaG (version 2) | ecosystem: Environmental > Aquatic > Marine > Intertidal zone > Salt...
CAGGGTCGGCAGCATGTTCCTTGGCATAGCCTTCCAGCAAGGCGATCGAATACGGCAGATAATTCTGCCCGGAAAAGCTGTTATTGATCTGAACCAGACCGATTTTAACCGCTGTCGCCGTCGCCACTGCGCGCACTCCTCAATAAACACCCGAGCATTCTATTTGCCTAACATAGCTGGGGCAGACTCTGAAATTCAACTCTCTATCTGACAAGAAAACGATCGCCCTCGCGTTTTACGCGATCCCGCCAATAATCAAGCAGGTCCGAAACTGTTTTTTCGAACGGAATCTCCGGTTCCCAGCCCGTATGTTCGGTAAACTTTGTCGTGTCAGGAACCTGCAAATCCGCATCGATCGGCCGCAAACGCTCCGGGTCGATTTCAACGCTGATTTCGTCTTTTTTCGGCGAAAGCGACAAAAGCGTGTCCAGCAGTTCCCGGATAGAGCAGGAATGCGTTCCACCAATGTTGTAATATTCGCCAGGCACCGGGTTTACGGTCACCAGCATGTAGTAGGCCCGCACGGCGTCGCGCACATCGGCGATCGTCCTCAAGGAATCGAGATTGCCCACCTTGACCACCGGCGGAATAAATCCGGCTTCGATCAGGGCGATCTGCTTGGCAAATGTCGATTCGGCGAATACGTCGCCCCGGCGCGGTCCGGTATGGGTGAACATGCGAGTCGTCATGCAGGTCATGCCGAACGCTTCCGCGTAATATCGCCCGATCAAATCGGTTCCAACCTTGGAAATCGCATAGGGCGAGGCAGGATGGAAGGTGCATTCCTCGTTTATCGGCAATTTGTCTTTGGAGACGCGCCCGAAAACCTCAGACGACGCGCAGACATGGACCACCGCGTCGGACTTGTATTCCTTCAGCGCCTCAAGAACACGCGCGGTGCCCTCAATATTCGTATTGTAGGTATCGAGCGGCGCCTCGAAGCTCACCCGGGGAAAGCTCTGCGCCGCGAGATGGAACACATAGTCCGGCTGCGCTTTCTTGACGACATCCTGCATCGACAGGGAGTCGCGCAGATCGCCATAGAGCTGAAATACGCGATCGCCGGCGTTGATCCGCGGAATGAGAGATTCGACATTGTCGAGCGGGCTGCGCCAGCGGCACACGCCGTAAATATCCCAATCCGTATTTTCCAGAAGGAATTCGGCAAGGTGGGAGCCGACCATTCCGGTAATGCCAGTGATCAATGCGCGGGGAGCCGCCATAACGCTTTCCTTCCCCGTCAGGACCGAGACCGGACGAACGAACGAACGGTATCGGCAATATGGTTCCGCGCGCCTTCATCGATCGCCTGATGGTTGCCGAATGAAAATCCACGCTGCATGACTTCGGTAGCGTGGACCATGTCGCCGACCGTCCGGTGTTCGAACAGCTTCATCGCCGGCTGCAAGGCGATATTGCCGCATATGATCGGCCGGGATTCAATATTCGCCGCCGCCAGGGCTTCGCGCAGTTCTGTTACGTTAAAGGATGCGTCCTTGCGCACCTTCATGGGGAAACCGAACCAGGAATGTTCGCCCTTCGGCGTCTGCTCCTGGAACTCAAAACAGTCCTCAAGCTGTCCAAGTTCGCGCCGGAACCAGACCGCGTTCGCCTGCCGCGCCTCGACATAGGAACGCAGCTTGGGAAGTTGTACCGTGCCCATGGCACCCTGGAGTTCTGTCGCCCGCAAATTATAACCGAGATTCACGAACAGAAACCGTTCATCGATTTCCGGATAGCGTTCCAGCCAGGGGGTCTTGTCCTCGACCTCACGCACCCAGCCATGGGCGCGGATAATCCGCATATTCTCCGCATAGCCGGTATCGTCTGTGACGCAAATACCGCCTTCAAGCGTCGTCATGTGGTGCGAATAATAAAAACTGAAAGTGCCGACACGGCCGAACTTGCCAAGCGGCTTGCCGTCATAGGTCGCGCCAAGCGCTTCGCAACAATCCTCAATCAGAACCAGATTGTGCCGATTGCAGATATCGGTGATGGCATCCATATCGCAGGGATTGCCGTAAACCGGAACGATCATGATGCCCCGTGTTTTTGGCCCTACTGCGCGCTCAACCTGTTCGGGGTCGATATTCAGCGTTACTGGATCGATATCGACGATTACCGGCACCAGCCCGGACTGCACCAAAGGCCAGACGGTGGTAGACCATGACAATGCCGGAACGATCACCTCATCGCCGGGCTTCAGGCAATCCTCGGTCTCGGGGTTTGCGAGTGCGGCGACGGCCAGCAAATTGGCAGAGGATCCGGAATTCACCATTACGCCATGAGCGAAACCGTGCGCGTCCGCGAATTCCTTTTCAAACGCCTTGACCTTGGGGCCCATGGTGACACGCGTGGTCAGCATACATTCCAGCGCGGCATTGATTTCGTCCGTGCTGAATGTGGGCTCATGCAGCCTGACGACAGGATTTTCGGGATCAAACCCGTAATCGTGCTGATCCGCGCAATAGGCGGCGACACTGTCCCGAACCGCCGCCAGTAACTCTTCTTTCCGCTCGCTCATAATATGGTCTGCCTAAAATGGCCCCTTGAATTCAGCAATTTCCTGACTTTCCTCATGCGGGGGATCCCAGCTGTCGCCCGCGCCCTTGATCATTTCATTGGCGCGCAGCGCAATCGTCCTTGCATTCGGATAGTAAACATTTTCGAGAGATTTGGTGGTGGGACACGGCGTTTCCAGATAGCCGAACCGGGCCATTTGGACCGATGAGCCTCCGAGCCGTTCGACAAGCCGCGCTATAATCTCGCTGCTGGCACCGCAGGGCAGCCACCCGTTATCCACGACCAGCAACCGGCCCGTCTTTTTGACGGATTTTTCAATCGTCTCCATATCCAGCGGCGCCAGCGAAACGGGATCAATGATTTCCGCTGAAATATCCTGCTCCCGCAGCAAATGGCTCGCGCGCAAACACTCGACCACCATGTGGCTGATGCCGATAATTGTGACGTCGGTTCCCTCCGCAAGAACGCGGGCCTGGCCGAACGGCACTTCATACAAACCGTCGGGAACGATCCCGGAGTGCCGGTAAAGCATCCGGTGTTCCATGAACATCACCGGGTTGTTGTCCCGGATGGCCGCGACCATCGCGCCCTTAGCGTCATAGGGCGTCGTCGGGGCGACAACCTTCAGCCCCGGGACATGCATGAAATAGGAATGAAACGCCTGGCTGTGCTGCGCGCCCTGTCCCCAGCTACGCCCGATAATGCCGCGCACCACCAGCGGCACCGTGTAGTGGCCGGAAAACATATAGGACATCTTGGCCGCCATATTGACCAGCTGGTTCATGCACAGGAGCAGAAAATCCATACGCTGATGCACATGAATGGGCCGCATACCTGCAAGCGCCGCCCCGACGGCGACGCCGGTCATGGCGTCTTCGGACAACGGCGTGTCAAAATTGCGATCTGCGCCGAAATCCTTGTGGAAATCCTTTGTCGTCCCATACATGCCCTTGGGATCGTCAACCCCGAGACCGAAGACAAATACGCTGGGATCGCGTTCCATTTCCTGATGCGCCGCTGCATAAAGGGCGTCGGCATAGGTGATTTCCGAAGATGCGCCCTCACCGGATGACATAATCAAACACCTCCTCATCGGCGGGGAATTCGGATTTCTCGGCAAAATCGATCGCCGCCGCGACTTCCGCCTCTACCTCGGCCTCAATTGCCGACCGTTCATCGTCCGGCAACGCCGCCGCGAATTTAGCGACCTGATCCCGGGCGATCCAGTCATCCAGCTCTTCATCAGACCGGTATCCGATAACCCGGTCTTCGTCCGGACCGACATGATCGCGCCAACGATAGGTCATACATTCAATGAATTGCGGACCGCCACCAGCACGGATCGATGCAACAGCCTGCGCCGTCACATCAAGCGCCTTTTCCGGATCGCCGTCTTCCACTCGAACCGCGGGGAGACCATAGACCGCCGCCCGTTCGCAGATATTCGCCCGCTTCATTCTGTCTTCGATATGCGAATAAATCGCGTAGTTATTGTTTTCACAAACGAACAAAATGGGAAGTTCCTTGAGCGCCGCGAAATTAACACTCTCGTGGAAAACGCCTTCATCCATGGCGCCATCGCCAAAGAACACGGCAACCGCGCGGTCCGACCCCTTCATTTTTAGTGCCAGCGCATATCCGACCGCATTCGGGATGCCGGTAGCGACGATAGCCGATGTCCCCATCATATTTACATCGGGATCAACCAGATGCATTGAGCCCGATTTGCCGCGACCGCAGCCATCCGACTTGCCGTAAAGTTCGGCCATCATCCGGTTCATATCACCGCCTTTGGCGAGATAAAGCGCATGCCCGCGATACGTACCAAACACGACATCGTCCTTTTCCAGCGCTTCGCAAACGCCGACCGCGACGGACTCCTGCCCTATCGATAGATGAACCGGGCTTTTAATTTTGTCAGTGGGATAAAGACGGATGATTTCTTCTTCGACACGCCTGATACGCAGCATGTTGCGGTATATCGTGCCGGTATCGAATTTTCGATTTGCGTTCAACTCGTAGTACTCTCCCGGTAGCGGGCGGCGGGGGCCGAAACCTGAATGCTTTCAAATGAGTTTCGCCGCTGGAACCCGGCTGCGACCAGGCTCTAAACAGCCAATGTGGTTGGAGGATGTTGTTACTCTAATTGGCCATCTCTTGCAAAGGTCAATTAGCACATAGTTTACCCGAATCAGGGGACAAATCCTTTTTTGGCCGAGAATAGCTCGACTAACCGGTTTTTCGGCAGAAAAGCCGCCGCCAAAGTCCGCGCGGCGCCAGCGGACACAAGATCAGGCTGAGGGACAGGTAAAATCCGGCAACAATCGGCGAACCCTGCTTGAAAGCGGCCGCTGCGATTTCATAGTAGAGGCTGGATCGAAACCGCAGATATGAGCCAAGCCCCAGCCGCCGGATACGCTCCCGATGTCTGTCTAACAATTGACCAGAAGCCTGGCGAACGATCGCGGCTTCGGGCCATTTGCCGACATGAATACGTGCCAGAGGTTCCGGAACAGTCAGGACAGGAGAATAGTCAAGGCAACGGAAGAGCCAGTCCCAGTCTTCGAACCGTTTGAACCCAGGGTCAAAGCAGCCCGCGTCGTCAAACAGGCTACGGTCCGCAAGCAGTGTCGCACCGGGACTGAGGTCACAAACAGTCAACAGATCATCGATATTCCTTCGGGCCGCCGGAACGTGCAGCCTGTCGGCATGTCCGCCTTTTGGTCGAACAAAAAAGGCGGAAACACAGGCACGGCATTCGGGTGCCGCTATCAAAAAAGCAACTTGTACATCCAGCTTACAGGGCATCCATTCATCATCAGAATCCAGAAAGGCAACAAGTGCCGCCCGCGCCACCTGAATACCGGTGTTGCGCGCCGCGGCCGCACCACAACACGTTTCGTGTCTGACCATTCTGATGCGGGAATCGTCAATCGACGACACCGCCGCCTTGACCGCGGGGCCCGACCCGTCATCAACGATAATCAATTCGAAATCACTGAATGTCTGCTCCAGAACGCTGCCGATCGCGGTAACAATCTGATCAGGGCGTTCATAGACAGGGATGATAACGCTAACCGCTGGGGTCATTGCGCGTTGCCTCGCGGGGCGTCTCGGCCAATCGTATTTGCCGGTAAAGTTTCATAAATCCGGGTTAATTTTGTTTCTTGTGTGGTAACAGCTTCATGGCCCAATGCAAAAGGCGTCAAGCCTGCTTGATTGCAGTGAGATCATACAATATCAACTCAATTGGAACCCGGACCAATTTTCCTGCCGAAAATCCTCCAAATCCGGCTCATGGCCGCCCGACAAACAGGACAGAATTATTATGGATATCGAAAAACTTTTTTCCGCAGAATGCGCTGAACATCTGAGTGTCGCGAAGGAGACTGTATCGCAGGTGCGAGAGCCTTTCTTGGCGCTATGTGATGAAGCGGTTCCCGCCCTTAAAAACGGCAACAAGATCATGTTTTTCGGCAATGGCGGCAGTGCCGCCGACGCCCAGCACCTCGCCGCGGAGCTGATTGTCCGTTACCGCGTGAACCGGGCGCCTATCGCCGGGATAGCGCTGACCACCGACAGTTCGACACTGACCGCCGGCGCCAATGATTTCGGCTATGAAACCATTTTCGAGAGCCAGTTGCGGGCTATCGGCAAGCCGGGCGACGTCGCCATTGGGTTGAGCACTTCAGGAAACAGCGAGAATGTATTGCGGGCACTCTCCGCAGCCAAAGAACTGGACATGACTGCCGCCGCGCTGACCGGCGGCACGGGCGGGAAACTCGCGACTATTGCCGACCCGGTTCTTATCGTCCCGTCGACCGTCATCGCCCGAATCCAAGAGATGCACATCCTGATCGGTCACATGCTGTGCGATGTGCTAGAACAGAGTTGGGTGGATAATAGCTGACCCTCCCCGCCACATGTCCGGCATCTGACGGCAACGGTGGCGCTTGAGCGCCACCGGGAAGAATCGGAGTATTGTAATGAACAAAATTTATGATCTTTCGAACAAACGTGTCTGGGTCGCGGGGCACCGGGGCCTGGTCGGCTCTACTCTGGTAAAGGCTCTCGAAAGTCAAAACTGTACGATCCTGACGGCAGGCCGCGAAGAAGTAGATCTACGCCGGCAGGAACCGGTTGAAAAATGGCTTAAGGAAAATCAACCCGATGCCGTTTTTATCGCGGCAGCCACGGTCGGCGGAATTATGGCTAATTCAACCCGGCCCGCAGAGTTTTTGTGCGACAACTTGCAGATCGAAACCAACATCATTCATGGTTCTTATCTTGCCAGCGTTGAAAAGCTGATGTTCCTGGGCTCTGCGTGCATCTATCCTCGCGAGGCGGAACAGCCAATGCCCGAACACGCCCTGCTCACGGGGCCTCTGGAACCGACGAATGAATGGTATGCCATCGCCAAGATCGCGGGAATAAAACTATGCGCCGCCTACCGTCGGCAATATGGGTGCGATTTTATTTCCGCGATGCCAAACAATCTTTTCGGGCCGGGAGATAATTTTGACCTAGAAAGCAGTCATGTGGTGCCGGCACTGATCCGCAAAATGCACAAGGCAAAGACGGATAACGCCGAGTTCTTGGAAATCTGGGGAACCGGCAGCCCGATGCGTGAATTTCTTTACAGCGGTGATTGCGCCGATGCCCTTATTTTTTTGATGGAGCGCTATTCGGATGAACCGCATATAAACATCGGATCCGGCGAAGAATTTTCGATCAGACAACTCGCAGAAATCATCCGGGATGAAGTCGGCTTTTCGGGTGAACTGAAGTTCGATACGTCCAAACCGGATGGTATGCCGCGCAAGCTCGTCGATCCGACATTGTTGCTCGAAATGGGCTGGCAATCGACCACCACGCTCAAAGAGGGAATCCGCCTAACCTACGATTGGATGCTTAAGAACGTAGATGGCATCTGACCGCAACAACGGTTTTAGCGCGATATGAGTAGAGAAGCCGAAAATTCGGTAATATGCCTAACAATGGTGACCCACGCCTGTATCAAGGTCGAGGGCGATTTTGGCGCTCTGTTATGCGACCCGTGGCTTATTAACGAGCCCGTCTATAATTTCACCACCTGGAAATTTCCCGATGTCCGGATGTCCCCGGAGGAAGTGCTCGACGGCGTTACGCATGTCTTTATATCGCACGGCCACGAAGATCATTTTCATGTGCCATCGTTGGATTTAATCCCGCGAGACGTAACGTTGTTGCTGCCGGAGTATTCCTGGCACCCCGGTTTACGCGCCCAGACGATAGAGATGACGATGCGGCGGCTCGGGTTTTACAATATTCGGAAAATAATGCCTTGGGAGTCAGTGGACCTCGGCGGCGATCTCAAGCTCACTTTCCTTCCGGCAGCTGAATCGAAGCCACAGGACTGGGAAAACTGTGCTCTGGCGATTGACCATCCCACGGCGAGCATACTGAACATAAATGATTGTCCGACAGACGACATGTTTTATCGCCGCCTCAATGAGCGGTTCGATCATTTCGATATCGCGCTCGTTCAGTATGCAGGCGTTTCTTCATTTCCCGGCCGCTTCAAATTCGCAGAGGAAGAAATGCGCGAAATGGTCAGGAACAAGAGGGCCAATTTTGACGAACAGGACCGCGCGGTCAAAAACCTCAATGTCGATTACATCGTGCCGTTTGCAGGAGATTTCTGCTGGCTGGACGATACGATGCTACATTGCAACTGGGCTTGCCGCGCGACCCCGGTATTGTTCGAGGATTGGTGCCAACAACATTACGCGGAGCGGGATTTCGAAATCGCCTATATGTACCCGTCGGATAAGTGGACGCGGGACGGCGGCTTTACGCACAACCATCCGGAAATCGCATGGGACAACTATCTTGAAGAGATCGACGCGTTGAAAAAACGCAAACAAGACAAGATCAATGCGCTGAAAAAATGGTTTGCGGAAAGCGACCGCCAAGACTTGCACCAGAGAACGGCGCTCTATCTTGAAAAAATGAACAGATTCACATGCCGCGAATTTATAAATTTCACCGCCAGCATCAGATTTACGATATCCGGGGACGATGCAGGGTTTTCATTTATCCTGACCGCTGATCCCGAAGGCGGGTTTCACGCGGGTTTCGATGACCAACGTTCAACCGATCACACCTGCCATTTAACGCAGGAACAGTGGGCGTCCGTCCTGGCGGGCAAGATCATGTTCAACAACCTTCACTGGACAGGCGTCATAGATCAGCTTTCAGAATTTCGCCCCGACATGGCGTTGTTCTGGTGGTGGCTCGAATACTATGCCGACCTGACGAACCGCGGACCGCAAGTCATATTGCAACCGCAGCAATTTTCCGACGAAGCCCCGCGGACAACCCCCCAACTGGGCGTATTCTGAACCAGCAACCTTTGGGCAATAATTTCCTAATATGAGTATCCAGATATGAACGCTGAGCAGGTTCTGATCCCCATTTCTGAACCTGCCGCGTGGAATGAGGCAGTAGACAAGATACCGCATGGTCCTTGCCATACCAGTTGGTATAACCGCGCTATCGCCAAGACACATGGAAATAATGTTTTTCTATATTCCTATCGCGATGAGCAGGCCGGCATCGTTACCGCGCCCTTGGTAGAACGGCAATTTCACGGCACCCGAGACCTGTATTCTCCCTATGGGAATAATGGTCTTTTATCTGCAGGGGGTTGCGATGGATTTTGGGAGGCCCACAAGAGTTTCATGGCCGCAGCCGGATATATTTGCGCTCACGTAAGCTTGAATCAGATTGAACCACACGAGAATCTGATTCCGGAGCGGCTTAGAGAAGCATTGAAATCCGTGTATGTCGTTGACACCACTCAGAACGAAGACACGCTTTGGCGCCGATTTGGCCGCAACAACCGACGGCACCTCAACCGGTGGCGTGAGTCAGAAAGAGCCGAGATCGTTGAAGATGGCCCGGAACTGGAAACTGCTTTTCTTGAAATGTACCCCGGATTCGCGGAAAGGATAGGGGTCTCGGATCGACAAAGATTGAGCCAGGACACGCTGTCTGACATTGTCTCCGACAAAGACAAAACCAAATTGATTGGCGTAAGAGAGCCGTCGGGGGACATCAGTTTTGTACGTTGTTTTTTATATACAGAAGGCTTCGCTGAGGCGTTTCTGGAAGCTTCCGTTGGAGAGGGACGCAGGCATTCTCGGGCGATTTACTGGCACGCATTTTGTTGGGCGAGCGCGGCGGGAATCAGTTCTCTAAATCTTTCGGGTGGCATTTCACCGGATGACTCGCTTGAATTCTTCAAGAAAAGTCTTGGCGGGGAGAGGCGAACCCTTTTCCGGGCCCGGTTAATTTACGATGATGAGCGTTACGATGCTCTTTGCGCAGAAGCTGGCGTTGCTTCCGCGTTGGAACCTGGCGCGTTTTTCCCGCCATATATGGAAGCTGAGACATGACGCAATCATCTGTACTCAGAAAAGCGATTATTCTTGCTGGAGGATCCGGTACCCGTTTGCGTCCCATCACGACCGCCATCAACAAACATTTGGTGCCGGTTTACGACAAACCGATGGTTCTGTACGCGCTAAGCACTGTAATGCTCTCGAACATTAGGGATGTCTTGATCATCTCACGCGCCGAAAACTGTCCGCAGATTTCCACCCTATTAGGCGACGGTGCGCACCTCGGGATGAACATCCAATACGCCTCTCAGGAAACACCAGCCGGTTTGCCGGACGCATATTTGATTGGGCGTGACTTTCTGGATGGCGCCCCGTCTT
>Ga0255776_10008297_pt1 | contig 10283 bp, 8 predicted proteins | sample 071ome_19_FD_179974 | JGI IMG/M metagenome (GOLD analysis project Ga0255776, IMG submission 179974) | Coastal salt marsh microbial communities from the Groves Creek Marsh, Skidaway Island, Georgia - 071413AT metaG (version 2) | ecosystem: Environmental > Aquatic > Marine > Intertidal zone > Salt...
GGTCAACTAAGGCGGGGGCCGTAGCCCAAATTACCGCAACTATCTCAAAAGCTGTATCGGAACATGCTCCTGGCGTTCAAATGCGAAAGCAAACAATGGGTGGCACCCAACAGTACATACCCGTTGTCAACGCAGGAGAGCTTGGTTTTGGTATTTCCAACATTACCCAGTACTACATGGCACAGGAAGGAATAGCTCTTTCTAAAGGGACCAAATATAGCGATTTGCGCATTATTGCGACCATGATGAAATTCACGGTAAGCCCCGTGGTTCCCATCAAAAGTGGTATAAATAGCGTTGCAGACCTCAAAGGTAAGCGCATTTCCTCTGGTTTCAAAGGGGCCCCTTTGTTTCACTATATAACCAGTGGAGCTCTTGCGACCGACAAATTGACTTATGATGACGTGAAAAAGGTTCCTCAGGTCGGTCTAGTTCAACATTGGCGTGCCTTTATTTCTGGAAAAACAGATATGGCAATAGCCGCCGCAGGAACAGGTTGGGTCAAGCAAATGCAGGCTAAAATTGATGGCGGCGTTAAGCACCTCTCATTCGATACGTCTCCAGAGGCTTTGGCTCGAATGCAGAAGTGGTATCCAAAGTCAGAATGGCAAATAGTTAAACCTGCCAAAGGTCTGACTGGGGTGCTAAAACCGACTAACTTTGTTGCCTATGACTTCCTTCTTTGGACACACAAAGGGATGTCTGATGATGTTGCCTATAAAGTGACGAAAGTCATGCACACAAAGGAAAAGCAACTTAAAGCCGGGGGTCCTCTGTGGCGTTCCTATCAAGCAAATGCCCGTCTTCAGAAAGATCAGGGCTATGCTTATCATCCAGGCGCAATTAAATATTATAAAGAAGTGGGTCTCTGGAAACGATAAATTCTCCCGGAGGAAACGCCTAAATTTTGATGTCGCCCGTGCACTCCCAGGAGGCGCGGGCGATTTTCATATAAAATGATTGCGAATCTGTGTCTTAGTGGAATAGAGGGATCTTGTGATGGCTGGCGATGTAATGAGTGAGGGAACACCTGAAAATAAAAAAGGTGCAGCTCTGATTGCTGAGTGGGATGAGTCTCCGTTCGTTAAGTCTTCCGCATTGATCCTCGGTGCATTTATTACCCTTATTGCCCTGGCTTGGGCGATAGAACTGCCACTTAAACTCGGACTTGAGTGGCTGGACGAACAGGCGATGGTTGCTTGTCTTGGGTTGGTGATAGGCGTGGTCTTTATTCGATATCCCGTGAGTGGCGGGAGAAAAAGGCATTCTATTCCCTGGTATGATGCGATTTGCGCGGTGTCTGGTCTCGGGATCTCGGCTTGGCTTATATCTATCTATGGAGACATCGAACTAAATCCATTTGCCATGCGCGATCAGATGTTTTGGATCAGTATGATTTTACTGCCTTTAGTTTGGGAGTCGCTAAGACGAACTGCAGGGCTTAGCCTCACCATTATCTTTTCCGCTTTTGTTCTGTACGCTTTTATCGGTCACTGGGTCCCAGGAGAGATGTTCAAGGGGGTTGAACAGGATCCCTATCGTCTTATAGCCGAGTTGGGCACCAACAATGCTTCCATTCTTGGTCTACCTCTCAAGATTATTGTTTTAACAGTTGTTCTCTTCATTTGGATGGGGCAATTGCTCCTGCATACGGGCGCATCAGAGTGGTTTACCGATGTAGCTGCAGCTATGATGGGCCGATCCCGCGGTGGTTCTGCCAAAATAGCGGTTGTGGCCTCTGGCTTCTTCGGCTCTATTTCCGGATCGGCTGTTGCCAATGTCGCTTCGACTGGCGTCATAACAATCCCCTTAATGAAACAGGCTGGATATGACTCTAAGAGTGCCGGTGCTATCGAAGCGGTTGCTTCTACGGGTGGTCAGATAATGCCTCCGATAATGGGTGCTGCCGCTTTTTTGATGGCAGAGATTTTGGAGCTAGAATATACAGAGATTATATTGGCAGCGTTGGTACCGGCAGCGCTTTACTACCTTGCTGTATTTGTTCAGGTTGATCTGGAAGCTGCCAAAAATAAGATTGCTCCTCTGCCCAAAGACCGAATACCTAGAATGGCCAAAGTAATGGGTGAGGGTTGGTTCTTTATTCTTCCATACGTAATTCTTGTTTGGACATTATTTTCACTCAATATGCCCCCTCAAGAAGCGGCCTTCTGGGCGGCGATCTCTGTGGCCGTGGTAAGTATTATTTTTGGTTATAAAGGCCATCGAATTACCCCGGCCCAATTGTGGGATTCTATTGCTGGATGTGGCCGTGCATCTGCAGATATCGTAGCGATTGGTGCAATGGCAGGAATTATAATTGCTATTCTGGATCGGACAGGGCTTGGTCAGGCACTTACATTGTTGCTGGCATCCGTTGGTGAAGATAGCGTCTTCTTACTTTTAGTCTTGACCGCGATCGTTTCAATTTTGCTTGGCATGGGGATGCCAACATCTGCAATCTATCTGCTGTTGGCTACCATGATTGCGCCATCGCTAGTGAAATTGGGTATCAATCCGATCGGGGCGCATATGTTCGTTCTTTATTTTGGTTTGATGTCTATGATCACGCCGCCAGTGGCGATAGCAGCTTTTGCGGCGGCCTCGCTCTCTGGCGCCAGGCCGATGGAGACAGGTGTGACCGCGGTTAGGCTCGGTTGGATCGCTTATATTATCCCATTTGTCTTTGTCCTATCTCCGGCCCTATTGGGTCAGGGATCTGCATTTGAAATAATTGAGGCCTCAGTTACCGCTTTGGTAGGTGTTTGGGTTGGATCCTGTGGGTTAATAGGTTTTGTCTTTGGACCGCAAAATAATTTCAACCGTCTACTGCTGTTTGTAGCAGGTGTTCTTTTGTTACTGCCCGCTTCAGCAATAGATTACGGTTTTGCGATTAATGGAATTGGATTCGTTATTGGTGCGGTTGTGGTAATTAAAGACTGGCTGAGAAATCGAGATACTGGTGCCGCTGAGGCTTAGGCTTGGTGAGGCCTGCCCGCTGGGTTGAATTAACCTGTCATTTCGCACTTACGATTAAGAAAACTAGTTTTTTCTTAGCTATGCTGTGCTAGGGCCTAGAATAGTGGTTTCTCTCTGACCAGTGATTTCCCTTTTTTATAAATGTTTTCGGGCTAGGGCACGGCTTTTCTAAAAATAGTGTCGAGGGATACGCAAATCTGATCATTTATTGCGCATATTTTTTTAGTACAAGCATCGATCATTACAGCCCAAACATGCAAACTTTTGGGAGTAAATTTATAAAACAAGATCGTATCTGAATAAGATCTCCTGGAAGAATTTCTCGTTTGTGCTCATAGTTCTCTGTCACTGCAGCCATACCTCTATTATTTTCACCCATGTACTGGGTTATACTAGCAGTTATGAATGTATAGTAGGCCGACTTATTGAAAGCTCGACTGTAATAACGGACATTTGCATGACCCATATAGTCCATTTCCATCGGGTAAAACAGACCTGGGTAAGCGAGGTTAAAGTCTTCGAATTCTTACAGCACAGGGTTTGCCTGATTAGAGATAAAAAAAGCCAAAATCATCGAAAAATGATGAAAAACTAGGGGTAGAAAAATTTTTCTGTCAATTTGATGGTTTATACAGTCGGAGATTTCCCACCATCCACGTTGATTGCTGTTCCTGTAATATAGCCAGCTTCTTCTGATGCGAGGAAGCATGCAATATTTGCAAATTCTCCGGTTTCTCCAATTCTCCCCATCGGAATGTTGCGGGCTTCAACCATTTCCTGGATAAAAGAGTCATAATCGAGATTTGGTTTAAGCTCTTGGTATCGTCTAACCCATTGATCAGATTTTATAAAACCAACCAATAGTGCATTTACCAATATATTATCTGATGCAAACTCGTTTGCTAAGGTTTTGGTTAATGCCATTCCAGCCGCCCGCGTCACTGCGGTAGGTGCTCCTCTTGCTGCAGGCGCCTTAGCACCTATGTTCAAAGTATTAATTATTCGCCCCCATCTTTGTTTCTTCATTTGGGGAATAGCGTGTCTAATCAACCGCACTGCGGAGAAAAATTTTAAGTCAAAATCTGTTTGCCAATCTTTATCCGAAATTTGCATAAAGGGTCCGGCACGAGAGGTTCCAGCATTATTCACTATGATGTCTATCTTCCCCAGGCCCTTTTCTGCTTCATCGAAAGCTCGATCGGTTTCCGCAGCATTTAATAAATCACAGGAGATTGAGATGACCTTACCGTTGCCATGGGAACTTATTTCCGAGCGAGCTGTATCGAGGTCTTTTTGATTTCGAGCCAGTATCGCAATATCGGCACCGGCAGCTGCAAATTTTAGGGCGACACCCTTGCCCAGTCCTTTGCTGCCTCCTGTTATCAGCGCACCTCTTCCATCTAATCTAATATTCATGACCAGGTCTCCCTTTTGCAATCACCCGCCACCCAATGTCGCGCCGGAAAAACCCCTCTGGCCAGTCGATAGAGTCCACTGCTTGATAAGCTTTCTCATGAGCGGCGGCTATGTTATCCCCCATAGCCGCTACCCCCAGAACTCTGCCTCCATTGGCAATCAAGTCGCCATTTTCATTTCTAAGCGTTCCAGCATGAAATATCTTTACATTATCAGGGTGAGCAGTGGTATCGGTCTTCTTTATTATACTGCCCCCCGTGTAGGAGCCTGGATACCCCCGTGCGGCCATCACAACGATCATTGCGGCTTCTTCATACCACCTTAAATCAAAACCACTTAATACGCCGTCATGGGAGGCGATGAGCGCTGGTAAAATATCCGACTTCAAGCGCATCATGAGAACCTGGCATTCAGGGTCGCCAAACCTTACATTATACTCCAATAGCTTTGGTTCATCATTCTGGATCATTAGACCCGCGTAGAGAATGCCTTTGAAAGGCGTACCTTCCGAGGCCATACCTTTAACAGTAGGCTCAATAATCTCAAGCATGACCTTATCAGCGACCTTTTCATTAACGACGGGTGCGGGGGAATAAGCTCCCATTCCACCCGTATTCGGGCCGGTGTCGGCCTCTCCGACTCTTTTATGATCTTGTGCAGAGGCAAGTGGCAAAGCGGTTTTTCCATCGCATAAAGCAAAAAAGCTTGCTTCTTCCCCTGGCAAGAATTCCTCAATTATAATTTCCGATCCAGCTTCCCCAAAAAGGCCTTGCTCAAGCATTTCCTCTATTGCTCGGTTGGCTTCTTCTATCGTATCCGCAATTATTACTCCTTTTCCGGCGGCTAAGCCGTCTGCTTTGACGACGATGCGTCCTCCGAGGGACTTGGCAAAATTGCGCGCAGAAGCGGCGTCTTTAAATCGACCATAGGCAGCGGTTGGAATATTATGTCGGGCGCAAAAATCTTTCATGAAGCCTTTTGATCCCTCGAGCTTTGCAGCTATCTGATTTGGACCGAAGTATTTAACACCAATTTCTGTGAGATGGTCTCCTAGGCCCGCCACCAGCGTTACTTCTGGTCCAATTACTACAAATTCAACAGAATTCTCTTTAACAAAGCTGATCAAACCGGGGATATCATCTGACGCCAGCGGGACGCATTCCGCTTCTTCTGCTATGCCAGCATTGCCGGGCGCGCACCACAGTCGTGTTACTAGAGGGGATCCAGAAATAGCCCAACATAGGGCGTGCTCACGTCCACCATTGCCGATTACTAGTACCCTCATGGTAAGCTCTCCCAATTTACATAAAAGCTATCTTGGACTTAATGTAACTAAACATCGGTTTAACATAGAATTCGAGTCGACATGAAAGATCCCGATCTTCAAACTAGAGAAAAACTGGGCTCAGAGCGCAATATTTCTGAGCTTTCCGTTGGAGATGTCGCACGGGCTATAAAGCGCACGTTAGAGATTGAATTTGGGCGCATTCGAATAAGAGGTGAAATATCCAGGCCAAATTACCATAGCTCTGGCCATCTTTATTTTACACTTAAAGATCAAGAAGCAGTCATAGATGGTGTTTGTTGGCGAGGAACGGTTGAAAAGTTATCTTTAACGCTTGAGGAAGGGATGGAGGTTGTATGCACTGGCCGGATCTCTTCTTATGCACGAAGTTCGAAGTATCAAATTGTAATTGAGGCGGTTGAGCTCGCTGGAGAAGGGGCGCTCCTTCGGCTGCTAGAAGAGCGGCGGAAAAAGCTCAAAGATGAAGGTTTATTTTCTGATGAAAAAAAGAAAAAGCTTCCGTTCCTTCCCGAGGTAATAGGCGTTGTTACGTCTCCTTCGGGTGCCGTCATTAGAGACATCCTTCACCGGTTAACAGCGCGGTTTCCCCAACGGGTTTTATTATGGCCCGTCCCCGTTCAAGGAGACGGGGCTGCCCAAGAAATAGCTAGCGCTGTTTCCGGTTTTAATAGACTGTTGGACAACGAAAATACTCCGAGACCGGATTTGATAATTGTTGCGCGGGGAGGTGGAAGCCTTGAAGACTTGTGGTGTTTCAATGAAGAGAGTGTTGTTAGAGCAGTGGCGGACTCCGACATACCGGTGATATCAGGTGTCGGGCATGAGACTGATGTAACTTTGATTGATTTCGCTGCAGATTTAAGGGCGCCGACTCCGACTGCTGCTGCTGAGTTGGCAGTGCCAGTTCGGGCCGAACTAACGGCTCAGGTGTTGGATTTAATGACCCGGTCGGTTAGCGCAATGGGGCGCGTCCAGCAGTCTTTTCAGCTTCAAGTCGATGCAAGCTCTCGGGGTCTCACAAAGCCAGAATTTTTTATTTCTGAGGCACAGCAGAGCCTAGATGTCTGTTCCGATAAGCTCAGCCTAACAACTTCTATTCTTTTACAGAGATTGGGTGATCGTGTTGAAGCAGTGTCAGCAAAAATCTTGCACCCCCGAGAGTTCCTGAATACCCTGGACGAACGGTTGATACGGTTCCGTGAAAAGCTCGAGTCTGGCGCGCAGATTGTGTTGGATACAGGTTATCAGAGGCTTTGTGGATTAGATTATACAACTCGATCCTCGATGGCAGTCCAAAGATTATTAGAGAAATGGCAAGATATCTTGGTAAGTAATGGAAAGTTACTCGTTAGCTATTCTTACAAGGATGTTTTAAAACGTGGATTTGCGTTGGTAAGAGCAAGCGATGGAAAGCCTATTAAGCTCTCTAAAAGCGTAAAAACCGGCGAAAAAATCTCGATCGAATTTTTTGATGGGGTAAAGGAAGCTTCAGTCATGGGGGGTGGGACCAAAAATATCAGTACTAAGGAGAGAGGCCGGAGGAAACAGAAGGAACCTCAATCGGATCAAGGGACGCTCCTTTGAGAGCACTGTTCGTTTTCCTAATTTTGATATTGCCAATTAGGCATGTTGTTGCTTTTGAGATAAGAGGGCAACTCCAACCTGGAGGGCTTGTTCATGTTCAATTAGAACCTGGGTCCTCCGCCAGATTAAACGGCAATCAATTATCGGTTTCCCGCGATGGACTTCTGGTTTTTGGGTTTGGCCGTGATGCTTCAGTCGATCAAGTGCTTGAAATCAAGGAGCCAAATGGATCGACAATAAAGAAAAATTTAACTTTACAGAAACGAAATTACAAAGTTCAAAAAATTCATGGTTTGCCCAAGAATAAAGTGATCCCGCCAATTGTTCAAATAAAGCGAATTGCTAGTGAGAGACAGTTAATAAGAAGAGCGCGAAACAAGCAGACCAATAGACGAGATTTCTTGGAAGGTTTTTCTTGGCCTGCTAGAGGCAGGATCAGTGGTGTTTTTGGAAGCCAAAGAGTTTTGAATGGTGTGCCTCGTTTGCCACACTATGGAGTGGATATTGCTGCACCGATAGGAACCGCAGTGCGTGCTGCGTCGAGTGGTATTATTTCTCTAGCTCACGAAGACATGTTTTTCACAGGAAAAACCATTTTGGTAAATCATGGTTTTGGAGTTTCAACGATCTACGTCCATCTTTCAGAAATCACAGTCAGGGTTGGGCAACGAGTTGAAAAGGGTCAATTAGTGGGTCGCGTCGGGATGACCGGACGGGCGACAGGACCCCACCTTCATTGGGGTCTGAGCTGGGGTCAAGTTAAGTTAGACCCTCAGCTTGTTGTATCTCCCATGGACAATTAGTTCATATAATCTTGATTATTAGGCCATCGGTTATGGAGCCAGAACCATTGATCAGGGCGTTCTATAATCCAATCTTCGAGTGTTTCGTTAACCTTAGTCATCATTAATTCAAGATCTTTTTTTCGATCACCAGTTTTTTCATGGGATAACGGCGGAAATACAGTTACCCTGAAGCAGCATCCCTTAATGCGCTCAAGACGAACTGGAATGGCGGGGCAATTATTCTTAAGTGCAAGTGCTGCTAGGGCCGGAGCGGTCATTACGTCTCTACCAAAAAACGGCACTGCTATTCCGTCATTCATTTTTTGGTCAACCAGCATACTAATGGATTTACCATTTTTCATTAACTGAATGATCCTTCGGGCGCCTGCCGGTCCTTTGGGTATCAGATCGAAATCTTTTTGGCGCCGGACGTATCGAACCAAAAGATCTACGATTGGATTATTGGCGGCTCGATACACGGCAGCGGTGGGTACACCTAATTCCCTTAAAATTAATGGCAATAACTCCCAATTGGCAAAGTGACCAGAAAAGTAAATTACCGGTTGTCCATCATTTTGAAATTTCGTCAAATATTCGCGATTTATAACCTCAAGTTGATCTGTTCTTGACCAACGCGCGATATGCCTGATGTGTGCCATTTCTCCGATCACCCGTCCAAGATTCTCCCACATGCCGCTAATCGAGTGTGAAATGGTTTTTTGATCGAGATCCTTTAAGGCATGGCTCATATTTTTCAGAGCACGTTTATTTATACCGAGCCTTGGACCAATTTTCCGACCGAGATAACCGCCAACATTGGAGGCATTAATAGGGGTTAGACATGAGAAAACTAAGAACAAAAGCAACAAACCAATGGCTTCAAAAGGGTATATCAGGAAGCGCATAAATTGGCTCAATTTTGATCTAGGTTTGCTCATTAAAAAAGTCCGTTTAAAGCTTGATCGATTATTCCTGGGTCTTCCCAAACTAATTTTATCGGTACCTTCTTGATTAGTTGCTGGAATTCTGGGGGGAGGCGCACGTAATCTTTCTCTGTTGTAAAAAGGTCCGCTTCTACTTCTGAAGCTTGAAGCAGAAGATTCTCTATTTCCATTTTTGAAAAACAGTGATGATCGGGGAAACTTTTTTTGAGGATTAAGTCTGCTCCCATTTCTCTTAATGTTTCAAAAAACTTTTCTGGCCTGCCGATTCCTGCAAAAGCTGCCACCTTTTTATCACTTAAATCCAGAGGCTTTTCGGGAAGGATTTCTGCATTTGCAATGGGTAAGGTAAGTGTCTTGCTTATCAACCCACGATCTTTTCCAATAATAACTGCAGTATCTGCCCTATCACATCCATCCCTAAGATGCTCACGCATAGGCCCAGCCGGAAAAACACGCCCGTTACCAATTCCGTAAGCACCATCAAACACGAGAAATGAATAATCTTTAAAGAGCCCCGGATTTTGAAAACCGTCGTCCATAATAATACAGGTGGCTCCCTCAGCGCAGGCTCGTTTAGCTGCCGTGACTCGATCTTTATTTACCCAAACCGGAGCAAACTTTGCTAATAGAAGAGGTTCATCTCCTACGTCGTTGATGTCATGTTTTGCAAGGTCAACTCTCATAGTTGACGCTTTCTTTCGACCGTACCCGCGAGATAAAAAATGAGGATTCTGTCCTCTTGCAACAAGTTTTTCGCAGATAGAAATCGCTACCGTGGTTTTACCTGTCCCCCCAATAGTCAGATTACCAATGCAAATAACGGGAATTGGGGCTTTCCAAGAACGAACTCTACTGCGGGCCCCTTTGCTGATGGTGTTATATAACCAGGAGGCTGGTATTAAGGAATTAGATAGTAAGCCGCATTTTGTCCAAAAATCAGGTTTTTGCATCTATTTTTCTTGAATTGCAATCTCAACAATTGGCAAAAGTTGATCCCCAATGTTCTCAAGTATTTCCATCTGGCTTACCACTATTTTCTTTGCTGCATCAGTCTGTGATCTTCGAGTTGATGCATTAATAAGTAATGAATAAACGGCGTCGACTAGGGCTGCAGGCGTATCTATCCGCACGGCGGCCGCAGTGCGAACCATTTCACAAGTTATTTCATTAAAATTCTCTGTATAAGGACCAAAGATTACAGCGCTCCCAAGTTTAGCAGCCTCCAGTATATTTTGCCCACCATGGGGAATCAGAGACCCTCCAATAAATGAA
>Ga0255776_10008299_pt1 | contig 10282 bp, 13 predicted proteins | sample 071ome_19_FD_179974 | JGI IMG/M metagenome (GOLD analysis project Ga0255776, IMG submission 179974) | Coastal salt marsh microbial communities from the Groves Creek Marsh, Skidaway Island, Georgia - 071413AT metaG (version 2) | ecosystem: Environmental > Aquatic > Marine > Intertidal zone >...
CAGGCCGATGGCCTGCATCCAACCACTGAAGCGCAACCACTACTTGCAGATATTGTGGCTGACGCTGTCAGTAATGTACTTGATAACAGGTAGGCGGCTATTACTCCGGCTGAGGAGTGATAAGTAATTCACTGGTATCAACGCCTAAAGCTTCGAGTTCACCCAGAATCATGGCGTAGGTATTGTCATCCATCTGTGGATCACGGCTCAGAATGAAGAGCGTGTATTCAAACGGATCGGTTACTGCCGCATACTGATATTCGGCATCATCGAGAACAACAATCAGATAGTTCGGATACGGAAGATCAGGCGCTCCCGGGAAGACCACTTTCAGTTGTGAATTGGTCTCTTCATCCCAGATAGTCGCATTACCCACGATATCACTGACCTCACCATCGAGCGTGTTGAGGTATCCTTTGTTGTACACCTCAACCGATCCATCCTCGAGCAGAGTGTATTCTGCCGTCACACCGACCAGACCTTCGTTAAAGGAAACCTCGTTTGCCGCAATCTGGTACCAGAGCCCCATGTAACGTGGGATCTCGACATAAGGTACCGTTTCTACAAAGCGACAGGCTGAGAGGCTGATACTTGCTACAAGCAGCAAAACCATCCGAGTGAAATGCGTCATGTTGTTTCTCCTATATAAATTAATATACAAAAGCTATACATAAGCAATACAAAATACAAGAAAAAGCCGCAGGACGATACGGGACAACTCAGTCGGTAATCATATCCAGAGCGCCCGCCGGGTCAGGTAATTCCCCGCGCCCGAAGAGCACTGATGGCCTGTGTCCGGTTAGCCACCTCCAGTTTACTGAAGAGATTTGATGTGTAATTTTTCACTGTTCCCAGGCTCAGATGGCATTTATCAGCAATCTGCTGGTTGGTCATACCTGCAACCAGACAACGGGCAACTTCAAATTCTCTCGCGGTCAGGTCATCAACAGTATTCATGTCACTCAGGGCAGGGAACTCTGTACCGCCACTCACAACAGAGCGAAGTGCACTGACCAACTGATCAATTTCAATACTTTTCGCCAACCACCCGCGTGCACCGTTGCGGCGAGCCTCCCGGCTCAGTGCGGCATCGGCAAACGTACTGAGAAAAACCACAGGGACATCAGTCAGAGCGCTGATATTTTTAAGAGTTTCGATACCGTCCTGATCAGGCATATGAAAATCGAGCAGAATAAGATCACAGTCAGATTCGGCATCTTTCAACCATTCCTCCAGCTGAACCCCGGAGCTGAAGGAGTCGACGACGGTCGCCGCACCCGAAAGATTCAACAGGGTTGAAACGCCCTGCTGAACCAGTGCCTGATCATCAACAAGAACCAGTTTCATCATGGGTTGCTCTCCGGCATTACTATTTTCCATGTCAGATGCCCCGCATCGTCGAGGCCCACATCAAGCTCGCCGTTCATCGCATCCACCCTTTCTGCTGCCCCCGCCAGTCCGTTACCGGCTTCTATTACATCATCGCAGACAGCCAGATCGGTAAAGATCATGGTATTCACACCATTTCGATAACGGCTTTCAATCCGTACTTCGCGACCAGAGGAATGTTTTAATACATTGGTGAGAAACTCACGCAATAGCGACAACATCGCCTCGCAGTGCTGGGGATCAGCAATCCGCACTTTTTCATCCCAGTCGACTTCAACTTTCAGTGTGGTTGCCTGATCAATCAGGTCTACGACGGCATCGTAAAAATGGACAGCAGGCACCTGTCGTAAGCCGGAAACAATGTCGTCGAGGACAACGAACATCCGGCGGGTCGCCGCTCGTGATTCGCTGAGGGATGAATTGAACAGCCCAGGGACCTCATGGCGCTGGAGTTGCTGCTCAAGAATCTGCAGATTCATGTGTAGAGTAGCCAACTCATGCCCCATATGGTCGTGCAGATTATGGCGGATATTACGCCTCTCAAGCATGCGCTCAGATTCTGCTATCTGCGCCTGTGCCATACGTAACTCATCCCCCATGACACGCAAGCGGCGAACCTCGCCGACCTCAACGACAATACTCAGACCAAAACTCCAGAGCACCAGCTGCTGGATTGAGCACAATATAAAGATATAGATCTGATCATCCTGAAACTGGAGAGCGAACAGCAAAGCGACCAGCATGTTGAAAGGCACCGAATAGCGTGGCGAAAACCGCACTACCAGCGATGCTGAATTGACAACCATCAGCACCATGTAAGGGCCATGTTCCGGCAGTATCTGTGATATCGGCACCAGCGCAACGGCACAGCTGTGCGCGAGAATTAACAGCGCCCAGTAACGCCAGTCACGATTATCGACTCGCCAGGTGAGATTATTCTGTAGAAGATCGCGTGTAGCGATAATCGCCAAGGTGCAGAAAGCCATACCGTTGACCAGCAATAGAGCCGCAGCCGGTAAAAAATACGATGCGGGAACATCGATAAGCACAACAACCGCTGCTGTAGCCCAGGCACTGATGCCGAGCGCGATAATGATGCCGACACGCAAAATATACGGAATACGTAGCGGGAGAGATTCAGATTGCATGGGAGATTCTTCTTTTTAAGGAAAGAATATTCCAAGCGGGACGATCCCTCAATGCCGCTGGTCATAACGACAAGTGGTTAACCCAAATGAGTTATCAGGCAGGCTTGTCAGTTATGACTGGGATTATTGCAACCACCTGATTTAGTCCCATTTTATGGTGATATCAGACCCCAAAACTAATAATAAAGTACCAGAAACCACCTTCAACCAAGATATTCAAAGGATTTATGAGCGAAAATGACACACGCAGGTCATGGCGCATTTCCACCAGAATTTGATAAAGTGCGCGGGCAATCATTTGGGGGATTGAGCAATGAAACGTTCCACTATTAGCGCAGCCGTTCTGGCTGTTATGGCGGCCTCTGCACAGGCATCCGATTATCCGTATTACTTCACTGTAGGTGCGGCTCACACTGACAACGAAATCAGTGTTGATCACTTCGGCGATCACATGAAACACAGCTACACCAATGAGATCTCCTTAGGCTTTATGTTCAAAGACGATCTGGCTCTGGAAGGTAGCATTGTGATTCCATCCATTATCCAGGATGATTCACGCGCCGACGTTGAACAGTTCCGTTTCAACAGCCTTTACTTCCTCTCTGATAAAGCACTGAAGCCATACCTGACGGCTGCAATCGGCTTTGAAGATATGACTGCAGGTAACACAGGCGTTTCTAACGCACTGCTGTCTATCGGCGCAGGTGTCCAGTACGACTTTAATGAAACCGTATTTGCTCGTGGCGAACTGCGTTACGACGACATGGTCAATGAGTATCCAGAACACACTAATTATGTTCTGGAAGTAGGCTACCGCTTCGGCTCTGCTGCAGCCGCCGGTACCGTTGCAGCAGCAGGCGCAGCGGCAACTCAGAACAACATGACCAGCGAAGCTGCTGCAACGCCAGCAGATACCGCACCGGCGAATGTTGAAGAGGCCAACAAGCTGCCAGCTACCGCTGCAGGTATCGCCAGCACTTCTGCGTTCAACGATGCAGACAACGATGGTGTTGCCGATAGCGTTGACCAGTGTGAGTCTTCTCCGACCAATTCTATGGTCGACAGCCAGGGCTGTGACCTGATCAAGTCTGCCGAAGCTCTGCTGCGCTTCCCTCTGAACGAATCGGGTATGCCAGCTAAAGTGCAGGCCTACCTTGACCAGATCGCTGCGAATGCCAAAGCAGACCCGAGCATTAAGATCGTTGTTGAAGGTCATGCCGATGAAACCGGTCCAGATGAATACAACAAATTCATCTCTATGGAACGCGCTAAGACTATCGGTAACTACCTGATCGCTCAGGGTGTAAGCAAAAATGCTGTTGAACTCAAGGCAATGGGTGATTCTCAACCAGCCGCTGATAACAGCACTCTTGCTGGCCGCAAAGCGAACCGTCGTGTAGAGCTGACTGTTAAATAACAGCAGGCTTCACAGGCAATAAAAAAGGGAGGCTCAGCCTCCCTTTTTTATTTGCACCAGCTTTCTATACCGGCTCTCTGAAACGCATCAACGCTTAGGCATAAACTTCTGCAGGTGGAACATACCGAAGATAAACACCTGCACTGCATCGAGGCGCTCATTCGTACTTTTCTTGCGGAATACCAGCCAGAACAGCAGGACTTCCAACACATGAATGCCGGCGACAACAAGACCAATCACAGGCAGATAACTGAGCAGACCACCCCAGCCCTGGACCGTAGCCATTATTACCAATACCCAGAACAACAGGGTCACGACTTTCATTACCAGAGTATTCATTAATACGTCTCCAGACATCATTTAACAGGTAATGGCAGGATGCCTGACCTGAATCAGCCTGCACAGGTGCACATGTGCCACCTTACGGTTGTAGAAAGGCAGACATCCGCGCCGCTGCCCGGTAGAATGGCGGCCTCACTGGGGAGGTAGATATGTCCGACGATAAAACCACACACTTCGGTTATGAAACGGTTAACGTTGAAGAGAAAGCGAGCAAAGTTGCTGACGTCTTTCACTCCGTGGCCGCCAAATACGATGTGATGAACGACCTGATGTCCTTCGGCGTTCACCGCTTGTGGAAGCGCATCACCATCGACATGAGTGGCGCTCGTCCTGGCAACACCATTCTCGATCTGGCTGGTGGCACCGGCGACCTGACCCGCAAGTTCTCACGTATCGTCGGCCCTCAGGGCAAAGTTGTTCTGGCAGACATCAACTCATCCATGCTCAATGTCGGCCGTGACCGTCTGACTGATCAGGGGTACGTTGGCAACATCGAGTACGTTCAGGCTAACGCCGAGTGTCTGCCGTTTGAAGATAATACCTTCGATGTCATTACCATCGCCTTTGGTCTGCGTAATGTCACCGACAAAGACAAAGCACTGCGCTCTATGGCCCGTGTTCTCAAGCCTGGTGGCCGCCTGCTGGTGCTGGAATTCTCCAAGCCGACCAACCCACTGATGAGCAAAGCCTACGATCTCTATTCGTTCTCGGCACTGCCATTCATGGGCAAGCTGGTGACCAACGATTCTGAGTCATACAAGTACCTTGCCGAATCTATCCGTATGCACCCGGATCAGGAAACCCTGAAAAGCATGATGGAAGATGCCGGTCTGGTACGCTGCAGCTACAACAACATGACCAATGGTGTGGTTGCTCTCCACCGCGGTATCAAACCCTGATGCTGCCAGAAGTTCTGGGGCAGGCCCTGTGCCTGCCGGCTGAAGCTCTGATTAATCGGGTACTGAAACAGGACCCGCAGGCGCTGTCGCGCTTAGCCCGACAGGAAGGCAGGTTGCTGTCCGTCGATATTGAAACGCTGGGGCGTTTTAATGTGCGCCTACAGCGCGACGGCATTACCCTCAGCACCACGACAGACGCGGATGCTGAGGTAACCCTGCGCGGAACAACGTCTGATTTTATTGCCCTCGCCCGCGCTGAAGATAAGGCCAATAGTCTGATCAACAGCGCTATAGATATCGACGGCGATACCGAATTAGCCCTGACACTGACCCGTACCCTGCAGTCACTCGACATTGACTGGGAGGCCCTGATTCAGCCTCTGACCGGCAGTCTGCTGGCACACCAGATTGGCAAAGGGCTGCGTGGTCTCCTGCGCTGGGGAAGAGATACCGGCAGCACCTACCGTACAGCCGGCAAAGAATATCTTGAAGATGAAATCCGCGTGGTAACACCCGGCCCGCTTCTGAATAATTTCGCTCGCGACGTGGATACTCTGCGTCTCGCGACCGACCGGCTGGAGGCGCGCATTGCCCAGCTGGAAAATAACAAAAACTCTGAGGACTGAGTGTGGCTAACCTCTGGCGACTCTGGAAAATTCTCTTTATTTTCACCCGCTATCGTCTGGACGCCCTTGTCCCGACCGATCAGCTACCGCTTAAAATACGCATTCTTCTCTGGCTTGCGCCGTGGCGTCTGAGCCCGGTACCGAGCAAGCTGAGCCGGGGTGCACGATTACGCCTGGCACTGGAAGCCTTAGGCCCAATCTTTGTTAAGTTCGGACAGATCCTTTCGACCCGCCCGGATCTGATTCCCGAAGATATCGTTGCTGAGCTGAAAAACCTGCAGGACAACGTCGCCCCTTTCCCGACTAAAACCGCCATCGCTCTGATCGAAGAGCAGCTTGGGCAATCAATCAGCGAAATGTTCGCTGAGTTCTCTGAAAAGCCGCTGGCTGCCGCATCTATCGCTCAGGTCTATGCTGCGCGATTGTTTGGTGAAGATTCAGAAGCAGGCAAAGAAGTTGTAGTTAAAGTCGTCCGGCCGGGTATTGAAGACACCATCGAACGTGATCTCCAGCTGCTGGAGTTTATGGCTGTCCTGCTAGTGAAATACTCCGCCGAAGGTCGCCGCCTGAAGCCTGTCGAAGTCGTTGAAGACTATCGCCATACTATTTATGGCGAACTGAACTTACAGATCGAAGCCTCGAATGCGACTCAGCTGCGCCGCAACTTTGCAGATTCTGAACTGCTATACATGCCAGAAGTTTACTGGGATTACACCCGCACTAAAGTCATGGTCAGTGAGCGCATCTACGGTATTCCAGTGGCGAATATCGACGAACTCTATGCTCAGAACACCAATATGAAGGTGCTGGCTGAACGTGGCGTTGAAATCTTCTTTACTCAGGTATTCCGCGACAGTTTCTTTCATGCAGACATGCACCCGGGCAATATTTTCGTTTCCCGCGAACACCCGTCCAGTCCGCAATATATCGCCATCGACTGTGGCATTGTTGGCAGCCTGACGGACGAAGATCTGCACTACCTGGCGATGAACCTGCTGGCTTTCTTCAATCAGGATTACCATCAGGTTGCTCAGCTCCATGTTGACTCTGGCTGGGTACCACCGACGACTAAGGTTCACGAATTTGCGGCATCAATACGTAGTGTGTGCGAACCGATTTTCGAGAAACCACTGTCGGAGATCTCGTTCGGTCAGGTACTGATTCAATTGTTTGCTACCGCCCGACGCTTCAATATGGAAGTACAGCCACAGCTCGTACTGCTGCAGAAGACATTGCTGAATATTGAAGGTCTCGGCCGTCAGCTTTACCCAGAACTCGACCTTTGGAGCACAGCCAAGCCGTATCTGGAACGCTGGATGCGCGAACGTTTCGGGCCCAAAGCCGCCTGGAAAGAATTCAAGCGCCAGCTGCCCGGCTGGGTAGAGAAAGCACCACAGATGCCTGGCCTGGTTCACGGTGCCCTGACCCGCCTGAATCATATGGATGAAAACCAGTTACAGATTCAGAAGCAGCTGACCGAACTGAACCTCGCTCTGGAAGCACAACGGACACAGAAGCGACACCAGACACTCGGGCTAGTCACGATGATTACCGGTGGTGCACTCTGGTGGCAGTCATATGCCCTCGCCCTGCCAGAGTTTGCTGGGCTGGCCGTTGCCTCTACCGGGCTGGTCTGGCTGCTGGTGAAAGGTTAACCGGTGCGTTATTCTGCACCGCATGAAGAAGGTTGAATAAATGAACTGGCTTGACGCTGTAAAATGGGACTCCGATGGTCTGGTACCTGCCATTGCACAGGACCACAAGACCGGCCGCATCCTTATGATGGCCTGGATGAATCGCGAAGCACTGGAGCTGACCGCTCAGGAGCAGCGAGCGATTTACTACTCCCGCTCACGCCAGAAGCTATGGCGCAAAGGTGAAGAGTCTGGTCATGTGCAGAAGCTGCATGAACTGCGTCTCGACTGCGACAGCGATGTTATCGTTATGCAGGTCGAACAGATCGGCGGCATCGCATGCCATACTGGACGCGAAAGCTGCTTCTACAAAGTATTTGAAGATGGCCGGTGGATCGACGTAGACCCGGTTATTAAAGACCCGAGTGACATATACTGAGAGTCTTATGAGCGATATTCTGAAAGAGCTGGGTGACATCCTGGAATCACGTAAAGGCGCAGAGCCTGATTCATCTTACGTGGCCAGCCTGTATCACAAAGGCCTGAACAAAATTCTGGAAAAGGTTGGCGAAGAAGCCACAGAAACCATTCTGGCAGCCAAAGATGCCGAGACCAGTGGTGATAACAAAGACGTTATCTACGAAACCGCCGATCTCTGGTTTCACAGCCTCGTTGCGCTGGCAGCACTGGGCGAACGCCCGGAAGCCGTCGTAAACGAACTGGCGCGTCGTTTTAATATGTCGGGGCTCGAAGAAAAAGCCTCACGCACAAAGAAATAAACGGAGAAATAACATGCTTGGTGGTATCAGTATCTGGCAACTCCTGATCATTCTCGTCATCGTGATTATGATCTTTGGCACCAAAAAACTACGTAATATGGGTGGTGATCTCGGTGGTGCAGTTCGTGGTTTTAAAAATGCCATGAACGAAAAGCCAGAAGAAAAAGACGTCAGTGAAGGTGATGACGAAGGCAAAGACAAAAAGCCTGAATCTCTGACTAACCAGTCTGCAGAAAAAGACGCCGAATTCACCAAGAGCAAGGATCAGGATAAAGCCTGATGTTTGATATCGGCTTTATGGAGCTGATGGTCGTCGGCGTCCTTGGTTTGCTGGTACTTGGCCCTGAACGGTTACCGAAGGCGGCGCGCACGCTCGGTCTGATCGTAGGGCGCGTGCGCCGCTCTGTCAGTAATTTTCAGGAAGATCTGGAGCGTCACGCGCGCACGGAAGAACTGAAGAAAAAACTGCGCGACCCGGCGGCGACCTTTCTCGATGACGATATTCTCAACCCGGCATCGTTACGTCAGACGCCGACTGATGGCTCTTCAGAGCTGCCTTCAGCTGATGGCTCTTTAACAGCCCCGGCCGCTGACGGCTCGGCAAAAACAGACAGCACTGCTCAATCTGCAAAAGATAAATCCGAATGACCGATCAGGAACAACCTCTTATTACCCATCTGGTAGAGTTACGCAATCGTCTGCTGCGCGCAGTATTCGCGATTCTGGTATTTTTTCTCGGGTTATTTTACTTCGCTAACGACCTCTACCTGATTCTGGTTCAGCCCCTGTCAGCTCTGATGCCGGCAGACGGGCAAATGATCGCCACCGGTGTAGCTGCTCCCTTTCTGGTGCCGTTTAAACTGACTTTTGTTTTAGCGGTATTCCTTGCAGTACCTTTTATTCTGCATCAGATCTGGGCGTTTATTTCACCGGGGCTGTATCAGAATGAAAAGAAGTTCGCGATCCCTCTGCTCTTTTCCAGCATCGCCCTGTTCTACGCCGGCATCGCCTTCGCCTATCTGGTTGTACTACCGCTGATCTTCCGATTCTTCACTGGTATCGGGCCTGAAGGGATTTCCTTTATGCCGGATATGGGCAATATCCTCGACTTTATTCTGAAGATTTTCTTCGCCTTCGGAATTGCCTTTGAAATTCCTGTTGCCATATTTCTGATGGTATTGAGCGGTATCACTACAGTTAAATCACTGAGTGCCAAACGCCCATATATTTTCCTGAGCTGCTTTGTCGTGGGTATGCTGATTACGCCACCGGATGTAATTTCCCAGACGGTTCTTGCAGTGCCGATGTATCTGCTGTTTGAAAGTGGATTACTGGCATCACGATTGATCAAAGCGCCTGTTGAGACAACTTCAGAAGACGAGAATTAAAACTCTCAGGAAAGTAGCAGCGCAATTGCCGCGACCAGCGGTGTCAACAAGGTTGCTACGACATTCAGCCCAAGCGCCTCAGGGCGCTGGGCTATGTTTTCACGCAACTGATTCAAGAGTGTCAACGTTCGCAGCGTCAACACCCATGGCAGCAATGCCAACAGCACCCATTGCGACCAGACACCCGTCATTACCGCAAGTACAATCAAGGCAGCGACTGAAAAAGTAAAAATTCCGTACGTCCGGATTCCTGCCGAAATCCCATAGCGGATCAACAGGTGCTTCCGCCCATGCGCAGCATCCGCTTCCATGTCTGGGAACTGATTGAGCAGTAATAGATTATTCACCATCAGAAATACCACGAGTGCAGCCAGCACAACACTCAGTACTTCACCACCACCAGCAACAATCGCAGCGCCCGGCACCATCAGCAAACCAAATCCGGTTCCCGGCGCAATCAGGCAAAGCCAAGGGATCCTATTGATATGGCTGGTGTATGTCAGTACCAGCAAGGCTCCGACAACGCCCAACGGCCAGAGCTCAGCATGCAGAGTTGCCAGATAGATACCGCATACCACTGTAATCAGAAAGGTGGCAACTGCACCAATAAGAACGGATAACGCTGCTTCCGGCTGTTGAGGCAATCCTCCACTTCCACCA
>Ga0255776_10008303_pt1 | contig 10280 bp, 8 predicted proteins | sample 071ome_19_FD_179974 | JGI IMG/M metagenome (GOLD analysis project Ga0255776, IMG submission 179974) | Coastal salt marsh microbial communities from the Groves Creek Marsh, Skidaway Island, Georgia - 071413AT metaG (version 2) | ecosystem: Environmental > Aquatic > Marine > Intertidal zone > Salt...
TGCGCCATGCAAACGCCGGCACCTTCGTGCGCCGAAGCGATGATGGGTAAAGAAGAGAGATGGGACTACGTGCTTCCGGCGGAAAGCACCGAAAAGCGATAAAGAAGAGAAGACGGAGAGAATTACAACGGTCGGTATGGATTATTTTTACCACCACCACAACAACAACATATACATATACATTATTACATTATTATTATTATCATTTTTAGATGTTATTGTTTGTGAAAATCGCGTTCGCTTATCGAACGCGTGTATACTACTTGGATTACACATTAATATTCTAAAATCAAAGAGACTCCACGGCTCCTTCTTCTTCTACATATCCTCCGCGTACTTTTTCGCGATGTCCACGAAATCCTCCACGCATCTCTTCGGCATCAGCTCGAACAAACTCGCCTCTATTTTCCCGCCGCCTAAAGGCACTTTCACCGTTTTCAAAATTTCCGTCACGTCTCGCTCGTCGCATTTGTTCCCGTTTTTGATAATCGTCGCGACGACGACGTTCGCCAATCCGGTGTGAAAACTCCCCTGCGGTTTCATGTCTCTCAGAAACAAGTGCCATCCGTTCAAATCGACGTAACAGTCTCGACCGATGTCGTTGGCCAGTTCGGACGTGCCGAAAGACGACGCTCCGGCTAGAAAATCCGCAACGTCGAAGAAGGACTCCACGAAATCTTTCCCCAAGTTCGTATCGTTCGAGGAGGCGTTCGCTCGGACGGACGGAGACAACGACCCGCTCCTTCGCGCCGCGAGAGTAAAAGAAGCGCGGGGAGCATCATCAGCCGCACGGTTACTACCACCAGCAGCAGCAGCAGCAGCCGCACGACCGGTGCGTCTCGACGACGACGACGAAGAAGAAGAAGAAGAAGAACACCAAAGGTGCGTGTGTTGGGGAAGGAGATTTGCTCTCATTTCTCGTACGAGTGTGGAGTCTCTCGATTGACAGATTGATGACTTTTGGGGAAAAAGCGAAAAGCTCACACGAAAGCGACAAAAAAAAGAAGAAAAAGAAGACGTCTCTGCGGACAAAGAGAGAGAGAAAGAATATAAGGAATTGTAGGGCCGCTTTTGGAACGCGCGAGCGAGAGAGAATGCGCTGTTCTCGGTGATACACATATACACACGTACAGGATATATTTACGCGCACGTCTAGAACGAGAGTGTTAGTAAACACAGATTTATAAAAGGAACATCTATTATTTTCCGCTTTTTTTTTCTTCTCTGGTGAAAAGACGAAGAGAGAGAGAGAGAGCGTGATAAAAGAAGAAGAAGAAGAAGAAGAAGAAGAAGAAGAAGAGCAAAAAGACGAACGAGATGAAATCGTCGCAATCCTTCTCCATTTTCGGGGGGAAGAAACAACGCCGGACGCCGAAAGATTTAGCGACGAAAATCCACGCGTGTTTAGAGCGCGTGATTAACAAATGTCCAGTCGAGAAAGACCAAGAGTCGCTGGCGAAGTATTTCCAAGAGACGCGAGCGATATTACACGGCGACGGGACGCACGATCTCGATCCGCAAATGATACAGGAGTTGGTTATTGAGTCGATGAAGGAGAATATTCCGTGGATGATATCGCAAGGTTTGCCGATGTTGGAGTTTGAAGCGAGGAAAGACGCGGCGGCGACGTACAACGGGTTGGTGAGAGCGAAAGATTTAGAGACGGGGACGTATAAAGTGGCGGATGAATTGAGCGAGAAGAACGACGGAGAAGATTTGGACGGGTTGGTTTTAGGGTACGAGGTGCAAAGTTCCGCGTTAGCGTACGGGGCGATGTTGCGAGAAGTCGTCAGGCACGAGAAGGTTTTAGAGAAGATGTTGAGGAGAGAGAGTTTCTTGAAGTTTTTCGAATACATGCAATGCGAGAACTTTGAAATCGCAAGCGACGCGATGGCGAGTTTTCGAGAGTGTTTGACGAGACATAAGGACACCGTGGCGAGATTTTTAATCGGAGATGCCTACGAGGGGTTCTTTGAGAAGTTTAACGATTTGTTGGAACGAGGGAATTACGTGTGTAAGAGGCAAAGCTTGAAGTTGTTGGGGGAAATTTTATTAGATCGAGCGAGCGGCGAAGTCATGATGAGATACATCAGCAAGGCGGAGAATTTATGCTTGATGATGAACTTGTTGAGAGACGATGCGAAATCGATTCAGTACGAGGCGTTTCACGTGTTCAAAGTGTTTGTGGCGAATCCGAACAGGCCACAAGCCGTGACGAGCATTTTGGAAGCGAATAAGGAGAAGTTGATGCACTTTTTGGGGAAGTTTCACGAGGAGAGAGATAAGGACGACGCTCAGTTCGCCGAGGAGAGACAAACTTTAATAGATGTTTTGCAAGGCATTTGAATATTTTGATATGCATTTTTTGTTTACCTTTTTCGTCACGCGGGTATGGGTGGTATATCAGACTCGTCTTCTTCGTCTTCATCAAGCGGCGCCCTCTCGTTCATTTTCATACTTCCCAATGCCGCGTCATCACGGACGACGAAACCTTTTGCTATCGTTTGTTTCTTCTTTTTTGCCACGCACACTTTCAATTCTCCAGTCGTTTTACTCCTAGACGCTGTGCACGTCTCCTCGCGCACTTTTTCCGGGAAGCGCAACAAGAGCAACTCGCCTTTAATCAACACCCGCACGATTTCGGAATGACAATCGACATCTACTAAAGATGTATCAAAATATTTTGGTATTTGAACCCTAAGGATGATCGTATTCGCATCGGCATCGGGATCTTCACCTTCACCACCGAGCGCAAACTCGTACTTTCCTTCGTTAACTTGTAAAATCGCGTCGATATTTTCTGGAAGCTTGTCGAAGCCTTCTCGCGGCGGTTTCTTCGGTCGCTCGAACGTCCTCTTACTTTGAATCTTCCTCGACGACGTTTCTTTATCTTCAGCTCGATTATTTTTCGTCCTCTCTTCTTCTAAAAACGCTTCGTACCGCGCTTCTGCGTTCCACGCGCAACTGGTCGACTCACCTTCTCTCTCCTTCTCTTCAATTTTCGCTTTCAGCGCCTCTGCGATCTCGTCCTTCTCCTTCTCGCACGCTCGTCGCTCCTCCTCCGTGATCTCCCTCCCGTCTAAAAACATCAATCCCGGCAACGCGCAAATCACGTACTCCCTCAATCTCTCGAACTCTTCCGCGCACGGGTTTCCAACTAAAAACAAACTCCTCAAACGTTCGCATTTTGAGAGATTTTCCATCGACGATTCGATCGAAGTCACGTCGAGAAAGTTCCCGGTCAAATCCAACTTTTCGAGCGACTCGCACCCGTCCAGATTTTCAATCGTCGTGATGTTATTCAGAGAGACGTTCAAATATTTCAAGTATTTCAACCTGTTCAAGTTTTCTGCGAATGCAAGTGGTAGTAAAAACGGTTCGTAATCGGTCAGTCAAACGCGCACATCCACAAAAGAAAGTCTCTTTCGCTTTTCTCACCTAACTTTCGAATCTGATTGTCGTGCAATAAAAGTATCCTCAACTCTCGACAGTCTCTTTGCAAACACGCGTCGATAGATTCCAACTTTTGCTGGTGCAAAGACACCTCGCGCAACGTGCGAACGATGTTCTCGTTGTGCTCGCTTCGTTTTTGCAGCAGAGATCGCGTTATTCGCGCCATTATTATAACGATGATTTTGATGTCGATCAAAGAGATGAATAAAGAGGTCTCTCTCGTGTTTTTTTTTTTTTTATAAAACCAGAGAAGTCTCGCTCTGGCGCTTGATATAATTTTGACCAAAAAACACGTTTTTTTTTGTTTTTGACCCGAGACTCGATCGACTTTTTCCCCACACAAACAAAAAAGAAAAAGAGGAAAGAAGAACAATCAATGGGGTTGAAGTTTGTGATCAAACAGCGCCCTCCGGACCAAGGCGCGGGAAGCAGGAAAGAGACAAACAACGCGGAAGAAGAAGAGGAGAGTTTGAAGATGAAGGAAGAGTCCGTTTCGGTGTCTCTGGCGACGAATACGACGCTCGCGACGAACGAGGAGGAGATGAAATCGGAAGAACAAGAACAAGAACGAACGCGAGGAGATGAACTCGTAGCGGAAGAACCGCCGCAGAAATTCAACGCGGAAGGGGTTCCAATCGCGTACCCGGATGATTACAGAGGCACGTCGACGATGATTATCACGCCGGATGGCATAACGATGCATCGAACCAGCCGCGGGGCGTTTAAGTGCAACCAGTGCAAATACTGCTCGCAACCGAATTTGAAACAAAAGTGTATGTACAACAACGCGACGAAAAAAGAGCGAGATACCAGTAACTCGGGCGTTCCTAAAGTAAAAAGCAACATGGCGCCGACGTACGTGTTACCCGCGGCGTACGCGAACTCTAAAGCAGCCGTAGCCGGCGCGGCGTTTTTTGGTGGCGATAAGCAAAAGAATAAGCTCTTCGCACCGAAGAAGTTCGCCTCGTCGAAAGGTAAAGACGAGGAGTCCGCCGACGGGCTTTTACGACAACGAGGACCGGTGACGCAGAGTAAATACATCGGAATTATTAAAACGTCCACGGCAAAAGTGGTCGTGGCGAAGAATTTTGACGTGAGTAAAGAAGGGATCGCGAAGACGGTGACCCGATGGACGAAAGAGAAACTGCGAGTACCAAACGTAGATTTCGATGAAGAAGAGGAAACAGAAAAGTTTGGATCGGACGTTCGCCTGTGGAAAAGACATAAAGATGAAACGTGCGAGCGACCGACGTGGACGCCGTTGCCAGAGACGCCACCGGAAACGAGCGAAAAAGAGGAAATGAGCGAGGAAGATAAAGCGTTGTTACAACCGATTTTACCGGGCATGGATGAGGGACCGAGAGCTGCCGCGCCGAAACGGTACAATTTTCAATCAAACGCAGCAACAGGAGCTGCAAACGCTTCGGGTGGAGATGGATCGTCGAGACCTGTCTTTGCCGTTCCGATTCCATCCGCCGGTGGTCGCATTTACAACGACAGAGTTGACCCCTCTCTTCTTGTCGTCGCGTGCAGCGAACCGGGATGCGAAGAACGGTTTCTGGACCGCCCACGAATGCTTCGCCACGTCGCCAACGCCCACCGCGAAAAACGATACATTTGCAACTGGGAAAATTGCGGCAAAGCCTTCGTCGACAACAGTAAACTCCAACGACATTACGTCACGCATACTCAAGAAAAGACGTTTTTCTGCGAAGTCTGCGGCGCGAGTTTTGGTTTAAAGTTCAACTTGAACACGCACTTGAGAAACGTCCACGGGATTAATCCCGTGAAGTAGTCATTTGATATAGTTTTCGTAGAAGTAGGCGAACATAAAGCGCCCGAACAGAGCGTTTTTATGGAAGTAGCAGCGCATTGATAAATACTTTTTAGCGTAAATTTACACAAAAACACACAGACAACACGTTTTGGAAACATTTACTTCATTAAAAAAACACGCGCGCGCTCAAGTCACAGACAGACTCTGAATACATGATGTCCGCTACAACCACCAACGCGCATCATTGCGCGTCTTTTGCTGATTTCTCCTCCGTTAAGGAAAAGAATGCGCGTAATCGCAACGCTATCGCACCGCGAAGGAAAACGACCACCTTGGCATCGGCGTCATCAAAAGTGGATAACGCCGCCTCCTCCTCCTCCTCCTCCTCTTCTTCGACGGACTTACCTCCGCTGCCAAACCTGACTGAACTCGCGGACACCGCTCGCATTAAAATTACCGAGGGAGAACTTTCCGACTGGGAACCGAAGATTAACGCCATCGTCGGATGGTTCGGGCAACTGAACGATATCGACATCGAAAAAGAGTGGGAGAGGTTAGGGAAATTGCAAGTCAGTCAAGAGGAGATGGAAAAAGAGATGCGATTGCGATTAAAATCGACCGAGGAAGGTATCGAGTTCGATCGAGAGGAGCTGTTGGGTAAGGCGAAGAACTTTGAGAAAGGGTATTTTCGAACGCCGAGGATCATGGGGAGCAGTGATAGTAGCAGTAGCAGTAGCAGTAGCAGCAGCGATGATAGCGAGAGTAGTAGTAGCGGAGCGGAAAAAGCAGTGGACCAGTTGAAAGCGTCTGCTGCTGCCGGAACGAGCGGCTCAACGCAAGCCTTGAATGACGACTTGCTGGGTTTCAATCTGATGGTTGGTGAAATCCTCTCGTGCGAGCAGCACCCGGACCCGGAATCGAGCAAGTTGTTAGTTTCTCGCGTCGATTGCGGCGAACCGGAACCGCGATCCGTCTGTTCCGGCATCGCCGCGCATTACGCAAACCCTCAAGATTTGGTCGGCAAAAAAGTAGTCATCGTCGGTAACTTGAAAGCGCGAAACATGAAAGGCGTGCAATCGCACGGCATGTGCCTCTGCGCGTCGAACGAGGACAAATCAAAAATCGAAGTCGTCGAAGCTCCGGAAGGCTCTTCCCCGGGCGAACGCTTAACCTTTTCCGGTTTCACCGGGGACAAAATGCCAGACATTCACGGCGAAAACAAAGTCGTGAAGAAAAAACTGTGGGATAAAGTCAAAGACGGTTTCAATTCAAACGCGGAAGGGAACGTGAACTGGTTCGGTTCGGATTTAATCGGCGTGAACGGGTGCGTAAAAGCGCCTTCGTTGAAAAGTTGCCGAGTCGGTTAATGCGCGAACGGGATGATGTCTCTCGTCTAACGTGAAGCGCGCAGCCTGTCACATAGCGCGTTGTTTGTCAATGCAACGCTCATATAATAAACAGTAAACGTAAATTGCGTGGACTCATCGCGCGGACGTCTTTAAGAACCGCTCTCTGTGAGTCTCTCTCGTCTTTCGCATATTGCGTCCACTGGTCATTTTAAAAATTCAAAAAAACTCAACGAATTCCCCCAAAAGAGTTGCGCTCGCAACACACAAGCACTCACGCGCTCCGATAACATAAAAACACCGATATCCGTGCGCGCACACACACACACACACCTCAATTCATCCGACGCAAACTCAGCGTTGTTTAAGCGGCATTTTATATATACATATATATATAAAAGGAAATCATGAGCGCGTACTCCTTCCCGATCCTCTCCAACGACGAAATCCGCTCGTGCTTGAAAGAGTTAAAAATCGATCTCTCCGAGCGCGATTTGCTTCGACCAACGCACGAGTCTTTGCGACACGTCTACGAATCCGCGTTCGAATTGTTCTTCAACGTGAATTTAGACGAGGAGGAGGCGTTTCAACCGGACCCGGAGATCGCGGAGGAAGTCGGGATGGAGTTTCCAGAGTTGTACGAAGATGCGATTCCAAACGTTTTGTTCCTCAGTCGGTTGCAAGAGTTGATGATACGAATAGGTGTGGAGGATTTTTCATTTAAAGACGTCTGGAAACCAGAATACACTCGAACGAGACGAAACATGTCCGCGCTGATCAATTTTGCGAAGTTTCGCGAGGAGCAGTTGATTGAATTCGCAGACATCATCAACGAGTGCGCGGAGGAAGAGGAGAAGTTGCGAGCGGCGAAGCGAGAACACGAGCGCTTGCGTCTGGAGGTGGAAGAGGCGGAGAGGAGGAAAGAAATGGGCGAGGACGGAGAGGAAGACGAGGAGGAGTTGAGACAGTTAGAGAGAGAAAATCGCATGTTAGAAGAGGAGATCGCGGAGCAGGAGAGAATGATAGCGAGGCAGGAACGAGAAATCGCGGAGGAGGAAGAGCGAGCGACGAGAACGCAAGAGGAGTTGGAAAAGGTGGAGCGAGACTTAGCCGAAGCGGAAAAGAAGAATAAAGAGTTGAAAAAGAAAATGGAAGAAGAGAGGAAGAATAGTAAAGGGATGGACCCAGCATTGCAAGAAGCGATGGAGCTGATGAAAATAGAGGAGGAGAAAGTGGCCAAGTTGGAAGAGAAAGTGAAAGAAATGGAGGAGGACAAGAGGGTGATGGATGAAATCGGGGAGCGGTTGAGGGAGGCAAACGACGTGATGGAAAAAATCTTGGAAGAGCAAGAGAAACAGGATAAGCTGAAAGAAACGTTGGAAGAAACGAAAAGTAAGATTGCGGAGAACGAAGAGGAGACTTGGAAGTTAGATGCAAAGTTGGAACAGTTGAAACGACAGGAACAAACGCTCAATGAACGCATGCAAAGATTGAAAGCGCAAGGCGAGTTGAAGGAACAAGCGGCGAGGGCGGCGTTGAAATCGGCGGAAGAGGCGTTAGAGGCGGAGAAAACGCGCGCGGATTCGAACAAAGCAAAAAACGAAGAAGAGGAAAGAGAAATTCTGGCGATTAAAAAGAACATGAACAGAGTAAGAGAGGAACACGTGCGAGAGATGGACGCGTTGGGGAAGAAATTTCTCGAGTTGAGACAAACGGTGAGAAAATATCACGGCGTCTTGTTTGAGGCGATGTCGCAAGTAGACGACGAGATTTACCAATTGGACGAAAATGGAAACACGCCAGGCGCCGGCGATACCCCCATGAGCGAAATGAGCTCACCTGGTGGCTTAAGCCCCGCTGGATTCAATATTTAATATATCGTAGATCAAATCAAAAAGGTACAGTTTTTCACAGCGGAGTACTTCATTGTTGTAAAATATTATTATTAAATCATATCAAAAATTATCACCTCTCTCTCTTTCTCCCTCTCTCTCTCTCTCTCTCTTTCTCTCTCTCTCAATTACTTTGTTCTCTTGTAAATCTTCGCCAACATGCTCGAAAACAACTCCTTCGGCAACACCGTTTGGCCTTCCATGATTTCCGTCAACTCCTTGTAGCTCTTCTCCTCGTACTCCAAATACAACTTCTCCAACTCCAACTCCACGTACAACGCCTTGATCTTCTTCTCGCACTCGGCGTCGTCTTTCCCGTAATTCTCTTCGATTATTTTCCGTTGTTCGGCCGTGCACTTCTTCAGCGCTTGCACTACCAACCACCCACACTTGTTGTCTTTAATATCCGTACCAATTTTGCCAATCACTTTCGGATCTCCGTAGCAATCCAAGTAGTCGTCTTGGATTTGGAAAAACTGGCCGAGCTTGATGCAAATGTCGTTCGCCACCTTATACGCCTCTTCGTTTTCAATTCCACTCAATCTCATCGCCGCCGCCGCGGGTAAATAGAACGTATAAAATGCCGTCTTATACGTCACGATTCTCATGTACGCTTCCTCGGTGTATTTGCTCAAATCCACGACGCCAATCGGCGCGGTGATTAAATCAATCAACTGCCCGCTCGCCGTTTGGTACGTCACCTCGTGGAATAACTCCAACAAATGCGCGTACGCCGGATGCTTCGGCCCAACGTGGCGTTTCAACAACTTATAAATTTGCATCTCCAATAAAATCCCATCGTTGATGGCGTTCATTTTCACGTGCGGCTGTCGATACCAGCACGGTTGCCCCCGTCTGGTAATCGACTCGTCCATGATATCGTCCGCCACCAAAAAGTACGCCTGAAGCCACTCGATGCCCCACCCGACGACCATCGCTCTCCACATGTCTTCCTCCGAAACTTCCTCGCCGTCTTTGCGCAGAGCTCTCATCCCGTCCATCACCGCGATGCCTCTGTTCAGCTTCCCGTGCGGGACGTTGTACGAAATCATCTCCCGTATCCAATCGACCGCGATTTGAACCTGATTATCGTCGATTTCGTCTTGCACGAGTTCCTCTTTCAGCCGCTCGAAGCACTTCAAGAATAAGGTTTTGTCGTCGTCCGCCATTTTGATGACGCGTTATCGTTCTTTTCTTTGGTGGAGGTTTTACGACGCGCGCGTTTCCTTTCTCTCTCGTTTCTCTCTCTCTCTTCCTTTATAGTAGGCGAGTAAATAAAGAGACAGGGAGCGAGCGAGCTTTTGTTTTTGCGACACATGTGTGTTTTTTGGCCGTAAAAACGTCGCTTTTTTCGTGCAGTTCTACTCGTACTTCTTCTTCTTCTACTTGTGGTTCGTGGTGGAGCTCTCAAGACTGTCAGACGGTGCCCAGAAAAACAAAAGAAATGTCCGCACGATCAAAAAAAAGGTCGACCTTTCGAGATAAAAAAAAGCGTCCTTCGCTCGTCGTTCGGGAAAAAAATAAATCCGTATTTAAACGACGCTCGTTGCGCGCGCGTCTCTTCTCTCTTTCCTCGTTTAACGAACTCTCTCGACGACGAAACTTTCTTCTCTCCCTTTCGCCCAGCAATTTGCGAGAGAGAGGAGCTGCTCTCGAATTTCGAGTAAAAGAGCGCGGAGAAAGAGGGAGTGAGAGAGAGAGAGAGGACGGAAGCGATACAAAAGGCGTGTGTCGCTTTTTTTTTGTCTGCGCAAAATTTGCACACCGCGCGTGCCCTTTGGGGGAGATAAAAGAATAAAATGCAAACGAACG
>Ga0255776_10008304_pt1 | contig 10279 bp, 8 predicted proteins | sample 071ome_19_FD_179974 | JGI IMG/M metagenome (GOLD analysis project Ga0255776, IMG submission 179974) | Coastal salt marsh microbial communities from the Groves Creek Marsh, Skidaway Island, Georgia - 071413AT metaG (version 2) | ecosystem: Environmental > Aquatic > Marine > Intertidal zone > Salt...
TCATCACTCGACGAATGTAATAGCGTAACCCGCGACGCATCGATCGCCGGGAACCCGAGCCCGAACCCGAGGACGTGTTCACCCGGTCCGAGAGACGTGAAACGCGCGCGCGTCGTCGTCGTCGTCATCGTCATCGTCATCGGATCCGTCCGTAGCGATCGGATCGGATCGGATCGGGTCGGGTCGGGTCGGGTCGTCCGTCTCTGCCGCGGTCGCTCGATCCAACCATCGCTCCAACCACTCATCTTTTTTTTTGAAAATTGAAAATTGGTTTTGGCGGGAAAAAAATGTGGGTGCGGTGGGCATACTGTTTGAACATATATTGGAATAGAAAGGTGCGTTTTTGTTTACACGTTTACACGCGCCGGCGGCGCCGGCGCGCGCGAGAAAGAGAGCGCCGTCTACCTCGACGACTTTTTTCGCTTGACTTTAGACGCTTTCGATCTCGACTTCTCCGCGGGCCATTGGACGACGAAACCGGTGGATGGATCGCGACGGAGATCGACGAAGACTCCCGGTTTGCGATGCGCCGACTTTTTGCTCTTGGGATCGTACCCGTGGGTGGGCACGTAGCATTTGCGAGCGAAACGCATCCGGTCGACGGAATCAGAGTTGTTCTTCGCAGCGGCTGCGGCGGTGGAAGCGCTGGAGACAAAGTCGGCGTAGGTGAGAACGTTGACGTGACCCTCGAGGGCGGCGATGGGATTGACGTCGACCGAGGTACCGAGGAATATCTCTTCCGGCGGGGTGTCGGGCGAGAGGACGCCGCCCCAAGCGCGGACTTCGTCTTGCGTCATGAACCAGCAACACTCCATCATCATGGAGCCTCCCTCGTCTTGAAAGCATCGTTGAATCTGCGCGAGATACATGTCCTCAGAAGTGTGCTCAGGGAGGCAGTAGATACAATCTCCGCGCTTGTACGTCACTCCGTCGCGCTTAAAGCCGTCGTAAAACGTCCGATCGTTCCGCACGCCATCCTTCTTCCCATCTCCAATCCATTTCACCAGCGCCAGGTGATCGCCAGCCTTTTCATTCGCCAAATCTTTCTTTTTCCTAGCCTTTGGTGGTTTTTTCGCGCCCGACTTTTTCCCACCTGCGGCGGCGAGCGCCGCCTTTTCCTCACGTTTCTTCCTGTCCTTCTCCTCCAAATCGAGAAGCACATTGACCGGTTTGGACTGCTTCCGCTTCTCCGGCGAAGCCGCCGCCTCCGGGTGAGCCACCCCGGACGAATCACCATCCACATCCGTCGCCGTCACGTTGCACATTCTCAACACGTCTCGCACGCTCGAATGTGGTGCCCTCTTGCGCTTCGCCGACGACGACTTGCCTCCACCGCGCGCCGAACCCAACCAAGACCTCGGCGGCCTGTACTCCCGCCCAGCGAAATCAAAAACCGTGCTTCGAATCGCATCCTTCTTCCCTTTTACCTCTCCGCCTCGCCCCGCCGTTCCGACTATTCTTCCCGTTTCGCCTCCGCGACTCGCCGGAGACGTCGCCTCCTCCTCGCTCGCCGCGCGTTTAATCCAATCGTTCCGTTCCACCGCTGTCGACAGTATCTCAAACACCCGCTCTTCCGTCATCCAGCCCGCACCATCGCTCTTTCCACCGCGCGCCGCCTTTCCCTTTGTTCTCACGCACGTCGCGTCGTCAAGCATCCGACGGACCTCTCGCGCCGTCACCCCATCCGCGCCCGAAAGAATCGCACGCGCCGCGAGAGATAACACGACGTCCCTCGCATCGTCATCGTCGCCATCGGTTCCTGCCCCCGTCGGTTTCCCCCGGGCCGCGCGGCGCTCACCCGTCGTCGTCGTCGTCGTCGTCGTAGTTTTCGCCATTTTTTGATTTTCAATTTTAGGACGTTTCCCCTCGCTCGCTCCCACGTCGCTCGCAGCGTCGTCGTCTCGCCGTCGTCGAAGAAAGTATTCTCTTCTCAACCCCCCGTCAGCCTCGTCCGCGTGTCGACCGTCGGGTGTCGGGCGCGGACCCGCGCGTAGCGCACTGATGCGGTCGTTACTTCAAAGCGCGCTTTTTACCGCATGCGCGTCGACGCCGTCGCGACGCGACCGCGACTCGCATCTTCGTCGTCGTCGTCGTTGTCGGCGGCGGCGGCGACGCGAAGGAAATTTTCCGCGTCGAACCCTCGGTGGTGCGGACGCGACGCGCGGTTGGCGACGACGCGCGGGGCGGTGAGCGGCGCCGGGGCGGATGCGGATTCAAAAGGGAAATCGTCGTCGTCGTCGTCGTCGACGACAACGGGAAGGCGGGACGGCGGCGGACGAAACAGGGGTGTGATGGATGTATCGTCGCCTCTCGTCGATGTCGCGCGGCGAACGCTTCGGTACGACGCGAGCGGGGGGGCGCACTTTGATCGCGACTCAGAGCGTAGAAAAAGCATGAGCGCCGAGGACGCGCGACGGATCGCGAACGAGAAGGATGCCGTGGTGTTTCTGTGCGACGCGAAAGGTGCGCGGGTGATGTGCGGTGTCGATGATGCGTCGTCGTCGTCGTTGGCGTACGCGCGGTGTCAGGCGGTGACGGCGGCGCTGGGGCGTCGCAGCGGCGAGCGTTTCGACGGCGGCGACGCGTGTTACGTTGGAAGAGACGTCGGTAGAGATTCGCGGGCGGTGTTTGCCGTGACGCTGCCGAGAGAGGGTGAAAAACGATTTGGTGTCGATGGTGAGACGCTGCGAGCGGCGTTCGAGGAGGCGTTGGGGAACACGGATGATGCGAGTCGTAGCTCGTACGAAATGGTAAACGTGAAATCAGCGAGCGCGCGTGCATTTGATGAGTCGGACGCCGCGATCGCCGCGAACGGTGCGTCGCTCGCCGGATGGGCGGCGAAACAGAGGTACTGTCGATCGTGTGGGTCAAAGATGCGAATAGTAAAAGGTGGTCAAAAGGCGGTATGCGTCGAGTGTCGCGGAGCGGTGTATCCAGAGCTCATGGCGTGTTGTCTATCGCTCATCACGTGTGGCAACTACGTCTTGCTCGGACGCAACGCAAAGTGGCCGAAGAACTTTTATTCTCTTCCCGCTGGGTTCGTCGAGTCTTCGGAGAGTCTCGAGGCGGCGGTTGTGCGAGAGGCGAAAGAGGAGACGTCGGTTGAGCTATTGCCCGCGAGCGTGGAATACGTGATGAGTCAGCCATGGCCGTTTCCAAACCAACTCATGATTGGCTTTCGCGCCGCGGTGGAACCCGTGAGACTGGGACCTCTGAAAATGCCTCCGGTACCAAAGACGATAGACTCCGAGCTCGCCGATGCGAGGTGGTTTCACGTCGACTATCTCGCCCCGCGTCTGACGCCGGAGCGCTCATTTGCCGATCCGAGGGAAATTGATGTGAGCATTCCGTTTGGCGAAATTGCTCTCCCGGGCGAGCACGCGCTGGCGAGGCAGATGATTCAGATGTGGGTGAATGAGAAAATGTCGTACAGGCGACGGCGCTGCGACGACAGATTAGTGACCACCGTGGTGGAGGGATCGTTCTTCACCGAGTGCGAGCTCTCAAGCGGAGATGAGAGTGTGGATTCATCTTTTGTTGAGGACGACAGCGGGAATTTCCAACCGCTGCACTTTGTCATGTGTGAGGTTCTCTTGGCGCAAGAAGGCCAGGCACCAGTTGTCATCAGAGCCGCTCCGGGAGATGTCGGGAAAATCCGCGCCGATGTCGTCGCCGAGGTGGAACAAGTCGGGCAAGGCGCGAGAGCGGTGGCGTACGTTCGCGCGACGGGCCGAATCAAGTGTAAGAAGGATCCATCGGGATCTCAGAGCATTCAAGTGAAAATGCTGAGCGAGGCGAGCGATGACGGTTTCGACGCGCGCGCCATCACCATAGCCATGCTAGAAAAGGCGTGTCCGTTCCACAAGTTTACGTTTGATTAAATAAAGATATTCAAGTGTGAATGACGTTTGTAACAATGTCTTGTCGTCGGGGATTATGGTTTTTCCTCAGAAACGCACGCATCGAGCATGCGAACCGACTTTGCGCGCGTCTGTGAAGTCTTCTCTACCGGGACGCACAGTGAATTGGAGGCTATCATCGATGAATCTTGCAAGAACCGCGGTCAACTCTCCTTTCATGAATTGCCGCTTCTCGCCATCGAAACTGGAAATCTGGATGCTCTGAAAATGTGCGTTCGTCGAGGGTGTATTTTATCTCCCGCATGTGTGCGAGCGGCGACGCGAGCGCAAAATTTTAGCATTCTCTTCTATCTTCAGAACCGGGGGATCGCTGGTTTTAACGACAGTTTGTCCGCGGCTCAGGCTGCGGTGGACGGTCGCGTGGAATGTTTACAGCACTTTTTTAAAACGAGCATCGACGAGTACACCACAATGTTCGCGTGCAGAGGCGGACATTTGCGTTGTTTAAAGTACGCACACGAGCAAGGCGCTGATGTGCGCGCAAACGCAGCCATACTCGCCGCCGGGGGCGGATATTTGAACTGTTTGAAGTACGTCACAGAGAACGCCGGTTTAGGCGAAGCGCTCAGCGCAAGCGAAGTGACCCGCGTCGCGCTGGCGGCGGTGCACCACGGCGACCTGGACATGCTCCAGTACGTTTGTAAAATGTTTGTCAATTTCAGATTCGATGCTGAGTTTTGCGTTGCCGCCGCTGCGAACGGCGACGTCCTGACGCTGAAACTCCTCGTCGATTTGGGCTGTCCAATCGACGAGCGCGCCGAAACGGTGGCTCGATCAGGATCCACCGCTGGTCACGGCTCGTGCCTCGATTTCATCCAGACGATAGATTTAGATGTTTTACCGTCATCGCGGACCATTTCGTCCCGATCCAACGTGATAATCGCGAGATCGATCGCGGGAGTCGCCGTGTTTGGCGTTGTTTGCTTCGCCGTCGGATTGAATAGAGGACGCGACGCATGACCGATCATATCTTCTAATAGTATATAGAACTACACTGGCAACACGCTCGATCGTTCCTTGGCCCCGATACCAAGCGCGCGGAAGCACCCACCACACACCGGTTGCGCAATCTGATACGCCACCGACGCCACGGTTCTCGCCCCTTGCGCTCCGTACGGAAAGTACGTCACCTGGTAATAACCGACGGCAACGGTTTGTAAAACGCTCCAAAACACCGTCATAACATAAGAATGATTCCACAGCGCTGCCCTTAACGTCATAAACGTGGTCAAAACCACCGCAACCGACGCTGGTAGCCTCTCCTCAGTCGTCATGTGCGTCAACTGTCCACTCACGCCTCGCAACGCGCCCACCGCCGAAATCGAACATGCGCTCCCGAGCGAAAAACACAACCCAAACTTTGCCGGCGCAAATGGCAACGTTGGCACCCCGACAACAAACGCCAACGTGTAAAAGAACGCGCTCGTACCACCGAGGGCTAAAAACCAAACCACCCGCTCTCTACTCAGCGCACGAACCGCGGCGTTGGCGTCCGCGGCGGCGTTGGACGCCGTCCGAGCCATGCTCGCCGTGGACGTTTGAGCTCGAGCAGACGCACTTCGCACGAGATCCGACGCGTTTGCCGTCAGCGACTCAAACGCCGACGACGCCTCGCGAGCAAACTGTTGCCAATCATCTCCGAACGTCGGTGCGTTGTTGCCGTTCGTCGGCATTCGCGTCGTCGACGTCGTCGTCGTCTTATCGTTGTCCATGTTCACCCTGAATTGTGATTATCAATCTGGTCGTCCTTTTATTCGCGCACGATCAATCCGTTCAAGCGATCAATCGGTCGGCCGATCAGTCGCACGTCTGCCCCTGCGATGTCGTCTTCGTCTTTCTCGTTCTCGTCGCTCGAATGCGCGATGCGAACGCGCGCGTCGTGGACTGAAGTCAATTAATAGTTCAAACGGCATACGTCGCCGCCGCCGCCGCCGCCGCGAACCCATGTCTCGACCGACACCACCGAGCGGCCGCCGTGCGAGCGCGTTGTTATCGTCGTATTACGACGTCGGTGACGAACGCGACGGTGACGCGGCGACGACAACGACACGAAGACAACGACAAGGACGTCAACACGTTTCTGAAAGCATCAATGGCTCGACCAACCCGACGACGTCGACGTCCACCGATCTCGACGCAGCGACGTTCAAAGTCGACGACTACGTAACCTCGATGCTCCAGGACCTCGACGCTGGGGGTTTACACGACGTCTACGCGTCGCTCGCGGCGGAACTTAAACGGATCGAGTCGCAGTCGCAGATGCTCGTCTACGACAACTATGGCAAATTCATCCAAGCAGCGACGGCGGCGAGCGCGCTGAAACGATGCGCGGGGGAGATGTCGACAATGTTGGATGAGTTAAAAGTTCGCGCGGGTAAAGCGTCGGCGTTGAGCGAGGAGACGCACGCGAGATTGGGGGCGAGGAGGGAAGTCGTGGAACAGTTGCGAGGCGCGCGGGGGTTGATTGGACGGTTGAGTTCGTCGTTGGCGAGCGTTCGAGCGCTCGAAGAGTTGGTGGATGATGGCGAAAGTGTAAATCGCAGTGTCAAGGGCGTCGATGCGAAGCGGGTCATCATGGACTACGTCGAGGCGAGGGAGGTTTTAGAGGCGGTGGGAGGCCGAGCGGAGACGTCGTCAAAGGCATTTGCGATGGCGCGGGAACGCGGCGAACGCAGCGTGGGTGAGGTTGTGGAGAAGCTCAAGGTGCACGCGAGATCGAGCACGATGCGTGTAAAGGATGATGTCGGAGCTGCTGTAGGTAGTGGTACAGACTCACAAGAGGCGCCGTTCGGGTTGTCGGGGCAGGATTGTTTGGAGTTGTTATCGGCGCTCGACGTGTCGCAAGACGAGCTCGTTGAAGATTTTATGCTCGCGAGAAAGCGTATATTGACGCGCGTAATCGAGACGTCGAGAGAGGCGTATTTTGTAGAGGATGAATCGTCGAGGATGAACCTGAAGGACTTTATCAGCTCGTTGAACCAGGCGTTTCTCGCAGAGTTTGACGAAGCGTCAGCGTCTTTTTCGACGCTGTTTCCAAACGCCGAAAAATCCCGTGATTTCTTCGTTCGATTCACAAAAGAGTCGTTCGCGGAGTACTTTGCGTTCGTTCGCGAAGTGTGTTCGCCTCACGTAGAGAAGACGGACATCATCGACGCTTCGAAATCGATGTTGAACGTCAAGCAGCTCATGTGCGCGATGGGTTCCATGGCGGCTGATCTCGCCGCCATCCACCGCTCCATACCCGAGGCGCGACTGGGCGACCGGGCGATGGAGACTATTGAAAAATCAGTTAGGAGTCGTGTGAACGCCGCGTTCGTTTGTCTCGAACGCGATCTGCTCACCGCTCTGAACGCTGCGAGCGATGCAGCCAAGACGGTTTCAACGGTAAAGAGCTCTCAATCGGATGACAAATTGCTCCTGCAACGCTTCATCGCGCTTTCGGATGCGCTGCTCACCGGAGTGCACGCGCTACTAGGCGACGTGGAATCCTTGATGGACGAGCGTCCAATCTTGATTTCGAGCTGGAGAGAGGAGTTCGCGTCGATGGTTCACGGTCACTTTGTCGGGTTGGTGCACTCGACGGTCGCTCGTCTCGTGGTGGGTTCACCAATCTCGCCGAAACCCGTACCGAATCCGCCGCCACTGCGGACACCGCTCACGGTCGCGACCGCAGAGGCTCTCGCGTCTGACGTCCCGCCGCCACCGAGCTTCATCCTCGTGTGCATGCGGTTGTGTTCGTTTTTACATTCGTCTGCCACTGTGCACATAGCGGAATCTCTCGCAAAAATGTTTCCCGCTTCCGCTGCAACGGGTGCCGGTTTCGATCTCGAAGAGACGAAAAAGATGTGCAAATCAGCGTCTGACGTGTTGCTGATGTGTTACGTGGAGCAGAGCGCGCAGCGAATCGGCTTTATGATTCGTAAATCGCTCACCGCCGTGGATTGGAACAAGGCGCGCGAGCCGCGCGAGCCGCGCCCACTCGCCGACTACATCTCTGGGGACTTGGCCGTCATCGAATGCGAGTGCTCACAAATTTTAGACATTGGCGAGCTCGAAGCCCCGGCCACAAGCGGTGTCGGCGCACTGTCGTCCATCTTGTCGACGCAATCTTCAGTCATGTGCGCGGTCATCAAGAGGGTACTAAAGACGTACGCCGAGTGCGTTCGATGCCAAACGTTTCCCAACAAGTTTGCGTTTCAGCAGGTTTCCTTAGACGTTCGATACCTCGAAGAGCACGTCCTCGCTAAATACATGCCGAGTGGACAATTTGCAGCGGATACGAACGAACGAAACGTCATCTCAACGCTCGCTGAAGAGTTGCGAAGCGCGATTCGCGCCAGGGCACGCGACCCGTCGCCGATGGAAAAAGCCGTCGCGGACCGCATTCTGACCAAGGCGTGAAGAAACGCGCGACGACGGCGTCTTCGTCTCTCTCTTTCTCTGTATAATCATTGCAAACAATTTAGCCTTTTAGCCGCCGATGCTGATTTCTCGAGCGATCGATCGACGTGCATTTCTTTCTATAGCCAAAAAATGATAACGTACCAATATGACGTTTCATCAAAGTGTTTTGTCTCGCGTTGCGCCGCCGACGTACACCGATCGCGTCCGCCTCCCCCCGCTCTCTCCGAACACGTACAACCTCGGTGCCTTCTCTCTCCCCATCATCTTTTCCTCGCCCTCGCCCTCGCGTCGCTCCATCTTCTGTCTTCCAGCCGCCGCTCTTCGCGCTGCTCGGGCGACGCCTTCGGCGCCTTTGGCGAAAAATCCGCACGACGCGCCGAACGCAACCACCCTTCGCCTCTCCTCCGCATCCTCCATCCGTCCCACCGACGCCAGCCCGCACGCCCACAACGCTCTCGGATCGACGAACTCGACGCCGCCTTTCGCCCGCCACGCGCGGTCGTAAGGCGCGACGAGCATCGCGTGGGCGCACGCATCGCAGCGGTCACCGATACCGTTCGTCATCATCGTCCCTCCGCACGAGCGCGCGACGCGCCGCGACGTTTCGCGCGTCGTCTCATCGCAATCATACGGACACCACGTCTTGTGAGTCGGGTTGCGTCGCATCGTCGTCGCCGTCACCGGGACGACGACGAAGAGAAGCAGCAGAAGCGCGACGAGTAGCGAAACGCGACACTCACTCAATTGGCGACTTTTCGTGCGTCGACACCGATGCGCAACGTCGCGACGCGCACCAGACGGCGAAGACCAATTCGGAAGATTTCGCCTCATTCAACTCGGGCGATACACGCTCGTTGGACGACGGTCGTTCGTCGGTGATTGGCGTTCGCCGTTTCGTGTCTCGGAAACGCTGAAAGCAACGAGTTCGTCACTTTGCGACGCGACGTCACGCGCGCGTCGGTCTGAACGTCACGAACGTACGAAAAAGAAACAACGGAAAAGAATTTAACACCCTGTGGAACGCATGCCGACGGAACACCGCGATGATGCCGCCGCGAACGCGTCGACGATGACCAAGACGTTTGCTGAGGATTTAGACGCGAGCCGTTGCGCACTCTCGACTACGACGCGGACCAAGTGTGAGACGACGCGAGACGCGGAGACGGGCGAACCGCGTCGGACGTGCGTTCGGGAATTCGTCAAGACGCGGACGTGTCCGGGAAGGTGCGATGGGCGTAGGGGGTGGGAACGGGAAGACTGACGAGAGAGCTTGCGTTACGCACAGGGCACCCGAGGAACTCGAACGCGTGTCCGAAACAATCGAGGACGACGGAGGCGGGCGGTTCGCGCCGGGTGGGTTTTCATCCTCATACTCGTCGTCGTGGAGTAGCTCGTCCGGGGAGGTGATCGGGGCGCCGTTTGGGTTTTCAGATGCGTTGAGAGCGTTTCCTCGGTTCGGTGACGCGAGGACTTCATCGGCTTCGGACGCATCCGCCGTGGAAGAATCCGCCGTTCGGTTTCTCGAACGCGCGTTTTGGCACGCGATGGACTCGGCGTTATCGTCGTCTCGCGACGTCGGCAAAGAGTCTCGGTTCGTAAGAGGGGAAGATGGGTTGCTCGGCGCGTTTGGAGGTCTCGCACGAGCGTTTGCCAGCGAGCTCAACGCGGCGGCGGACGCCATCGATAGAGGTGACGATCGACGCGGCGGTGACGCCGACGCGCCGAAACGAATAGAAAAGTAAAATCACAGCATCATCACGCGCTTAGCGGGTGTGACCTAGCGAGCCGATTTATGTGAATGCATTCATCAAAGCGTGGCGCGTACGACTTCACTCGTAGACATGCGAAGCGCGACGACGACGCAGAGGCTCTCGCGAGCCACCAACGTGGCGCCGCGCGCCACCGGCGGGCCCGCGGCGAAGACGGCCAAGCCCATACAAAAGGGTTCAAACTAT
>Ga0255776_10008313_pt1 | contig 10274 bp, 7 predicted proteins | sample 071ome_19_FD_179974 | JGI IMG/M metagenome (GOLD analysis project Ga0255776, IMG submission 179974) | Coastal salt marsh microbial communities from the Groves Creek Marsh, Skidaway Island, Georgia - 071413AT metaG (version 2) | ecosystem: Environmental > Aquatic > Marine > Intertidal zone > Salt...
GTCAGCGTTTACTCGACTCGAAGAAATGCACATTAGGTACCAAAACGCTTCAGCACTGAAGAGCACCGGCTCACTTGAGAATGATAAGAAGGAGCTAGGACTTGCGTTTTTGAGAGAAACGCAAACGATGACGCGAAATTCGTGGGTTACTTTCGGAGTATTTTCTATGATATTTGGAATCATCTGTTTCTTTGGTGTTCTTTTGTTATACGCGTGCGGCATCGCGTACTTTACTTGTGTAAACGATATTCCCGATGCAAAATTTCAGACTGTGATGCAAAGAAAAAAAGTCGCGTCTACGAGCGTTAGCGGTGCGTCTAATTCGCATTCATTCACATCGCTTCCGTATTCATTTGTTACGAGCGTGGTAGTATATTTCTTGTCGCTCGCCGCGCGATGTTCCAATTCATTCATAGAGAGTGAAAGAGAAGTGTATCAATATCTCCTGGCGACTTTACTCGCGTCAACGTGCGTTGACAGATTGAGAGCTCTCAAGAGAAAGCACCCAAGGTATAGTCACGCAAGCTCGAATAAAATCTTGAGAGATGGAATAATTTATAACGCAATCTTAGCCATGATCTGCAACGCGTTCTTAGCTCGCATCGGGTATACGTGGGTGAAGATAAATTCAAATGAAAAAATTCCGTCTTCTCGAGAGAGCTTGTTGATCTTTGCAACTTTTTGCTTCGCGATGTCCCACCATCTTCAAAATTTTGAGATGTCTGTTTCCTGGATTTTTTGGGCGTTGAGCGCTGCAAACAGAGACAATCTTTGGTATCCCCGAATAGTCTTCGCGTGCAGCTGGATTTGGTTTCCTGTTACGCGTCAGTTTGAAAATTTGAGTCCGAGGCGAAGAATGAATTCGAGAGATTTCCTGTGGACGCTGCTGCCAGTATTTGCAGTCTTAACAGACTCAACTTACATTGGTGGAGTGTTCGTACTCTTCAGTGCACACATGATGAACTTTTCTGCTTCATCTATTGGTAATATGCTGGCGTCTTTTCCGATCACCTCGCGATCTGATGTGCGTCATTCGCCGCCGTTCAAAAGCCAAAGCGACGAAGAAGAAGAAAGAGAAAATACAACATTCCGCTTGGGAAGTATTTTTACCGCGTGTGTAGCAACTTTGTTCTTCTCGCAGGTAATATTCTATGGAGGAGGCCATTGGGTGAAATTTAATGGATTGAGGTTCACCTCTGGTATGACTGGAATGGATTCGTTCAACTGGTACCTGTGCGGGATTTTGTTAGGCTTGGATACTTTCTGTGGAGAAATCATTTCAGTTTTGATGTTTCCAATCTTTCTTTCGTACTTTTCATCGTCATCGTACTCGTTGATGCGCGGTGAACAGAAAGAGAGGAAGCGACAAGAACAGCAACAAGAAGAACAAAAGAAAAAACGCGCGGATTTGAACGTCAGGTGCATTGGCGTTCTCGCCCTCGCGTTCCTTCGTGGATTAGGCGTTTTCGTTTCAACCACCTTTGTCGCGTACGAGCGACGACATCTCATGACTTGGGCTATTTTTGCGCCAAAATTCATCTTTGAGATTTGCTCCCTCTTATGCTTCGATGTGTTTCTGGTTTTCAGCTTCGTTCTCGCATCAAAAACACGCGTATTCGAACCTCTTTCTAACGAAGATTTTACAAGATGAGAGAAGTGTGCACACAAAAAAGATGCGTCTAGATTTCATATAGCACAGCTGTGTTCCGTGCGGCGACTCGAAACAGGCATGTGTTGTGTAATAACCCCCTCATCATAGATTTTAAAAGAGATAGTACAGTTATTTAGATTTACAAAGTGCAAAACATATTCTACCTTGCAAAAGCTCTTTATATAGCTTGGAAAGACTCACCATTAACGAGCGTCAAGTGCAAATTCCTGCTTGTCTCCTGATACTTTCTTCGTTCCGCGGCGCTCCTATCGCTCGAATTACTCTCCGCTTCGATAATTTCTTTAAGTTTTCCAAAGCTTCTCGCCGTGTTTCTGTCGCTCAACTTTCCTCCACTCTTCGCGCCTACGCGCACTAATAAGTTCTTCACCTCTTGCGTTAGCTTACCAGAATACTGCGTCCTATCTATGCCGTTGTTGTCGCTACCATTATTTTTTCTACCATCCGTCGCTAAACTACTGTTCTCTTTTCCACTTTTCATGTTTCCGTGTTCGTCTTCGTTTCTGCTCGTGGTGGCTTTTTGCAGTCTTTTTTTACACTCATCCAACTCTGCGCGCGCGCGTTCGAGCGCAGTCGTCGTTTCTTTGAGTTTTACCTTCAACTCTTCAACCACCTCAACCGCCTCTGCGCGCTCAGTCTTTCTCTCGTGATCTTCCTCCTCCTTCTTTGTTGTACTCTGCAGCGCTTTTCTCTTCTCCCGTTCCTCTTTTGCTCTTCTCACCCACACTTCCAATTCTGTCTTTAACTTGTCGTTTTCATTTTGCGAAGCAGTTTTCCGTTCGATCAAAACGTCTTGCACGAAGAGTAAATATTCCACCAAAAGCTGTGCCACTTGAAACGCTTTCTCCTTTAACTTCGCTTTCTTTTTATTTTCTTTATTGTTGCCGCCATGATCGTCGTCGTTGTCGTCGACGAAATCCTCATCCTGGGGGGAAAAATTTCCGCGAATTATGTCTTCCACAATCAATTCTAAACCGTCCAGGTCGTTGAAACGAACGATATCTTCCGGCGAAGGCACTCGTTCGAGAAGATTCCAATCCACCGGATGCACTCGAGGGAAAGAAGAGAACGAGAACGAAGAGGAGGACGGAGGTGAATGAGGTGAATGAGGTGTTGACATGGTGTTTTTCTTATTTGGTATCTTCGCGGGTGAATTACTTACTACTCCTCTCACCAACGTCTCTCGATTGACGATTTCGTACAGAGATGCGTGTGCTCTGTCTGTCTGGACTGGATGGATGGATGCGTTTTTTTTGAAATAAGATTTTTTGATTTATGCTTGTCTGCTCGTCTGCTTGTCTTTAGCTTTGAGAGTGAGTGAGAGAACAAACGCGCGCGCGTTGTTTTGTGTCAGAGTCCAGGTGTGTTCGTGTGCTTTTCGCGTGGCACGAAAAAGAAAACGGGACAAACACACCAAACAACTTACCCACAAACCACAAGTCACACCGCGCGTTTTTTTTAATGAACTCCTCGCGATTGCTCTTTTCGTCCACGTCCTCCTCCTCCTCCTCCTCGTGTTCTTCGTCGTGGCTGTTGCTCAACAGAAGCAATAGCGGAAGCAGCAACATTCGGAGCAAAAGGAACGGCGCGTATTCTTTTTTTGCTCCCAACACCTCTCCTTCTTCTCTGACTCTGACGAGGAGGACGATGAAGAAAACGACGTCGACGGCAACAACGCACGCAGTCACCAAAAACGAAAGCAAAGCAACCGAAGAGGATGACGATCGAGGCAAAACGTTCGAAAAGATTCTTTCTGTGTTGCAAGCGCACAAGAGTCGACGGTTATCGGTCGCCGCGGAATGCAGAACGCTGGTGAGCAACGCTAGTTTTACCGGTGGCGTCTTGTGCACGATGGCGTCCTCCTCTTCTTCTGCAAAGAAAGACGGTGAAGAAGGAAAAGAACGCGAAGAAGACGGTTCGTCGTCGTATCCGGTTGGTTCTTTCGCCGCGTTCGCGGTGGGAGAAGGCGATGTGAAAGGAGCAAGCGAGGGAGTTGACTCAACTCGGTCCGCAGAGGCCGCCGCGGGTTTACCGATATTCGCGCTGTCGCAACTCTCCTCGCATACCAGGGACCTTTTGAAGAACAAAAGAGCGTCGCTTTTCTGCGCGGAGAGTGGAGGCATGAGACCGGACGCCGCTCGTGCGACGCTCGTCGGTTCGGTTGAGAAGATCGAAGACGAAAAAGAGAAAGCGAAAGCGAGAGAAATATATATGAAGCAGCATCCGGATGCGTTTTGGGTAGATTTTGGCGATTTCAGTTGGTTTAAAATGACCGAGTTGAAAGAAGTGAAATACGTCGGTGGGTTTGGCCGGGCGGCTACTGTGAGCGCGACGGAGTACCAAAACGCAAAAGTCGATCCGGTGAGAAAATTTTCGGGGCCGGTGTGCAAACATATGAACGAAGACCACGCGGAGAGTACTCTAGATATCGTAAAGATGGAGGTTTTTGGAGAGGAAAATATGCATTTACTTCGTAGCAGCGGCGGCAGCGTTGGTAGTAGTAGTAGTAGCACTAGTGGTAGTAGCGGCGACGACAAGAATAATAACGAAAATATGAAAGCGGAAATGTGTGAAATCGACTCTATTGGGATGACTGTCAGTTTGCGATTGGGAAGTCAAAATCTGGGCAAAGTACGAATCGAGTGGCCGGAACCAGCAAACGATCGAAAAGCGATCAAGGATCAAATAGTGAATCTCACAAAGAAAGCGGCGGCGGTGACTAAAGAGTAAAAGCTATCCAGACAAGAAATGTGCAATACTACAAAACGAAACTAACATCTAACATCTAAAATCATCAACCAGTTATCACTCATTTTCACCGAATAACGACAAATCTAAATATCCAAACTGTCTGAACACTCCATCGTTCAAAACTGGGGTAAAAAGTACACCTCTAAACTCGCCGTGGTACTCGCTACAAAACGCGTCGCCGGACAAGGAATTATACTTGATAAAAACAGCCTCTTCGGGAATCGGTTTCGGAACGCCGTCCGTGTCTAAACCGTGTAACTTTCCTCTGGGAAGATTCAACTCCTCCGTCCAAACTTTCAACGCGTCGATGCCTTCTCGACCGGTTTCCGCGCAGATACCAAACATAATCGACTCCGCGTTGTACGAAAGCGTACGAACAGCGTTGCAAAGCGAGCGTTCCGCGCACGTTGAAGACGTTCTCACCGCCATAGATGATGATGATGATGACGAAGAAGAAGAAGAAGAAGAAGAAGATAATCGTTTCCTTTGTTCGTCGTCGAATCGTCTCAGCACGACGTCCGCGTCTCGCAGACTCGGCAAACTGGACACGTCCACTGACTTTTTCACGAACGAAAACGTATTTGACGACGACGACGACGACGACGACGAAGAGGTGGTCGAAGCGGGTTTTAGAGGCGCCTCGAACGGATTCTTCGGTTTCCTCGTTTTCTTCGTCTTCGCTTTCTCCCACGCATCTCCTTCTTCTTTTCCTTGTTGTTGTTGTTGTTGTTGTATCTTCTGCACCTCTCGCAACGCCTCGAACGCTTTGGAATTTATATATTCTCCTCCTCCTCCTCCTCCTTCTTCTTCTCTCACTCCTCTTCGCGGCGCGATCGTCCTTTGAACTTGTCCTGGTCTTCGTCGTCGTCGAAATTCTCTCGAACGAAAAGAAGAAGGAGAAAAAGAAGGAGAGCGCGGCAGCGCAAACGACGACGTCGAGCGCGTCGCAACAGCAGGCGCACCCCCGTTGGCACTCATTTTCTTTTCTCTCCGTCTTTTTCTCCGGAGTGGGGAGAGTTGTGTGTTGTTGTGGTGCAAACAGAGTGCGTCTGACAGTGAAATATTATTATTATATTTACGTACTCGTAAACGAGTGTGGGTGGTGAACCCACACGACGAGAGAGATGGATATTTTAAAAATTATTACGAGTATTGAACCCACCGAACCCCTACGTACGCATATGGCATACAACATAAATGGTATGTGCTGCTCTACGTCTGCTGTGGTGCGCGCCACAAGTCGCACCTTACCAAAACAAAGTCACAAAAATCTTACATGCTCAACAAATATTTTACGTAAAAGAAATAAGAAAAGAAGAGAAGAAACCCACGAGATGAAAGCGGCGGCGGGCAACAGCAACGGTGCGTTTCTTTCGTTTTTGCCGAGCGCGGCGACGCTCTCGTCACCACCACCGTCTCGGGCGAGACGAACGAAAAGCGCGCTGAGGAGAAAGAGAGGGGTTTCGGAGGACGAGAGGAAGATTTCTTTCTTCGTTTCTTCTTCTTCTTCTTCTTCCGGTTCCGGTTCCGGTTCCGGAGGAGGAAAAAGAAATGCGCTCAGGGAAAAAGAGCGAAGAAAGCGAGAGGAGGAGCGAAGGACAAAAACAACCACCGGTTCGAAGAGCGGGAGAAAACCCGCGCGACGAGCGAACGGAGGCGGAAAGAAAAGAAATTACGAGCGCGAGTTGGAAGACGCGTTGCGACGTCACAGAGCGTCTTCTTCTTTTTCATCACCTTCTGCTGCGTTGGAGGAGGGGAGCGAATTTGGTGAAAAAAAACCGACCGCGGCGGCAGTTGCGGTTAAAGATACGAAAAGAAGAGTAAAAAAAGCGCTTAAGAAAGCAAAAAGGTTTGCAAAAAGAAACGTGCAGAAAGCGACGGACGTGCTGTTACCGTCTAGATCTTCGTTAGGAGGCGGAAGAGGAAGAGGAGACGGAGGACCCGTGCGGTTTACTCCGTCGACTCCGTCGTCGTCGACTTCGTATTATGCGTATCGTCAACAACAGCCGAATATTTTCGGTTTGACGGGCGCAGCAGGGGCGATTGCCGGATGGAGCATGCTCATAGGTTTAGCGTACGTCGTCGTTAAAGTGATGAACGGTGAACGGGTAATACCGAGAGGAGGATTTCAGTTGAATATACCTGGCTTGCGAGGTTCTAATCTCAACAAGAGGAATAGCAACGAGGGAGGAAAGTGGGTGATTGATAGAAGTCTCGGCGGTCGCAAGGTTTGGGTTCCAGATGGCGATGCGAGCAGGAGAGGGAGTAAGTTGAGCGACCGAAGCGCCTTAGACGAAGTTTATTACGGTTCTTCATCCTCTTCTCCGACGTCGTCATCGACATCGACGAAATCAAGAATCTCTAGAACTATCGAAGACGAAGATGAAGAGAAAGAAAAACAAAACCTTCCCACGTGGTGGGTAGAGTCTCCTTTTCTCCGAACATCAATCGGTGGCATCGATAAACAAAGAAAGGCAGATTTGCTCCAAGATGCAAAAAGGAGCGCGAGTTATCTATCGGCCGCTCGAATCAACGGTGTGCAGTGGACGTCTGATATGATTTTAGATTTTCACACGGCGTGCGCCACCGCTTTAAAGTGCTATCCGTACGAAGAGAAAAACAAATATCGACTCTCGATTGCAAAATCTGTGGGACCAGAGAATGCGCGCGTGCAGTTGTATCGCCAGGCGTCAGAGATTGCCGTAGAAGATTGCGTTGGTAACCGATCTGGAGCGAGTTCGAGTTTTGGGATGGACGTCAACATCTTTGTGGTTGGATTGAGTTATTTCTTGAACATTCCTACAAAGGCAGCGATCAACATCGTTCGATCGTCGTGCGCGGTGAAGATTAGAAATTTGCTTCTCGCGAGTTGTTCCGCACTTCGGAAAGAACGCGAGGAATTGACCTCCCCGTCTGCGGATCTGTTGTTATCTTTATTCTCCATTGTGAGCGTCTTGAACGTTTTTCCTTTCACCGAAAACTCGGCTGAGATTGAAATGATCAACGAAGGTTTTAAAACTCGAATTACTGAAAAAGAGAGGAATAATTTACTCATGGCGTATAGACAAATTAGTGATGGCGTCGGGGATAGAACAATCGAAGAAGCACTTCGATGAAATGTAAAAACAAGAATTACTGTGAATTAAATGAATGCGCTCTTTTATTTTTTACCGCTTCCTTTCTTAATGGCCTTTTTCTTGTCTTTTTTCTTTATTTTTTCAGCTCTCTTCTGCGATTTCGCAGCTTTCACGTCTTTCTTGTGCTGTTTCCTTTCTCGCTTCTCGCGTTCGAGATCCTCTGGCGTCTTTTTTCTATCTACCCAAACCTTCTTCACCTCAGATGACGAATCGCTTTCACTGTCATCATCATCGCCCTTGTCATTGTCATCGTCTTCGCTACTCGAAGTTGATTCGCTCCCACGATCGCGTTCCTTTTCTCTCGCCATCGCTTTTTCATGTTGCGCTTCTTTGATTGTTCTCGGCGCCATCTTGTTACCACTTTTTTCTAAATCTGTTTCGTCATTTTCATATTCTCCCTTTTTCTTTGCCTCTTTCTTTATTGCCGCCTCTTCTTCTTTCTTTGCTAGCATTAAACTCGGTATCTCTCGCGGACCACTCAAATCGTAATTCATTCCCGTGATAGTCTGATAATAAATACCTTCGGAGCGTTTTTCGTCCTTGGCTTCGCTCGCTTCGCGTAGTCGTCTTTGATCTTTATCCGCATAATCTACCTCTTCCAGCGCTTTTGGGATGTGCGCTTGATGAAATACCGCAGCCTGTATTTCTTTTTCTGCTCTCAACTCGTCGTCTTTTTGTATCTGTGCAGCGTCGATGCCTTGACTGAGCCTCGATTTCATATCAATTTCTAACTTGAAATCCTTCGCCGCTTTTTCCGACAACAGCTCTAAGCATTGGTCAATGTTGGAAGCGTTTATTGCGGGATCCGTCACGAAATCGAACATTTCCTTAACGGATGGAACAACCACATCGTATGCACGATTCGAGAAGAACTGTTTTAAATGCAGCAAGTCTTCTCGTAAAAATTCAAGACATCTAGGATGATCGAGGTCAACAGATTGCGAAACATCGATAATCCACGCATTTCCGTTGTGATACAACAAGTTATACTCCGAAAAATCCGCGTGAACGAGCTTACAATCCTGATACATCGTTCGAATGTCTTTCAAAAGCTGCTCGAATAACGAACGCATCTTCTTACTGCTCAACGAAGACGCTGCGTCTTTTAATCTAGGTGCAGCTCTTCCTTCTGAATCACCAATCATTTCCATGACTAAAACGTGCGATTTCAGACATATTACTTTTGGAACCCGCAAACCTTTCTCTCTTAACCGGTTATAATTGCGCATTTCTTTTTCCGCCCACGTTTTGACCATCTTTCTTGGATTTTTTCGCGCGTATCCGTTTCTCCATCTCCAATCTCCAGACACGTATCTATCTCTATCTTTAAAAACGAGTATCGACGTTTTGTAGACCTTCACCGCCAAATGTTGTCGCATTTGAATTATTTTCTTGTCCTTCTCCTTCTTCATGTCATTCCCTCCAATTTCACTTCTCGTCGTAGTCGTGCTTGTGGTCGCTGCGTCATTTCCAGCTCTATTTTCGCTATTACTATCACCTTTTTTCTTTTCTTCTTCTTCTTCTTCTTCCTCTACTTCTATGACACGCACTGCATGATACACATTCGCTTCCTTCCCGGTGGAAACGCACCCGTTAATCTCAGAAAATATTTCTCTCGACAACATTTTGAACAAAATCATTCGAGTTCGCGGATCGAGCGCTTGCTCCACTGTCGCCCTGTCGCTTTTGTCCGTTACCTTTTGTCCACTACTGCCAAACCCACCGCCGCTGCCGCCAAATCCACCGCCGCCAAATCCACCACCACCACCACCACTGCCACCACCAAACTTGCGTTCCACCTCTCGCAACTGGTTCTTCACCTTTTGTGATATCCCAACCCACGAGGAGGAGGAGGAGGAATGGGAGGAACGAGTAGACGAGGTAGTCGCAGTCACAGCGGAAACGGATGCCGTCTTTGCGTCTGCGTCGCTTCGTATTTCTTCTTCTTTTCTTTCGTCCGTTTCTTTGTTGGTGGCTATAACATCAACGCTTTCTTTCTTTGCCTTATTCCTCTTCGTTCCGGCGAGGCGAGAGAGGAAACTTTGTCTCTGTTTTTCTAAACGCATCTTGTTCCTCTCCCCCCCGTTGGCGTTTGGAGACGACAAGCCGCCCCCAGCGAGGAAAGAAGACTCGACCATTCCTCCTCCGCCTGCTCCGCCTCCTCTTCGAATGATGTTCGCGTTATTATTACCGGTAGTATTCCCACTGCTACTCCGAGCGTTTAAATCGTCTCTCATGTCCAGAGCTTCCAGCGCCCGGTGGATGATGGCTTCCTCGTTCGCTCTCGTTGAAGTCATCGAGGCCGTTCGTTGTTTTTTGTGTCGGCGCCACCTTTTTTTGTACCTCTCTTTTTCTCTCGAAACGTCTCGCGTCTCTTCTCGCGCGCGTTTTTAGAACAAAAAAATAAACCAAACGACGGGACGATGAGGGTTTCTCTTTCGCTTCCGAGTTCTCTGTCTGTCTATCTATTTATCTATCAAACGTCCCAGGGAGAAAAAGAGAGAGAGAGAGAGAGAGAGAGAAAGAGTTTTTAAAGAGTTTTTGTGTTAGTGTGTAAATGTGAATTTTTGTTTGCTTTTTTCTTCGAGAAAAGACAGAAACAGAGGAGAAAATTTTGCCATAAAAGAGAGAAGAAGAGCGCTCCGATATCAAGACCAAACGAAAAGAGAGAGAGAGAGAGAGAGAGAGAGAGAGAGAGAGAGAGAGAGAGAGAGGAA
>Ga0255776_10008330_pt1 | contig 10261 bp, 23 predicted proteins | sample 071ome_19_FD_179974 | JGI IMG/M metagenome (GOLD analysis project Ga0255776, IMG submission 179974) | Coastal salt marsh microbial communities from the Groves Creek Marsh, Skidaway Island, Georgia - 071413AT metaG (version 2) | ecosystem: Environmental > Aquatic > Marine > Intertidal zone >...
TTCGACTGAATACATTGGACCCGAATAAAACCCTTTGCGTAGTTTGCGTCCAAACTGAATCTCAAACCAGTTAGATCCTCGTAAAAACTTCATAGAAATAAAATAACTCGTAATATATCTAGTCCAGTTTTCAAACTGGCACAGGGGGTGGTCCGATGACAGGGCGACCCCCTATACTTGTATCAGTTCAGAGGCATGACGCATGATTAACCAAGAGATCAAGGGCAATCTCGCCAAACTGCTCGCCACCGAGAATCTGATTGTAGAGCATAAAAAGGTTTCTACGGCATCGTTTGATACACTTCGCCGTGTGTTGACCCTTCCTATCTGGAATAAGGCATCTGCCACAGTATATGATATGCTGGTCGGGCATGAAGTTGGACACGCATTGTTCACGCCTGATGTTGACTGGCGTGAGTCTGTTCGTAATAACATTCCTAAGGATTATGTGAATGTGGTTGAGGATGCTCGCATTGAGAAACTGATGAAGCGTAAGTATCCTGGTCTGTCCCGTAGTTTCTACGGTGGTTATCAGGAACTGAATGATGAAGATTTCTTCTGTGTGAAAGAAGAGAATCTTGCTGAACTGTCTCTGATCGATCGTATCAACCTTCATTTCAAGGTTGGTGCTTTCGCGATGATTCCTTTCACCAATGATGCTGAGCAGCAATTTGTTGTTCGCGTTGCTGATGCTGAGACCTTCGAAGATGTTCTCGCTATCTGTGAGGATCTTGTAGATTATCTGAAGGATAAAGAACAACAGCAAGAAACTATTTCACTAGAGAACGCTCAGCAGGACGCTGGTGGCGCTCAGCAGGGTTCTAGCAACTCTAATGCTCAGCAGGAGGAAACTCCTGGTGGAGAGTCTTCTGATGGTCAATCAGAGGAATCTGAAGAAGGTGATAGTGAAGATTCTGATGATTCTTCTACTCCTCCTACTGGTGGTGGTTCTGGTGCCGCTAGTGGTCCTAATGAAGAAGAGTCTAAAACTCAGCGTTCATTCGATCAAAACTCTGAGAATCTCTCTCAAACTGAACCCTGGCATCATGATACTCAGTATGTAGAGATTCCTAAGGTTGATCTCAGCAACATTGTTGTTGATCATGAATTCATTCATGCTTACATCAATAAGTTCTGGACCAATCTGGAAGCAGAGCGTCAGCATCTTTATACTGATATGTTTGATTATGCTGATGCTGAGTACAATAAGTATAAAGCATCTGCTCAAAAGGAAGTAAACTATCTGGTTAAGGAGTTCGAGTGTAAGAAGTCTGCCGATGCTTATGCTCGTGCTGCTACTTCTCGCACTGGTGTTCTTGACACTACCAAACTTCATACCTACAAGTACAATGATGATATCTTCAGGAAGGTAACTGTCCTCCCTGATGGTAAGAATCATGGTCTGATCTTTGTTCTGGATTGGTCTGGTTCTATGGGTAATGTGTTGCTCGATACTGTCAAGCAACTGCTGAATCTCTGCTGGTTCTGTAAGAAAGTTCAGATTCCTTTTGAAGTCTATGCTTTCACCTATGAGTGGAATCCTCTGATGTTTGATGAGGAGATGGAGTCAATTCCAGAAAAGTTCCCTCGTAAGTTCGGTCAGATTGACATTCATCGTATGTTCCATATGCTGAACTTCCTCAGTTCTCGTACAAATTCTAAGCAGTTTGATCAGCAGGCAAAAAATATTTTCCGCCTTGCTTGTCAGCAGTCTTCCTATGTTCGTTACCACTGTCCTCCTGGTCTCGATCTCAGTGGAACTCCCCTGAATGAGAGCATCATCTCTCTTCATGAGATCATTCCTCAGTTCAAGAACAACAACAAACTTCAAAAGGTTAATGTTGTGATTCTGACTGACGGTGAAGGTGGTGGTCTTACTTATACCACAGAGAATCAGTATGCTCCTTATGGTATCGGTAGCAATCGCATTGGTAGCAACTGTGCTCTACGCGATCGTATTACTGGTAATGTGTACCGTAAGTTTGATGAGACTTACAACGGATCTCTGACTGCTATTCTGTTGGAGAACCTTCAGGATCGTTTTCCTGAAGTAAATCTCATTGGATTCCGTATTATTGGTGGCACTGAGTTCAATCGTTTCTATCGCTATCTCCATGGTCAGGATCGTTATTACTCCACTGATGTTCCTGAGTCTGTAGCAAAGGTCTGGCGGAAAGAAAAGTCCGTTGAGATGAAACCTATGGGGTACAATGCCCTGTATGTTCTTGCCTCGTCTGGACTGTCTGCTGATACCTCTTTTGAGGTATCTGATAACGCTTCGACCGCAGAGATCCGTAAGGCATTCAAGCAGGTTCTCAAGAAGAAATCTACCAACAAAAAACTCCTCTCTTCTTTCGCGTCGCTTGTCTCTTGACAGGCGACTTTTTTTCCTGTATAATTATTCTCGTAAGCAATTAATTTTTAAACTGATGCGCGACCTCCTAGAAAATCAAAATTACACCGAGATCTACAACAACTATACTCGTTGGATTCAGTCTAACCGCCAGTTCTTTCGTACTGGTCCTAGTTTAGTCAAACTGCCTGATAACAAGGTTCAGAAGCCTTTCGGTTTCCGTTCTTACCTGAAGACCTTCATCACTGATGAGAAAGAAGTGATCTCAGTTGAGCAAGATTGCTCTGATTTCCTTACCAAGCATCCTGAACAGTTTGATGCTACTAAGGACATCTTCGCTTCAACATTCCCTGCTATTATTAGCACAAGGTTGAAGAAGAAGGAGAGCAAGCAGAAGCAAACTCATGCTAAACTGAATGAGTTCTTTGAACAAAAATCTCTCAAACTGGAGACTCCTACAACTGGTCTCAACGAGACTGCTCAAACCATCTGTGCTCTGGCAGACAAAGGTGCCAAACACATTAAGTCTCCTGATGGTTGGGAGGTCCAGTTCTGAAACTGTCACAGGGGGGTCTTCGGACCCCCTTTTTTGCCCTATACTTACTTTGTTCGCAACCGAGATGACCGCCATGCCCCGCAAGATCAACATTGATATGATTGCTCTCACCAACTACATCTCCAATAACTATGGCGATGAGTTTGGTGCTGATGCTGTTCGCTCCGCCGCTGATGAGTTCGGTGTGTCATATCCTACTATCATGAAGCGCCTTGATCAATATAAGGTCGGTCATGGTAAGTGGAACCTGACTGTTCAGGAGAAACTTGAGCAGACTTATAATGCTCCTGCTGCTGCTCCTGCTGTTGCTGTTACCGTTCGGGAAAATCAGAACCTGATTCCTGCTAAAGATGATACTTTTGTCCCGTTCGGGAACTTCACTGATGTGAAGAAGATCATCTCCTCTAAGGTGTTCTATCCCGTGTTCATTACTGGTCTGTCTGGTAACGGTAAGACCTTCAGTGTAGAGCAAGCATGTGCTGCGCTCGGTCGTGAACTTATTCGTGTGAACATCACGATTGAGACCGATGAGGATGATCTCGTCGGCGGTTTCCGTCTGGTTGATGGTAACACTGTTTGGCACAATGGTCCCGTGATTGAAGCACTGGAGCGTGGTGCTGTTCTGCTGCTGGATGAGATCGATCTTGCCTCTAACAAGATCATGTGTCTCCAGTCTATTCTTGAAGGTAAGGGTGTGTTCCTCAAGAAAACTGGTCGTTACATCAAACCTGCTGCTGGTTTCAATGTGATTGCCACTGCGAACACCAAAGGTAAGGGTTCTGATGACGGTCGTTTCATTGGTACTAATGTACTTAATGAGGCATTTCTTGAGCGTTTCGCCCTGACCTTCGAGCAAGATTATCCTACTCCTAAGACTGAGCAGAAAATCCTTGAGGGTATTTCTCTTGATCTGGGGTTGACAGATCGTGAGTTCTGTGAGAAACTTGCTCAGTGGGCAGACATCATCCGTAAAACCTTTAAGGATGGTGGTATCGATGAAGTTATTTCTACTCGTCGTCTGGTTCATATCATTCGTGCCTACGCTATCTTCGGCAAGCGTATGAAAGCAATTGAGGTTTGTGTGAATCGTTTTGACGATGAAACCAAGTCCTCGTTCATCGAACTGTATGACAAACTGGATGCTTCTGTCCACGAAGAAACCCAGGTTGACAAATCTGAAAGTTTCTGATACACTAAATAAGTGGTCGTGACGCAATGTTACGATTTACAACAGAGGTGGGTGCCTCAACTACTCGCGCCAGAATTTGTTGTACACTATTCAAGCGGGGAAATGTCGAATTCTCCCAACATCTGTGGGTAATCACTCCACAAGTAAAAATTACGAGGTATTTTCAATGATTAAATCTGTTTTCGCAGCACTTGCTGCTGCTCCCCTTTTCGCTGGTGCTGCTATGGCAGGTCCTTATGTGAATGTCGAAGCAAACTCTGGTTGGTCTGGTTCTAACTACGGTGGCACTGCTGTTGACACCCATGTTGGTTACGAAGGTCCTATCGGTGAGTCCGCTTCCTACTATGTTCAGGGTGGTGCTACTATCCTGATGCCTGACGGTGGCAATACTAAGAGCGTTCCTTCTGGTAAGGCAGGCGTTGGCGTTGCTGTTACCGATGCTCTCGGTGCTTACGGCGAAGTTTCGTTCGTTGGTTCGGGCACTGCTGGTGTTGACCGTGGATACGGCACCAAACTTGGTCTGAAGTATTCCTTCTGATCTAACTAAAAACTGGGGTCTTCGGACCCCTTTTATTGGAAAGGTGGTCGAGTGGTTGATGGCTCTGGTCTTGAAAACCAGCGATGTGAAAGCATCCGTGGGTTCGAATCCCACCCTTTCCGTTGGAGTTTAACTCCATTGTCCTTTGAAATCTTCTCCATGAACAAAATGAACGAAATCGAGAGCATCCTGTCTGATGTTGATGCCCTCATCGGTTCTTTCCTCGAAGCAGAAGAACCTGAGAACGCTCGCGCACTGGTAGAAGAGTTTGGCGAGTGGTTTCTTGATTATGATGCTGGGAAAGAAATCAATGTAACTTGTCTGGAAGTTCTCAGCGAGCAATGATCTACTACTACTCCCTTCTAATAGTTTTCGCAGTCATCGTTTACATGATGACAGTTGATCAAAATGTTGCGACCTACATTGATCTTCTTTGGAAACTAGTAGGGGTACAGTTTCGTAGATTTTTGTTCATTTTAAAATTCAAACCACGACTGATGTGGGACACCTGGAATATAAAAAGAACGATAAAAAATAACAAAAAAGATTGGGCAAGTATAGCAGCAGAAGAGATAATTAAGGATAGGGATAAAGACTTATAATAGTGTTATAATTATAATGTATTCTTTGCCATCTCATGACCAACTACCATCTTGTTATCGACGCTATCTCTCAAGAACTTTATTCTACATTCCAGCAAGAACAATGGGATGAAGAATCAGCAAAACAAAGGTCTCATAAAATTCTTACGCTCGTAGAGCAATTCCAAACACGAAGAACACAACCAAAATGGAGGGCAACCGATTGAAAATTACAATCACCGATGATCCTAACTGGGGTGATGTAAGGTATCATGTTGAGGTTGATCATGATGGTATCACCTCATCTGGTATTGCTAAAGATCTCGAAGAGTCCTTCATTGTAGCACACCACCTCAGTGGTAGGAATCGCTACACTGATGAAGAACTTGATGCTATGTGTGACTATGCTGAAACCACAACAGGACACTAGGATCCCCTTGACAATCACGCTAGCAGTCCTTATACTGTGTGTGTTGGTGACGATCGTTGCTGGTTACATTCATGGTCACATGAACCTTCCTGCCGTTATTAAAAACATTCAATCATGAGTATTCCTAATTTCAAATCCCAACATGATTGGGAAGCATTTACCCAAATCTTTGATAGTCAGTGGCATTGTAAGCGGGCACTGCTAAATCGTGTCAAGGATGATATGTTCCCTAATACATCATGGAATGGACTATCATCTAAACACATGGAAGTAATCAATGATATTGTGTCTAACCTTGTGTATGAGGTAGAGCGTCAGTTCAAGGAAACTCATCAGGATTATAAGACTGATGATGATGAGATGTTTATTCCTTATCGTTCATTCAAGGAGAATGTAGCAGAAGCAATCAATGAAGCACTGGATAAGCGTGAAGAACCAATCTGGTGTCATCCTGAAAGTTCACTCAAAAAAATGACTCTTGGAGGTAAATGACTTACAACGCTGAAGTACAATTTAAGTTCGATGCAACCTTCACCCCCACCTATGGGTCATCCTCCTGGACTGGTGATGATTTTATCCCTGAGGAACATTATCTTATCACTGCACCAGCAGCAGACCTTAACGCCAAACAGTATTTCAAACTTTTTGAAAAGTTTCTCCTCTGTGTAGGAATGGATCCTGTTTCCATTCGTAGCGGTGCTATGTCATTGGTCTTCAATGATTATACTAAAGAAGAAGAGCAGCGTAAGGTCTGTAAAGAGTATGAATTGACTATGGATGAAGACCTGGAGAACAAATACCAGGAGTTTATGAAGCGTGATGCAGAATGGGCAAAATTAAAGAATGTTCCTAAAGGTCCTATGGGCACTGTACAACTACAACAAGATAATGCGTGGGATTCAGAATGATGAAAAGTAACAAACACTGGGATGTAATGAACAAGTTGGAGGAGTCATTCTCTAACATCAACTCTATCAGTTTCATGTTAGAAGAACTGACTGAGGCAATGGACAACAATCGTATGGATGCTGCTCATGACATTGCTCATGCTCTGAATGCTTTCCTGCCAGTATATACTGACAACTGGGATCGCAAGTTTAAAGAAGCATGGGATGAGGTTGTGGTAAACGATTTTGATTCTGCTAATGGCGTAGTATGAGTCGTTTCGTAAAGAATCCAGACGAAATAGTACTCGAAGATGTTAGAATGTTTCACTACGAAACTATGGAGGAGGGACGCCATGTATGGATTGGCATCTACGGCAATGATGGTAAAATCTACCACATGAACATTAGTGGCGACAACCTTAAAGTATATTATTCCAATGAAACTCTTTGATTATGTCTACTACGAAGACTTTGGGCACGAGTGGTATTTCCAACTGCTCCCAATCTCTACCAAGTTTGCTCTCATTGATATGGTAGTTCAGTGGGATGATTTTGCTTCTCCTGAATGGTATCCATATGGAGTCATTGGCATTGGTCCTCGTGACATTGGTTTCACATTTAGGTGGAGGAAGTTTGAACTTCGTTTTGATGTGTTAGACTTTGACCCACGCAATCTATCAAAGTATCGTCGCTGGAAATCAGGTGATTATCGATGACTGATCTTTATCGCGATTACTGGAAGACTGCTCCAGCAGGCAATCGTACCTTCTGGAAACTCCCCGTGGAAACCATATATAATGATGAAACGGGTGAGGATGATTACATTATTACATTTCCTGATGAATTGATGGAGATGACTGGTTGGGGACCCGATACCATGCTAGAATGGATCGAGAATGACGATGGTTCATTTTTACTGAAGAAACATGAAATTTGAAGTACAAACATGGGATGAAGAACACAAATGTGTTCGCTATCATAGTGTCGTAGATGCTATTGATTATGAGGATGCCCGTGCTTTCATTGCTGGGATGCATCCTGAACAAAAAGTACTTGCTGTTGTGAAAAAATTATGACCGTACCATTTTTTGTTGAAGAACCTTACACTTGGAAAAAAGTAGAAGTTCCTTATGATATCGTCCAGTATTGTGATCGCTTCACTGTGGATGCGGATCGTGAAGATCTGCGCTATATTGACTGTGTGTGGATGCATATGGGATATTATGGTGTTCCCACACATGTAATGAAGGCAGTTCGTGAAGAACACTGGGACCGCACATCTGTACAACCTATTTTTGAATAATGGCAATTCGTAATCGCAAAGGTCAAACTCTTGGTGCTGATGGCACTGCTCCAAAGCGTAAACCAGGACGCCCCAAGAAGACTGAGGTAACTACAACTAAAAAGACTCGCACACCATCTAAACCTGTAATTGATCCTCCTCGTTGTAGTGATGGTCCATTTCATATGGTGTTCCCATTTCACCTCCAATATAAGGAGGGTGGTAGCATGAAGAACTGCTATTTTCAGTGTGAATCACACATGAACAAACATATTGAGAGGTACAAACTTGACAAACGCAAACTCACAATCGGAGCAACAGAACCCCGCAACTGAGCATCCCGAGATCGCTGAGGTTGAATGGATTGATGATACATTTCGTGTCTATAAAACAAGATATGGAGTGTATCACAGTGCTGCTAAAGATGGTGAAGAGTTAGTCACTGCTCTGACGGCAGAACAATGTATCAATGGCACTCGTTTCTACCTTAAAGGTAGGCAAGATGGGTGGTCTGAATACGAAACAAGAACTATGAACGACGGAATTGTAGGAGGAAAACTATGAAAACTAGAGGAACTGTACGCACATTTGTAACCAAGTCTGGTGACACCTGGGAGTGGGTGGAAACACCTGAATTTGTCAAAGCAATCGAAATCTACTGGCATAATGTAAATTTGAACAATGATAATTCATCATCGAAATAAACCCCTTGATTCATTTTTAATCGAGCAATTAGTTGATTCTTTCAAGAAAGATGAATATCTTTTTCCATCAAAACATGCTCCAGATAAAGTATATTCATCTTTTCGGAAAGGAAAAGAAAAACTACCAGAATTTCCTGGTGATGTAAATGCTTTCTATCATAATTTAATTAAGGAACTGTTAATTTCTTTGGGTGTTTATGGAAGAGTAGTATGCACTAACATGATGTGGTGTCAAATTTATAATGACACCACATGTGGTCATCCAGTTCATGCTCATTTTTCTGGGGAAGAGTTATTTTCATGGATTCATTTTGTTAAAGCACCCAAGCAAAATTGTTTCTTTTTCGTTGACTCTAATTCACAGCAAATATTCCCAGAACATCAGAATTCTGGTGATTTGATAGTTTTTCCTTCTTGGGTAATGCATGGTGCAGAACCAATATCAGATTCCGATGATAGAATTATTGTCGCTGGTAATATTATCGCTAATCAATATCTTGATACTCCGTTTTCACCACATATCATGACATGTGAAAGAATAAATTCTAATGTAAAACAATGGAAGATCACGGACAGACATGACTAAACAAAATCTTTATTGGTTTTTTCAAAAATGGGGGATCATCAAACCCCCTGAAGAAATTAATGAAACTAGTAATGCTTTTGCTTTGGCAAATAAAATCCTTGAATTACAGCAAAGAATCGAAAAACTCGAAAGTGAAAACATTGAGATGACAAATGCTTTGTATGAATGTGAGAACAGATTAGAATCAAGGATTGACAGCATTCACCCCATCATCTATAATATACAGGAGTCAACAGATGTATGAAGATCTCGATAACTTTGAGACCGCTCTGAAACATTTCGGTACTCGCGTTGATGTTATTATTGCTATGGAAATGGCAAATAGAATTGACAGTGAGACTGCCTATCAGAACATCAAGATGGAACTCAAAGAATTAAAGAAAATTCGTAAACAATGGAAACGGGAGAACCCAAATGACTAAGGATGTCACAAAGAATGATGGTCTCATTGTAGAATATGATGAGGACACCAGACAGATGAAACTAGAATGGGATGAAAATGATCCCAAATGGAATTGGTTGAACAATATGTCTCAACAAGAAATCCAAGAAGTTATTACTGGTAATTTACAAAGAATGTTAGCGGAGCACGAACAAGATGGCATTGGCCTCACAAGTTGAAGATAGTTTAAAAGAAGCAGAAGCAAGTCTCAGAAATGCTCTGGCATTTGCTGCTAGGTCTGAAAGACCAATGGTTTGTAATGTCATTGCTGATATGATTCAGAAGATTGATATTATGATGAAGACTGATGAACTGCTGGACAAATTAGAAACCAGAAAGGAAGGAAGTTCAGGCACCTGGGATTCATTCTTTACTGATCAGTAAACAATTGTGAAGGCAAATCTAAAGTCAACATTAAAAATGTGGGCATGGCAGTTAAATACTGTTATGATATCAACACATAACGAAAGAATCCAATGACCCACATGCCACCAGAGCGTTGCGTATCTCTCACATCAGAAGAATTGGATGAACTCAACGCTCTTCGTGATGCTATTAATATGAATCCAGCATCAGTTCATTACACCAAAATGGAGAGGTTTGCTGATCTTATGGTGCGTTGCTTACATGTTGAAAATAAATAAGTATCATCACACTACAAAACAATGGAAAACATCGAAACGCACATCGAAAAGGACAAACAAATTCTAAAT
>Ga0255776_10008333_pt1 | contig 10260 bp, 10 predicted proteins | sample 071ome_19_FD_179974 | JGI IMG/M metagenome (GOLD analysis project Ga0255776, IMG submission 179974) | Coastal salt marsh microbial communities from the Groves Creek Marsh, Skidaway Island, Georgia - 071413AT metaG (version 2) | ecosystem: Environmental > Aquatic > Marine > Intertidal zone >...
ACGGCACTTAATACCGTGGCCGAGGGTCGTGCGCGGGTGACCGAGACTATTTTTGAAAACAGGCTAATGCAGGCGCACGAAATGAAGCGCATGGGCGCGAATATTGTGATCGAGACCGACACCGCCATTACGTCGGGTAGGTCGGCACTGCAGGGGGCCCCTGTCATGGCATCTGACCTTCGCGCATCAGCGAGTCTTATTATCGCGGGACTCGTTGCCGATGGAGAAACCCGCATCGATAGGATTTATCATATCGATCGCGGTTATGAGGATATTGAGGGCAAGCTCCAGTCCCTCGGCGCAAACATCCGTCGTGTGGACGGGTAATCTGTTAGTGACAACCGAATGAATATCGACCACGATCTGACCATTGCCCTCACCAAGGGCCGTATTCTCAGCGAGACGCTACCGCTCCTCGCCGCGGTGGGTATTGAGCCCTCTGAGCGGCTCGAAGACAGTAGAAAGCTGGTCATCCCCACCAGCATCCCGAAAATTCGTCTTGTTGTGCTCCGCGGATCAGATGTGCCCACTTATGTGCGTCACGGTGCAGCAGACATCGGCATTGCCGGAAAAGATATGTTATTGGAGTTCGGCGGCGCGGGCATCTACGAGCCGCTTGATCTGGGTATTGCACGGTGCCGGCTCATGACCGCCGCCCGAAGGGATCGCTCAAAAAGCAGCGATTCCCGCCGGGTCAGAGTGGCGACAAAATTTTTGAATGTGGCTCGCGCACACTACGCTCAGAAGGGTGTCCATGCTGACCTCATCAAGCTCTACGGTTCTATGGAGCTAGCGCCTCTCATGGGGCTGGCTGATGAGATTGTGGATATTGTTGACACGGGAAAGACCCTGGCAGAGAACGGTATGGAAGCGCTGGAAGAAATTGCTGAGATATCGTCTCGTCTGATTGTGAATAAAGCAGCAATGCGAACCCGGCACAGCTCGGTGATGGCGCTGATTGATGCGCTGGCGCTAGTGCTCAAAGAGCGGGGAGCGGCGTCGGGTGAGTGATCAATGTATCGCTAGACTGGATGCTTCGGTTGACGGATTCGGCGAGAAGTTCGCGAGCCTGATGCTCAGCCCCGCGCAGGCCGATCCGACATTGGTAAGCAGAGTTGCAGACATTCTCTCGGCAGTAGCGCAAGAGGGAGACGCAGCGCTATTGCGCTTCACTAATGATTTTGACTCCCGTGGAGCGCACGACGTTACAGAGTTTGCTCTGGGTGTTGACGAACTCGAGGCGGCAGCAGAGCGCATTGATCGACGCATACACGGTGCGTTATGCAGTGCGATCGATCGCATTCGCGATTTTCACGAGCGACAATTGACCACGACGTGGCAGTTTGAAGATGCAAATGGCAGTGTGCTCGGGCAGCGCATCTCTGCGTTGGACCGTGTCGGTATTTACGTGCCCGGAGGGCAAGCCAGCTACCCATCATCCGTACTGATGAATGCAGTGCCCGCGAGAGTAGCGGGGGTGAACGATATTGTGATGGTGGCACCTGCCCCTCGCGGCCAAATTAATCCGGTCGTGCTTGCGGCGGCGGGTCTTGCCGGCGTGACCGAGGTATTCACGATCGGCGGTGCTCAGGCCGTTGCGGCCCTCGCTTATGGTACGGAAACCATCGGTAGCGTCGATAAAATTGTGGGGCCGGGTAACCGATATGTCGCTGAGGCCAAGAGGCAGGTTTTTGGCCGTGTGGGAATCGATATGGTCGCAGGGCCTTCTGAGATATTCATCATTGCAGACGGATCGGTAGACCCCACATGGGTGACTCTGGATATGTTTGCCCAGGCTGAGCATGATGAATTTGCTCAGGCGGTATTGGTTTCAGCTGATCAGGCTTACTTGGATGAAATCGCAAAGCGTATCGCCGAGCAACTGCCTCTGATGGCGCGTCGAGAGGTGATTTCCAAGTCGCTTAAAAACCGGGGCGCATTGATCAAAGTGCCCGACCTGGATACCGCAGTCGCGTTGAGCAATCGACTTGCACCCGAGCATCTCGAGCTGGCGGTGAACCAACCACGAGCGTTGTTGGAGCAAATCACCGCTGCGGGTGCAATATTTCTGGGAGCGATGTCCTCGGAGGCGCTGGGAGATTATTGTGCTGGACCGAATCATGTTCTACCCACCGCAGGTTCCGCTCGCTTTGCATCGCCGTTGGGCGTCTACGATTTCCAGCGGCGAAGTAGCGTGATAGAAATCTCTGCTCACGGCGCACAGGTTCTTGGAGACATCGCGGCGACATTGGCGGAGGCTGAATCGCTGCAGGCACATGGCTTGAGTGCCGAGGCACGAATCACTAGGAAAAACTAGCTCATCCGGCTTTCGCGCGGGTGCCGACGACAGCCTCCAACTCTACCAGTTGCCCGTCGCGGTCCAGACTCACACGCAGGAGGTGCCCGGGCCTGAGTCGCGCGATCTGTAACATGGCCGCGCGCCCATCGACGACGGGTTCACCGTCCAACGACGAAATAATGTCGTTCAACCGGATCCCGGCCCGCTCTGCGGGGCCCCCAGTGGCGAGTTCGGTAACGATAAGTTGCTGGACAAGGGACCCCGAGGGCCCTTCCGTTAATAATACGTCCACGCTCACCCCCAGCCAGCCGCGGATAACCGTCCCATATTGAACGATGTCGTTCAGCGCAGAGGCAGCGAGATCGCTGGGTGTGGCCAGATTGATGCCGATTCCCGGCGTTTCGCTTCTGGCATCATTTCCTGCGGTGTAAATCAGGGTGTTGATGCCGATGAGCTGGCCCCTGCTATTGATGAGTGCGCCACCAGAGCTTCCCAAATGAATGGTGGCGTCGGTCTGGATGTAGTCCTCGTAGGTAGAGAGCTGGAGTCCAAACCTGCCGATGCCGGATACGATGCCTTGGGATACCGAGTGACCAAATCCATAGGGATTCCCTATCGCTAGGACTACATCGCCCACGGCAACATCTTTGACATCGGCGAGGCGGATGGGGGTGAGATCTGAGAGCCCTATTTGCAGGACCGCGAGATCAGTGTCCGGGTCGGTGCCCACCACAGAAGCATTTGCAGACCTGCCATCTGCCAGCAGAATCTGAATGGCATCAGCACCGGCGATCACGTGGTTGTTGGTAACGATGTATCCGTCCCGGGAGAGAATGACGCCCGAACCAAGCGATCGCTCGATGCGTTGCGTACTGCCCTGACTGGAGCGGAACCTTCGCAGGATCGGTGAGTTTAGCCGGGGGGCTCTGCGGGTATCGACTAATTTTGCGGTGTAAATGTTGACGACTGAGGGCGTGGCAAGCGCAACGGCGTCACGATAACCACTCTGAGACACGGTATCGGCTGGATCAGTAGGCGCAAGCACCCACTTGTCCAAAATGAGCGCTGCGGCCAGAACGCCAACCAACGCTGGCCAGATAAGTGCAAGCAGATCGTTTTTCACCGAGCCCTCCAAGCCCCATTGTAAATCATAGCGGGCCGGTTATTCTCATACTTCACTGGTGAGGTAAAGCGCCCGATGTCCTGTAGTCGCCACGATCTGAGATTGTATCTGGATAAGTTGCTGTCGCCCGCGCGGTATCAAGATTATTGCCCGAACGGGCTGCAAGTTGAGGGGAAGGCACAGATAGATCGCCTGGTCACGGGTGTCACTGCCTGTCAGGCCCTGATTGATGCGGCGATAGCCGCCCGAGCGGACGCAATTCTGGTCCATCACGGATTTTTTTGGCGATCGGAAGATCCCGTGGTTGTCGGAATGAAAGCACGTCGACTCAGAGCGCTGATGACGAACGAGGTCAATCTGTTCGCATACCACCTGCCCTTGGACTGTCATCCGGAGTTGGGTAATAACGCGCAGCTCGGGCGGCTGATGGGGGTTCCTAAAGCAACGCATCTTGACCCTGCTGACCCATCGCTGCCCCTATTTTCCGGTGAATTAGAGGAGCCTGCTCCAATATCGTCCTTTGTTGAGAATCTGTCGCTTCAGTTGGGACGTGAGCCGCTGGTAGTTGGGGACGGCGCCGTGCAAAAAATTGCTTGGTGCACGGGCGGAGGACAAAACTACATCGACAAGGCCGCTGATGCTGGCGCAGACCTTTACGTAACGGGCGAGGTTTCCGAGCAAACCATTCACAGCGCTCGGGAGCGCGGCATCTGTTTTATCGCTGCGGGTCACCACGCTACAGAACGCTACGGCGTGCAGGCTGTTGGTGCGCGTGTGGCTGAGGAACTGGGGTGCACCCACCAATTTATCGACGTCGATAATCCGGCGTGACTCACGCCGCAGTCGTATTTGATTTGTCCAAGCCAAAGGTTTCCGATAGCTGCCCCTGCTCATCGGGTTTCTTTGGCGCGTAGTCCAACGGTTGCGCCACATCGATCCCTTGTGATTGTCCGCCTGTCGGGTCACTCGGGGGGTTGAGGGCCGCGGCAGAGATGCTTACCTGGTCGCCACAGAGTTGATCGGCTCCCTTTGCGAGGTGCGTGTACACCGATCGATAGTCATCGGTCAATTTGTGCAGTAGTTCTGCAGTTTGCGCAAAGTGCTCTGATACCTCGGCCTCATAGTCCGCGCGACTTTGGCGCGCTTGATCAAGCTGGCTCTCCAGATCCATGATAACTCTGCGCTTGTTATCACTGCGGGAGTTAAGTGCCAGATACCAGCCCAGCGCGCCGCCTATCACGCCCCCCAAAATCAATGGGATGATTAGATTAGAAACAGACTCCATGCCTTTCCCTGTATCGCCACTCTGCTGCCCGTCGCTGCCGTCTCGACTGTCAGAGGTGTGCGAGCGCTCATATGCCAATTGGATCCCTAGTGTACTGTATGGCCGAGCGGACGTCGCCTGTCTAGGGGTCTTCCAGCATCAGACGATCAGTGCCTAGAGCAGAGCTAAGGCCCATGTTTTATGCCTTCCCTTTAGGCTTGCAGGTCTGGCGGGTTGACAAAACAGGGGTCACTGCGTGGTAGGCTTCGCGCGACGCAACACCGCCCGTTTTTTCATGACGCATCCACTTTCCCCCAAGGAGCGCTATCAGCGCGACCTCCACTCCGGCGCGCTTCTGGAGGATCAAGCGCAGGCGCTACTTGTCGATCAGCTCGATGATCTCTTTCACCGCTTGCGGGCTCGAGAAGCAGTCGAGGGGCGACTGTGGTCGCGGATCAGGCGTCGCTATGGTTGGCATCAGGCCCCGGAGCAAGGCCTTTATGTTTGGGGTGGCGTGGGGCGCGGTAAAACTCACTTTATGGATGTGTTTTTCGACAGTCTGGACTTCGACAGGAAACTGCGGGTGCACTTTCATCGTTTTATGCAACGCGTCCATGCCGCCCTGACAACCTACAGTGGCGCGACCGACCCGCTCGAGATGGTGGCTAACGATATCGCTGAAGAAGCGTTGATCCTCTGCTTCGACGAATTCTTCGTGAGTGATATCGGCGACGCCATGATTCTCGGTGGATTAATTGACGCGCTCATGCGGCGAGGCGTGACCCTTGTGGCAACCTCTAATATCCCGCCCGTTGACTTATACCGAGACGGGCTGCAGCGCAGTCGGTTCCTGCCGGTTATTGCCCTGCTGGAGCGACATTTGGACGTCATGCATCTCGAATCGCCGACCGATTATCGCTTCAGAACCCTCGAGAGAGCGGATCTTTGGCACGTCCCCCACGACGACGCCGGGGTTGCGGCGCTCGAGACGTACTTTGCCTCACTCACCGGACAGCACGCGGGAAAGCCTCGGCACTTGGAAGTCAACCATAGACAGATAGCCGCCCGGGCGGCGGTTCAGGGGGTCGCCTGGTTTGATTTTAAAACGTTGTGTGAAGAAGCGCGAAGTGCCGCAGATTTCGTGGAGATTGCGCGGGAGTATCATACGGTGCTGCTAGAGAGGATTCCTGCGCTGACGCCCGAAACAGAGGACGCGGCGCGCCGTTTCATTAATCTCGTGGATGAATTCTATGACCGGAGAGTCAAGCTGATTACGACCGCGGACTGTGTCCCTGAATCGATTTACACCGGTGTGAGGCTCCGTTTTGAGTTTGAGCGGACAATCTCCCGGTTGCAGGAAATGCGGACACGGGAGTACCTGCAGGCGGAGCACCACCCCTGATTCGCACAAGACAAATTAACGGTTGAAAGGGCTATGGGTCTCCAGTACCATCCGCGCTCCTGAATTTAGCCTCCGGGATGCCGGCAATGAAGACATACAGCGCTAAAGCCGACGATATCCAGCACGACTGGTTCGTGGTCGATGCTGAAGACAAGACGCTTGGGCGACTCGCAACCGAGATCGCTCATCGCTTGCGAGGCAAGCACAAGCCAGAGTACACGCCCCACATGGACATGGGTGATTACATCGTGGTGGTTAACTGCGAGAAGGTCCGTGTTACTGGCGCCAAGCGAACCGACAAGCAGTACTATCATCACACCGGATTCCCAGGTGGCATCAAATCGGCGAGTTTCGAACAGCTGATTGACCGGGCGCCGGAGCGGGTAATACAGCGGGCAGTGAAGGGGATGATGCCACGGAGTCCCCTCGGACGAGCGATGCTGAAAAAATTGAAGGTTTACGCGGGTCCTGCGCACCCGCATGCGGCACAACAGCCGCAGCCACTGACGGTCTGAGGAGGTCCAGATGGCGACAGCTCACTATTACGGGACGGGGAGGCGCAAGACGTCAACGGCCCGCGTGTTCTTACGGACAGGAACCGGCAACATTGTGATCAATGGTCGTCCCATTGACGAGTATTTCGGCAGGGAAGTCGCTCGCATGATTGTGCGTCAACCCCTGGAATTGACAGAAAATACGGGCACCTTTGACGCTAACGTCACGGTATCCGGCGGCGGCAGTTTTGGTCAGGCAGGTGCGATTCGTCATGGTCTGACCCGGGCGTTGCTGGATTACGACGAAAGTCTCCGCGGTTCACTTCGCGCCGCAGGCTACGTGACCCGTGACGCCAGAGAAGTCGAGCGCAAGAAGGTGGGTTTGAGAAAGGCGCGCCGACGTCCGCAATTCTCAAAGCGGTAACCGTCGCTGACACTATCTGGAGAGCCCGCACCATGCGGGCTTTTTTGTTTTTCTCTTCACGGTGCCAAGGTGTTCTGTGGCGCCCGAAAAGCGCCCGTGGCGCGGTTCATCACATTGCAGGTCGTTGCCCGGCTGTCAGAGCAGGAGGTGGGAGTGCACACTGGTTATTTATTGATCGCGGCTGCCACATCCCGTATTTCAACTTGCTGGGGGCTGGCGCGACCATTACACTTCGCGCCCTAAGCGAATCTTGTCCGGCACCCGACCGACGATCTCGGGTTGGACGGCTCATCAGGTTGAAATTTGCCACGTTCGATGGCGCACCGGGAGACTCTAGAAAATGACCGATCACGCTGAAACACACGACGCGAGCGCTGACAGCAGCCAGACCCGAAGGCGCTTTTTGACTGCAGCGACCTCTGCGGTAGGCATTGGTGGGGTTGCAGGTGTGGCGGTTCCCTTTTTGGGGTCATGGAATCCCTCTGAGAAGGCCAAGGCGGCTGGCGCGCCAGTCCGTGCTGACATCAGTAAACTAGAGCCCGGTCAGATGGTCGTGATTGAGTGGCGTGGGAAGCCGGTCTATGTGCTGAGACGTACCCCTGAGCAGGTGGCGGGGCTGGTAACGCTGAACGATGACCTCAAGGATCCCCAGTCACAAACTTCGGCGCAGCCTGACTATATCGCGGGCGAGGGCAGAGCGCTCAACGAGGAGTTTTTGGTCATTGTTGGCCTGTGTACGCACTTGGGTTGTGCGCCAAAGTTTCGCCCGGAGGTTGGGGCGGCCGATATGGGTGGTGACGAATGGCTGGGCGGATTCTTCTGTCCTTGCCACGGGTCGAAATTCGATTTGGCGGGACGTGTTTATAAGGGAGTGCCGGCATCGGCCAATCTGGAAATTCCCCCTTACACATTTGAAAACGACAACGTGTTGGTTATCGGCGTTGATGCGGAGGTGGCGTGATGGAAAAAGCATTAACAGGACTGGTCTCTTGGATCGACGCGAGACTGCCCGTCACCCGGGCATGGAACACGCACATGGGCGAGTATTACGCGCCCAAAAATTTTAACCTGTGGTACTTCTTTGGTGTGTTTTCTCTGGTGGTGCTGGTCAACCAGCTATTGACTGGTATCTGGCTAACGATGAATTACACCCCCTCTGCCGAAGAGGCCTTTGCTTCGGTTGAATACATCATGCGAGACGTGGATTACGGGTGGTTACTGCGCTACATGCATTCTACGGGTGCCTCCGCCTTTTTCATTGTGGTGTATCTGCACATGATGCGTGCACTGATGTACGGCTCTTATAAGAAGCCTCGCGAACTCATCTGGATCTTCGGCATGCTCATTTTCATCGTATTGATGGCCGAGGCCTTTGTCGGATACGTGTTGCCCTGGGGTCAGATGTCTTTTTGGGGGGCTCAGGTCATTATTTCGTTATTCGGGGCGATTCCTGTGGTGGGTGAGGATATCGTTACCTGGATTCGTGGTGACTATCTTATTTCTGGCATCACGCTCAACCGTTTCTTTGCCCTGCACGTGGTGGCGCTGCCTATTGTGCTACTCGCGCTGGTGGTATTACACATCCTGGCGCTTCACGAGGTGGGTTCAAACAATCCGGATGGAGTCGATATCAAGAAAAACAAGGACGAGAACGGTGTACCGCTCGACGGTATCAAGTTCCATCCTTACTACTCTGTGCACGACGTACAGGGTATCGCGGTGTTCCTGTTTTTCTTCTGTGCGGTGATCTTCTTTGCGCCAGAGATGTCCGGGTATTTTCTGGAATATGCCAATTTCGAAGAGGCTAACGGACTCAAGACGCCGGAGCATATTGCCCCCGTCTGGTATTTCACCCCTTTCTACTCGGTTTTACGTGCCATCCCTGACAAATTTTGGGGATTTGTATTCTTTGCCATATCCGTTGTGATTCCGTTTGCCCTGCCTTGGTTGGACCGCAATCCGGTTCGCTCGTGGCGTTACCGCGGAATGCTGCATCGCGTCATGCTGCTGGTGTTCGTCGCGTCATTTATTATCTTGGGTGTTCTGGGCGTTAAGTCACCGACCCCCGAGCGAACTTTGCTGGCGCAAATATGCACCATTTTCTACTTTGCATTCTTCTTGGCGATGCCCTGGTGGTCTCGCATGGATCGTACCAAGCCAGAACCTGAAAGAGTCACCATGGACGGGGGTATGGGTCTTTGGAAGGGCCTTGGCACTGTCGCCTTGGTCGGCGCCATGGCGTTCCTCCCCCTGAAAGTGGTGGGTGCTGAGTCGGCTTACAACTGTGGAACGATGCCCTGTGACGCTTTCGAGGCGGATGCGTCTGATCAACCTTCATTGCAACGGGGCGCGGCCCTCTATGCAAGCTACTGTATGGGATGTCATTCCCTGCAATATTCGCGACACAACCGTGTTGCTCGGGATCTGGGTATCCCGGAAGACCTTTACAAGAAAAATTTGGTTTTTGATCCAGAGATCAAGCTGGGGTCGTTAATGACCAACAGTATGGATAAGAGCGAGGCCAAGGTCTGGTTCGGTGCAACCCCACCCGATCTGACGTTGATTTCGCGGGCGCGCCAGCCCGAGTGGCTGTATACCTATCTGCGTGCTTTTTATCAGGACGATCAGCGGCCCTATGGTGTCAACAATCGGGTTTATCCCAATGTAGGTATGCCCCATGTGCTCATGGAATTACAGGGCCTGCCCACCTGCTACGACGCTTCGGGTGCGTTGGCGGCCAAAGCGGGCGATTGTGCAAGTGTTGAACTGACCGCCGCAGGAGTAATGTCCCCGGGGCAGTATGACAGTGCGATTTATGACTTGGTGAACTTCCTTGCCTACACTGCTGAGCCGTACAAGTCGGATCGTTTGCGAATCGGCAGGTATGTACTGCTATTTCTCGTGGTCTTCTTCATTTTTGCCTGGTTGCTCAACCGGGAATATTGGAAGGATGTCCACTAAACGGGGTTAATGTGGAACGGGGGCGTCCGGTGTCCCCTTTTGAGTGGTAAACTATCTCTCCCATATACCAGTAGAAAATCTATGTCTGATGATGCTTCCGGGATCGTATCCAAACGATCCTCCATGACTTTGTTCTCCGACAACACAAGCCACTATAGCCACCGAGTCCGTCTGGTGCTGGCTGAGAAAGGCGTTACAGTCGAATTGGTAGAGTCCGAATCGGGCGCGATACCGTCAGAGTTGGGTGATCTTAATCCCTACAACAGCATGCCTACGCTGGTAGATAGGGAGCT
>Ga0255776_10008344_pt1 | contig 10254 bp, 9 predicted proteins | sample 071ome_19_FD_179974 | JGI IMG/M metagenome (GOLD analysis project Ga0255776, IMG submission 179974) | Coastal salt marsh microbial communities from the Groves Creek Marsh, Skidaway Island, Georgia - 071413AT metaG (version 2) | ecosystem: Environmental > Aquatic > Marine > Intertidal zone > Salt...
GCCGGTGTCTCGACGTGGGCGTGCCCCGGTTGGCTGGCGAAGGGCTGGGGAAGGTCGAAATCGCCATCACCCACTCGCATGATGTCGTAGATCGCAAAGCGATTTCCTGGCGAAAGGAGACCGCCAATAGCGGCAAAGAGCGTCTGTTTGTCGGAAACATTCATCCCGACATGCATCAACACGGCCGCAGTGACGGTCGGATCGACGGTCAGATTCGTTGCATCACCCACCACAAACCGCGTGCGGTCGGCGAGTCCGACCGCCTCCGACAGTGACGCAGCGGCGTCGACGAACGACGGGGTCAGGTCGATACCGGTGACCCGACACCCCGACAGCGTGGCAAACCGACGAGCCGGGCCCCCGACCCCGCACCCGATGTCGAGGAGGTGATCATCGGCATCGAGGCCGAGGTCGGCAGCCAGCGCCGCAGTTGCAGCAGCCCCTCCAAGGTGGAACTCGTCGGCTGGAGCCAGATCGTCGATCCCGATGTCGGTATCGCCGTAGGCAGCGAGAATCGTGGCTGCCAGATCGGACACCCGGGTGTAGTGATCGCTGACCATGCGCTGTCCCCCTCGGTCGGGTGCTGGCCTATCGTGACCGCAGTGCGCCGTCTCGAAGGTCCCGAACTCGCATCGTACGACGTGATCGACGCCGATCTGGCGAGGCGCGTTCGGATCGTTACCGTCCCGGTGTTGCCGCGTGGCGCTTCCGGTATGACCATCGGGCGTTGGATCTTTCTCAAGGACGACGGTGACCACGACGGCGACCGAGAACTGATGGCCCACGAACTCGTTCATGTCCGCCAATACGCCGAGCTCGGCTACGTCCGCTTCTCGCTGCGGTACCTTCGGCACTACGCACTCGGCCTGCTTCGCCATCGCCACCATCGCGAGGCCTACCTGTCGATACCTGCAGAGGTCGAAGCCAGAGACGACGCCCGCGCCTGGCGGGCCCGGAACGCCAGCAGCGTCGGTCAGCGGACGGTCTCGTAACGCCCGTCCGGCGGGCCGAGCAGCGTCGAGTTGCCCAACCCTCTGTCGCAGACCAGGGCGCGAGCATTGGGAGCGATGGCGCTGTCGGGGTCAGTAGCTGTAGAAGCCTTGGCCGGTCTTGCGCCCGAGTTGGCCGGCAGCAACCATGCGCCGAAGCAGCGGTGGCGGGGCGTAGAACGCCTCGTTGTACTCGTCGTGGAGCGACTCGGCGGTCCAGAGCATCACATCGAGGCCGATCATGTCACTCAGCTCGAGTGGGCCCATCGGGTGGCCGGCACCGAGCTTCATCGCCTCGTCGATGTCGGGCGCCGAGGCGTGGCCGTTCTCGAACATTCGCATCGCCTGGCAGAGGTATGGCACGAGCAACATGTTGACCACGAAGCCGGCTCGGTCCTTGCAATGCACGACCCGTTTCCCCAGCACGTCGGTGGCGAACGCGTCTGCCGCGGTCCTCGTGGCATCGGACGTTCGTTGTGTCGAGATGACCTCGACCAACTTCATGACCGTCGCCGGGTTGAAGAAGTGCATCCCGATGACCTTGTCGGCGCGTTCGGTGACCATCGCAACCTCGATGATCGGGTAGGACGACGTGTTGGTGGCGATGATCGCCTCGGCGTCGAGGATGCCGTCGAGCTCGGTGAAGATCGCCTTCTTGAGGTCGAGGTTCTCCGGTGCGGCCTCGATGACGAGATCACAGGGAGCAAGATCCGCCATCTCGGTCGTCCACGTGATGTTGGCTGCAGCGGCAGCACGCGCCGCGTCGTCGAGCTTGCCTCGTTCGACGGCCTTGGCCATCGAACCCTCGACCTTGCCCTGCCCAGCCTCGACCGCAGCAGGGTTGATGTCGCGGGCAATCACCGTCACACCGGCCTTTGCGGCGACCTCGATGATCCCCGACCCCATTGCGCCGGTTCCGATGACCCCGAGCGTGGTGATCGCCATATTCAGCTCTCCTCGATCGTGACCGACTCGATGACCACGTCGGCGTGGGGACGGTCCATACGGTCGGTCTCGACCCGCTGCATCTCGTCGACGACCTCGAGTCCACTCACGACCTTGCCGAACAGTGAGTACTGCGGCGGCAACCCGACACCACTCGGACCCGACACGATGAAGAACTGGCTCCCGTTGGTGTTCGGACCGGCGTTCGCCATCGCGACCGACCCGATCTCATAGCGGCCCGGTGCCGGGAGTTCGTCTTCGAACCGATAGCCGGGGCCACCACGACCGGTCCCGGTCGGATCGCCACCCTGACACATGAAGCCGTTGATGATGCGGTGGAAGATGATGCCGTCGTAGTAGTGATACCGGGCCAGCGTGACGAAATTGTTGACCGTCTTCGGCGCCTGCGCTGCGTTGAGATGAATGACCATCGTGCCCAAGGTGGTGACCATCGTGGCGGTGTAGGTCTTCTCGGGGTCGATGCACATCGGAGGTGCTTCGTCGAACTCCTGCTGCTTCGGGCTGGAACCGTCGGCATTGGGACACATGGTCGCCATGGTGATCTCGCTCTCGTCGATCTCGGTGCGGCGCGGATTCGCCGCCGATGAGGCTACCGGCAGCGAGGGATCACCCAATCCGCCATCTGCATCGGCTTAGGGTGACGATTGTGAGGCAGACGAAACCTCCGAGCGACAGCCGTGCGCCGCGGGTTCTTCACGCCTGTCCGCGCTGTGAGGTCACCTGGCGGGGCGACACCGCCACCACCTGTTGGTTCTGCGGTTTGCCAGGGATCGAGGCCGGGCATGCCCGCCTCGTCGTGGAGGACGAGAACGCGGCCTGACCTGCTGGATGGTCTCCGGCCGGGCCGATACCGTGACGACGGACGTCGGAGGGAGCAGAGATGACACCGCATTGGTCTGACAGTCGAGTCGAGGTCTACCGATACGTGGTCGGCCCCATGGACAACAACGTGTTCGTGATCCGCTGCCACGAGACCGGTGAGGCTGTGCTGCTCGACGCTGCCAACGAGCACGAGAAACTTCTGGAGCTCTGCCAGAGCCTGGGCGTGCGGACCGTGCTGGAAACCCATGGCCACTGGGACCACATCCAAGCGGTGCCCGAGATTCGTGATGCCGGGTACGAGGTCGGGATCACCGCGGAGGACGCTGCGATGCTTCCCTCCTACGACTACATCCTCGAAGACGAGTCCGTCATCGAGATCGGTCGACTTCGCATCCATACGCATCACACCCCCGGTCACACCCCAGGGTCGATGTCGTTCAGCGTCGAAGGTGCACCGCTGTTGTTCAGCGGCGACACCCTCTTTCCGGGAGGCCCGGGAGCGACCCAATTCGAGGGGGGCGACTTCCCGACCATCATGCAAAGCATCGAAGATCGGATGTTCCGTCGGTTCGACCCCGACACGATCGTGCTGCCGGGCCACGGGCTCGACACCACGATCGGGGCCGAAGCTCCCAGCCTCGACGAGTGGGCGGCCCGCGGGTGGTGAGCTGGTGAAGACGATCGTCGTCAGGTGTCCGGGCGGTGTCGTTCGCGCCGTCGATCGACGGGCAGGCGGGACTCGTCAGTGCCAGTGCTTCGGTCGGCGTTGATGGTCACCCGCTGACAGTCTCGCAGGTCGATCTCGGTGAAACCGTTCCAGCCCTTCCGGACGAGCTGGCCATTGCGGTGAATCGTGACCGTGACGTCGAGTCGCCCCACGACCATGACGAACAGACCACCAACTCCGATCACGACGACGAGGCTCAGGACGAGGGTGCCGCGCGTCTCGGTGTCGACGACGAACAGTGCAAGCAACAGCACGGTGACCAGTACCGACCCAAGACCCAAGACGAGGCGGGCTGCGCTTCGAAGCCACGCTGGCACCGAAGACGGCACCTCCGACGCAACCGAGATGTCGTCGCTGTCGGTTGCGCGTACCTCGTCGATCGCCGCCTGTAACGCCGTTATGAGCTCCGGCTTCGGTCTCGGAACCCGCAACGTCGTCTTCCCTCCTCGACGCTCCCAGCAGTTGATCTCCACGACCCGATGATCGCACACCGGGATTTGTCGCCAAGGCGGGAACCGCAGGCAGCTGGAACTCGTCAGACTGATGCCTGTCATCCATCGAGGGAGTACGACCGACATGAGCCGACTTCGGCAACTCACAACGATCGCGCTCGCCATCGTCATGGCGGTGTCGTGCAGCGACGACGGCACCGTCGCCGCTGGCGACAGTCCCTCGATCAACGACAGTCTCGACGACCGGCCCGAGCCCGAAACCACCGACCAACCCCAACCCGAACCCGAAACCACCGACCAACCCCAACCCGAACCCGAACCCGAAACCACCGACCAACCCCAACCCGAACCCGAACCCGAAACCACCGACGAGCCACTCGGCGCCGGTCCGTACCCGATCGCCGACATCGTCATCGACATCGACCCAGGCGACGGAGCGACCGGCACGTATCGACTCGTCTGCCGAGGGGACACCGCGACCTTCACCGGCGAAACCGCACTCGATGCCGGCCGAGCCTGTCTTGCCCTCGACGAACGTGACGTTCGTAACCGACTCCTCACCGACGACCATCTCGAACTGGGGTGCACCCAGCAGTACGGCGGTCCCCAGCTCGCTCACATCACGGGATCGATCGAGGACAACGCAGTCGACGCCACGATCAACCGAGCGAACGGTTGCGGCATCGCTGATTGGGGTGGCCTGTTGGCCGCACTGCTTCCGCCAGTGGGTTGAGTGCAGCAACGACTCAAGGAGGGCCGTTCGGCACCTCGGTTCGAAGCATTCCGTATGGGCAGTTCATTCACCTACGGTCCGAACAGCGCTCAGCGCCGAGGTCTGCGGGTCTTGGCGGCGGTAGTTTTGGGCCATGACCGAAACCGTGATCCTCTCCGGCGCTCGTACCCCGATCGGCAAGATGTCCGGTGCGCTCGCCTCGTTCAGCGGCACCGACCTCGGCGGGCTCGCAATCGAAGAAGCGCTGAAACGGGCCGGCGTGGCCGGCGATGATGTCGACTTCGTCTACATGGGTCAGGTGGTCCAGGGTGGTGCAGGTCAGGTCCCCGCTCGTCAGGCTGCGCTGAAGGGTGGCATCCCCCTCTCCGTTCCCTCGACGGCAATCAACAAGGCGTGCCCGTCGGGGCTCAATGCGATCGCCCTCTCCCACCGCCAGATCGCTGTGGGAGAAGCCGAACTGTGCGTGGCGGGCGGCATGGAATCGATGACCCAGGCCCCGTACATCCTCCCGCAAGGTCGCGAGGGGTACCGCTACGGCGACGCCACGATGCACGACTCGCTCACGCTCGACGGCCTCTACTGCTCGATCGAACACGAGTTGATGGGAGCCGGGACCGAGCGCTACGCAGCCGCAGCCGAGATGGCCCGGGAGCCGATGGATGCCTATTCGGCGCTGTCGCACGAGCGTGCTGCGATTGCGCAGAAAGATGGACTCTTGGCCGAAGAGATCGTGCCGGTGACCGTTCCCCAGCGCCGGGGGGAAGACATCGTCGTGCGCGACGACGAGGGCATCCGAGTCGGCACCACCGCGGAATCGTTGAGCGGCCTGAAGGGCGCATTCGGTGGTGCTGGGAACGTCACTGCCGGAAACGCCTCGCAGATCTCCGACGGCGGCGCAGCAGCCGTCATCACCACGAAGGCGAAAGCCGAGGCGCTCGGCATCGAGCCACTGGCCGAGATCATCGCCTACGGCGAGGTTGCCGGCCCCGACACGTCGCTTCTCACCCAGCCGAGCCGTGCGACGATGGTTGCACTCGAACGGGCGGGACTGACGCTCACCGATGTCGATCTGTTCGAGTTCAACGAGGCGTTCGCAGCCGTTGCCATTGCATCGATGGCCGACCTGGGCATCCCCACCGACATCGTCAACGTCAACGGTGGCGCGATTGCGCTCGGACATCCGATCGGTATGTCCGGTGCCCGAATCGCCATCCATCTCGCCTATGAACTCAAGCGCCGGGGTGGCGGCATCGGTGTCGCAGCGCTCTGCGGCGGCGGCGGACAGGGCGATGCACTCGTCATCAAGGTGAACAACTGATCGGAGCCTCGCAATGCGAGGGATTCTCACCGTGGCACTCGCAGCGGCACTCCTGCTTGCCGCCTGCAGTAGCGCCGAAGATGTCGGAGCACCGGCAGTGTCGATCACGGCCCCCGTCACGACGACGACCGCCAGCACGACCCCCGTCACCACACCCACAACGACCAGCACCACCCCACCGACCACCACCACCGAACCGACCACGACAACGACAGTCACGACGACAACCACAACCACCGTCCCGACCATCGACATCGACGGATCTCCGATGATCGAGTTTTCGATCGACATCGACGAGGAGTCGTTCGACGGGCAACTCACCGAAGCCGGATTCACAACCTTCGTTGTCGAGACGCTTCGCGACGAACGATCGTGGATCAGCCGGGGTGTGGGATTTCGCCTGGTCGACGACGGCGGACTGTTCACGGTCACCGTTGCGACACCAGCCCGAACCGACCAGCTGTGTTGGCCGCTCCGGACCAACGGTCGATACTCGTGTGCGCGAAACGGCTGGATCGTGTTCAACAGTGATCGCTGGTTCGGCGCGACCGACTCGTGGCCAGCCGATCTCGAGACGTATCGCCGCTATCTCGTCAACCACGAGATCGGTCACTACATCCTCGGCGCCGGTCATCCCCGCTGTCCCGGCCCCGGTCAGCTCGCACCGATCATGATGCAACAGACCAAGGGGCTCGATGGGTGCGAACCGAACGGCTGGGTCGATCCCTAGCTGCGCGCCGGCCGTTCGTCGGTGCCGACGCCACCAGCCGATGATGTGTCATGCCGACGACGCAACGACTGCTTCACCCACCGTTTGTGTTCGCCACATGAACCGTGTCTCTGACGGATCGACCGGGTGGCGACAGTGCATCACCAACCGGTTGTCCCACACGACAACCTGGCCCCGACGCCACGCATGGCGATAGGTGAAGTCGTCCTGCGTTGCGTGGGCCCACAGGGCATCGAGCAACGCCTCGCTCTCTTCGAGCGGCAGATCTTCCACGTACCCGTTGGTCCGCCGACCGAGAAAGAGCGCCTCGTGTTCGGTTCCGGGTAGCCGCCGCAGGATCGGATGGTACGTGCCGATCGCCTCGATCGGTGTCGCTGGTTCGGTCATGCCGACACGCAACGCCCCGTTGCTCGAAAACGTCGAATCGTGCTTGATCCGTTTGCCCTCCACCCGCCTGCGAAGCTCGGCTGACAGGCTCTGCGCGGCGAGGACCTGGCTGCAGAATCCCGTATCACCGCCCCGTTCCGGGACGTGGCGAGCGTGCAGCAGGGTGAACGTCGGCGGGTTCGGGATGTAGCTCATGTCGGTGTGCCACTCCCACTCACCGAAAAACTTCTCATCCGTCTCGATCGGTTCGCCGGTCCGGGGATGCACGTTGCCGAGGAAGAGCAGGTACGGATCGATGCCCTGCGCCTCCAATCGGGCGACCTGTTCCTCGACCGTCAGCTCGTCTTCACCGTCGACCCTGCCCTTGCCGTAGCCCGTGATCAGTCCCGGCGCGAACTCGTTGTGGCCGAACACGCGGGTGAGCGCGTTGAGCTCAGCGACCTCGAGCATGCGTCCGAACTCGAACACGAGCGTGCCGTGATGATCGATCGCTGCCCGACGAAGCAAGTCGGCTGCCGCCGCATCATCGGGCAAGGCCGACGGCTCGACGCCGAAGATGCGAGCACCGAAACGGGCACCTTCGATCGGTTGAACGTCGATGTCCATCAGTGACCCGACGCAAGACAGAAACGGTTGCCTTCGGGATCGGCCATGATCGCCCACCGAAACCCCGCCGCCTCGTGCTCCTCGACGAAGGTTCCACCCAGCGTCTCGACGGCAGCGCGCGCCTCGTCGACATTGTCGACCTGGGTATCGAGGTGGACCCGACCCGACGTTGCTCCAGGTTCCGGTGATGCCTGCAGCGCAAGCATCACACCCCCGGGGTGCTGCGGTTCGAACCAGCAAAACCCCGGAAACTCGGTTCGAACACCGGTTCCGAGCATCGCTGACCAGAACGCCTTCTCGCGCTCGAAGTCCGAGACATTGATCACGACCGCTCCGATCTTGGCCACTGCAGCGCTCATGGATCGACGATATCTCCCTTCAGCGGGCGGAGCCCAGGTACCAGGTCCAGCGATGCGAGCCGGCGCCGACGATGAACTCGGGAAGCGTGTCGGGTCCGCAGGCATCGGTGCCAAGGCCGCGAACGGCGGCATCGATGTGTACTTCCGTGGTGCCGGCTCGCTCGAGCTCCGCCAGGGTCGCGGCGGCGGTCAGGGCTGCGTCATGATGCGACCGAGCAGTCATCACGAGCGGCCGGCCACCCTCGACTCGCAAACCCTGGCCACCCTTGTTCCTGAGCGTCATCCAGCGAGTGGCGACATGGGCGGCATGCTCCTGTGGCACGACGTAGGGGTGGTACTGCGCGTCCACCGTCGACGACCACCGTCCGATCGTGGCGCTCGAGTTGCGGTCGGGGTATGTCTCGTGTGGACCAGGACCGAACCACTCCATCCGGGCGAAGGAAGCAGGCACTTCGAAGCGCACACCGACCCGGGGCATGTCTCGCCAGCGACTCGGAAGGTCGATGCGCTCGTCGAATCGGGCCAGCCCATTCTCGATCGTGATCGTCGTGCGATGGCCGGCCTCCTCGTCTGTACCGACAAGTCGCCGAGCGATCGAGATGAGCTCGGCGTCACCCCGGCGACGGCGGGTCAGCGAGTCCGTGACGAGCTCGGCCTCCTCGAGACCCCATCGCAGCCACGCCTGCCGGCGACCCTGGATCTCGCTCATCCAACCCTGCTGGACACCGTCATTGTCGGTCGGGGCCCGCCACAGCCAGGGCACGATGTCACCGTCGACGACCGTTACACCGTCGATGCGGACGCCGGCGATTCCAGTCTCGGTGGTCTCCACCTCCACGATGCGGCGCCGAGCCGGTCTCGCCGCTGGCCGACCGCCGAGCGGGAACTGCTGCCACGAGACGACATGTCCCCTTCGAGCCCAGTCGGTCGAACGACGCTGGATGAATTCGACCAGGAGGTGAGCTTCTCCGTCGGGTAGCTGTCGAGGCAGCGGGAGCGAGACCGTGACAGATCTGCCGGCACGAACCTCGACGTTCGTTGTCCCTCGCTCGACCCGAGTTCCGTCGACGTCGACCGTCCAACGCAACTGCAGATCGTCGATGCCGGTGAAGAAACGTCGGTTTGTGATTCGTACCCGCCGCCCGCCCACGTGCTCGGCGGTCACGGGGCGACATCCCCACGCCAGCTCCCGCATCACAGGATGGGGAGTGAGATCAGGGCCCACGAGTCCGTTGATGCAGAAGTTGGCGTCGTTCGGTTCATCACCGAAGTGGCCGCCGTACGCCCAATAGAACCGACCGTGGGCATCGCGTTCGGCAAGTCCTTGGTCGCGCCAGTCCCACACGAAACCCCCGGTGATTGCGGGTTCGGACCAGAATGCATCGAGGTACCGGTCGAGCGATCCGTTCGAGTTGCCCATGGCATGGGAGTACTCGCAGATCAGCATCGGGCGATCATCGGCACCCGTCTGCTCCGCCCATCGAGCCCACGTGACGATCGTGTGGAGGGGCGGGTACATCGCAGTGAGCACGTCGTTCGACGTGCGTTCGGATGGAGTCGGCGATCGACACCATGCGTCTGCCGCCGATGCGTTTCGCCACCGTTCCGCACCCTCGTGGTGGACGAATCGACCCGGGTCGACCCGCCGAATCCACGCAGCAGCTGCCTCGTGCACCGGCGCATGGCCGGACTCGTTGCCGAGCGACCAACCGATGACACAGGCGTGGTTCCGGTCACGGGCCACAAGCCGCGTGACCCGGGACATGATCGCGGCCTCGTACCGGGGGTCGTGGGCGAGGGCCTTCTCCCGCCCGTGACACTCGACGTTCGCCTCGTCGATCACGTACAACCCCAACTCGTCGCACAGATCGAGAAGCCGGTGATCGTTCGGGTAGTGCGCAGTCCGAATGGCATTGAGGTTGTGCTGCTTCATCAGCACGAGTTCGTCTCGCATGTCCTCGACGGTGACGGTCTTCCCCGTGACCGGATGATGATCGTGCCGGTTCACGCCGAAGATCTTGATCGGCACGCCATTGATCATGAGCCGACGATCAGCCAGCTCGATGCGCCGAAATCCCACGCGGGTCAGATGCGCTTCGACGACTGCACCATTGGCGTCGACCAGTTCCGTGACGACCCGATACAGCGTCGGGTCTCCGCAGTCC
>Ga0255776_10008353_pt1 | contig 10245 bp, 8 predicted proteins | sample 071ome_19_FD_179974 | JGI IMG/M metagenome (GOLD analysis project Ga0255776, IMG submission 179974) | Coastal salt marsh microbial communities from the Groves Creek Marsh, Skidaway Island, Georgia - 071413AT metaG (version 2) | ecosystem: Environmental > Aquatic > Marine > Intertidal zone > Salt...
CGTAGCCCATGGGGATGAAACCGGCGAGGGCGGCGACGCTTGCGGAAAGCAGGGCGTAGGGCAGTTGGGTGCGAAAATGTTCGTAGGGATTGATCTCACAGGCGATGGAGGAAATGATCGTGGTATCGCTCAGCGGGGAACAATGATCCCCAAACACAGCTCCGCTAAAAACCGCAGCCACAGCCGATGCCAACATTGCATCGGACCCTGGGGCAATGGTAACACAGACAGGAATGGTTAGGGGCATGAGTACGCCCATCGTTCCCCAGGATGTACCGGTGGTGAAAGAAATCAATACACCCAGAATAAATACAGATACTGGAAAGAGGGCGGGGGGCAGATTGCCGGAGATTGCCTGAGAGAGGAAAGTGGAGGCTCCGAGTTCGCGAAGGGTTCCGCTGAGGCACCACGCAGCAATCAAAACCAGAGATGGGGAAAGAAAACGGCTTACGCCCTCACCAAATACCTGGCTAAGGGAGAGCTTTTTACCGATAATGGCTTTTTGGTTGGCCAGCAGGGCAACGATGCAGGCAAGTGTGGAGCTGTACAGCAGCACGAGGTTGGACTGGGCATCTCCGTAGGCCTGCTTCAGTTTATCGAAGCTGATTGGCCAGGCATCGCCTGTTACTCCATTCCAGTATAAACCAATAAACAAACTGCCAATCAGGGTAATGAGGGGTAGGGTGACCCCAGTAGAACTCGCTTTGCCCCCTTTTGAATCCGAAGAGGTCTTAAGATTAGCGGATGGTTCGGTTTGGTTGGCGGTCTTTTGTTCCGCGGTTCTCATCGCCCCGAGGTTGATGGAATACCGAATGGACAAGAAAACGAGCAGGAGGGTGAACCAACAGTAAAAATTTCGGGGAATGGAGGAGATAAAAAGAATGAACGGTTCGGTTCCCTCAATACCCGCAACCAGGTAGCCTTCCCGGATCATTGAAAGTTGGTAGGCGATCCAGGTGGACATGATGGCAACACAGGCAACTGCAGAGCCAGTGGAGTCGACGATGTAGGCAAGTTTTGCCCGCGATACCCCAGTTCGATCGGCGATCGGGCGAAGGGCACGACCAGTGAGAAGGGCACTGGCCAGACCGTCAAAAAAACAAAGAATTCCGATGGCAAAGGCAGACCATTGGACTTTGTGTCTTAGTTTTTCACTTTGCCTGAGCCATTTTTGAAGAATTGAATCAAACCCGCCTCCTTTTTCCAGCAGCGCCGCAAACCCGCCAAGCAATAGGGTAAAGATAAGCACGCTTACATTCCACTCGCTGGAAAGGGCAGGTAGGAGAATTTTCGAGAAAAAGGATGTAAATGCTTCAACCGGATGTCCCTTTGACATGAGGATAACTCCAGAAATTGCCCCGACTAATAGTCCGACCAGTGCACTTCGAAACAGGATTACCGAGAGTAAGGCGACGATGCTTGGCCACAAAGACAGTGCAGGTGTGGTTACTTGAGATAATCCAAAAGATAGAAGCAATACTATCGTTCCTGTTTTGATTGGAGGCTTCATCACCTTTCAGATTATGGGAATAGAGAGGATTGGGTGGTAATCATTGAGGTCGCTGGAGTGAAGGCTCTTCATGGGCCGAAAGAGTATTATTTTTTGGTCTTTGCCTGACTAGTTAACTTGTTGTGCGTAAGTGATGTAGCTTGCATTATTTGCAAGGATTGGTTATAAAATAGTCTATATTTTAAAACAATCTTAGCTATTAGCTAAAATAAACAAACTAAATCGGGAGATGGGAATAACTTGGCACAATGCTTGCAGACACTGGTACTTGGCCGCGTTTTTAACTCTCCGGCTACACTTTACCACAAACTAAAATGAAAACCTTATTTCAAGAAGACCTCTTAGAGGCAGGCTATGAACTGCCGACTTCTGGGCTTTGTTACAACCTAGACCCTGAAGATGCAAAAGCACTCATTTCTGAAGGTGAGTGGTTGCTTGCAGAAGATGAATTGGTGGCGAGGGAAGGTGACCAACAGCAATTCCTTTACATGATTGTTTCTGGTTCTGTTGAGCTTTCGAAACGTGATGACCGAGGCAAGCAGCAATCCATAGCAGATTTAGGAACAGGCGATACTTTTGGTGAAGTCGCTTTTTTGCGAGGGCATATCGCATCGGCAACTTCGGAAACTCGTGGACTTTGTATTCTTTGGAGAATGGATCACGATCAGTTGTTGGAGTTTATTGGAAGTCATGGTCCAATTGCTGGACAACTATGTCTCAATCTTGCGGGTTTACTTGCTGACCGTCTGCTCAAAGAAAATAAATTGATTTCTAAAGTTAAAATGGATTTGGAGGAAGCAATTACCCATTTACATACGGCTTCTGAAGAGGATAATCTAAAAACCACTGCACTTAAGGAACTCCAGTCCAAAGTAGAGGGCTTGAACCGGGCTACTCGTATCCGTAGAGAAAAAGAATCGAAGAGATCGAGATTCAATGCCATCTCCATGACTAGCTTAGCCATTGCCTGCATTGCGATAATTGCCATGGTTGGACTGTACCATTCTGCTGATGAAGATTCTGCGGCGAAGCTAATCACTCTTGAAGAAGAGTTGAGCGTAATGAAGAAGAACGAATCCTTTTATTTGGATCTCAAGAGAAACCTAGAAGCAGAAAACCAGCAACTCGTTATCGACAACAATCAACTCGGTTCGAGGAACACAACTCTTTCGGATGAAATTCTAGAGCTTCAAAAAGTGCTAAGTTATCGTGATAATCAGTACGATTCTATCAAAGCTAAGTTAATGAAATCAGAGGAGGAGTTAGCTGCTTTAATTAGTTTGGAAAAAGAGGCTCAAAGCGAGACGAGTCTATCCAATGCGAACCCTGCTGAATTGTATGTTCCTCTCATCCCCCTTGATTTTATCGCAAAAATCAAGGATTGGTCCCAGTCGAATTCAACTCTTGCATTTCCTTGCCGGGTAAGTGTCACCGGCAAGCCCGTTATCTTGTCTGATATTTCACTCTCGGCTAATGTTGAGGTAGAGGTGGGTGGTGAAATCGTTGTAACTCGCTTTCATCCAGTCTCAGAGGACTATATCGTTGCCCGTAAGGGAGATAGCGATACTTTTATGGCTTCTGTCCACATAGAGAACACAAATGTTTTGGCCGTTCTGGCAGAAAAGTATGTCGCTCACATGAAAAGCCTTGGAAGAGAGGTCGCTAATCCAATCATTCTCAACCGTTTTTCTCAAGTGGACAAAAATATCTCCGAGACAGACTGAACTACTCCGATTTGCTGTTTACTATTTTAAGTATTTCGTCCTCTGAGTTAAACACCCAAGATAGTCTCGCTTCCTTGTCGTTCTACACTTTTCGGTCCACAGTTGAAATTGTAACGATCGATATGTGTAGTAAACTTCCTTTAGGCAAAGCTTTTTAAATCAATAACAAAGCGGTATTTTATATCTCTTTTTTGCATTCGTTCATAGGCATCATTTATTTGATTGATGGAAATGACTTCAACATCAGATAAAATTTGTTTTTTCCCACATAAATCGAGCATTTCTTGAGTCTCAGAGATACTTCCAATGAGGGATCCTGCTAAACTACGGCGTCCAAAAATAAGCTGGGCGGCATTGACCTGACTTAGAGGCTCGACTGCTCCGACCACGCACATGGTGCCGTCGGTTTTGAGAAGTTCCAGATACGGATTGAGGTCATGGTTGAAAGGGATAGTGTTAAGGAGGAAATCAAAGCTGCCTGCTTCCTGAGTAAGAGCATCTTTCGACGTGGAAAGCAGGACTTCATCCGCACCGAGTAAGCGGGCATCTTCCCCTTTTTGCCCCGAGCTGGTGATCATAGTGGTGTGAGCACCCAAGGCGTGGGAAAATTTAACTCCCATGTGACCGAGACCGCCGAGACCGATGACACCCACTTTGGTTTCGGTACCGATCTGCCAGTTTATTAGCGGAGAATAAGTGGTAATTCCTGCACAGAGGAGGGGGGCAACCCCCGGTCCTTCAAGGCTATCGGGAATTTTTAAAACAAAGGAATCCTTAACTACGATACTTTTGGAATACCCACCGTAAGTTAAACCACCTGGGTCCTTGGTTTCTGAGTTGTAGGTGGCGGTAAATCCATTGAGGCAGTATTGCTCGAGTCCTTTCTCGCAATTTGAGCAAACTCGGCACGAGTCGACGAGGCAACCGACAGCTGCCCGATCGCCAACCTTAAAGTTGGAGACTGCTGGTCCAACTTCAGTAACCCGACCCACAATCTCATGCCCTGGCACAACCGGATAATGGGTCATTCCCCAGTCGTTGTTAACAAAATGGATGTCGGTATGACAGACCCCGCAGTATTCGATAGCGATTTGCACATCGTTCACCCCAACAGGGCGACGTTTGATTTCGGTCGGAAGGACACGGGCATTGGCTGTGGAAGCGGAGTAGGCTTTGGTTGTACTCATATGATACTAAGACCAATGCAGAAACTGCCTACTAGCAAGCCACAATCCTAACCGATTGTGGCTAATGAGAAAGAAGAGGGAATTTAGGCGACCGCCAGTTTCCCAGAAGATTCAATCTCTTGGACCATAGATTGAATCTCGAGGCGAAGTTCGCTCAGTTTGCTCTTAGACAGGTCAATCTTGTCGCGAATGGCACTCTGAAGTTCTTTATGGATTTCGGTTAGGCGTTCTCCCAGTTTTTCGAGGTTAGCCGCAGTCTGTTCCACAATTTCAGTGCTCTTGTTTTGGGCGGACTGAAAAGCAGATAATTTGTGTTCTACTATCCGAGAAATCTCTTTGGTTTCAGCAAGAAGAATGCGCTCATTGGCAACTCTTTTGAGTTCGCTGGTCAGGCCAAACTTCGAAAGTACCCAGATAATCCATTTGGAAGGATCGAGTTGCCAAGGTTTGACACCATTACGGTAATCCCAGGCAAACTCGTGGTGATAGTTGTGGTAGCCCTCACCCATGGTAAATATCGCAGCGATCCAACTATCTCGAGCCGAGTGTTCGGTTGAGTAGGGCTGCTTTCCAATCATGTGGCACAAGGAATTTATACAGAAGGTAGCGTGCTGGACCATAACCACGCGGGCGACTCCAGGGATGAGGAATCCCCCAAGTGCCCCTATTGCAGGTAACATGTTTCCTGAATAAATCGCATAGTAATAGCCAATAATAGTGGGGAAAATGAAACTCATAATAAAAGAAATGGGGTGAACCCATTTATGTTGCCATGAAACCAATTTATCGTTGTGGAGGTCATGGACATTTTCTAGGGGTGTCTCGGGTTTTAGCTTAAACATCAGCCACCCCATATGAGCCCAGAAAAAACCCTTGGTGATATCGTAGGGATCGTCATCTGTGTCAACATGCTTGTGGTGTTTACGATGTTCCGAGCTCCACCATATAGCAGAATTTTCAAAAGCGGCCGCCCCGAATAATAAAACATAGAGTTTGACCGGCCATTTTGCCTGAAAGGATTTGTGGGAAAATAGACGATGGTAGCCCACAGTGATACTCATCCCTGTGGAAATGTAGAAAAATAAAAAGACTCCAAAAAGGAACCAATCCCAGCCATAGGACCAAAGATAATACGGCACCGCGGTAATAGTTAACAAGGCAGTAAAGATTAGAAATCCACTTGTCACCCATTCCACACGATTAAATGGTATATTTTTGAACATAGTAATATAGCTTATAAAAATTTCACCAAAATGCGAACTCTAAAGTAAAATTTAGAGGCTAATTTGTAAAATTTACTGATATTCTTGATTCAGTCAAAAAATGCCTTGTGACTTCCTTGAATAAAGGTACTAATTATACTCTAATTTTAATAGTTTACCTAAGATTGTTTATTTAATGAAGTTCTCAACGCCTTTCCTGATTTTATTTTCGCTGCTGGTTTATTCGCACAATACCGCCTTGCTAGCAAATCCTGTTAATCAAACCGTACCTTACCGTTCCGCTGACTCAGAAGTTTTGGTCATGGAGGGGAAGGAAGGTCCGGGGAAAGGTAAGAGGGTGGTTTTGGTCTCTGGTGATGAAGAATATCGCACGGAAGAGAGTATGCCGATGCTGGCTAAGATTCTATCCCAAAAACATGGATTTACTTGTGTGGTTTTATTTTCGTGGGACGAAACAGGTACTTATATTGATCCCGATAACCATCAGGGTGTAAGAGGTTGGCATTATCTCGATGATGCGGATCTCATGATTATTGGTACCCGTTTCCGTAATCCTTCACCCAAAGACACTAAACATATCACTGGATTTCTTAACGCAAGCAAACCTGTCATTGGCATTCGTACATCCACCCACGGATTCAAGTGGTTAGATGATCGAACTTTTGGAGGTAAAATTACCTTTAAGGATTTTGGTCCAAAAATCTTAGGAGAAGGATGGGTGAGTCATCATGGAAAGCATAAATACGAGGGGGCTCGTGGTGTAATCGAGCCGGCCAATGCAAATCACCCAATACTTAATGGGGTTAAAGATGTATTCGGTCCAACAGATGTTTACGGAATCAACGCACTTACTGATCGTGACACTATTTTACTAAGGGGGCAGGTTACGGAGAATCTTAAGCCTGATTCTAAACCGGTGGACTCCAAAAATAATCCCATGCAGCCTTTGGCTTGGATACACCCATACACATCTCCAAGTGGGAATTATGGTACTGCGTTTTGTACTACCATGGGTGGTTCGGTTGATTTAGTATGTGACGACCTCCGTCGTTTAATTATTAACGCAACTTACCACCTGACTGGGTTGGGTGTTCCTTCCGAAGCGGATGTTGCTTATGTGGATCCCTTTTATCCCTCTTTCTATGGATTTCTTAAAAACAAAAAAGATTACTGGAAAAATATGGATATGCAACCTGAGGACTATGGATTGGGTCAATCTCCCTATGCGGAGGATCCATCCGGTACCCCAGAATGGAATTTTCGGCCTACACCGAAAAAGTAACCAACCAACTGTAATTTAAGGTGGCAGGCTATGTAAGCCACCTAATCTACATTTAGAAATGTCGGAAGTTTGCACTGAAATCGTCTTGATTCGACATGGAGAAACTGAGTGGAACCTAACGGGCCGCTGGCAGGGTCATGCCGATTCTCCTTTGAGCAATAGGGGTATTTCTCAGGCAGAAGCTCTTGGGCAGAGGATGATGAAGGAGAGGGTGGATTTTGTGTATGTAAGTGACCTAGAGAGGGCTCAGCATACTGCTAGGTTGGTTGGGGGACCAAGTAATTGGACTTACGAGCTTATGCCTGAACTCAGAGAACGAGATATTGGAGTCCTCGAGGGACTTACGACGGAAGAGATGCTTGTTCAACAACCTGAAGTTTATCGATCATTTTGTAATGGCGGTTCCAATTACCAACCACCACAAGGTGAAAGCTTCAGTCAGTTTTCTGAGCGATGCTATTCTGCAATCGAAAATCTCGCACTCATGCATCCAGGCAAAAAAGTAGTTGCAGTCACCCACGGCGGGGTTTTAGGAGCTATTTTTAGAAATGTTCTCAAGATAGATCTTGATGCTCCCCGAAATTTCTTGCTCCTTAATTGTTCAGTCAATCGAATAAAAAAATCTTCTAATGGATGGAACTTAGTTAGTTGGGGAGATGTTTCCCACCTAAATAACCTGGATAGTTTGGATGACTCTTAGAGGTCTAAAGTTACCAAGTTGAAGCTAATCTATGTAAAAATATAAAAAATTATGTAAATATTTGATAAAACGGTCTTTTTGATTTATTATAACAATATGAGTAAGAGATGTGATAAGGATGTTTATGAGTTTCGTTTCCACTATCATTTGGAAGGTTCGGTTGGTTTTTCAGATAAATATTTTTTAGCTCATGACTATATGGAAGCAAAAAAGATGTTTGAATATGCATGTTGCAAAAGATCCTCTGCACCTACTTTGGACAAAGTTGAAAAATGGAATCGGTGGGCGGATCGATGGGAAGATATTGATTCAGAACTATCCAATATATCCCTTAATTAAAGATCTCCTTATTTACTAAGTTTTTTTGCTAATATAGCTTATTAATATTGTTAATAACTAAGTTTGCTTTTTTTGCAAAGTTGTTGTCTGTTACGATATGGGCAAGCGAGAAGACATAGAAGAACTCCACGAGTTTCGTATTGAGTTTCGTCGTATCGGCTCAGACTTCCCTTCCACTCGGCACTTCACTTGTGTGAATGCCGAGGCAGCTCGCGAGATGTTTCTTTTCGTTTGTCGAAAAGAAGAAATTGAAGCTGAGATTGTATCGATGGAAGTTTGGAATCGTTGGGCAGATCGTTGGGAAACTCCTGCGGAACTAGTGGAAAATGATGCTGAATTAGTTTCCTGAGAGATTGATTCCATCCTTACCCATCTTTTTTACTAAGAGCGGTAAGGTTTTACAGGCATAACACTGGCAAGAGTGTTATGGCATTTACCCCTTTGGCTAATTTTCATAGTCTAAGGATAAATGAACCCCCCTGTGCAATCTCTTAACGAGTCGAAGTTCCGCATCGTGTCTTCTTGGCCTATTTCTGACGGAGCGCGGGCATCCTTGTTATGCTTGCCCTCAGGTGAGGTGCCCACGCCCGTCTTCATGCCTGTGGGCACCCAGGCAACAGTGAAGGGTGTTTTACCAAGGGATATCAGAGAAGTTGTTCAAGCACCTATCATTCTTGGAAATACTTATCATTTAAATCTTAGACCAGGAGTGGATGTGATTCGAAAAGCCGGCGGATTATCTGATTTTATGAAATGGGGAGGCCCCGTTCTTACGGACAGTGGAGGATTTCAGGTATTCAGTCTCTCTAAGTTGCGAAAAATTACGGATGAAGGGGTGCGCTTCCGTTCCCACCTGGATGGTCGTGAAATCTTTCTTGGACCCAAGGAAGCGGTAGAGATTCAGGATGGGTTGAGGTCGGATATTGCGATGTGTCTGGATGTCTGTCCAGCTGCTAATGATTCGAGGGAGGAGGTCGAGAGTGCAGTCAATCGTACAACGCTTTGGGCTCACGCATGTAAGGAGGCATGGATGAATGGTTCGGGTCCCGCTGAAGGACGAAATCTTTTTGGAATCGTTCAGGGTGGAAGGTTCAAAGATCTTAGAAGGCAGTCCGCCGATCAATTGATTGAATTAAACTTTCCCGGATATGCAGTTGGAGGAGTAAGCGTAGGGGAATCTGAGGAGGAGATGCTGGAACAGGTTGGGTGGATAACTCAGATTTTGCCCAAGGATAAACCTAGGTATGTCATGGGTGTAGGTACACCCACTCAATTATTGAAAATGGTTGGACTGGGTGCGGATATGTTTGATTGTGTGATGCCGAGTCGGGCGGCACGCCATGGTATGGCTTACACGGCAAATGGAACCCTGAATCTAAGGAACGAAAAATTTAAGGAGGATTTCAGCTCACTAGACGAAAATACGGATAGTTTTGCATCACAGGAATTTTCCAAATCTTATTTGCGTCATTTGATTCAGACTAAAGAATCTCTGGCTGGAACTATTCTGACGATCCATAACCTCCGCTTTTTTGTTTCCCTTATGGAACAGGCGAGGCTGCATATTTTAAAAGGTGATTTTGAAACATGGTCCAGTTCATGGATTCGCAACTATGAGTCGGGGGCTTAGTCTTGACTCAGGATGTATGATCGAGCATGTTCAACCTTTGCTTTCGGGCAGATAGGTCGGGCCGTAGCGCAGTCTGGTAGCGCACTACGCTGGGGGTGTAGGGGTCGTGAGTTCAAATCTCACCGGCCCGACCAATTTTTCTTTTCAGTCGGAAAAAAAAAGAAGGGTTTCCAAATTCTATCTATCTGCTAGAAAATACCTTAGCGTAATTTATGAAAACATTAGTAACGGGCGGAGCAGGTTTTTTAGGGAGTCATATATGCGAGCGTTTGCTTGATCAAGGACATGAGGTAATTTGCCTCGATAATTTCTTTACCGGGAGCAAACAAAATGTGATCCACCTTCTTGATCATGCTAATTTTGAGCTATTGAGGCACGATGTAATTGATCCTTTCAAAGTCGAAGTGGACCGGATTTATAATATGGCCTGTCCTGCCTCGCCGGTGCACTACCAATACAACCCCATCAAGACGGTTAAAACCTCTGTGATGGGGGCGATTAATTGCCTCGGTTTAGCCAAGAGAGTGGGTGCCCGGATTCTCCAGGCATCGACTTCGGAAGTGTATGGCGACCCCGAAGTTCATCCGCAGCCAGAAAACTATCGCGGCAATGTTAACCCAATCGGTATGCGTGCCTGTTATGATGAAGGT
>Ga0255776_10008360_pt1 | contig 10241 bp, 7 predicted proteins | sample 071ome_19_FD_179974 | JGI IMG/M metagenome (GOLD analysis project Ga0255776, IMG submission 179974) | Coastal salt marsh microbial communities from the Groves Creek Marsh, Skidaway Island, Georgia - 071413AT metaG (version 2) | ecosystem: Environmental > Aquatic > Marine > Intertidal zone > Salt...
GACACCTCGATCGACGAGTCCCTCCCACACGCGTCGCCGATCGCGGAATCGGCCGAAGAAACAGAAGTTGGCGTCACTGTCGGCCACCACGAATCCTCGAGACTCCAGGTCCCGGCGCATTCGATCTCGTTCGTCGCGAAGAAGCTGCAGATTCGACTGCAATTCCTCGACGAAGGTCAACGCAGTGCACGCGGCCGATTGGGTGACGGCCGAGAGGTGGTACGGGAGTCGAACCACGCGCAACGCGTCGATGACGCTCGGGTGGGCTGCCGCGTATCCCACACGGGCGCCCGCCATCGCGAACGCCTTGCTCATCGTCCTGGTCACGATCATGTTGGGATGATCAGCAAGGCCGGCCACGGAGCTCGGCTGACCCGGTCGACGGAACTCCGCGTAGGCCTCATCAACCACGAGCATTCCCCCCGTATCTGCCGTCGCTCGTGCGAGAACAGCAATGTCATCCGCGCTCACCGCAGTTCCGGTGGGATTGTTGGGTGACGCCAGGAGCACGACCGAGGGTCGATGGCCCGAGATGGCGGCAATGCTGGCTGCCATGTCGATTCCGAAATCGGCCGTCCGTGGGACGGACACCATCGTGGTGAAGGACTCTCGCGCGTATTCCGGATACATGGAATACGTCGGAGGAAACGAGAGCGCTACTCGCCCGGGTCCTCCGAAAGCGGCCATGATGTGGGACATCACTTCGTTTGACCCGTTGGCCACCCAGATGGACTCCACGCCGCACTCCGCGCTCGACTCCTGAGACAGATAGTCGGCGAGGGCCTGCCGCAACGCACGGCACTCTCGATCGGGATACCGGTTCAACGTCCGTGCGACGTCCGTGACGGACGCGCCCAGCGCCCTGGCCAACTCCGGCGAGGGCGCGAAAGGGTTCTCGTTGACGTTCAGTCGAACATCGACATCGAGTTGTGGCGCTCCGTAGGGCGTCAGGCCCCGCAAATCCTCCCGAACGGGCGGCTGAAACTCAACCATCGTCGGCGTCGTGGAAACGAATGGTCACGGCGTCTCCGTGACCCGGCAGGTCTTCGGCCTGCGCCAGGGCGACGACGTCGTCGGCAACGTCGGCCAGTGACGAGCGGTCGTACTCGATGACGTGGATACCGCGCAGGAACGTTTGCACGGATAGACCCGAAGAGTGGCGCGCAGCGCCCATGGTCGGAAGCACGTGATTGGACCCAGCGCAATAGTCGCCGAGCGACACAGGCGCCCACGGGCCAACAAATATCGCGCCGGCGTTGCGCACCCGCATGGCGACCTGGCGAGGCTCGTTGGTGTGGATTTCCAGATGCTCAGCGGCGTACGCATCGACGACTGCCACACCCTGGTCGACGTCTCGAACCAAAATGATGGCGCTCTGCACTGCGGTCAGAGCTTCAGTGATGCGCTCGACATGCTTGGTGCTGGCCACCTGCGCCGCAACTTCCCGCTCGACCTCGTTGGCCAGGCGCTCACTCGAGGTAACGAGGACGGCCGCGGCGATCACATCGTGCTCAGCCTGACTGATGAGGTCTGCGGCCACGTACCGGGCGTCCGCTGAGTCGTCGGCCAGGATGGCCACCTCGGTGGGTCCAGCCTCGGAGTCGATCCCGATGATTCCTTGCAGCGCTCGCTTGGCGGCCGTGACGTAGATGTTTCCGGGTCCGGTCACCAGATCCACCGGCTCGCATGTGTCACCGCCGGGAAGGTCAACGCCGTAGGCCAACATCCCGACCGCCTGCGCGCCTCCCACCGCGTAGATCTCCTCGACTCCCAGGAGCGCGCACGCGGCCAGCACCGTGGGGTGGGGCCACCCATCGCAGTCCTTTTGAGGAGGACTGACCACAGCAAGCGAGGGAACTCCCGCCTCCTGGGCAGGGACCACATTCATCACCACGCTGCTCGGATAGACAGCTCGCCCACCCGGGACATACAGGCCCACGCGAGAGACCGGAAGCCAACGCTCGGTCACCGTGCCCCCGGGAACCACCTCGGTTTCCACATCCACGCGCCGTTGGTCTCGATGGACCCTCCGGGCGCGCTCGATAGACACTTCCAGTGCCCGCCGCACCGACGGATCGAGACCGGCCAGTGCATCGGCGATCACCGAGGCGGGCACCCGTAATTGGTCAGGGCGGACCGAGTCGAAGCGTTCACACGCATCCAGAACCGCATCGGCACCCCTGGCCCGGACGTCGTCGAGCACCGGTCGGATCACCTCGCCTGCATCCGTCAGATCCATCGCAGCGCGCGGGACAACCGACCGCGGGTCGGCCGAGGAATCACGCAAGTCGATGAGACGCAACACCCGACGGAGTCTACGCTCGACGAATGGACGAGTCCCTGCCGCTCTTTCCTCTGACAACGGCGCTCGTGCCCGGGTTGGTCCTCCCGCTTCACATATTCGAGCCTCGATACCGGCTGATGGTGGAGGAACTGCTCGACAAGCCCGAGGACGAACGGGAGTTCGGCATTGTTGCCTTCCGGGAATCTCACTCATTGGCGCCGAAGCAGCCCTCCCCCGGTGATGGGCCGGATGATGGCGCATCGCCACGCGAGCCTTCGGCAGAGGATGCCGCGCTCTACCCAGTGGGTGTGAGCGCAGTGATTCGCCAAGCAGAACGCCGAGAAGATGGCCGCTACGACATAGTCACGATCGGATCCAGGCGTTTCCGGATCGAAGATGTGGATCGATCGGCTCCCCTCGTGCGCGCCTCGGTGACCTTCCTCCCGGAGCCAGAGATTGATTCCGACGATCCGCACGTGATGGTGGCCGTCCAGGCGGCGATGCAGGCATTCGATAAGTACCGATCCGTTTTGGGCGGTCGGTTGAACGAAGCCGATGACAACGATGACGACGATCAGGTACCTGCCGATCCATCTGTCCTGAGTTATTTGATTACCGCCGCCCTCGTTGTGGATGGATCCACACGACAAAAACTGCTCGCGGCTCCCGATGCCATCGCACGTCTTCGCCTCGGCACACGCGTTCTTTCCTCAGAATCCGCCTTGATCTCCGCATTCGGCGCTATCCCAGCACTCGACTTACTTAACTCGACTCCCTCGGAGAACTAGGTGGCGAGCAAGTCCGGACAATCGGCAGCAACACCTGCGTTGGGGTTCTTGAATGAACGGGGCATTCCCCACGGCGTGCACACGTTCGATCACGACCATTCGTCCCGGGGTGACCATCCGGACTTCGCTATGGAAGCCGCCCGACTTCTCGGCGTTCCACCCGAGGCCGTCTTCAAGTCCCTCGTGTGGTTGGTGGATTCTCGTTTGGTGCTCGCTCTGGTCCCGGCGACGACAACGGTGTCGGCAAAATTTCTCGCGCGCGCCGTCGGCGGCAAGAAGGCCCACCTCGCGGATATCACGTCGGCTGAACGCGTCAGCGGATCTGTCACAGGAGCAATCAGTCCCCTCGGCCTGCGGCAGGAATTGCCGGTCGTCATCGACGAAGAGGTTCACCTGCACTCTGTGGTCTATGTCAGCGCGGGACGGCGGGGCCTGGAAGTCTCTCTGGATCCCCAGGACCTCATCGCCGCCACGAGTGCACGGGTAGCCGCGCTCAGCACACCAGCTCGCAACTAATCCGCCCGAGGTGAACGTCGAGCCACCAGCCAGTCGGCCACAGCGAGCACCAACACCACGGTGGCCGCGCTGATCGACCACACCAGATAGACACCGGGCATCGTTACCTCAAGCGGGGCATCGGTGATGAATTCCTCGCTGGTCGTCGCGATGAGACCTTCGATATCGACAGAGCCCAGCCGCGTTCCCACTTGCCACATGGCGAGCGTGCCGACCGCGCTGGCCAAGAGTCCGGCCACCAAAACTCCGAGGAGGTGGCGACGGCGCATGGCCGCAAGGGCGATGGTGAGGACGATCCCGGCGACCAGCGCCAGGGCCACGAACGAGACGTCTGCAGCGAGGTACTCCTCTGGCTGATATCCCTGGGGTCTCGCGCCGTCTGGACGCACCGCCACCGTCGCCCGTGGCGCCAATCTCCACCAGAGCACGCCCAGGGCAGCACCGCTCAACAGACCCGACACAACTCCCGCGATAACAATCGACCACTCCGACCACTCGGGGCGCCGGGACCGGACGATCGGTGTGTCGGGGGCGCTATCCGGTGGCGCTCCTTGGGAGGTCATCGTGAAACCGTACGGCACGTCACGACAAACAGTTCGCTCCCAGCAGCGCCTTGAGATCCCCGTACAGAGCTGCCGAGGGCGTCACGCGCAAGGCATCGTCGATTCTCAGGACTGTCGTTTGCGTGCCACCGGTCAGGTGCAGGTGAACTTCCGTCGTGCCGGAGTGCTGCCGCAGCACCTCTTTGAGCCGCTCGACGAGCGGTGGAACGCATCGACTCGCCGCGATAGACAAGCGCAACGGCCCACTTTCGGCTTCAGACAAGTCGGGGGATTCCACGTCCATGGCGATGACCCGCAAGCCGTCTTCATCCGTTCGCTCCACGCGCGCTCGGATGGCCACGATGGAGTCTTCGATGAGCGTTGTGGACACGGACGCGTACGTCTGCGGGAAGACCATGGCTTCGACGGATCCGTCCAGATCCTCCACCGTCGCGATGGCCCAGGCTGACCCCTTCTTGGTGGTCTTGCGCTGCACATTCGTCAGCAGACCCGCAACGGTGACGACCGTTGACTCCAACGATTCATCGGCAATAAGGGATGCGATCGAGACGTCGGAGATGTTCGCGAGAGCATGATCGAGACCATTCAGGGGGTGATCCGACACGTACAAACCCAACATGTCTCTCTCGTGCGCCAACAGGACGGCCTTGTCCCACTCGCCCACCGGAACGGGGGTCTGTTCCGCGAGCCCGGTCGTCTCCCCTTCCCCCGCGAGACCTCCGAATAAGTCGTACTGGCCGGCTGCTTCTGCTCTCTTGATATCAACCGCAGAGTCGATGACCAGTTCATGGACCGCTGCGAGGCCTTTGCGTGTGTGGCCCAGAGAGTCGAATGCACCCGCCTTGATGAGGGACTCGACGACGCGTCGATTGCACACGTGCACCTCGACCTTCGCTACGAAGTCGTGGAAGTCGGTGAATCGGCCCCGCGAGCGCCGTGTCTCACTGATGGATAGAACGACACCTTCTCCGACATTGCGAATCGCCGATAGCCCGAACCGGATGTCGCTTCCGCGCGCTGTGTATGCGGAGTCAGAGTCATTGACATCCGGGGGCAACACTTTGATGCCCATCCGTCGACACTCGCCGAGGTAGATGGCGCTCTTGTCCTTGTCGTCTTGAACACTCGTCAGCAGCGCGGCCATGTATTCCGCGGGATAATTCGCCTTCAAGTACGCCGTCCAGTAGGACACCAGGCCATAGCCAGCCGTGTGGGCCTTGTTGAAGGCGTAGTCCGAGAACGGGACCAGGATCTCCCACAGGGTGTCGATCGCCGAATCGCTGTATCCCTTGGAGCGCATCCCCTCTTGGAAAGGAGTGAACTCCTTCTTCAGGATCTCCTTCTTCTTCTTGCCCATCGCGCGACGCAAGAGGTCAGCTTTGCCAAGTGAGTAACCGGCCAACTCTTGCGCGATGGCCATGACCTGCTCTTGGTAGACGATCAATCCATACGTGTCACCGAGAATCTCCGACAACGGCTCTGCCAGTTCCGGGTGAATGGGAACGACCGGCTTCCGGCCGTTCTTTCGATCCGCGTAGTCATTGTGTGCATTGGCGCCCATGGGTCCGGGTCGGTAGAGGGCCAGGACAGCGGAAATATCTTCGAAGCTGTCTGGTTGCATGGAGCGCAAGAGTGAGCGCATGGGTCCGCCGTCGAGCTGGAAGACGCCGAGTGTGTCTCCTCGTGACAGCAACTCGTATGTGGTGGGGTCATCCAGCGTCAAATCCTCGAGTACCAGCCGGTCTCCGGTGTTCTTTTCAATGTTGTCGAGGCAATCTTCGAGCACCGTCAGGTTGCGAAGACCGAGGAAATCCATCTTCAACAGACCGAGCGTCTCGCAGGCACCCATATCGAATTGCGTGATGATCGCGCCGTCTTGCTCGCGTCGCCACACAGGAATGACATCCATCAGGGCCTCGCGGGAAAGGATCACGCCGGCAGCGTGAACTCCCGGCTGACGTTTGAGCCCCTCGAGACCTTTGGCCGTGTCGATGATTTGGCGGGCCTCGGCGTCGGATTCATACAGCGACCGAAAGTCCTTTGCTTCCGCATATCGATCATCTGTCGCGTCGAAGGCGCCAGCGAGGGAAATGTCCTTGCCCATGACCGACGGTGGCATCGCCTTGGTGATGCGCTCTCCCACGGCATACGGGAATCCAAGAACGCGCGCACTGTCTTTGATGGCCGCCTTTGCCTTGATGGAGGCATAGGTGACGATTTGAGCGACTCGCTCCTCGCCGTACTTCTCCGTTGCGTAGCGGATCATGTCCGAGCGTCGACGTTCGTCGAAATCGATGTCGATATCCGGCATCGAGATGCGTTCGGGGTTCAGGAATCTTTCGAACAGCAATCCGTGTTTGATCGGATCGAGTTCGGTGATGCCCAGTGCGTAGGCGATCATGGCGCCCGCGGCTGATCCTCGGCCTGGGCCAACCCGGATCTTGTTTTCGCGGGCGTAGCGCACGAGATCAGCAACCACCAGGAAGTAGCCGGGGAATCCCATTTGAGAGACGACGCCGAGTTCATACTCAGACTGCTGGCGGACGTCGTCGGGAACCGAGCCCTGGTAGCGAGCCTCCAGGCCACGCTCTACCTCGGCACGCAACCACGTCTCTTCTGTGTACCCGTCGGGCACGGGAAATTGCGGCATCAGGTTGGCTCCCTCGTCGAAGGAAACCTCGCACCGCTCCGCAATGAGCAATGTGTTGTCACATGCTTCGGGGAGTTCGGACCACACCGAACGCATCTCGGCAGCGGACTTCAGGTAGAAGTCCCGGGCGTCAAATCGAAAACGCTTGGGGTCGTCCATCGTTGTCCGCGTTCCGACGCACAACAACACCTCGTGGGTATCCGCATCCGACTCGTGCACGTAATGCAGATCATTGGTGGCCACCAACGGCAACTTCAAGTCCCGTGCGATGCGGATGAGGTCTTCTCGAAACCTCCGCTCGATCGCCAGCCCGTGGTCCATGACCTCGCAGAAGTAGTTTTCCGGGCCGAGAATGTCGCGGAAATCGGCCGCGGCAGCCCGCGCCTTCTCGTACTGACCCGCCTGCAGCCAGCGATTGACCTCCCCGCTGGGGCACCCGGTCGTACCGATCAACCCAGCACCGAACCGATCGAGCAACTCTCGGTCGAAGCGCGGCTTGTGGTACTGCCCTTCGAGGCTGGCCAAAGACGACAAGCGGAAAAGGTTGTGCATGCCCAGGGTGGATTCCGCCCACACCGTCATGTGGGTGTAGCTGTGTTTCCCTCGACCGGCGCCTGGATCTTCCGGCGTTCCCTCGTCGAATCCTCCACCGAAATCAAAAGGTTTGCGTTCGGCTCGACCCTGGGGCGCGTAGTAGCCCTCGAGGCCGATGATCGGCTTGAGTCCGGCGCCCCGGGCCTTCGTATAGAAGTCGTACGCGCCGTAAAGGTTTCCGTGGTCGGTCATTGCGATGGCCGACATACCGAGACGACTGGCCTCAGCCATCAGATCGTCGAGTCGAGCAGCACCGTCAAGCATCGAGTACTCGGTGTGTACGTGAAGATGGACGAATTCGTCCGACGTCATTCCGATCCCCCACCGGTCACCGTGAAGGGTGACTCATATCGGCAGCGGGACATCGTCCAACTCTATGCCCGAACCGGCTTGCCGCTCAGCCCGACAAGCCGACCTGCAGCCGCTCCAGAGCCTGCTCGAGATCTACCGGGTACGGACTTTCGAACGACACATACTCCCCCGTATGCGGATGCTCAAATCCCAGTCGTCTCGCGTGTAACCACTGTCTCGTGAGCCCCAATTCTTTCGCCACTGTCGGATCCGCGCCGTAGGTCACATCCCCGACACACGGATGGCGCATCGCTGCCATATGGACCCGAATCTGATGCGTACGCCCTGTTTCGAGATGCACCTCCACCAGCGACGCCCGAGGCCACGCTTCGAGCGTTTCGTAATGGGTCACGCTCTCCCGGCCACCAGCAACAACGGCCCACTTGTAGTCCTTGGATGGATGTCGGTCGATGGGGGCATCGATCGTCCCCACCAGCGGATCAAGAAGACCATGCACGACCGCGTGGTACTGCTTGTCCACCGTCCGCTCCTTGAACTGCCGCTTGAGCGAGGTGTAGGCCGCCGCGCTCTTGGCCACAACCATCGCCCCCGTCGTCCCAACATCGAGCCGGTGCACCACGCCCTCGCGCTCCGCCGCTCCGGCGGTCGCCAGGGCATGCCCGGCGGCGGACAGGGAATCGGTCACCGTGGGCCCCGACCAACCCGGGCTCGGATGAGCGGCAACCCCTGCCGGCTTGTCGATCACGACAACGTCGTTGTCCTCCCACAGAATCGGAATCTCCACCGAGGGTGCACTCATCGACGGTCCCGCGAACGGCCCGGCCTCTGATCCGCCGCCGTCGGATGCGTCGCGCGCCTCGCCCATCTCGCGGATTTCGATCATCTCGCCGGGAGCAAGACGACGTGACTTGGCGACCACACGGCTTGCGACCTGGACGGCACCGCTTTCCACGAGTGCACTCGAACGTGCCCGCGACAACCCCAGCATCGTCGCGAGCGCGACGTCGATCCTTTCCCCCTCAAGCCCCTCAGGCACCGGGAGAATCCGACTCATGGGCCGCTCCCGGCCGCGGGTGTGTCGTCATGACGTAACTCGTCTTCGTGCATCGGCTCATCCGTGGACATCGGCGCTTGCGATGCAGACTCCTCTGATCTTGAGTCGCCCGAGCTTGAGTCGCCCGAGCTTGAGTCGCCCGAGCTTGAGCCGTCCGAGCTCGAGTCGTCCGGTTCCGACTCCGATAACGGGATGCCGCGCCACGCCAGAATGATCATCGCCACCGCCGAACACGTGATCGCCATATCGGCCACGTTGAAGACAGGAAAGTTTGGAAGACCGATGAAGTCGACCACCGAACCCAGCCCCGGACCCGGAGGTCGCGTGAGTCGATCGATCAAGTTTCCGAGCAACCCACCGAGCAGCCCACCGAGTGCCAGGGCCCACGCGCGGGAGGTGATTGTCCGCGCGAACCGAACGATGACGACTCCCACCACGACGGCGACGATGGTGAATATCCAGGTGTATCCGGCTCCCATCCCCCACGCCGCTCCCGTGTTCTCGACATACGTCAAGCGCAGGAGCGGATCAATGAGGTAGATGGGCCCTTCGCCACTCTCGATGCGCGGCTGGAGATATGCCACAGCCCACGCCTTGGTCACCTGATCAATCAGAACGATGCCCACGGCGGTGCTGGCAAGCACCGCCAGCACGGATCGGTGGGCGCCTTGCAACATTCCGCCAGCCTACGTCCGCGGCCGCCGGTGATTAGAACCGCTCTTCGGCTTCCTTGCACGTTCGACACAACGTGGCACGAGGGAAGGCCTGAAGTCGGTACTTGCCGATCGGCTTGCCACAGTTCTCGCACACCCCATAGGAGCCATCCGCGATGCGAGCCAACGCGTGATCGACCTGCTCCAGCATGTCGCGCGCGTTGTTGGCCAGGGACATCTCGTGCTCCCGCTCGAAGGTCTTGCTCCCTGCGTCTGCTTGATCGTCACCTGCCCCGTCTCCGGAATCGCGAATCAGGTCGGCGAGACCCTCTTCGGTCGTGGCGATTTCCTCTAGGAGTCGCTCGCGTTCGCTGTGCAGTTCGGTACGCACCTCGGCGAGCTCAGAGTCGGTCCACGGTGACTCGTCCTCACGAACAACAGGGCGCTTCTTTGCCGCCCTCTTTATCGTCGCCTTCTTCGGGGCGACTTTCGGATCGGTTGCCTTCTTGGAGGCTGCCTTCTTCGCAGCCGCCTTTTTGGCGGGAGCCTTCGTTACAGCTGCCTTCTTCGCGGGAGCTTTCTTCGCAGCCGCCTTCTTAGGGGCTGCCTTCTTGGCGGGAGCCTTCTTCGCAGCCGCCTTCTTCGGGGCTGCCTTCTTGGCGGGAGCTTTCTTCGCGGACGACTTCTTAGGGGCTGCCTTCTTGGCGGGAGCTTTCTTCGCAGCCGCCTTCTTAGGGGCTGCCTTCTTGGCGGGAGCTTTCTTCGCGGACGACTTCTTGGGGGCTGCCTTCCTCGCAGCCGCCTTCTTGGCGGGAGCCTTCTTCGTG
>Ga0255776_10008362_pt1 | contig 10239 bp, 12 predicted proteins | sample 071ome_19_FD_179974 | JGI IMG/M metagenome (GOLD analysis project Ga0255776, IMG submission 179974) | Coastal salt marsh microbial communities from the Groves Creek Marsh, Skidaway Island, Georgia - 071413AT metaG (version 2) | ecosystem: Environmental > Aquatic > Marine > Intertidal zone >...
ACGACGTCACCCGGTCCCAGCTCAGCGCATCGATATCCATGCCCTCCCCGGTCAGCGCAGACAGCACCCGGTCGGCCATGCCCGAACCGCTGTAATGCGCGGCGATCCTGTTTCCTTCGCTCATTTCCGCTCTCTTAGTTCCGATCTGAGTATTTTTCCATTAATGGTTTTCGGCAATTCACGTTCGAATGAGATCACCCTCGGATACATATAGGGTGCGGCGTTGGTCTTCACGTAATCCTGCAGCTCGCCGACCAGCGCATCGTCTCCGTCTCGGCCGGCCGCGGTCACGATGTAAGCCTTGACGACGTGTCCGCGCCTGCCCGACGGGTCCGGCGCCGGCACGCAGGCGCATTCCTGTACCGCGTCGTGCTGCATCAGCACGTTTTCCACCTGGACAGGCGAGATGTTGTAGCCGGACGAAATGATCATGTCGTCGTGCCGGGCGATGTAATGGAAGTCGCCCTGTTCATCGCGCCAGACCAGGTCCTGGAACACGTTCCAGCCGTCGCGCACGACTTCTTTCTGGTGATCGGGTTTGTTCCAGTAGACGGTTCCGGTCGGCCCCCGTGCGGCGAACAGACCCTGCTCGCCGTTCGGCAGTTCCTCGAAACTTTCCGGATCGACCACGATCACTTCGTAACCCGGCACCGCATGGCCCATGGTGGCGGTGTGCGGCAATTCCCCCGGCCGGGTCGACGTGACGAAACAGTGAAGCATCTCCGTGGTCCCGATGAACTGTTCCAGCGGAATCCCGGCAACGTCCATCCAGGCGCGCTCGATCTCGTCGGTCAGCGGTTCGCCGCCGGTCATCGGATGCACGACACTGGAAACATCCGCGCCCGTCTCCCGGATCAGGCGCGCCAGTACGTTGTAGTAGGACACCACGCCGGCAAAGATGGTGACGTTGTATTTTTCGATCAGCTCCAGCGATTTTTCCGGCGACTTGTCAGGCTCCAGCACTGCCGCATGACCGAGCCGCAGGGGAAAATACACATACATCCCGAAGCCCAGCGCGAACGCGATCGACGGCGGCCCGGCCATCACGTCGTGTGGCCCGGGCGCGAGGCAGTATCGCCAGTAGCTGTCGGCGATGGCCAGCATGTCGCGGTGACAATGAACGGTTCCCTTGGGTGCACCGGTGCTGCCGGACGTATAGAGGAACAGGCAAAGTTCCTCGGCATGGGTGTCGGCGTAGTCCGGCGTCACGTCTCCTTCAGGCAGAAAATCCGTGAAATTCGCGCAACGTTCCTTCGGATCCGCCGGCAGGGCGACAACCCCGGTTTTTCCGTCGCGCGCATCCGGCACGGGCAGGGCTTCGTCGAGCAGACCCGGGGAAGAGAGGATCAGTTTCGCGTCGGCATCGTCCGCCCGGTAGACCAGATCGTCGCGGCGCAGCTGGATATAGGTCGGCACCGCGATGGCCCCGATCGCCTGTACCGCCAGCAGGGACACCACAAGCTCAATGGTATCCGGTATCCGCAGGATCACTGTGTCGCCGATGCCGATACCCAGCGCCCGCAGCGCCGCCGCATAACGCGCGGTTTCCTTTTCCACACGGTCGAACGACCAGGCAACGCCGTCGGAATAGAAAACCGTCCGGTCCAGCCAGCCAGCGTCGCGGGCGCCGTCGAAAACGGCCTGCACCGCGTTCAGCCGTTCCGGATACTGCAGCTCCGGCAGATCGAATGTCAGCGTGGGCGACGCGTCCGCCGGCGCCAGATCCGCATATTTGCGCGGCCGCTCCACCATTAACGCTTGATCAGCGGAAGCACCTGATCGGCAATTTTTTTCATCTGGCCGAACTGGTCGGGATCGCCGATCACAAGCTGAAAATGCGTCACGCCGATATCGACGAATTCGTTCAGACGTGCGGCGATATTTTCCGGCGGTCCCGCGACGGCCCAGCGGTCGACAACGTCGTCGCGGATGGGCGGGCCGTGGAAATCCTCGAGGTGGCTGTGAACCGATTCCCAGCCTTCGCGCGGACTGTCCTTCACGCAGCTGAAGCAGTTGAACGCGCGGGCGTATTTGCGGCCGGTTCCTTTTTCCTCGGCCAGTTTTTCGATGGTCGCGTAATGGGTTTTGTATTCCTCCGGCATGACATGCGGCGTGATCCAGCCGTCTCCGTAATCGACGACGCGGCTCAGCTTGCCGGGCAGATATTTGCCGGCATTGTGTTCTTTCCAGCCGTGGTGAACAGGCCCGCCGGGCTGCGTGGGAAAGTAAATGCCGGATCCGACCAGAACCGGCGGCACCTCGGACGGGCGCGCCGACCCCAGCGTGACTTCGTTAAAGCTGAAATATTCGCCTCTGTAGGTAACCTTGTCTTCGCTCCACAGGCGGCGCATCACGTCCAGATTTTCGTCGAACACCTTGCCGCGTTTCTTGTACAGCTCCGCCGGGCTTAGATCCGTGTTGTGTTTCAGGCTGGCCAGACCTTCGAATTCGCGCTTGATCAGGGTCGGCGTCCCGGCCCCCATCCCGACGCCCATGATCGCGCGGCCTTCGGAAATCTCGAACAACGTGCCCCATTGCTGCGCGGTCATGACCGGGTTGCGCACCTGCGGCGTCAGGATACCCGTGCACAGGTTTATCCGTTTGGTCTGCGCCGCAACGGCTGTCAGCGCATTGATCGGACAGAACGACGCCGTGGTGCGCCGGCCCATCATGGCGTCATGCACCCATACCCCGTCGAACCCCATGGCCTCGGCCTCAACGCCCGCCTTGACCAGGTCGTGGATCGTGTAGGTCTTGCCGGTGATGCCCTGCACGTTGTTGATCGACACGCCGATCATGATGTCTTCGGATAACGGCATCCCTGTCCCTCCGGTTTTCTGTTAATCGTTGGCAACAAGTTTGTCGCATTCAGAACCGTCGTGGACAAGACTCGCCCCTTGTCCGTCGCCGACGAAGCATGCACGATGCCGCCACACAAAACCGGGAGAACACAAAATGACCGTACAGCATATCGTGATGCTCGAATTCAACGACGGCGTGGACGAAGACACGCGGATGAATTCGCTGAAGGCGGTGGAAGGCCTGAAAGACAAGATCGACGGGATCGAGAAGATCGAATCCGGCAAGGATTTCTCCGGCCGCGCCGGCGATTTCACGCATGCAGTGATTGTCACCATGCGCGACAAGGACGTGCTGTCGGCTTACGGCCCGCACCCGGCGCACAAGGAGGTGCAGGGGCTTCTCGGCCCGGTGGTAAAAACCCTGTGGGTGATCGATTTCGAACCGTCCTGACGACGCCCGCGATATGAACGACACGACCGGCGAATGACCGCCGCCGACAGCCGGCAGCCCGCCGCCCCTGATACCCGGTCCTACGCCGCCCTTCGGTATCCGGCATCGCGCATTTATCTGCTGGGTGCGGCGCTGGCGATGATGGCCGACAGCATCGAGCACGTGATCAGCTACTGGATCATCTTCGAAAAGTTCCAGTCGCCGTCGCTGGCAGGGTTCGCGGTGATCGCCCACTGGGTGCCGTTTCTTCTATGCTCCATCTGGGCGGGCGCGCTGGCCGACCGCTACGATCCGCGCCGCATTATCCAGGCCGGGATGGCCCTGTTCATGCTGGTGTCGCTGGGCTGGGGAATCCTGTTCGCCACCGACAGCCTGGAGAAATGGCATGCGGTGATTCTGCTGATTGTCCACGGGCTGGCCGGCGTGTTGTGGGCGCCGGCGGGCCAGGTGCTGGTGCACGACGTGGTCGGCGGCCGCCAGTTGCAAAGCGCCATCCGCCTGCTGGCGACATCGCGCACGCTGGGCCTGCTGCTCGGTCCGGCCGTGGGCGGCGCCCTGCTGCTGATCGTCGGTCCGACCTGGGGCATATTCATCAACGTGCTGATTTATCTGCCGCTCACCCTTTGGCTGATCCGCAACCCGAAGGAAGTGAACACCGACCGTAACCCGACCGGCGCGGCCATGACCAGCTTTCGCGACATGTTCGATACCGTGCGGCAGGTTTCCGGCATCCCGGTCGTCTTCGCGATGTCGTTTCTCGCCGGTCTCGCCGCGTTTTTCATCGGCAACGCGCATGAACCGCAGATGCCGGAATTCGCCCGCGATCTCGGTTATGGCGGCGAAGGGCTGTATTACAGCATGTTGCTGGCCGCCAACGCCGTGGGCGCGTTGATGGCGGGCATCATCCTCGAAGCCGGTAACATGCTGCCGGCGAAAACACGGACCTCCTTCATTCTCGGTCTTTTGTGGGCACTGGCCATACTCGGATTTGCTGTTTCGCAGAACTACGTTCTCGCATTCTGTCTGCTGGCCTGTGCCGGTTTCCTGGATCTGTCGTTCAATTCGATGACCCGCACGCTGGCGCAGCTCCATTCGCCGCCCGAAATCCGGGGCCGCGCGATCGGGTTATTCAACGTCGGCAGCCTCGGCTGCCGGACGTTCAGCGGGTTCACGGTCGGCTTCGGCGGCGGGATGATCGGGATTCACTGGTCGCTGGGCCTCAGCGCCCTGGCCCTGTTTGCCTGCATGGCGGCGCTGTTCGTCTGGGCGGGGCGGCGCGGGGTGATGGAGAAGGCATAAGGAGATACGCGAATGACGCGCGAGGAAAACCGAAACGCGGGCGCCGGGCGCCGCCGGGCAGCCGGCCAACCCGACGACGACCCGGGCCTGAACGCGCCCGGTTACGCCGCCTATGTCGATGAATATTACCATCAGGACATTTCCGGCAGGGATATCCTGCCGGCCGAAGACCGCGTGATTCCCGCGCTGACGGCACTGTGTTTCCGGGGGGCCGAGAAAGCGACGGAACGCATGGTCGGCGCCGCGCTCGACGCCGGGCTGGAATCGCGTGCCGTTCTCGAGATCTTTATCCAGTCGGCGCTGTATAGCGGCCTGCCGAGAACGGAAGAGGCGATCGCCGCCGCGAACCGCGTTTTCGCCGCCCGCGGCATTTCTCTACCCGACGACCCGGAAGACACGCGTACGGTGGCACAGATGGACGCGGACGGCGCGGCCGTCATGGAAAAGCTGCACGGCCCGCGTCAGGCCGGTGGCTACGCCTCGCCCGACAATCCGGTGACGTTTTCGCTCTATCAGGGCGCCATCCGGCACGGATACGGTCAGCTCTGGGTCCGACCGGGCCTCGATCTGCGCCAGCGGGTGATCGTCGCCATCGCGGGCTTCACCTCCGCCGCCCTGCACGACTCCCTGCGCAAATTCGCGGTCTCGGCGCTGAATGTCGGCCTGTCGAAAGACCAGGTCGCCGAAGCCGCCATCCAGACCGCGCCGTGGAACGGTCTGCCAATCGCGCTCAACGGCCTGACCGTGATCAGCGCCGCCTTTGACGAGGCGGGCGTCTGAAACTGGATTTCCGGAAACAGTCGTGCGAACGTACTAAAACGCGATCCGAGACTGGAAATGCCCCAGTGACATCATGAGCGATACCGATACCAATACCGGCACCGTCACGCGGACCAAGACCAAACGCCCGCGCATGTACAAGGTGATGCTTGAAAACGACGACTTCACCCCGCGCGAATTCGTCATCAAGGTTCTGAAGACCGTCTTCCGCATGACCGACGAAGAAGCCTATCACAAGATGATGACGGCGCATCAGCAGGGCAGCTGCGTGATTTCCGTCTACACCCGCGACGTCGCCGAATCCAAGGCCAGGGAAGCCACCGACATGGGCAAGGAAGCCGGCCACCCGCTGATGTTCACCATCGAGCCGGAGGAGTGAAGGTATAAGCGGTTTTCTTCACTTTATCCCCTCCCCCTTGAGGGGGAGGGCTAGGGAGAGGGTGATCTCTCCCGTTGAAGATTACCAGATTGAGAGGCCGCCCCCTCTCCCTGACCCTCTCCCCGCTGGGGCGAGGGGAAGTATTCTCGAGGGAGAATTGATCGCTCACCCCCGCGCCGCCGCAATCACCTCCAGCACATGCTCCGGCGTGAAGGGCTGCTTGGTCACCTGCGCGCCCAGCGGGCGGAGCGCGTCGTTCACGGCGCACCACAAAGCGGCGATGGCGCCGATGGTGCCGGACTCACCGATGCCGTTGGCGCCAAGCTCGGTGTTGGTGAGTGGGGTTTCGACATGGGCGATTTTAATGTCGGGCATTTCGCCGGCCATCGGCAGCAGATAATCGGCCAGCGTCGCGTTCAGCAGCTGACCGGTTTCGTCGTACTGGCTGTGTTCGTAGAGCGTGTTGCCGATACCCTGGATGACGCCGCCGCGGATCTGTTCGTCGACCATCAGCGGGTTCACGACGCGGCCGCAATCGTCTGCCACCCACCAGCCGAGCAATTTGATGAAACCGGTCTCGATGTCGACCTCGACATGCGCGCCCTGCACGCCGTTGGCGACGTAGTACGGCGTATCGGGGACGTGGTGGCGGGTCACCATCAGTTCCGGCTGGGTGCCGCCCGGCAGCGTGTCCTGGCGGAAATAGCCGACCTTGGCGAGCTCGGCGAGATCCATCCGGGCTTCGCCGGTCGCGGCATCGCGGATTTCTCCCTCTTCCAGCGTCAGCGCGTCGGCCGTGGTCTGCAGCACCGACGCGGCGAGATCGAGGATGTTCCCCTTCAGCGCCTTGCCGGCCTGCAGCGCGGCTTCGCCGCCCATCGCCATGCCGCGCGACGCCCAGGCGCCGCCGCCATAGGGAGTGGTGGCGCTGTCGCCGGCGATGACGTCGATATCGTCCATGCCGATTCCGAGCTGGTCGCCGACGATCTGGGCGATGCCGGTCAGCGTCCCCTGCCCCTGGTCGGTAACACTGGTCATCACGCGGACGACGCCGGACGGTTCCAGCTTGACGGTGCAGCCGTCCTGGGTGGAGACGCGGGCGCCCGACGGGCCGTAATAGACAGGGCCGAAGGCGGCGGCCTCGACGAAGGTCGCCACCCCGACGCCGCGCCACACGTTGTTTTCCCGCTGCGCCGCCTGTTCCGCCCGCAGGCCGTCGTAATCCATGATGTCGACGCAGGCGTCGAGACACCGGTGCAGCGACATGTATTTCGCCGCATAGCCGCCGACGCTGGTCAGCGGATAGTCTTCATCGCGGTGATAATTCTTCCGGCGAAACTCGACCGGATCGATCTCCGCCTTCGCGGCCGCCTGGTCGACCAGAACCTCGGTCACGGCACAGCCGACCGGTACGCCGACGCCACGGAACATGCCGACGATGCCCTTGTTCACGTAGGCCACCCGCGTGCGCGCATGATAATCCGTCAGTGCGTAGGGCGCGGCGGCGCAGGTGATCGCCATCATGCCTTCGGCAAGGCCGAAGCGGATATAGGCGGTGTAGGCCCCGACCGACAGCGCGTTCTCGAAATCCATCGAGGTGATGCGGCCGTCCCCGTCCACGCCCATCTTCGCCGTGGCGATGTGATCGCGGGTCTGACAGTCGGCGGCGAACGATTCAACCGGTCCGCGGTGAACTTCACCGGTTTGCCCAGCATTTTGGCGATAGCGGCGACGGCCAGTTCCTCGCCATGGACGTTGATCTTCAAGCCGAACCCGCCGCCGATATCGGGCGTGATGACGCGCACCCTGTGTTCGGGAATGCCGAGATGACGCGAAAACACATCCTGCATCTGGTAAGGCGACTGGTGGGAATGGTGTACGGTCAGTCGTTCTTCGACCGTATCCCAATGGGCCAGGATCGCGCGACCTTCGAGCGTCACCGCCGTGTGACGCCCGAATTCGAAATCCTGTTCGACCGTGAACGCCGCATTCGACAGCGCCACCGGTGCGTCACCGGTGACGGTGGTGTGTTCGAAACACCGGTTGTCGCCGAGATCTGGATGAATCGGCGGCGACGCCGGATCCAGCGCCTCCAGGATATCCATCACGGCAGGCAGTTCCTCGTACTCGACGATCACCAGATCGGCGGCGTCTTCCGCCTCGGCGCGGCTCGCGGCGACGACGGCGGCGACGGGTTCGCCCTGGTAACAGGCATGATCGACCGCCATGGCATGCTGCGGCGCGGATTTGTGACCCGGCCGATGCGCGGCGATGGCCACCATGGGTTCGCATATCTCGGCGACCTCGGCCGCCGTGACGATGCGGACCACGCCCGGCGCTTCCGCTGCCATGGATGTGTCGATACCGTTGATCCGGGCGTGACCATAGGGGCTGCGTACGAGGGCGATATGCAGCATGTGGGGCACGGAAATGTCGTCGGTATAGCGTCCGCGCCCGTGAATGAGCCGTTTGACGTTGGGCCGCGCGACCCCCTTGCCGACCAGTCCGCCGGCGCCGTTTCCGTCGGGCGGCGTCATGCGCCTGCTCTTTTTTTCATGGTTTCCTCGACCGCGTCGACGATCGCCTGATACCCCGTGCAGCGGCACAGATTGCCCGACAGATGATCTCGGATCGCGTCGCGATCCGGGACGCCGCCGGCGGCCACCAGTTCGGCGGACGTGATCACCATGCCGGGCGTGCAATAGCCGCACTGGGCCGCGTTGCGCGCTTCGAACTCGGCCTGCAGGTCGGCGACCTCGCCACTGTCGGCCAGGCCTTCGATGGTGACGACCTCGGCGCCGTCGGCCTGCACCGCCAGCATCAGACAGCCGCGCACAGCCACGCCGTCGACCCGGACCGTGCAGGCGCCACAGACACCGTGTTCGCACGCCAGGTGCGAGCCCGTGAGTTCAAGGTCCAGGCGCAGAAAGTCGACCAGATGGCGGCGGACGGGTACGGTTTTCGTGACCGGCTCGCCGTTCACGATTAAATTTATTTCGGCGGTATCTTCTGACATGGCAGGCATAATCGCATCTTGGTCCTCGCAGGAAAAGACGCGGTGTTTAATTCCACTTCACCGTCTCGAAGACCCTCACCAGCTGGTCCCGCTGCCACCTGCCGGCGGCGTCGCCGTGAAACCGTTCGTGCCACAGCAGCTTTATTTCCACGTTCGGCAGATCGATGGGATGCGGCAGCGTCGTTATCGCTGGACGTGCGCCGAGCACGATAATGAATGCTCCCGGAATAGTCGCGATCAGATCGCTGCCGGCGACCACCAAGGGTATCGAGGGGAAACTCGGCGCGCATCTGCTCGAGCGCATTGTCGAACCGCCCCTGTTGCAGAAGCGCACGGTAATCCTGGATCCGACGTGAGGGTTGGGTGTCGGGCGGCGTCACCGTTTGGTTCTCCATCTCGCAGGTGGGACTGCCAGCATATTGTCAGGCTTCGCGCCACCTGACACAGTCGGAACTACCGGAAACCAAAAGGAACGTCCCATGGCTGCGACCGATTACAATTACGACGTCTTTACGGGCGGACAGGAAGATTTTCTGGAATTCGCGATGCACGCGCCAAAGGTGACGATGCGCGCGCCGTCCTTCCCGGTCGAAGACCTCGCCACCGGCGAGACGGTGGAGATGAGGGAATTCTGGAAGAAAGGCGTGACGGTCATCGAGTTCGGCTCGTTCACCTGACCGTTCTGCGCGATCGCCGCGGAGGCCATGGAAGACCTCCACGCGCGATATGCCGACCGGGCCGTGCGCTCGGTATTCGTTTACACCCACGACGCCCATCCCGGCGAGAACTATCACCATCACACGTCGATGGACGACAAACGCGCTAACGCGAAGGCCTTCGTTGAGCATTCGGACATCAGGCGCAAGGTGTATCTCGACGATCTGGAAGGAACCGCCCACCGCATCTATGGCGGGCTGCCAAACATGACCTGGATCGTCGGACGCGGCGGGTTTATCCACTACAAATCCGCCTGGACCAGCGCCGATGACGTTGAAGACGCGCTGAAGAACGTACTCGATTTCCAGGAAAACCGGATCAAGGAGCAGTGGATTCCTTTCTACAGCGAGCGCAGCGCGTGGAGCACGCGGCCGATGGACAGGTTCCGCGAAGGACTGGTCCGCGCCGGCCCGCAGGCAGTGTCCGACTACGAAGCCATGCTCGAAGCCAACAAGGCAAAGCGTGCCGCCCCGTCGGAAGACGTGGCGCCGCGCGTGCCGGGCAATTTTTACAAGACCGAAGAGGAAGACGCCGGCAAATAGCCGGCGTGTCTTGTGCAACCATGTTCGAACTGGACAAACGTCTGGCTGCCGACACGGTGGAGATCGGCACTCTCGACCTGTGCCGGGTACTACTGTTGAACGATGTCCGCTATCCGTGGCTTATCCTGGTGCCGGCCAAACCGGACCTGACGGAACTGGGCGATCTGGCACGGGACGACAGGATTATCCTGATGGACGAGATCGAGACGGCGTCGAACTCGATCCGGGAGCTCTACAATCCGATCAAGATGAAC
>Ga0255776_10008374_pt1 | contig 10229 bp, 11 predicted proteins | sample 071ome_19_FD_179974 | JGI IMG/M metagenome (GOLD analysis project Ga0255776, IMG submission 179974) | Coastal salt marsh microbial communities from the Groves Creek Marsh, Skidaway Island, Georgia - 071413AT metaG (version 2) | ecosystem: Environmental > Aquatic > Marine > Intertidal zone >...
TTTTGTATCACTATGATACATAATGACTATATAATTTAGACCTATGGAGGAGACGATGCACTTTACCACCGCCGCCTTAACATTTGGAACAGCAATGACTCTTTTCTTCGGGGGAACGTTCGCCGCCGTTCTGCCCTGATACATCCTGATAAATAAAACTGAATATCGTCGGCGCAGACGAGGGAGGTAATGGCAAAAACCATTGACACCTCCCTTTTTTATTGGTAGAATGAATGGAGAGAAATCTTGTAAATGTCCGTAAAACTTGCACTATTAAAATCTGGTGAAACCATCATTGCTGATATTAAAGAACTGATTTCGGAAGAAAATATTTGTGGATACTTGTTTAAGGACCCACATGTTCTTACACTTACAGAGTCTTTATATCTTTCCGAAAAATCGGAAGATGATTCTGTTGGAGTAACATTTTCTCCTTGGATCGTGTTTACTAGTGATAAGGAGATTCCTGTTAGACCAGATTGGTTGGTTACGATTGTAGAACCAGTCAGAGAAATTAAAAAATTGTATGAGGAAAAGGTAAATGGAACAAATAGTGAAGTGTCTTTTACTGAAGAATGACACTGTATTGATTACTGAGATTGTAGAAGTTGGTGCCGATATTGGAGAACCAGACTGTAAACTGACCAATCCTTTTATCCTCAAAAAACAATCCGAAGAGTATTATTTGGAACCTTGGATTGATTTTTCATCACAAACTGAATATATGATTAGTTCTGAGAGTATTATGACTCTTGCAGACCCAACACCTGATTTGCTTTCCAAATACTTTGAGATGATTGCCTGATGCGCTTTTATACAAACGTCCAAATGGTCGGGGACAACTTCCTAGTCCGTGGTTATGAAAATGGTCGCCATTTCATGACTAAGGAGAAGTTCTACCCGACTCTTTTTGTCCCTTCTAATAAAAAAACAAAATATCAAACCCTTGAGGGGGAATATGTTGAGTCAGTTCAACCAGGAACTGTAAGAGAGTGTCGTGACTTTATTAAGAAGTATGAGGGCGTAGAAAATTTTAAGATCTATGGCAATACTGGATACATTTACCAATACATTTCCAAAATGTATCCGGAGGAAGAAATTAAGTTCGATACCAATAAAATCAAGATTACCACGATTGATATTGAGGTTGCATCCGAAAATGGATTCCCCGACGTAGAATCTGCCGCAGAGGAAGTCCTGTTGATTACCATTCAGGATTATGCAACCAAACAAATCCGAACCTGGGGCAAAGGTCCATTCAAGAACAAACAGGATAATGTCATCTACAAAGGTTTTAGGACCGAGTATGAACTTCTGAATGACTTTATTAACTGGTGGATGGTAGAGGAGAATATTCCTGAAGTTGTGACTGGATGGAATAGTGAACTGTATGATATGCCGTATCTTGTGAGGCGTATTGAGAGAATCCTTGGTGAGAAGTTGATGAAACGTCTCTCACCTTGGGGTCTTGTTACTGAACGTGAGATCTTTATTGCTGGTCGTAAGAATATTGCTTATGATGTCGGTGGTATTACTCAGCTTGATTATTTGAACTTGTATAAAAAGTTTACATACAAAGCACAAGAATCCTATCGTCTGGACTACATAGCTAGTGTAGAACTCGGGCAGAAGAAACTAGACCACTCTGAGTTTGATACCTTTAAAGACTTCTATACTAATGGTTGGCAGAAGTTTGTAGAATACAACATCAAGGACGTGGAACTTGTTGACCGTATGGAAGACAAGATGAAACTGATTGAGCTAGCAGTTACAATGGCATATGATGCCAAGGCAAATTATGCTGATGTTTCTTCACAGGTTCGTATGTGGGATACGATTATTTACAATTATTTGAAGAAAAAGAATATCGTTATCCCTCCAAAGGAAAAATCAGATAAGGATTCCAAATATGCAGGAGCCTACGTCAAAGAACCGATTCCTGGAAAGTATGATTGGGTGGTCTCTTTTGACCTTAACTCTCTTTATCCTCATCTTATCATGCAGTACAACATCTCACCAGAGACGCTCTTGGATGAGAGACACCCATCAGCAACAGTTGATAAAATACTTAATGAAGAAATAACATTTGAGATGTATAAGGACAATGCGGTCTGTGCCAATGGTGCTATGTTCCGCAAAGATGTCCGTGGGTTTCTTCCAGAATTGATGGAGAAGATCTACAAAGATCGCACCATCTACAAGAAGAAAATGCTTGCTGCCAAACAGGAATATGAAAAGACACCTACAAAAACTCTTGAGAAAGAAATTGCACGGTGTAACAATATCCAGATGGCTAGGAAGATTCAACTTAACTCTGCTTATGGTGCTATCGGTAATCAGTATTTTCGATATTACAAACTAGCAAACGCAGAAGCGATTACACTCTCTGGGCAAGTTTCTATCCGTTGGATTGAAAACCGAATGAACGGATATCTAAATAAGATTTTGCAAACGGAGGATGAGGATTATGTTATCGCATCCGACACTGATTCAATCTATCTTAATATGGGACCTCTTGTTACTAAATTTCTTAGTAATAAGTCTGACGATAAAACATCGGTTGTTCAGTTACTTGATAAGATCTGTCAAGACAAGTTGGAACCATTCATCGAACAGTCTTATCAGGACCTTGCGGATTACGTTTCGGCATATGAACAAAAAATGATCATGAAGCGTGAGAACATCGCTGAACGTGGTATCTGGACTGCGAAGAAGCGATATATTCTCAACGTGTGGAACAGTGAGGGTGTCCAATACAATGAACCCAAACTAAAGATGATGGGTATTGAGGCAGTAAAGTCTTCTACACCAGCACCTTGTCGCAAGATGATTAAGGATGGTCTCAAACTGATGATGAATGGGACTGAAGATGAGGTTATTGATTTTATTGACCAGTGCCGTAAAGAATTTAAGGCACTTCCGCCAGAAGAGATTGCATTTCCACGTTCGGTTTCTGATGTCGTCAAGTATAGGTCTAATGCCGACATTTATATTAAAGGAACTCCCATTCATTGTCGTGGAGCACTTCTTTTTAATCACTATATTAAGGAGAAGAAACTGACTAATAAATATTCACTTATTAATAATGGTGAGAAGATTAAGTTTCTCTACTTGAAAAAACCGAATATTATTCAGGAGAATGTCATCTCCTTTATCCAAGATTTTCCTAGAGAACTTGGTCTTGACAAGTATATTGATTATGACCTACAATTTGAAAAGAGTTTTGTAGAACCACTCAAATCTATCTTGGATGCGATTGGGTGGAGTGTTGAAAAAACTGTAAACCTTGAACTGTTTTTTGGGCAGTGAAATTACCAATAACTAGAGGTGAATTTGAAGTGATTTTAAAAGTTTTAAAATCTTCATATCCATCCATTTATAATAAACTTTGGTCTTATAAAATGAACTATTTGAATAAGGAGAATAAAGATGGACTTTCTTAAAGACATTGTAAAGGAGATTGGTGACGACTACACCAAACTCGCGGCGGACATTGATGAGACCGAAACTTATGTGGACACAGGTTCGTACATTTTTAACGCACTGGTTTCAGGTAGCGTATTTGGTGGTGTATCTGGGAATAAGATTACTGCTATTGCTGGAGAGTCTTCTACTGGAAAGACTTTCTTCTCTCTCGCTGTGGTTAAGAATTTTCTTAATTCTAACCCCGATGGTTATTGTCTCTACTTTGATACTGAGGCTGCCGTCAACAAGTCACTACTTGATTCTAGGGGCATTGACCTCAATCGGTTAGTTGTAGTTAACGTTGTGACTGTTGAGGATTTCCGTAGCAAGGCACTCAAGGCAGTAGATATTTACTTAAAAAAACCTGTAGAAGAACGCAAACCTTGTATGTTTGTGCTAGACTCTTTAGGTATGCTTTCCACGGAGAAAGAGATTACTGACGCACTTAATGATAAGCAAGTTCGGGACATGACCAAATCCCAACTGATCAAAGGTGCGTTCCGTATGCTCACACTCAAGTTGGGTCAGGCAAACATTCCCATGATTGTTACTAACCACACCTACGATGTCATTGGCGCTTATGTTCCTACAAAGGAGATGGGAGGCGGTTCTGGTCTTAAGTATGCTGCTTCTACTATCATCCATCTCAGCAAGAAGAAGGAAAAAGATGGAACTGAAATCGTCGGAAACCTTATCAAGGCAAAGACTGCTAAGTCACGTTTAAGCAAGGAGAACCAAGATGTTACGGTACGTCTGTATTACGATGAGCGTGGTCTTGATCGTTATTACGGTCTTCTTGAGCTCGGTGAACTGGGCGGTCTCTGGAAAAATGTCGCAGGACGCTATGAGATCGACGGCAAAAAAGTCTATGCTAAAGCAATTCTCAAAGACCCCGATCAGTATTTCACTCCAGAAGTGATGGAAAAATTGGACGAGATTGCGAAGAAAGAATTTAGTTATGGTTGATCTTGATGATCTTATCCATATCTATGAGAATGCATTAGACTATGAGATTTGTGATGCTTTAATTGCCACGTTTGATGGTGCATCAAAACATCATGAATCTGTTAGCAATGAAGGAAAACCAAATTTTACTCAATTTAATCTTACAGAAAACTCTGATATCACAGACGAATTGATTAAAATTCACAAACAGATCATTAGAACAGTCCAGCACTATCGTGATGTTTATTATGAGTTTGTGGATGCTAGAGTATTTCCTTCTACACATGCATTTGAACAATTTCGGATAAAGAGGTATAATACTGGTGGTGAAGAACGGTTTGATACGCATGTTGATGTAGCAGATTATTCTTCCGCCAGAAGGTTTCTTTCCTTTATGTTCTATCTGAATGATGTTTCGGAAGGTGGAGAGACAGTTTTTAGAGATAAAAAGATTACACCAAAGAAAGGATCTCTTCTAGTTTTTCCTCCTTTGTGGATGTATCCTCATCGTGGCGATCCTCCTATCAGTAATCCAAAGTATATTATGAGCACTTATTTACATTATAAGTAATGGAAAGAATCGAAACTACAATTCTTAGAAACTTAATACGCAGTGAGGATTATTCTCGTAAAGTCATTCCATTTATTGAACCAACATACTTTGAACAAAGAACTGAAAAGGTAATCTTTGAAGAGATTGCTAAGTTCATTGTCAAGTATGGTACTGCCATTACAACAGAAGCTCTAAATATTGAGGTTGAGAATAGGACTGATCTAAACGAGGGTGAAATTAAAGAAACAAGAGAAATTTGTAACTCTTTTACCGACTCTCCAGTAGATCATCAATGGTTGCTAGACACCACCGAAAAGTGGTGTCGGGACCGTGCGATTTATCTTGCTCTGATGGAATCAATCCACATTGCAGATGGAAATGATGATAAGAAGAATCGGGATGCTATTCCAAGTATTCTTTCTGATGCACTAGCAGTATCTTTTGACAATAACATTGGTCACGACTACTTACAGAACTACGAAGAACGATATGAGTACTATCACAAGAAGGAAGACAAAATTGAGTTTGATCTCGAATACTTTAACAAAATCACAAAAGGTGGTTTACCTAACAAGACTCTTAATGTCGCGCTCGCTGGTACAGGCGTCGGCAAGTCTCTATTCATGTGCCACATGGCTAGCGCCGTGCTGCTCCAAGGACGGAACGTTCTCTACATTACAATGGAGATGGCAGAAGAGAAAATTGCTGAGCGAATTGACGCAAATCTCCTGAACGTTCCTATTCAAGACTTGACAGATCTTCCTAAAAAGACTTTCGAGAGTAAGGTTAGTAAGTTGGCATCTAAGACTCAAGGTACTCTTATAATTAAAGAGTACCCTACAGCATCAGCACATAGTGGACACTTTAAGGCACTTCTTAACGAACTTGCACTTAAGAAGTCATTTAGACCTGATATTATTTTCATTGATTACCTTAATATATGTGCTTCCTCCCGCTATAAGTCGGGCATGTCTGTCAATTCATATTCTTATATTAAAGCAATTGCAGAGGAGCTTAGAGGGTTGGCTGTTGAAGCAAACGTCCCTATCGTTTCTGCCACGCAGACCACTCGTTCTGGTTATGGTAGCAGTGATGTTGAGCTTACTGACACTTCTGAGTCCTTTGGTCTCCCTGCTACTGCTGATCTTATGTTTGCCCTTATTAGCACCGAGGAACTCGAACAACTGGGACAACTTATGGTGAAGCAGTTGAAGAACCGATATAATGATCCTACGATTTACAAACGTTTTATCGTGGGTATTGACAGAGCGAAGATGAGACTGTATGATTGTGAACAGTCTGCACAGACCGACATACTTGACTCTGGACAAGAAGACGAGTATGATAACCAAGAAACAAAACCAAAAAAATCATTCGACGGATTTAAATTTTAATGGAACGACATATTGATTTTGAACGCTATCAAAAATTTGTTGATGCGGTTACTAGTGACGCCTCTACTGATTTTCTCGCGCTTTCCGACCGCCTTGTTGCCCTTGATGAGAAGGGTGCCAATATTGAGCGACTTCTTACTGCAGGTGTTGGTATTAATGCTGAAGGTGGGGAGTTTCTTGAAATCATCAAGAAGATGGTTTTCCAAGGAAAACCTTGGAACGACGATAACCGTGAGCATCTTATTATTGAACTCGGTGATCTTATGTGGTACGTTGCTCAAGCCTGCATGGCACTCGATGTTTCATTTGATGATGTGATTGCTACTAATGTTAAGAAACTTGAGAAGCGTTATCCAGAAGGTGCATTTGATGTCTACTTCTCCGAAAACCGTGCAGAGGGAGACCGATGACTGATAAGAAAGTAACCGTAGAAATGGACGTGTATGCTGCTGCGGCAGTTCGCCAAGTCCTCTTTGAATCACAAAAAGGATATGGTTTAGAATACGTTCCTGAACGTATCGTTGGTATCCGTCAGGTTGTTCTAGACCTTGACGATGCCATCAGCGCCGTGGTAGAATCTGACTAACCCTTCGGGGTTTTCTGGGGAATTAGCACAGTTGGTAGAGCGCCTGCTTTGCAAGCAGGATGTCAGCGGTTCGAGTCCGCTATTCTCCATTTCTAAATAGATTATACAGGTATAATCAAAATAACGATGAAGTCTTTCGGAGATTTTATATTCATTTGTGAGGAAAAGAAGGGACGTAGTGGTCCAAAGTACAACTATGAGGTTGCTCTGGTTAGGTTGTATAACCACTTGATTAAAGGCGAAGATAAAGGAAATAATAAAGGTAAAATTCTTAGAGGTCTTGTAAGTAGAGGAGATACAGAGGGTCTTACAGATTTTCTTGCTCAGGAACTGAATGATGCCAAGAATGATGAGAAGCATCCCCTACACTTTAATAATGCCGATGATGAGGGATTCACTGGCGGTAAGAAGACTGATGCCCATAAAGATTCTTATTATGGAGAACTAGAAGATCAGTTCTATACCTTCTTGAATGATAGTCAGAGCAAACTTGGTAAGAGTTTAATATCTCAGGGTTATACTGTTAAGAGACTTGGTGATGATAAGATTCCATTATCAAAATCTGGAAAGACTGCTTATGGTAAAGAGACTGATACATCTAAGGCAGATATAGTTTTTCAACATCCAACAAGACCTGAAAGAGAAAACTATTCAAGTCTTAAAAAAGCATCAGGTGCAGTTTCTGCTTCTGCTGGTGCTGATGAGACTGCTGGTAATTATACTGTTGGTATGAGGAATGCCCTACAACTTGCAGTCAAGAGTGGAAAGATTACAAAAGATCAAGCAAAGAAATTGGAATCAGAGGGAGACACAAGAATCTCTGCTCTTAAAGATGCCATGTCTGGTAGTAAGGGTATGAGTAAGGAGCAGCAAAAAGATTTGCTTCCTCAGTTGGATAAACTTCGTGGAAATATTGAGGATCTTATTCCTGGAACTGAAAGAGAAACAGCAAAGGCACAATTGAGTGGTGCGGGCAAATTCCAAAAAGCAATTGATAGTTTCCTCTCAACTGGACGTGGTGGTGGAAGAAAGAAAAAACCAGAAGAGGTTTCTGGAACTAATCAGAGAATGAGACTCGGTAAAGGAACTACTAAGACGAAAGAAGGTCCAGTCCAAAGACCAGTTACATCTACTGGTGACATTAAACCACCAAAAACTGGAGAACCTACTGATGCCGCTAGTTTCTTAAAGAGACTTTCTGATGCGGAAGATGAAAGAAAACAAGCACAAAGAGAGTTGGAAACTAATAGCGATGGTTCCAAATCTTACTTACAACATCAGGCACAAAAGAGAAGAAACAATCCAGATCTTGATGCCAGATTAACTGCTGCTGATACTGCAATAACAACAGCACAAAATAATCTTACAGATTTCCGTGCTAGGGCACAAGCAGCAGAGAAACCAAAACCAGAACCTACTAAACCAGAAGCACCGAAACCAGAACCACAAAGAACTGAACCAGTAGATACTAAACCAAAGCGTCAACCAGAAGAACCAGCAAAACCAGAAGTTTCTTCACCTGTGACACCAAAACCACAGAAGAAGAAAGAAAAGAAACCAGTAGAAACTTCTAACGGACAATTACCACAGGAGTAGTTTTATGGCTAAGTTTGAAACTACTATGTTGCTTTTTCTTTCTAGTATAGAAGGAACCAAAAATGGTGACATTTATGATGTAGTTCTTGGTAGAGACGGATTTGATGTAATATCTGAAAAATCTAATAACAAATTTAGAGATGAAATAAAACAGATAGTTGCTAAAAAATTTCAGAAGGGAGATAGAGCAGTTCTTAGTACCACTGCGGGGGGAATCAGAATTATACCAGATGATATTTACATCAATTTTAAAAAGAGATCAAAAACGAAAAAAACTTCTAGTGGTAAAAAAGTACCTACTGCCATTCAAGAGGCAGGAAGTGCTTTTGTTATGGAACAAGTTCTTAAAAATAATGCAAAATTTGAAACACCAATATCAATAAAGCAAGATCAAAAAACGTATAAGGGACTAGAAAAAATTTTTGGATCTCATAAAGATAAACTAGATGATTGGATTCACAGTTATTATGAACATCAAAGTGCATTTTTCAAAGAATTTCAACCTTCACAGTGGAGTATTTTTGAGCATGGTGGAGAAGACTTTATGACATTCATAAAAAAACAAGCTAAAAATGTAAAGGAAAAAACAGTTTCTGGAAATTTTAAAGATGTTGGGAAATATGAGACTTGGAATCCATCAGACATTTGGGCAGTAAAGGATAAAGATAAAGTAAAAAAAGAAATTGATGATGCTATTGATGATAGGGGTCAGACATTAGATGAATTGAATAATGTTCTTTTAAATTTGATGAACTCGACTCCAACCAAATTGATAGGTCTTTCCTTAAAAAAAATAGATCCTAGTGAGACTGCAAGTTTTGCTTATGTTAATAAAGATCCAAAAAGAGTGGAATTTGCCAAAGTTGAAAAAACAGAAATGAGTGATATTAAAATAGAAATAAAAACAGAAAAAACTCAGGACGGTATGTCTCAGGGAGCATATGTTTTGTTTGGAAAATATACGATTAATATTATAAGAACACCAGGAGAAAATAAATTTACAAATTTAAAATTTGAAAGTGTTATAAAGGGTAGTGGAGGAAGAGGAGGTGCTGCTCCCGTTGAACTCGTTGCAGACTTATTGAAATCTAAAAGTCCTGGATATAATATTTCTTTTGTTAATAAACACCAAGAATATCCGCAAACATCTGAGGATTTTTACGATGATTCCAGAGATTATGAAAAGATGTATAATTCGCTAAGACAATATATAACGGGTACTTCTGGTTATATAGAATTTAGAAATAGAATAATTGAGATGTTTGATTCTGATAGGGAAAAAAATAGATTAGTTGCTCAATCTAAATTGATGCAACTTCATTTCTTTTCCGATGCACTTGCTAAGAATAGTAATAGTCCAGAATTTTGGACTGACTTGTTATATCTTTCCCTGAAAGTCGGAAAGAGATTTGCACCTCACGGAAAATTGGCATGAATCCACAAGTTACAGAACTATTACAGTCCTTTGAGACTGACTCAAAGACACCGAAAAGGAAGTATAATGACTTCCTGGCACACGTCTACACAACCTTTGACAAACACATCACATTGTGCAAGACAGACAAGATGATGAATAAATATAAGAAAATGAGGAATAGTGTCCTCAGTTATATTGTTGCAAACGAAAAATCCATAATTAAAAAACTGAGTAAGTAATGAAGAGCTTCTTCCAATTTTTATCCGAATCCAC
>Ga0255776_10008379_pt1 | contig 10226 bp, 6 predicted proteins | sample 071ome_19_FD_179974 | JGI IMG/M metagenome (GOLD analysis project Ga0255776, IMG submission 179974) | Coastal salt marsh microbial communities from the Groves Creek Marsh, Skidaway Island, Georgia - 071413AT metaG (version 2) | ecosystem: Environmental > Aquatic > Marine > Intertidal zone > Salt...
AAGATTCTTCCTGCGTTACGGCCTACGGCCTCCACTCCGGAAGAATCTTGCACCATCGCCCCGGCGTGATATGATCACCCTAACTTCTCACTCAACTTGGGCCAGAAAGTCGACGGCCGGCACCCCCCTCTTGGTGTAAAGGACAGAAAATCACAAGCCTGAGCGGCATTGCGTAAGCTAGGTAACACACATGGAGGAGGAGACCAAACAGTTTTTGCAATTTGCGAAACTTCCCAGCGAGAAGAAAAATTCTAACATGTTGACTTCCTAGCCTTTTACCATATCGCCCTAAATATCAGATACCCGTCGTTGTCACCGTCAAACGACACTTGACCTGAATGCCATGTGGAAGGAGCATAAAGGCAGTGAACGAAGAAGCACCCACGAACATGACTGCGAATGATAAGGATCGCCGTAAGAAGCGTCGTCGCATCATCTTTTGGAGCGTCAATATCCTCGGTCTGCTGTTGGCCATACCCTTGTTGAAGGTTACCTGGCCTCTGATCGAGATCATTTGGAAAACACGCTCGAGTCAGGCGATCGAATCCAATGCAGACCTTCAGAACGGTGGCGATGGTTCGATCCGCAAGGAATTTGAAACAGCTTCCCGGCAAGCAGCCGCCGACCCGCAGGCATCCATCAACGAACTTTCCTCCAAACTGGAAGGTTTGGAAGATCTGGATGAAGAGGAACTGGACAAGTGGGCCACCCGCATCTTCGGCAACGGCGAACCACCCAAAGATCCGGAAACCTTCGACCTGGACTCCGCCGTCTTCAGTCGGATCGAACGCGAAATAGCGGACATCGAAGGACAGCAAACCTACGTCTACTGGATCGAACTGGTCGATGAAAGCGGCAACAAAGGCTACCGCGTCTCCACCAGTCCGGAACCCGATCCCGACTACGAACGCAGCATGATGACCCTCCAACTCATCCAGGAAAACCCCGAACTCCAAAAAATCTACAATGCCTTCTCCCACGCCATAGCGAAACAGGGATCCCCCTCAAACCAAGATTCCGATCAAAAGGATGACGAAAAATAAACCACGGAATCTGGGCCCTTATTTCTTTGCTTCAATCGTTTGTTCCAACAAAGGTATATGAGCAAGATCCTTGGGGCGCCCTATCGCCTTTTTGCTTTTTAGAATGCGTTCCAACGGCAAAACAGCTACTTCACTTCCCATCCATTGAAGTCGGTTTGATCGTCTCCATTCCGTTTGGAAGGAAGCCAACCCGTCGATTCGATACAGAAAATTAACAAGCGATCCATTCTCGAGAGCCACGACTGTCTGAGCAAGAATTTCAGCACCTGTCTTTGTACAGAGATTCTACACTATCAAGTACTGCCGCTCGGGAAGATCAATCCATCATCCAGTCCATCCTGTTCATCCTGTCCAAACAAAACAATCTCCCTAAATCATCCTGTTTATCTCGCAGATCCTACTAAAGAAATGGCCGGCTAAAAAATCTCCGCGCCTCTGCGTCTCCGCGTGAGAATCATCTCTCACTCCCCATGCAATCTCCCCAGCCCAAACTGATCCCCAGCCTTCACGGCCTTGCCATCTTTCATGAAGATCTCGACCATTTTTTCGCTGGAGGTGGTGTTGTAGTGTTCGTCTTTGAGCAGGTATAACACTTCGCGGGTTTTGGCGTGGATGACTTCACCGCTGGAGGGGTAGGCGTATTGCCCGTCCATACTGAATGTCACCCAACCCGGCATATCGTCGAGCGCGATGGTGGTGAGTTGCTGGTAAGGGGGTGCCGCCTGAAAGATATGCATCCGCATGTTGTGACCGTCACAGACCCAGACTTCCTTTTCGTCGGGCGTCAAGCCTATGCCATGACTCGGATTGCCGTGACGCCGGACCGGGCCCTTGTCCCAACCAAGCACTTTGATGCTGGCAAGTTTCTCTCCGGTTTGCAGATCGCCTACCTCAAATCCCAGCAGTTCGTTCACAGTCACAAACACACGGGTCTCATCGCTGTTGATCGTGAAAGGACGAATCCCGGCGCTGAATGGACCGACTTTCAACTCGACCGTATGCCTTGACGTATCGGCCACGTGCAACTCGGGTGAACCAATATCGGCCATGTAAGCTCGTTTGCCGGAGGAACCGTAAATGGTGTTGTGTGCGCGGGAATGCACTTTGATTTTTGCGATGATGTCACCGTCCTCACAGTTCACCACGTTCCAGAAATCTTTTTCCAATGAAGGCAGATACATGGTTTGTCCGTCGGGAGAAATGGACATCCGATCACAACCCCCTTCGTAGCGCCGCTCCCACATAAGTTCCTCGGTCGCGAGATCGATGCGTTGAAGCGAGTAAATCGTGCTGATGAACACGCTGTTCAATTGTTGACTAACCGCAATGCCTTTGACGTTTGCCGGACGTCCGTCGCGATGAAATCCCTTGGTCGGAATGCGTTTGACGAACTGATGATGATTGTCAATATCGAACACCAGCAACCCATGCCCTCCATACCCCAGATAATCACGGATACCTGGTGTCGCGACATACAAATAATGTCCAGTCAAACCGGCAGCATCTGAGTCGGAACTGGACGAATGCTCAGCGGCGCTGGCCGTAAACATTGAAAACAAACCAAAAAGCGCAAAACACAAAAGTGCACGCTTCCGCAACGAAACATGAGCAAGGGATTTCATATGGTTTTTAGTATTTTGGAAACCACCTGGAAAACAAGCATAATCCTTGACGCACTCAATTCGCAGGTAGATGGTGCCGTCCCTGGCGCGTCGCCTTTTGACTTCCATCATTTCAGTCAATGCACGTTTCGGGAAGCCTTCGGCATTCAAACGCCCAAATGTTTTAGGAACGTGCAAAGGGATCGTGGGGTTCAAATACGTCTGGGTTTTCCTTTGGATGGCAATTTTGAAAACGAATACCACAAGGGGCGGACCGAGATCCACGCAGTCGCGGGACAAGCTGGTCAGCTCTACCTGCAGCACACCCCGGGTAGATCGTGCCGTCCCCGGCGCGCCACCTTGTGGCATTCATCATTTCAGTCAGTGCACGTTTCGGAAAGCCTGCAGTTTTCAAGAGCCCAACATTCGTATCAGCTCCGGACTTTGGGCAAAGGATAGGTACGGGTAGAGGGACACCATCACGTTTCCCTGAGGTATCCAGAGCGGTGTCGTGACCACCGCAGTCCAGAGTTGTTCTTGAGAAATCGGCTGACAAATCACTTCACGCTGGATTACCTTTCAGACATGGAACGATTCATTTTAATCCGCACGGCTCTTTTGAGCTTCTGGCTCATACAGGGCTTTACCACAGTTTTCAGTGCGGAGGAACACCCCAACATCCTATGGATCACCAGCGAGGACAACAGTCCTTATCTGGGATGCTTCGGTGATCCGATCGCCCGCACTCCGCGCCTGGATCGACTGGCAAGTGAAGGTATTCGTTATGTGAATTGCTTCTCCAATGCCGCCGTCTGCGGCGCTGCGCGTCAAACCTTGATCAGCGGCATGATGGCCACGAGCATCGGAGGGCAGCATATGCGGTCGGACGTGGACTTCCCGGCAGACGTTCCCTTCTTTCCCAAATACCTGCGCGATGCGGGCTATTACACCACCAACAACAGCAAAACTGATTACAACGGAGGGCCTCCCGGCGATCGTAAAGCCGCCATGTCGGCAGCCTGGAACGATTCCAGCAACAAAGCTCACTGGCGGAACCGCCCCGCCGACAAACCTTTCTTTTCCGTGTTCAACATCGGCACCACGCACGAGAGCGGATTGTTCCCTAATCGCTGGAGAAACAAGGAATTCAAAACCGATCCAGCCACGGTCCAATTACCCGCCTATTTACCGGACACCATGGAAGCAAGGCGCGATCTCGCACGCTACTATGACAATCTGGAAACCATGGACACTCAAGTCGGCGCGATTCTGGATCAGCTCGAAGAGGATGGATTAGCAGAAAACACGATCGTCTTTTACTACAGCGATCATGGCGGTTCTCTTCCGAGAGGCAAAAGTTTTATATACGACAGCGGCACGCATGTGCCATTCATCCTGCGTGTCCCTGAAAAGTGGAAAGCGTTGGCGCCCGGCAAGGCAGGATCCCAAACGGATCGATTGATCTCCTTCGTGGATTTTGCGCCCACCGTGCTCAGCCTGATCGGAATGCCGGCTCCTGCTTACATGCAGGGACGCGCTTTTCTGGGCAACCATGCCGAGCAACCTCGCGACTTTGTCCATCTTTTTCGTGGACGACGCGGCGCGCGCTACGATCTGGCACGTGGTGTTCGCAACAAGGAATATTTATACATTCGCAACTACTCCCCCCACCTTCCCGTGATGCAACCCAACGCCTATTCCTGGCCGATCCCGTCCAATCCAGCCTGGCGCAAGGCATGGCTCGCAGGTGGACTGCCGGAACATCAACGTGCCTGGTTTTTACCCAAACCAGCCGAGGAACTCTATCGCATTACCGCAGATCCGGACAACGTCCACAACCTCGCCAACGATCCGGCCCTATCGGACGCACTGAAAATTCTTCGCGAGGAACATCACCGTCATTTGATGAGCATACGAGACAGCCTCCTTTACCCGGAAGGCATATCCGGAAGACACTTCGATGCGTATCAGACAGAAACACACTACCCGATGAAACGCCTTTTGCCCCTGGCCCAAAAAGTCACCGACCGTAGCCCCGAGCATTTGGATACGTTTCGCAGACTTATGCAGGATCCCCACCCATGCATTCGATGGTGGGCGGTCACTGGCTGCGTGATGCTCGGCAAGGAAGCGCAGCACGCCGCTGGTAATTTGGCCAAATGCCTGACAGATCCGGAACCGACCATTCGAATTCAAGCGGCAAAAGCCCTGGCGCACCTGGGCAAGACCGAGTTGGCGATCCCTGTTCTCAAGACGTATCTCAAACAAGATACCTTTCCCTTCGCCATGCAGGCAGCGTTGGCTGTGGACGAAGCCCAATTGGAATCCTCGGATGCTGAAATCCAGGAACTGCTGAAGGAAGTCAAAGAACCCTACGCCAGCCGCATCACCGCCTGGATACTGGAAATGGATCCTGGCAGATAAAAGTAACCAAATTTGTTCCCGATTTGTCACCCTCCTAAACCCAACTTTTATGAGCACACGGATCAAGCAAAGCATCTATCTGTCAGCGGGCCTTTTAGCGGCCTGCCTTTCTACTGAAACTCACGCGGAATGGGCGCGATTCCGCGGTTCACTCGGGGCAGGAGTCGCCCCCGCGGAGACCTCCCTTCCTATAACATGAAGTGAATCCGAGAACCTGCGTTGGCGTTTGGAGATGCCGGGTCCGGGTTCATCCTGCCCGATCGTGCATGGAGATCGAATTTTCATCACCTATTGGTCGGGATACGCCGTCGACCCCGAAAATCCGGGCAATATGAATGACCTTGAGCTGCATCTCATGGCAGTGGATCGGCGTTCAGGAAAACCGGTTTGGGACAAGACCATTCAGGCAGTCCTTCCTGAGCAGGAGTTCGGCGGTATGTTCGCCCAACATGGTTACGCCTCTCACACACCCACCACTGACGGCAAACGTATTTACGCATATTTTGGAAAATCCGGAATGTACGCTTTCGACTGGGACGGCAATCAAGTCTGGAAAGCTCATGTCGGCGACGGGCTCGACAAGCGCGGTTGGGGCTCGGCCAGCAGTCCGGTTCTGACCGATGACGCGGTGATCGTCACGGGAGCCATTGAAGATCATGTGATCGTCGCCTATGACAAGACGGATGGCAAAGAACTCTGGAAAAGAAAGGATCAAACACTCAATGCCATGTGGTGCACGCCGGTGGTATTGGAACGTTCCGGACATCAGGAAATCGTCGTCAACGCCCCGAAGGAAATTTGGGGGTTGGACGCCCAAACGGGTGAAACCATCTGGAAATCCAGCGGCGTTCAAAGTGATTCCCTCACAGGTAGCGTAACCGTGCAAGGCGATGTTGTTTTCGCCTCAGGTTCCCGGGGTGGCGGTTCGGTCGCGGTCAAAGCCGGAGACAGCCAACCCCTTTGGAAAGGTCGCGACGGGGCAAACATCCAAACGCCCGTTGTGTATCAGGATCGAATCTACTGGATCGCCGGCGGTTTGGTTCACTGCCGGGACGCCAAAACCGGGGAGGAAATCTTTTCTGAACGACTGCCCGTCGATGATGCCGCGGAATCTGGTGGAGGACGCGGCCGTGGCGGACGGTTTGGCAACATGGATTACGCATCTCCAGTGATTGCCAACGGACATTTGTATCAAGTCAAACGAAGTGGTGAAACCCTCACGCTGAAGCTGGGAGACTCGTTCGAAGTGGTCGCCCGGAATCGTTTCGCGTCGGATGATTCCACCTTCAGCGCCACGCCGGCCATCAGCGGCAACGAAATGTTCATCCGCTCCTACAAGGCACTCTATTGCATCGCTGAAAACTGAGGCAAAATAACATCTATACCGTGCTGGTAAGCTCACCCAACGGTTTCGTTGAAGACGAAAACTGATCGACTTCTATCCCCATGTGGTGAAGGAGGGATAGAAACAGGTTGGACAACGGGGTGTTGTCCTGTCGATCGAACTGCAGGTGTCGTCCGTGCTGGAATCCGCCTCCGGCGAGCAGGATGGGAAGGTTCGTATTATCGTGTGTATTGGAATCTCCCATGTTGCTTCCGTAAAGCACCATGACCTTGTCCAGAAAACGCGATCCGAGTTCTTGTTTCAGGGACATGCTTGTCAGCAGGTCCCTGAGCAGGCGCATTTGCCGGTGATCGACTTTTTCAAGTTGAGCGATCTTTTCTTTCACTTGACCATGATGACTTAGATTGTGATACCCGTTCATCGACCGGAGGTCGGAGTTGATTTCAAAGACAGGCGTCGCATAAGCATCGACCATGAGGGTAACAATGCGGGTTGAATCGGTTTCCAACGCCAACTGCGCCATGTTCAACATGAGCTGAAACTTTTGAAAGAACTTGGCCTTGTCCAGAATATCCTCGGGCGCCGCACGATCCGGTGCCGGTCGTGGTTTGTTCTCCCATTCCGCAGCCACTTGAAGTTGTTTCTCAAGCTCTCGGACAGAAGTAAAATACTGGTCCAGTCGACTCCTGTCGCTCTGATTGAGAGAGCCCTGATATCGGGTCAGGTCGGCATGCACGGCGTCGAGAATACTTCCACGTTGTTTCAGCCGGTGTAGACGTTGATTCACCGCCGCTGCGTCCCCTTGAAGAAAGAGCTTTCGAAACAACCTGGCCGGGCTGTCTTCGGCGGGCAGCAGCGCTCCATCCCGGGTCCAGGAAAGGCTGCGGTTTGCCTTATCGATATTCACTCCGAGATTGAGAGAAGGAAAACGTGTTGTTTGCGGGAGGTTTTCAACAGCGAATTGATCGAGTGAGATACTGTTTCGAAAACCTGTTCCCGTCGGATCTTTGGCTCCAGTCAGGAAGCAATTCTCAGTGGAATGCCCTCCTGCCACCGCTGGGTGTGAAAGGCCGCTGAAGATGGTGAAATCGTTTCGAAATTCAGACAGGTTTTCGAGATAGGGGGTGAGGGTGTAACCTGCGCCGCTATCCTTCGGAAAGAAAGGTTCGGGAAGCACGCCAAGATTATTGGAAATCAGGAGCATCCGGGGTGCTTGTTCTGCTTTTGCGGCGTCCCGACCAAACACCGGCACGCACTGTTCAAGCGACGGAAGCGCCAGGCCGACTCCCAGTCCTTTCAGCATACGACGACGATCCAAGCGCCTTGTGGATATGTAAGGAATGTCCATGATCAACAACTAAGGTTCAAACTGCGGATAAGCCCCAAGAAAGATCGGGCTCCGGATCAAAGCCTGCAGCAGATCCATCACACGATATTCCTCCGCTTCACATTGGTCCAGTATTTGCCGAATGATGCGGCGATCCGAAAAACGGACGGGATGCCCGGTCGCATAGAGGGTCCATTGATAAAGCAGGTTCCTGGCGATCTGTCTCGTATGCCCTTTCAAGATGTCCTTCAACTGATCTACATCTTCAAAGGTCTCGCCGGTTTTAAGTTTACCGGAAGCATCAACAGCTTGCCCAATGCGATAGGAGAAGCGATGCCCGGCGCGATCAATGCCGGTGATTTCATCCCCTTTTTCCAAACTCCGATAACGGTCTCTCCACGCGCCCATGATGTCAAAGTTCTCAAACGCAAATCCGACCGGATCAAAACGAGCATGGCATTTCGCACAGGATTCAGCCTCTGTATGTGCCGCCAGAATCTCCCGGATCGTTTGCGCCCCTCGCAAGTCGGGAGCAACTGTCGGCACATCTGCGGGCGGAGGCGGAGGAGGATCACCCAGAATGTGCTCCATGATCCAGGCCCCTCGGAGCACCGGAGATGTGGTCACTCCGTTGGCGGTTAATTTCATGATCGCCCCCTGCGTCATCAATCCTCCGTAAGGACTTCCATCTGGAACAGGCACCTCACGCATGGCCGAGCCCGAAACAGGAGGCAATCCGTAATGCTGCGACAACCTGTCATTGACCATAACGAAATCGGTATCGATCAGGCATTCCACGGACAAATTCTCACGGATGAGTTTCGTGAAAAAGGCCCGGGTTTCCCGTTCCATGGATTCAACGAGGTAGTCATCCTTTCGGTATTCAGGGTAAAGTCGAATGTCGGGACTGTCGCGGCGCACTTCATCCAGGTCAAGCCACTCATCAGTAAAGTTCAGCACAAAACGCTCGAATCTTGGGTCGCGCACCATGCGGTCGACCTGTTGTTGAAGCGTGACGTGATCGCGCAATCGTTTCTCGGAAGCATGGCTCAACAATTCCGAATCAGGACGACTGTTCCAGAGAAAATGAGAAAGACGTGAGGCAATCGCATCATGCTCCCATGCATCACCGAAAGAAGGTTCGTCCAGTGAGAGAAAGGAACTTGAGCACAGAAAGGCCTGATACCCCGCCAGCATCGCTTCCGTAAACGATTCTTTATCCTCCAATTGCTGATGAATGAGGGCCACAAAGGGTTCAACGACATCATCAGTAATTGGACGACGAGCCGCCTTTCGAGCAAATCGCTGCATCAGCCGTTTTGCGTCGGCTACCGGATCTCCGGACACCACCTCGACCGGCAGGCGGCCAGATGTTTCCGTTTCACGCAAAGGAAGATTTCCGAACAGCATCCGATGAGAATCGGAAGGCCATCGCTCGGGCGAGAGGGGACCAGTGACTTCCAGCCAACCGAATGCGATTCCACGATGGCCATCCGGCGGCATGGGTGGAAAGTTATAATAAAGCGGGCCACCATGACTCGTGATGGGATGAGGCACGGGCAAACCAAGCAGGCTGTATTCAAAGGTTTCCCCTGCTTTCAATTGAATCGTGGTTTCGTAGACGTTTCGCTCCGCTTGGATATCCATGATCCCGCCCGTCGCCCGCACGTCTCCTGAAACATCGGCCAGGGAAGGTTGACGAGCTCGAAAGGTCATGGGAACCGGACGCAGAGCGGGAACCAATCGAAACCCGGGAAGTTGGCGCACGGCTCTGGCGGAAAAACGAACCTTGTAGATCCCGTTGTGCTCGGCCAGGAAGCGTCGGGGATACCCATAGAACGGCCAGGTGGCGGAACGAAACAAAGCCATCTCCAATTCGGGATCTTGTTCACCACTTTCCTGAATGCGTTTCAGATCCGCATTGGAAACCGGAACCATCTTTCCGTGCCTGGAGAAATGCATGGATTCCCGGCCGGCATGCACGCCCAGTTTCGGATACAAATCCGTGCCGCGGGCAAGATACACCTGAGGCTCTCTCGGGTGAACCCCGTCCGCACACGCTTCAATGAGCGCCGCTTCTGCGGCCTCCAGGTAAGCGTTCAATTGAACCCGGGACATGTCCAATGAAGCGGCCGCTTTGCTGAAGCCATGTGAGGTGCGATCCTCGGGCAATCGATCGCGAATATCCAGATGGGGCAAACCTAGAAGATCCATGAGGTTGTATTCGTATTCAAGCCTGGTCAGTCGCCTGAAAGTTCCTCTGGGGTGATTTCGAAAGTTGGCCCGTTCGGCTTTTTCCAACCTTTCACCGAGCATGTTCAAAAATGCCCTTCGATCCGTCGCCGATAGAGAACTTTCTCGAGGCGGCATTTCCTTTGATTCGATGCGATCAAAAAGCTGAACCCAACGATCAAACGTATCCGAATCGGAAAGCGTCCAGGGAAGCTGTTCCAGATTGAGCCCTCCCTCCGCCTCGGTCGAATCAT